>Ga0114911_1001405_pt1 | contig 12721 bp, 10 predicted proteins | sample MalvireepMed_904_FD_89688 | JGI IMG/M metagenome (GOLD analysis project Ga0114911, IMG submission 89688) | Marine viral communities from the Global Malaspina Expedition - Malaspina viral metaG DeepMed_904 | ecosystem: Environmental > Aquatic > Marine > Oceanic | place: Mediterranean Sea...
ACGCCTGGGTAGACGGCCAGCCCTTAAGAACCTACCGCCATGCTCCTAATGCAGGTTCCAGAAAATCCTGGGCTGCCGGCGATGCCACATCCAGGGCCGTGAGGCTTGCCGATATCGCCATGCGCGGCGAGATGGGCATCCCCAGCGCGTTAACGGCGCCGCAGTGGGGCTTCTACGACGTACTGTTCAGCAAGACCAATAAAGATCAAAAGTTGAAGCCCGAAGACAAGCGTCAGTTTTCTTTACCACAGGAATTTGGCTCCTACGTGATGGAGAACATCCTGTTCAAGATTTCCTTCCCGGCTGAATTTCATGCCCAGACAGCGGCTGAAGCGGCGGTTATTTTGCATCCGCGAGTTAAAGACCGATTGGATGAGATTGATCGCATCGTGATCACCACCCACGAATCGGCGATTCGGATCATTTCCAAACAGGGCGATTTGGCCAATGCCGCGGATCGGGATCATTGCCTGCAATACATGACCGCCGTGCCTCTGATTTTTGGCAATCTCAAAGCGGAGCACTACGAAGACGGCTTTCACGCGGAAAATCCGGTTATCGACCAATTGCGTGAGAAAATGGAGGTGGTTGAAGATCAGCGATACACCCGGGAGTACCTTGAAGAAGACAAACGCTCCATCGCTAACGCGATTCAGGTGTTCTTCAAGGATGGCAGCAGCACCGACCAGGTGGCAGTTGAATATCCCATTGGCCATCGCCGTCGCAGGAAGGACGGCATTCCGCTGTTGACGGATAAATTCCGGAATAACCTGGCGACACGGTTTAACGGCCAGCGGTGTGAGCAGATCTATGGTTTCTGTGAGGACCAGGAGACGCTAGAGAACATGGCCGTGCAGGAGTTTGTAGGGCTGTTTGTAATCTAATCGGTCGGTGGGCTTAAAAACTGACCCGGGCCCAAGTCGAGCTTAACAATACTTTGAGATATACACATGAAAACGGCTCCCAAAGGAGCCGTTTTCACTTTAGGCAATGCGGTTCTGTTCAGCTCCGGCGACGGTAGCTGGCGCCGAGACCGAGAAGACCAAGACCCAGCAGAGCTAATGTACCAGGTTCCGGAACCTCTGCGGTGACCGAGCCAATGGCAAATCCGCCGTTTTCAGGGCTAGTGTGTACGACTTCGAACGTTGTTCCACTGATCAAAGTGGGGAAACTCCAGTCATCTACAGCAGCATAGGTAGCTTCAAATGCTCCATCGACGAACAAGTCGAAAAGCCCACAAGGACCCTCGCTTCCTGCTGTACTGCAATCCGAGTCGCTTCCATCATTGAAGTCGAAGCCCAGAAGATTCACGCGCTGGCCGAAAGTGAAGAGAATCGACTCGCCAGTGGCGACCTGAACCTGGTCGTCTGAACTGGTATCGCCCTCCGTAATAACAGCAAGCCCGGAGTTTCTGGGCGCCAGGTCCTGCATCAGAAGCGCACTTTCTTCTACCGTATTGGCTGCCGTCACGTTGAGGCTCAATCCCGATTTCGAATAATCGAGACCCGACCCGGTTTCACAAATGTCGGAGCCCGAAATTGAGGTGCCGTTGCAGGTTCCGCCCGTTGTGAAATCACCGATGTTGGTCGGAAGGTCTGCATCGGGATTCTGGAAAGTGAACGTAATGGGGCCGGCATGAGAAGTGCCCGCGAAGGCGAGCAAGCCCAGAGTTACTAAGGCTCCGCCCACTGCTTTGCGCATAATTTCCTTTTTCATGATTTTCTCCAAAGAGTCGAGTGGTGTGGCACTTTTCACTCAGCACGCTCTATGCCAAAGGTAAGAATGATCAAAAAAACAGATACCTATGATCCAGCCATGCATGGGCTGAATGCTTGACTGTAAATTTTCCCGACAAATTGCATGGTTTCCCGGATGTTTGCTCCTCATCCAAAGGAGGCAGAGTCGAAAAATTTTACGGTGTATTTCTCTTTAAACAATAACTCATTGAAAATATTGTGAATTTAAGTTGGTATGTTTTGTGCAAGAGACTGATTGCTACATCCACAAGGACGGAGAAAAATGATGAATACACTCTCGAAGGTTTTTGCCGCGGGATTTTTGGTTAGCGCAACGAGCTTGGCATTCGCGATTCCTACTGATCTTGCTGATCTGCAGGACGACAGCGGTAATAAAGTGTTTGATAAGGTAAACCCCGGAGACTACCGGGATGGCGGTGCGTCTTACGCGCAACTTACTGACACTGATGGCGGTAATGACGACGCGACCGCCTTCCTGATGTTCGAGTTTGCAGGAAACGCCGGGCAAAATGCGTTCGGTATCTATGACATGAACGATTTCGACCCGAACGATGCTTCCAGTACCAATATTCTGGAGATTTTCAGTGGCACTGAAAGTCCACTGTCTGAATACACGCTGGAGTTTGATCTCAGCGCCGGCACTGTCGCTATTGGTACCGAGATGGCAGATATCGGTCCCTACTTCGGCTTCTATCTGGAGAGAGGCGACACGCGTTTCTACTCTGATGCTTTGCTGAATCCGGGCGGTAAGGACCTGGCTCTGATTTACGATGTCGCAGGTAACCAGAACCAAGGTCTCTTCGGCACCGATCTAGTGGTCGCTTTCGAAGATTTGCTGAGCGGTGATGATGACTTCAACGACCTCGTTGTCGGAATCACTGACGTCAAAGCCGTTCCCGAACCCGGCACTCTGGCCCTCTTGGGTCTCGGTCTCGCCGGCCTCGGCCTGGCTCGCCGCCGCAAGCAAGCCTGATCTTATCAGGTAGTGAAACACTGACAGCCCCGGATAAGGATGCCGGAGCTGTCAGCTTTTTATACAGTCGTTAACGACACGTTTGTTCGTTGCAGATAATCGAAATTGCAGTACACTGCTGATCACGTAACGTTGTGTTTAACGCATGGGATGCGTTCTTCTGAATGTGAACAGCAAAAGGAGTTGGCGTGGCCCACGTCAGGTTGTTTCGACATTACCTTCATGTACCCTACCTGATCCTCGGATTGATCGACTTCCTTGTACTCGGGGTTTCGTTCGCCCTATCTACCTTCTTCAGATATTTCGGCGATTTATCCTTTTTCCTCGATAATTTCTGGCTGGTTCTGCCTTCGGCAGTTACGTTCGGAATTCTCAACCTGATAGTCATGATTGCTCTCGGTGTCCATCAGTCCCGGCTGGAAGAAGGCATGTCGGGGATGATGCTCCGCACTATCCTGTGCGTGATTCTCGGGATACCTTTCTGTGGTTTTGCTTACCTGCTGTCTTCGGATTGGCTCTGGTATCTGGGCAGTAGCGGGGTTTTGACGGGTGCGGCCGTGTTCTCTGTTTTTCTGCTGGGAGCGGCAAGGCTGATCTTTTTTGCGATTGTTGGCAAAGAGACTTTCAAACGGAAAATCCTGGTGTTGGGCGCCGGTTTTCGGGCCCGGAAAATTCATGAGGATCTGCGCACGCCGTTTAATCGCAAAGGTTTTATCCTCACCGGGTTCGTGCCGATTTCAGACGAGCCCATAGAAGTCGAAGACAAGTACCTGTTGAAGCTCAACGGCACGCTGCAGGAGCATGTGATCCGCAACACGGTTCATGAAATCGTGGTGGCGGTCAACGACCGGCGAAAGGGCCTTCCCATGGAAGACCTGCTCGAATGCAAAATGGAAGGCGTAAAAATAGTCGACGGCGTGAGCTTTTATGAGCGTGAAAGCCGTAAGGTTGCATTGGAAATGGTGACCCGCGGCTGGCTTGTTTTCTCGGACGGGTTCACCGTTTCTTCTGTATTCGGTTTTGGAAAGCGTTCCCTGGATGTTCTGGCTGCGCTTACATTGTTGATTGCCGCGCTGCCCTTAATGATCCTGACTTTTATAGCCATCAAAATAGAAGACGGTCTGAAAGCACCGGTTTTTTACAGCCAGGAACGCGTTGGTCTCAATGGCCGGATCTTCAACGTTTATAAGTTCCGTTCAATGATCACCGATGCCGAAAAACACGGTGCGGTTTGGGCGCAAAAGAATGATGCCAGGGTTACAAAGGTAGGCGGGTTTATCCGCAAAGTAAGAATCGACGAGCTGCCCCAGATTTTTAACGTGTTGAATGGCAGCATGGCCTTTGTAGGTCCGCGCCCTGAGCGGCCGGTGTTTGTTCAGCAGCTCTCCGAGAAAATTCCTTTCTACAGCGAGCGGCATCGTGTGAAGCCGGGTTTGACCGGTTGGGCCCAGCTCTGCTTTGCTTATGCTGACAACGAAGAGGATACTCGAGAGAAGCTTAGCTACGACCTCTATTACATCAAAAACCAAAGTCTGTTGTTGGATTTGTTGATTATAATTCAGACAGTAGAGGTGGTATTGTTCAAAAAAGGATCACGGTGACCCGGCGGATTTTCGATGGATGCGCCATTTGAAGTTTTAAAAAGACGAATTGGAAGAAGAGAGGAAATCATGGCACGGAAGACATTTTTGAAAGGGGCAATCATCTCTTTCCTGGCGGTAGCGTTGGCAACGGGTTGTGCGACACAAACGGGCTCGTCGCCCGAAGACATCCAGAGGGCTCTTGCTCTGGAAAGCCGGGATAGCGTTGATCAGTATATTCTCGGTGCGACTGATGTGGTCCGCGTTTCCGTGTGGCGTAACGAAGACCTGAGCATCGCGGTCCCTGTTCGTCCTGACGGCAAGATTTCTGTTCCCCTGGTTGGCGATGTCCAGGCCAGCGGCAGGGCACCGGAACAACTGGCTAACGATATTCGCATATCGCTCTCTGAATATATCCGTGAGCCGCAAGTCAGTGTTGTTGTTACCTCCATGGGCAGTCATGAATTCACAGACCGGGTTCGGGTAACAGGTGCCGTCCGACAGCCGGTGTCCATCCCTCATCGGAGTGGCATGACCGTGCTGGACATCTTCCTGAACGCCGGTGGCGCCAACGAATTCGCCGCTCTCAACAATGCCATGCTGTACCGGAAGGTGGAAGGAGAGGTAGTTGCCATCCCGATCCGGTTGGACGACATACTGAACAAAGGGCAGGTTGAAACCAACTACAGCATGCGGCCGGGAGATATCCTGACGGTCCCGGAACGGAATTTTTAACGCTTTTTGCTCTGAACGCTACATGAGTCGGGTTTGATTATGGCATTACCTCTGTCCCAGTTGCCGATTGAAATTGTTCGCGAAGTTCGCCAGCGAAAGTGGCTGGCGTTTCTCGTGTTCCTGCTCGTGAGCTTTGGGGTTTTGGGCGCGGGCTTTGTGTTTCCATATAAATACCAGTCCGATGTCATCATCTTTGTGGACGATAAAAACATCATCGGCCCACTAATGGAGGGGCGGGCGGTGACCACAGAAATCAACGACCGCACCTCTGCGGCAAAAGAGCTGTTGATGACCCGCGACGTAATGGAAAAGCTGGCGACGGATCAAAATGTGTTTCCCGACGCATCCATGGAACAGGAGGCTGTTGAGGCCAGGATTGCAAGGCTCCGGGAAGATCTCTCGGTTCGGCCCCGCGGCGACAGTTACTTCAGCGTCGGGTTTTCGGCTTCATCGCCTATCGAAGCTTTCCGGGTCGCCCAGCGACTGGGGCAACTTTTTATTGCCGAGTCGAACGAACGGAAACGGCGTGAGAGTCGCAGCGCTTACGACTTCATCGACAAGCAGGTGAAAAGCTACGAGCGCCAGCTGGCAGATGTGGAGGCCAGGCTGAAAGAGTTTCTTTCCGAGAATACCGACGGTACCGAGCAAGAAGCGAACGCCCGAATGGCGCAGCTTCGAAACCAGCTTGAGCTCGCTCAAATTGAAAAACAGGAGCTGGAATCCCGCGTTGCCTCGCTCCAGCAACAGTTGGCGGATGTGAACCCCACTATTCGTCAGGGCCGGACCGAAGATGCCTACAGGGGTAGAATACAGGCGCTGGAAGAGAGGCTGGATAATCTGAGGTTACAATATCACGATACCTATCCGGACATTGTGATCCTCCAGGAACAGTTGGCGGAACTGCGTAAACAGCGTGAACTGAATGCCGGCGACACAGAACAGCAACCACCGGTGGAAGGCGAGGAAGCAGTGAATCCCTTTTACCAGGAGCTGAGCGCAGCCCTATCGAAAGCCCGGGCGGATGTTGCAACGGTGGACACGCGCATAGCCTCCTTTGAACGGCTGATGCAGCAGCAGGAACTCCGGATGGAACGTATTCAGGCCAACAAGGCGGAATATTCCGAACTGACCCGGGACATGGAGGTAAACCGCGAAATTTACGACGACCTTCTGAAACGCCGTGAAAAGGCCAGGGTGTCCATGCATCTGGATATCGAAGGCCAGGGACTTAATTACCGCATCAATGAAACCGCGCAGTACCCCCGTAACCCCAGCGGCCCGCAGTTTTCGATGTTTGCAGCCGCGGGACTTTTCCTGGGTATCATGGCGCCTTTTGGAGCCGTGGCCGGCCTGCTGCAGATTGATCCGCGTGTGCGCGCCCGCAAGCAGCTTGAGGAAGGTATAGGTTTGCCAGTACTTGCCGAAATTCCGAGGGTTCGTACGCCCTATGAAAAACGTCATGACAGGCGGCTCACCACGGCTGTCATCGTGCTCGCTGTATTGGCAATCGCCGCCTATCTGGGTGTGGTTGTAGCCACCCACTTTGGAGTTTTGTGATGTCTGAATGGAAAGAGCAGGCGGGACGCCAGCCAGGGAATTCCAACGAGTCTGCTGAGGAGAATCGCAGCGGCAGCGGCTCGAACGTGCAGTCACACGCCTATTTCGAAGAGCGCAAGGAGCGCCTGAAAAAGGAACTGGGCCACGAAGACACAGATGATTCCAGATTGCTGGTTCCGAGCACTCTTGAATTAGGGGCGGGGGCTGTTGACAAGTACGTTATCAGCAAACAGATCGTTCGCATGCAGGAACCTCGCCGGCTTACCCCGGACGATCTGGATGAGCGGCGTATCATTTACCCCGAGAGTAAAAACCGGGCCCTGGTCAACCGGTTCCGGGATCTGAGAACCAAACTCCTGGAACTGTCTGGCGGTAACAACTTCACATTGGTGGTCAGTGGCGCTTCAGAGGGTTCTGGTTCATCATTCATGGCACTGAACCTGGCGGCAGCGTTTGCCTTCGATCAGGCCAAAACCGCCCTGATTATCGACTGCAACCTCCGGGAACCGTCTCTGCACACCATGCTCGATATCATGCCGGAGACGGGCCTGACCGATTTTCTGGAAGACCCGGACTACGACATTGCCCGCATACTCTATCCAACGGGCATTCCACGCCTGCGCCTGATACCGGCAGGCAGCAAACGCGAAACGCCAGCGGAGTTCTTTACCTCATTTCGCATGAAGCAGTTCCTGCAGGCCATCCGCCGCCGCTATCCAGATCGCTTCATTGTGCTGGATACGGCGCCCATTTCCGACTCTCCGGACGCACGGATTCTGACGGATCTTTGCGATTACGGCATGCTGGTGGTCCCCCACGGCAAGCTGACGCCAGGCAAGATTGAGAATGCGGCCCTGGCGTTCAATCCGGATAAATTTGTGGGTGCGGTGATCAATGGTTAAGGCAATGGCGTTCAGGTCTTTCGCCGCGAAGCTGCGGCCTTCGCTGGGGCTGGCCCTTCTGGCCAGCTCGCCGGTTACACTGGCTACACCTCCGGAGCTGTATGTGGGCTTTGGGCCTAGATACAGCGACAACATCGCCAGAAGGGCGGATCAACAGCAGAGCGATATTGAAAACCGGTTTACCTTACGGGGCAACTACCAGACCGATCCCGGAAAATGTATTGCCAGCGCGAACGGCGAATTATCCTATTCGGTGTACTCGCAGAATACCTACGAGCCGCAAACAGGAATTAACGCAGGCATTACAGGCAGCTGTGAACTTGCACAGGGTCTTTCCTGGGAAGTCGACAACCAGACCCGGGAATATACCCGAACCCGTCGCCTGAGCAACACACCCGACAACCGGACCCGGAAAAATGTCCTCCGAACCGGGCCCAGCTATCTTTGGCAACTGTCACTGCTGGATTCGGTTCAGTTATCCTCAAGTTATGAGAACACAGAGTATAACGACCTCTCAGACCCGAACAGAAATAATAACAGTACTCTGTCCTATCCAGACAGTGACAGATTCATCGGCGCCATCGCCTGGAGCCACCTTTTTTCGCCGGATTTTTCCGCCGGTTTATCCGCTTCGGTGAGCGACGCGGAGCTTGACACCGGCGCGCAGATCCGCACAAGCACACTCAGTGGCACCTTCAGCAAACGCTGGGCCACAACCGCATTGAGTGGGTCCCTGGGGGTCAGTGAAATAAATACCACACTTGGGAGTTTTGAGCAGAATTCAGGCGGGGTGGTGGGTGACCTGAACCTTACACGCTCACTGAACTCCGGAGGAACGCTCTATCTCAGGGCCTCCCGGGAGTTCACGGACCGGGCATCGAATTACGACATTCGCTTCAATGAATTCACTTTCGAGCTGGAAGAAAGTAACACGCTTGAAGCCACCAGTATTGAAACCGGCCTGGACAAAATATTCAGTAACGGTGATTCCTTGTCTGTCTCCGCCTTCGCCAACCGCTCCGACTACCTGGGAGCGAGATCCGTCGCCGGAGGCCGGCGGGACGGAACAGGGGTAAGGGTCGGTTATACCAGACAACTGACCCCAAAGCTGTCCGCGGTCGCCTCTGGCGAGTATGAGTTGCTGACCTACAAGGCAGATCAAGCCGATTATCAGACCACCGGCCTTGATCTGGGCCTGACCTACCGCTCCTCGCGCCGCCTTGAGTGGGCCGCAAGAGTGGGCCGGTATGAGCGCGACAGCGACATCGAAACACAGACCTATGACGAGAACTGGGTGCAGTTAAGTGTTGACTACAGGCTTCTGTAAACCGGCGCCGCAAGGATGTGATGACCATGAGCGCGATTGAAAACGCCCTGACCATTGATGTTGAAGACTACTTCCAGGTTGCCGCACTGGCCGAAGCCGTCCGCCGGGAAGACTGGCATTCCATGGAATACCGGGTAGAAGCCAACACCCAGCGCATTCTCAGCCTGCTGGACCGTCACAAGGCCAGGGCTACCTTCTTTACCCTGGGCTGGGTTGCAGAAAAGTCTCCCGAACTGGTTCGCCTGATCCGGAAAGAAGGCCACGAAATTGCCAGTCACGGCTACAGCCACCAGCTTATCTACAACCAGACCCCCGAGGTTTTCCGCGAAGAAACCCGGCGCTCCAAAGCCGTCCTGGAAAACATTACCGGTGAACCCATTACCGGCTACCGGGCCGCAAGCTATTCCATTACCAATGAAAGCCGCTGGGCACTGGATATTCTGGCCGAGGAAGGGTTCGCCTGGGATTCCTCAATATTCCCCGTTCATCACGACCGCTACGGCATGCCTGGCACCCCCCGCTGGCCTCACACACTCACTACGGACAAGGGTTATAAACTGGCCGAGTTTCCGCTCAGCACCCTGAAACTGCCCGGCTACACCCTGCCGATCGCCGGCGGTGGCTATTTCCGATTGTTTCCCTACTGGTTCAGCCGCTGGGGACTTGGCAGCATCAACCGCCAGGGCGAGCCGTTTGTGTTCTACCTGCACCCCTGGGAGGTAGATCCGGGCCAGCCCAGGCTGGACGTGAAATGGTTCTCCCGTTTTCGCCACTACAACAACCTGGATGTGTGCGAAGAACGCCTGTCAAAGCTTCTGGGCCATTTCCGGTTTACCACCATGGGCAATGTACTGCGGGCTCAGGGATTGCTGGGGGTGGAACCTATGGAAGCCGGTGCACTGAAGGCTGCAGGTGGAATCGCATAATGCAGTTCGTGTTCTGGTTTTCACTTTTGCTGCTTTTCTACATCTACTTTGGCTACCCGCTGGCGGTAAAAGTTGTCGCGTCTATAAGGCCAAAACCGATACGGAAATCAGAGGAATTCCTGCCAAAGGTGTCCATTCTGATTGCGGCCTATAACGAAGCCAAAGACATCGAAGCCACCCTCAGAAACAAGCTGGAACTGGATTACCCCCGGGACCAATTGGAAATCCTGGTGATTTCAGATGAGTCCGAAGACGGCACTGATGTCATAGTCGAAAACGTTGCCAAAAACGCCCCGGTGCCGGTCCAGTTGTTCAGACAGGTACCCAGACAGGGCAAAACGTCTGGCCTCAACACCCTGAACCAGCACGCCACCGGCGAAATACTGCTGTTCTCGGATGCAAACTCACAATGGGACACCCAGGCCCTACGCAAACTGACTCGCAACTTCAACGACCCCGCCGTAGGCTACGTGACCGGCAAGATGGTTTATGTGCACCAGGACGGCTCCCTGGTTGGCGACGGCTGCAGCGCCTACATGAAATATGAAAACTGGCTGCGCCTGCAGGAAACCAGAATCGGATCGGTGGTCGGCGTGGACGGTGGCATCGACGCCATCAGAAAAGAACTCTACCAGCCACTGCGGGCCGACCAGCTGCCGGATTTTGTGCAGCCATTGAAAGTAGTAGAGCAGGGCTATCGCGTGGTCTACGAACCCGAAGCCCTGCTGAAAGAAGAGGCCCTGACAGACGGCGGCAGTGAATTCAGTATGCGGGTACGGGTAAGCCTGCGTGCGCTTTGGGCGCTGAAAGACATGAAACAACTGATGAACCCAACGAATGATGCCATCTTCGCCTGGCAGCTGATATCTCATAAACTATTGCGGTATGGAGCGTTTGTGCCTATGGCGACACTGGCTTTGGCATCGCTCTACCTTGTGCCAAAGGCCGGCATATACACCGTGGCGGCCCTGGGCTATGTCGGCTTGGTGCTACTTGCCTTGCAGGGCCACAAAAAAGAGAAGGGGGGCGAACCCCTGTCGATCCTCTATTCGATACCTTATTATTTCATGCTCCTGAACATTGCGTCTTACAAGGCTTGTGTGGCGTTTCTGAAGGGCGAGAAAAAAGTAATTTGGAATCCAAGGAAGGGTTGAACAATCAATGGGAATCAAAGTGCTACACCTGATTGATAGCGGTGGTCTCTATGGTGCCGAGAAGATGCTATTAAGTCTGGTTCAGGAACAGATAAAGCAGGGGCTCGAGCCGATGATTCTCAGCGCCGGGGAACCGGGTACCGTTGAAAAGCCTATTGAAGCAGAGGCAAAGCGCCTGGAGCTGCCGGTAATGGCCTGGCGAATGAAACCAGGCTTAAATCTGAGGGGGTCAATAGCCATCATTCGATGGTCCAGAAATGAAGGTTATGAACTCCTCCATTCTCACGGGTACAAATTTAATGTGCTGATGGGGTTGTGGCCGAAAGCATTCCGAAAAATCCCGTTGATAACAACGTTGCATGGTTATATCAAGGCGCGAAGGTATAGTAAGTCATGGATGTATGAGTCTCTGGATCGGTTTGCACTTCGAAAAATGGATGCAGTCGTTCTGGTAACCGATGCGATGAAAAAAGATATTCCTGAAGAAATCGTATCTTCAAGAAATACGGTGGTTATCGTCAATGGCCTTGAGACTGAACAGCTGAAGCAAAGCGCTGCCGAGCCACTGCCAAGCGAGTTATCTCTCATCATGAAGCACCACAGCCCTTTATTACTGGCTGTGGGCAGACTCTCTCATGAGAAGGGTTTTGACCGCCTGATTGATGCATTTAAAGTCGTGAAAGATAAGTATGCCGAAGCCGGTCTTATTATTATCGGAGAAGGGCGCGCGAGGCAAAACCTCGAGCAACAGGTCGCAGATAGTGGCCTGAGAGATTCAATTTATCTGCCCGGATACTTTGAATCGGTCCCGGCGTTGATGGCTCATGCTGATCTATTATGCATGCCCTCCAGAACCGAAGGGATGCCCATTACTCTGCTGGAGGCTATGGCAGTTGGATTGCCGCTATGTGCCTCTGATGTGGGTGATGTTAATCGCGTGCTGGGCGGGGGGAAAGGCGGCAAGGTCAGCCCGGTCAGTGACTCGGAATCACTGGCCAACGACCTATTGGCGTGTCTCGATGACCCGGGCCAGTTGCGAAGGGCGGCGGACTGGGCTAAAGATTGTGTAAATCGTAATTACTCAGCGAAGCAAATGGCCATACAGTACTCAGCTGTCTATCGACAGACACTGGCAGACATCGCCGTAACCTGAAAGAAGAATTTATGTCCAGCTTTAGTATTCAGACATATCAGAACGATCTTCCAATTTGTGTTCTTCAGTGGTGTAGCGAAGTAGCGAAGGAGATGTTGGAACCCAGTTTTTTTTGTTCGGGAGATTGGCTTGCATCTGCAGCCCGGTTTGAGCGAGACATTCATGTCATCACCGTTACGGAGCAGGGATCTGGTGATTTGATTGCAGTGCTGCCCCTGACCCGGAAGCGAAATTTATTCGGAGGGACAGATGTCAAAATACTTGGGAGCCGTTTTCACCCTGATCCAATTGGCCTGATATGCTAGAAAGAAAGGCTGGAAGACGCAGCCACAATAATTCGGCATCATTTCGAGTCTGATGTGCGTTGGGACAGCCTGACAATCGACTGGACTACCGCCGAAGAGTGCCGGGCGTGGGGTGTCGAGGGTGAAAAGACGACAGTCGCTCCTTACCTGCCAATTGATTCTGGATTTTCAGAAGTGCTGGATCGATTCCGGAAGAAAAAAAGATACAACCTCAAGGCAAGTGTGAAGAAGCTGTTGGAAGCGAAAGGTGCCACTGTCACTCAGAGCCTCACCGCGGATCAAAAACAGGATTGCTTCCGGGAATTTTTCAGGCTTCATCAGATGCGAGCGGCTGAGCGGGGTATCGAAAGCA
>Ga0114911_1001407_pt1 | contig 12714 bp, 10 predicted proteins | sample MalvireepMed_904_FD_89688 | JGI IMG/M metagenome (GOLD analysis project Ga0114911, IMG submission 89688) | Marine viral communities from the Global Malaspina Expedition - Malaspina viral metaG DeepMed_904 | ecosystem: Environmental > Aquatic > Marine > Oceanic | place: Mediterranean Sea...
GTAGCCCATGATGAACATGAGCAGCAGCGTCCCGACCAGGGCCAGGGTGGCACGAACCGGATCGCGGCGCAGCTCCATGCCCTCGCGCCGGGCGTAGCTGAGCAGTCGCCGTTGGCTGAAGCGCGGCGGCGTATCGGCAGCGGCCGGTGCCGCGGCGGGTGGCGCCTGGGGCGGTGTCGAGTCCGCCGCCGTATCCGGTGCTTGGCTAGCCTCGCGCAGATAGGCGATGAAAGCCTGTTCCAGGGTGTCGGCGCCGCGCTTCTCCTGGAGCGCCTGAGGCGTATCGCTGGCCAGTACCCGGCCGGCATGCATCAGCGAGATGCGGTCGCAGCGCATGGCCTCGTTCATGAAGTGGGTCGAGATGAAGATGGTGACGCCGTCCTCGCGTGACATCCTGACCAGCTGGGCCCAGAAGTTGTCGCGGGCGACCGGATCGACACCGGAAGTCGGCTCGTCGAGGATCAGGATCTCCGGACGGTGGAGTACCGCAACGGCCAGCGACAGGCGTTGGCGCACCCCCAGCGGCAGCCTGCTGGGCAGGGCGTCGATGACGTCCTGCAGGTCGAACTGCTTCAGCAGCTCCTGACGGCGTGTCCGATAGTCGGCGGCGTCCATGTGGAACAGCCGGGCATGCAGGTCGAGGTTCTGGCCCACACTGAGTTCGCTGTACAGCGAAAACGCCTGCGACATGTAGCCGACCCGGCGTCGCGATTCGATGTCGTTGGGGTCGACCGCCTGGCCGAACAGCCGAGCCTCGCCCTCTTCGAACGGCAGCAGGCCGGTGAGCATCTTCATGGTGGTCGACTTGCCGCAGCCGTTGGAGCCGAGGAAGCCGAAGATCTCGCCACGTTCGATGCGAAAATCGACATGATCCACCGCGGTGAAGTTGCCGAAGCGCTTGGTCAGGCCATGGGCCTCGATGGCGATGTCGTCGTTGCGGGTCGCGGTGGAATGGTCAATTGGCGGTGGCCGCGGCGTTTTTCCGTCGGCAGCAGTGCGACGAACGCCTCTTCCAGCGAGCTGCAGCGGGTCTTCTCGAGCAGCGCCCGGGGCGTGCCGGTATCGAGCACCTGGCCGTCGTTCATCGCCACTAGCCAGTCGAAGCGTTGGGCCTCGTCCATGTAGGCCGTGGCCACCAGGACACTCATATCGGGACGTTGCTGACGGATGCGGGCGATCAGGTCCCAGAACTGGCTGCGCGAGAGCGGATCGACCCCGGTCGTCGGCTCGTCGAGGATCAGCAGGTCGGGATCGTGGATCAGTGCACAGCACAAGCCCAGCTTCTGTTTCATGCCGCCGGAGAGCTTGCCGGCCGGACGTTCGGTAAAGTCGCCCAGGCCGGTGCTGCGGGTCAGGTCGGCGATACGGCGCTCGCGCTCCTCATGGCCCTGGCCGAACAGGCGAGCGAAGAATTCGAGGTTCTCGCGTACGGTCAGCGTCGCATACAGGTTCTTGCCAAGTCCCTGGGGCATGTAGGCGATACGCGGCCCGGTGCGGCGGCGATGCTCGGCGTCGCGCATGTCGCCGCCGAGCACTTCCACCCGCCCCTGCTGGAGGCGCCGCGCGCCGGCGATCAACGCCAGCAGGCTCGACTTGCCGACGCCATCGGGACCGATCAGACCGACCATCTGCCGGGCCGGGATCTCGAGGCTCACGTTGGCCAAGGCTATGGTACGGGCGTACTGCTGCCCGACGCTGTGCAGCCGTACGACGACATTCCCAGTCATGACGAAATGTTCACCTGTAGAGAGTCGGGCCACTCGGCCCCGGGATCGAGCTTGAGGTAGGCCATGCCGGGCAGGCCGGTCTTGACCTGGTCGAGATGATCGCGCAGCAGCTGCGGATCGATGCGTGCGCGAATACGGAACATGAGCTTTTCCCGCTCGCTGGCGGTTTCCACCGTCTTGGGGGTGAACTGCGCGGAGCTTGCGACGAAGCTGACCCGGGCGGGAATCACGTAGTCGGGCGCGGCATCCAGAATCAGGTGTACCTCGTCACCGAGCGCCACGCGACCGGCCTGCGAAGTGGGCAGGAAGAACGTCATGTAGACGTCGGTCAGGTCGACCAGGTTGAGCACCTTGCCCCCGGCGGCCAGCACTTCGCCCGGCTGAACCACGCGATACTGGACGCGAGCCAGGCGGTCGGCACGCAACTCGCTATCCGTCAGGTCCGCCTGCACCCGTTCCACCCGGGCCTCGGCGGCCTCGATGGCGGATTCGGCCTCGATGACCTGCGAGCGGGACGCCGCGCTCGTCGCCTGGGCTGCCGCCACCTGGGCTCTGGCAGCCGCCAGTGCAGCCTGAGCACTCTGCATGGCAGCGCGGTCGTCATCCACCTGCTGACGGGAGATAGCGTTGCGCTGAAGCAACGTGTTCGAGCGCTCGAAGCGCTTGCGGGTCGCAGTGAGTTCCGCCTGGCGCTGCTGAACGACCGCCTCGGCGGAGGCCTCGTTGCTTTCGCTCTGGGCCACCATGGCATGGGCGGTCTGCAGGGCATTGCGGGCACGCAGCGCCTCGGCCTTGGCCTGGCTGAGCTCCGCCTGCAGGGTGCGGGTGTTCATGCGCGCCAGCACCTGGCCGGGCTCGACGAAATCGCCTTCGTCGACGAGGATCTCCTCGACCCGGCCGCTCAGTTGGGTGGCGATATCGATTTCGGTGGCCTCGATACGTCCGTTGCCGCTGACGATAGTGTCACCCAGGCCACTGGAGCGCAGCTCATACCAGGCGACAAGGCCGACGGCACCTAGCAGGACGACGATGAGCAGAGCTTGGATAAGTCGCTTACGGTGTGGTCGATTCATGATATTGACAGGCTCCGGTCGCCATGGGGCAGGGGCTGTAAAAGCGGTGTGATGGCATAAGGAAGCATACATTCAGGCATGTATGCTGTTCCCGGTCAAGGCGTGCAGCGGCCAGCGACGGTGCTGCGCCCGGTCGAGTCGCCGCTCAGCGATACTCGATTCCTGCTGTCGACAGGCTGATGCGCGTCCCGGCCGTACCCTGGACAATGGCCTCGATATCCGCCAGGGAGCCGATGACGGCCTCCTTGCCGGTGCGACGGGCGAAGTTGCAGGCGGCCTCGATCTTTGGACCCATCGAGCCTGCCGCGAAAGGCAACTTCCCCAGCGCATCGGGATGAGCGCGGGCGATGGCCCTTTGGGTGGGCTGGCCCCAGTCGATATACGCAGCATCGACATCGGTGGCGATGACCAGCAGGTCACTGGCGAGTTCCTGAGCGAGGAGTGCCGAGCATGAATCCTTGTCGATGACCGCTTCGATACCGTGCAGTTTGCGTCCCTCATCGTAGGTGGTCGGGATACCGCCGCCGCCGGCGCAGATGACGACGCTGCCTTTCTCGAGCAGCCACTTGATGGGACGGATTTCGAAGATGCGTTTGGGCCGCGGGCTCGCAACCACGCGGCGAAAAGCCTCGCCATCGGGGGCGATGTCCCAGCCCTTTTCCTTGGCCAGACGCTGAGCCTCCTTCAGCGAGTACACCGGCCCGACGGGCTTGCTCGGATGCTGAAAAGCCGGGTCGGCGGCATCCACCTCGACCTGGGTGAGAAGGGTGGCGAACGGGACCTCGACAGGCAGCAGGTTGCCCAGTTCCTGCTCGATCATGTAGCCGATCATGCCTTCCGTCTGGGCACCGAGTACATCCAGCGGGTAGGGGGCTACATCGCTGTAGGCTGCGCTCTGCAGGGCCAGCAGGCCGACCTGGGGACCATTGCCGTGGGCGATCACCACTTCGTTGCCGGGAATGATCCTGGCAAGTTGGGCACAGGCGATGCGTACATTCTCGCGCTGGTTGTCCGCCGTCAACGGCTCACCCCGGCGAAGCAGGGCATTGCCGCCCAGGGCAGTGACGATGCGCATCGTGTTTATCTCCGTGTCGCGACTGTCAAATATCACCAAGGGTGGCGACCAGCACCGCCTTGATCGTGTGCATGCGGTTCTCGGCCTGTTCGAAGGCGATACAGGCCGGGGATTCGAAGACCTCCTCGGTGACCTCGACGCCGTTCGCCAGCTCGGGGTATTGCGCGGCGATCTGCTTGCCGATCTTGGTATCGGCGTTATGGAAGGCAGGCAGACAGTGCATGAACTTCACCCGAGGGTTGCCGCTGGCGTCCAGCAGGGCCTTGTTCACCTGATAGGGCGTCAGAAGCCGGATACGCTCGCCCCAGGTCTCCATGGGTTCGCCCATCGAGACCCAGACGTCGGTATGGATGAAGTCGACGTCCTTGACCGCCTCGGCGGGCGTTTCGGTGAGTGTCAATCGACCGCCCGATTCCTCGGCGAATCGTCGACATGCCTCGACATGCTCGGCATTCGGCCACAGTTCCTTGGGCGCCCCGATGCGAACGTCCATGCCCAGCTTGGCGCCGATCAGCAGCAGCGAGTTGCCCATGTTGTTGCGCGCATCGCCCAGGTAGGCGTAGCGAATCTCATGCAACGGCTTGTCGCTGTGTTCGCGCATGGTCAAGACGTCGGCGAGCATCTGGGTCGGATGGTATTCATCGGTCAGGCCGTTGAATACCGGGACGCCGGCATGCCTGGCCAGTTCCTCGACGATTGCCTGGCCTGAACCCCGATACTCGATGGCATCGTACATGCGCCCCAGGACCCGTGCCGTGTCCTTCATCGTTTCCTTGTGGCCGATCTGGGAAGAAGTGGGGTCGATGTAGGTCACGTTGGCGCCCTGCTGATAGGCGGCCACCTCGAAGGCGCAGCGTGTGCGGGTCGAGGTCTTCTCGAATATCAGCGCGATGTTCTTGCCCTTCAGGTGCTGCTGCTCGCTGCCGGTGTACCGGGCGCGCTTTAGATCCCGGGAAAGATCCAGCAGGTAGCGCAGCTCGCGGGGGCTGTGATGCATCAGGCTGAGCAGGCTTCGGTTATGCAGATTGAAGGCCATGGCAGGCTCCTCGATGAAATATTGAACAGGACTTGCAGTCAGTAACCTGCGGGGTCTCGTATGATCGGGCAGGTCATGCAATGGCCGCCCCCGCGGCCGCGGCCCAGTTCGCTGGCGTCGATCGTGATGACCTCGACCCCGGCCTTGCGCAGCAGCGTATTGGTGTAGGTATTGCGGTCATAGCCGATGACCACGCCGGGCTCCAGGGCCACGACGTTATTGCCGTCATCCCACTGTTCGCGCTCGGCCTCGTAACTGTCGCCCCCCGTCTGGACCGTGCGCAGCTTTTCAAGGCTAAGCGCCTGTGCCACGACCTCGAGGAAGCCCTGCGTTTCGCGACGCACGTCGATGCCGCCCGGCTTGCTTTTATCCGGGCGCAGGCTGAACGCAACAATGGACTGCACGGCCTCCGGGTAGACCGTCACCAGGTCGTGATCGCAGAAGCTGAATACGGTATCCAGGTGCATGGCGGCACGGGATTTCGGCAGGCCCGCGACGATGACTCGCTCGGCCGCCCCCTGCTTGAACAGGGACTGCGCAAGCTGGCCTATCGCCTGCCGCGAAGTCCGCTCGCCCATGCCGATCAGCACGATGCCCTTGCCAAGTGGCATGACGTCGCCGCCCTCCAGCGTCGCCATGCCATGGTCGCTATCGGGATCGCCGTACCAGACCTTGAAACCGGCATTGGCGAATTCGGGGTGGAACTTATAGATCGCAGTGACCAGCAGGGTTTCCTGACGGCGTGCCATCCAGTGCATGGGATTCAGCGTCACGCCGCCATAAATCCAGCAGGTAGTATCCCGGGTGAACAATGTGTTCGGCAGCGGGGGAAGGATAAAGCTCGAGTGTCCGAGGTAATCGCGGAACATCTTGACGATCTCGCTGCCATGATCGCCTGGAAGATCGTCCCCCGAGACCCCGCCGATGAGAAATTCGGCGAGTCGGCGTGGCTCTTGTTCTTCCAGCCAGGCGCGGACTTCCTGTTGCAGGCCCAGGCCTACCAGATTGGACGTGACCTTTCGATCGAGAATCCATTGGAGGGCGTCGGGGTTCTTTACCGTCTCAGCCAGCAGGTTGTGCATTTCGAGGACTTCGACGCCGCGCTCGCGCATCTTGGTGACGAAGTCGAAATGGTCGCGCTTGGCCTGGTTGACCCAAAGCACGTCGTCGAAGAGCAGGTCGTCGCAATTGCTGGGCGTGAGTCGCTGATGGGCCAGCCCTGGCGAGCAGACCAGCACCTTGCGCAGTTTACCGATTTCCGAATGAACGCCGAGTTGCAGGGGGGCAGTCATGAAATTCTCCTTGGACTATGCCGACTCAGCCGGCTCTTTAAGCGTCTGGGTTCCAGGCTCAAAGCGACAGATAACCGGTGTACAGGCCATAGGCGGCGAATGCGGCACCGGCCAGCACGACAGCGAAGATCAGCTTCTCTAAGGGACGAAAAACCGGCCGGTTCTGCTCGCGCTTGGCCTGGGCGAAGAACAGCGCGCCTGGAGCGTAGAGCAGCGCCGAGAGCAGGATGTATTGAACGCCTCCCGCATAGACCAGCCAGGCACTGTAAAGGACGGCAATCAATGCGATGAGCAGGTCCTTGTTACGTTGGCGACGCTGAGATTCGTAGGTTTCGCCTCGCCAGCTCACCAGCACGGCATAGGCCGCTGACCAGAAGTACGGCAGCAGGATCATCGAGGTGGCCAGATAGAAAAGACTGAGATAGGTGGATTCGCTGAATAGCGTAACGATCAGAAATATCTGGATCAGGCCGTTCGAGACCCACAGCGCGTTGCTGGGGACCTGATTGCGGTTCTCCTTTTTCAGGAAGTTCGGCATGGTATGGTCGCGTGCGCCTGCGAAAAGAATCTCCGCGCACAGTAGCGTCCAGGCCAGCAGGCCGCCGACCAACGATACCACCAGCCCAACACTGATCAGGATGGAGCCCCAACGGCCCACAACCTGCTCCAGCACACCCGCCATGGAGGGGTTTTGCAGGGCGGTCAGTTCAGGCTGTTGCATGATGCCCATGGAAAGCACGTTCACCAGAACCAGCAGGAGAAGAACGCCGAGAAAACCGATCACCGTGGCCTTGCCGACATCGCTGCGCTTCTCGGCCCGGGCCGAATAGATGCTTGCTCCCTCGATGCCGATGAATACCCAGACAGTGACCAGCATCATGTTCCTGACCTGGTCCATTACGCTGCCCAGTTCGAGATTTCCTTTGCCCCAGAAGTCGGTGAAAAAGATGTCGGCATCGAATGCAAATAGCGTAATGATGACGAACAGCACCAACGGCACGATCTTCGCCACGGTCGTGACGAGGTTGATGAAGGCGGCTTCCTTGATTCCGTTCAGTATCAGAAAGTGAATGCTCCACAGCAGCAGCGAGGCACACGCGATGGCGATCGGCGTATTGCCTTCGCCGAAGATGGGGAAAAAATAACCCAGGGTGCTGAACAGAAGGACGAAATAACTGACATTGCCGAGCCAGGCACTGATCCAGTAGCCCCAAGCGGACGAGAAACCCATGTAGTCGCCGAAGCCCGCCTTGGCATAGGCATAGATGCCCGAGTCCAGATCGGGCTTGCGGTTGGCCAGGGTCTGGAAAACGAAAGCCAGGGTCAGCATGCCTATGGCGGTGATCACCCAGCCGATCAGTACCGCACCCGCGCTGGCACTTGCCGCCATATTCTGTGGCAGCGAGAAGATGCCTCCGCCGATCATCGAGCCGACAACAAGCGCGACAAGCGCTCTGAGTTTCAGTGTTCGTGTAGCCTGGGTCATTTTAGCCTCACACGGAAGAGTGGCCGTTCATGTGACAAGCATGGATGGCCAGGTCTCTATTGGGTGGCACGGTCGATTATAAAGTTGGAGACGCCTGTTCCGGGCTCATGTAACCGACCTGTTATTGCAGGCTGCATCATAGGCGATAAAACCCTTATAAAACTTGCTCTAAATCAACCAGCGTTTAAATAGGACGACCGTTGCCGATATAACTGCTCCCAGGCACCCGAGGTTTGCGATGCATTGGGGGCGGGGCGGCCCAACGTCGCATCCAGGCATGCTCTGAGCAGCGCTTGGGAACTCCTCGCCATCGGCAACCTCTCCTGGCCGATCGGCGATGGATCGGGTACAGCCAAATATGCCAAGATTATTTCAGACAACTAATTAGTTGCTCTAGATCAATTGTCGGCCGGTAATATCTCCCGTCACTTCAATAACTTCCCAGCAAGAGGCTATACGCTACAATTGTGCATGCCGTGATCCCTGCTAGGCTCTGTCTGAAAAGTCGGCGAGCGAAGGACAGGCAAGGCAAAATCAGCGAAAAGGCGGACTGGGCTCGCACACAAGTTTACGGAGGTGTGAATGAGTATTTTGATCGGACTCGCGCCCGAGCTGATTTTTAACGCAGTATGGCCGAGCGCAGGCAGTTTTTCAGGCAGGGGCCAGGGAAGGCAACAAGAAAGCGAAACTAGGCAGGCACTCGGTGAGGTGGGCTAGGTCACATCCAGGTGCGGGAAAAATGACAATGAAGGCTATGGTGCTTGAGACAGGTGGCGGACCGCTCCAGGAGCGGGAGCGGCCAATTCCTATCCCTGGACAGGGGCATGTGTTGCTCAAGGTTGAAGCCTGCGCGGTGTGCCGCACTGACCTGCACTTGCTGGATAACGAGCTCCCCGATATTTCCTATCCCATCGTTCCTGGGCACGAAATCATTGGCCGCGTTGCTGGTCGTGGCCCCGGTGTTACGCTCGCTCATGGAATGCGCCTGGGCGTTCCGTGGCTGGGATACAGCTGTGGTGAGTGCTGGTATTGTCTGCATGGACAGGAAAATCTGTGCGACCGGGTCCGCTTTATCGGTTATCAGATCGATGGCGGCTTTGCGGAATATACCCTGGCTGATCAACGCTTCTGCTTTCCTATCGCTCCCGATTTCAGTTCGGCAGAAGCAGCACCGCTGATGTGCGCTGGCCTGATCGGTTACCGTTCCTTGAGTATGTGAGGCTTGATGTCGATTCGTAACCTTGATGCGCTATTTTCCCCCGCCACGATTGCTCTGATTGGTGCCAGCAATCGTCCTGGTTCAGTGGGCGCTGTGCTGGCACGCAATCTCTTCGATGCCGGCTTCGCGGGGCCTATCCTGACCGTGAACCCAAGAGAACGGGCCATTCGCTCGACCCTGAACTACCACTCCGTCAGTGAATTGCCGCTGGCACCGGATCTGGCGATTATCGCGACTCCTCCCGATACCGTCCCCGGGCTCATCAAGGAGCTTGGTGAGCAGGGCTGTCGTGCCGCGGTGGTGATCACGGCAGGCTTCGGCGAGGGGGAACGTGCGGATGGCAAGGCGCTCAAACAGGCCATGCTGGAGGCGGCCAGGCCCTACCTGATGCGCATCGTCGGGCCCAACTGCCTGGGCATCCTGGCGCCGCACCGGGGGATCAATGCCAGCTTTGCGCATATCACGCCAAAGAAAGGCGACGTGGCCTTCGTGACGCAATCTGGTGCCGTGGCGACAGCTATTCTAGATTGGGCCTCGGCGCGCGGTATCGGCTTTTCACATGTGGTTTCCCTCGGTTCGATGAGTGATGTCGACTTCGGCGATATGCTGGACTATCTGGCCCTCGACCCCCACACGCGTTCCATCCTGCTCTATGTCGAGGCCGTTACCGAGGCACGCAAGTTCCTGTCAGCGGCCCGCATGGCCTCGCGCAACAAGCCTGTGGTGGTGGTCAAGGCCGGGCGCAGCGATGCCGGTGCCAAGGCGGCGTTGTCGCATACCGGCGCGCTGGCCGGCTCCGATATTGTCTATGACGCTGCGTTTCGGCGAGCGGGTATGTTGCGGGTTCACACGCTCGACGAACTTTTCCAGGCTGCGGGTACGCTGGCCACCGGCATTCGCGTGAAGGGCGATCGGCTGGCTATCCTCACCAATGGTGGCGGGATCGGTGTGCTGGCAGTCGATGAACTGGCCGACATGGATGGATGTCTGGCAGAGCTTTCCGAAACGACGCTGGCGCGCCTGGATACCTTGCTTCCCAAAGCGTGGTCGCATGCCAACCCCGTCGACATCCTTGGTGATGCTCCCGGACAGCGCTACGCAGGCGCACTTGAAGCCTTGCTCGATGAGCGCAATGCGGACGCGATCTTCGTCATGAACTGCCCCGCGGCAGTCGCCGATAGTCTGGATGCTGCCCAGGCCGTGGTCGAGACACTCGGCTCGCGACGATCGCCAGTACTGACCTGCTGGTTGGGTGAAGGCGCACCTGCCGAGGCCCGGCGCTTGTTTGCTGCGAAACGCATTCCATCGTATGAAACGCCGGAGCAGGCCATCAGGGCCTTCTGGCACCTGTCTAGCTACTGGCGGAACCAGCAGACCCTGATGGAGACGCCTCCAGCCGTTTCCGATGCCATCACCACTGATCAGACCAGGGCGAACGCTATCATCGATAGTGTGATCGAGGATGGACGTAGCGTGCTGACCGAGCCTGAGGCGACAGGAATACTGGTGGCTTATGGCATTCCGACAGTACCGGCCATCACGGTGCGAACCCCCGAGGAAGCCCGCGAGGCGTCAACAAAGCTGGGTTTCCCGGTCGTGCTGAAGATCCTTTCTCGCGATATCTCGCACAAGTCGGATGTAGGGGGCGTACAACTGAATCTGGCCTCGCCCAATGCCGTGGTGCAGGCGGCCGAGGATATGCTTGCCACGGTACGCCGAGTCGCACCCGGAGCGCGGATCGATGGCTTCAACGTTCAGCCGATGATTCGCCGCTCGGGAGCGCATGAGCTAATTCTGGGCGTTGCTGAAGATAGCGTCTTCGGTCCGGTCATCCTGTTTGGCCAAGGAGGCACGGCGGTGGAGGTCATCGGCGATCGGGTTGTCGGTCTCCCGCCGCTCAACCCTCTCCTGGCGCGGGATATGATCCATGCAACACGCGTCTCACGCCTGTTGCATGGCTATCGCGACCGCCCGGCGGCGGACATCGAAGCGATCACGCTCACACTCATCAAGTTGTCGCAATTGATCAGCGACCTGGACCGCGTGGTCGAACTCGATATCAACCCGCTGCTGGCCGACGCTTCGGGCCTGATCGCCCTGGATGCACGCATCGTGGTCGAGTCCGAGCGTGGCCAGCGGCGTCCGCTTGCCATTCGCCCGTACCCGCAACACCTCGAGCAGAACATCGAGGCGCGCAATGGCCAGCGCTATTGCCTACGCCCCATTCGCCCCGAAGACGAAGGCGCACTGGTCGACATGTTCCGTCATTCTTCACCCGCTGATGTTCGACTGCGGTTCTTTGGGGCCATTCGAGGGCTCGATCATGCCTTCGCCGCTCGCTTGACCCAGATCGACTACGACCGGGAAATGGCCTTCGTCGCGATGCCGCCAGGCAAGCAGGACATCGTCGGTGTTGTCCGCCTGTCTGCCGACCCCGACAAGGAAAGAGCCGAATTTGCGATCATGGTGCGCAGTGACATGAAAGGAGCCGGGCTTGGCTATCGGCTCATGCAGCAGATCCTCGACTATGCCCGTGACACCGGAATCCGGCAGGTATTTGCCGATGTGCTGCGAGAAAACCATGCCATGCGGCAGATCACGGAAGAGTTCGGCTTCATGGCCCAGCCATCGGACGATGGAGGGGACACCCTGACGGTTACTCTCAGTCTGTAACCCTGGATTCATAGAATAACCGCAGCACTTTGGTCACCACGGTGGAGGCAGGAGGGCCAGCGCCGGTACCCTTCTCGGCTCACCGACCAAAGTGATGCAGAGCATTGGATACCGAAAGCTGACCCAGACCCAATGATACCAGATCCACGCCCGCTATGACTTGGGTATCAGCCAGCGCCAGATCGGCAGGGAGCTTGGCCTACATAGCAGTACGATCAGCCGTGAACTGCGGCGCAACGACATCTCCGGTGGCTACGATCCCGACCAGGCCCAGACCCTCAGTGATCGCCGGCGCCGTACCGCCTGGAAGAGAACCAAGCGCCTGCCAAGCCTGATTGCCGCTGTTGTCGGCCGGCTGCATGAGGAGTGGAGCCCACAGCAAATCAGCGGCTTCATCGCGCCCCTGGCAGGCGTAGGCGTCAGTCATTAGTGGATCTACTCCTTGATTTGGGATGACAAGGCACAGGGTGGCGATCTCTGGCGGAATCTCCGCCAGCCCAAACGCCGCAGCAAGCACCGCGCTCAGGCCAAGAGCGCTGGGCTGGGCAAGATCCCTAACCGGGTAGGGATCGAGCACCGTCCGGCTGAGGCTGATGACCGGCGTTTCATCGGCCACTGGGAGGGCGACACCGTGATCCAGGGGCACAAGCAGTCGGGCCTAGTCACGCTGGTCGAGCGTCGTAGTGGCTATCTGCTGGCGGCACGTCTGCCAAGGATCTCCGCGGAGCTGACGAAAGCGGCCATGATCCGCCTGTTGAAGCCTCTCCGGGGCGCTGTCCAGACCATCACGCTGGACAATGGCTCGGAATTCGCCGACCACGAAGCCGTGTCCAAGGCGGTGACGGCGGCAATATACTTCTGTGATCCGTACTGCTCCGGGCAGCGTGGGACCAACGAGAACACGAATGGCCTGATACGGCAGTACTTTCCCAAGGGAACAGACTTCCGCCAGGTCACCGATACTGAGTTGCGCAGGGTGATCAGGAAGCTGAATGACCGTCCTCGGAAACGCCTAGCCTGAATATTGCACCATTGGCGCGAGTTCGGCCTGCTGAGTGATCAGGCCAGCTCTTCATGCTGGATTCAGCAAGAATCGGTCACGTTTTGATCAATTACCCAGCGTCGAGACACAC
>Ga0114911_1001411_pt1 | contig 12662 bp, 9 predicted proteins | sample MalvireepMed_904_FD_89688 | JGI IMG/M metagenome (GOLD analysis project Ga0114911, IMG submission 89688) | Marine viral communities from the Global Malaspina Expedition - Malaspina viral metaG DeepMed_904 | ecosystem: Environmental > Aquatic > Marine > Oceanic | place: Mediterranean Sea...
ATTCCGCGGCGACCTTGACGTGCTCCATCTGGTAGGGCTCGAGGTAATGCTCAAGGCTGACAAGAAAGTCGTCGATCGCCGGCGGCTGCTCGGCCAGGCTGATGAAGACGAAGCCCCCGGCGGTGCGCACCTCGACCGGCTTCAGACCATAGCTGGCGAGATCGAAGTCGCCGCCCATGTCGCTGCCGGCGAACAGCAGCCGGCCATCGAGTTCGTAGGTCCACTGGTGATAGCCGCACACCAGCTTGGCCACCTTGCCCTTGTCCTTCACGCACAGCCGCGAGCCGCGGTGGCGGCAGACGTTATGGAAGGCATGCACCTTGCCCTCGGCGCCGCGCACCACGATCACCGGGTTGTCGCCGATGTCCAGGGTCATGAAGTTGCCCTTGGCGGGGATCTCGCAGGTCATGCCGGCAAACAGCCACTCCTTTTCGAAGATCTCCTGCATGTCGAGCGCGAACAGCCGCGCATCGTTGTAGAACGGCTGGGGCAACGAGAAGTTGCGTGCTCGGTTGCTGAGCATGTCGGCGGTCGCCTCACGCGCGGCGACCAGGGGATCCTCCAACTGGGAACGGGCAATCAGGTCCATATCAACGGTCCTCATCAATCGCCGCCTCCCCGCGAGGACGACGATACGGTCATTGGGGTTTGTTATCGGTGGGCATGTGCCGCGCACGACGCTCGGATGCCGGCTCTGGGATGTTGGCGAGTGTGGAGCATGCGTAATGAAAGGAGTTATCTGCCGGCGACATCAGCCGGTGTCACGGCGACGCGGGGGAGGATTCCGTGGCTCGCGGGTGGATGTGCGAGGCATGTCCGTGTCGCTGGCAGGCAAGTCGGTCGTGCGTCGCATGCGCAGAATGCGAGCATGAATAGGCGTTGGCGCATCAACGACGCTGAAGCGCCGACGGAGGCGTAGCCACGGCACTGCCAGGCAGAGACGACATGACAATGAACTTCTTCAACCCGGTCACTACCCAGACCTGGACCAACGGCCGTCACAACGTCCGCTGCGTCAAGGTGATTCAGGAAACCTGGGATGTGCGCACCTTTTGCTTCATGGCCGAACAGCCGGTGCTGTTCTTCTTCAAGCCGGGACAGTTCGTCACCCTGGAGCTGGAGATCGAGGGCGAGCAGATCATGCGCTCCTATACCATCTCCAGTTCGCCGTCGATTCCCTACAGCTTTTCGATTTCCGTCAAGCGCATGCCGGGCGGCAAGGTCTCCAACTGGCTGCACGACAACATGAAGGTCGGCGACGAGCTGGCGGTGCACGGCCCGGTGGGCAACTTCAACGTGATGGACTTTCCCGCCGACAAGGTGCTGTTCCTGTCCGGCGGGGTGGGCATCACGCCGCTGATGTCGATGACGCGCTGGTTCTTCGACACCAATGCCAACGTCGACGTCGAGTTCATCCACAGTGCACGGGCACCGCGCGATGTCATCTACCACCGCGAGCTGGTACACATGTTCTCGCGGATCCCCGCGTTCAAGCTGCACGTGGTGTGCGAGAACAAGGACGACATCGGCGAGGCCTGGGCCGGCTATCGCGGCTACCTGACCCAGCCGATGCTGGAGCTGATGGCCCCGGACTACCTCGAACGCGAGATCTTCTGCTGCGGCCCCACGCCGTACATGAACGCAGTCAAGCGCATCCTGCGCGATAACGGCTTCGACATGAGCCACTATCACGAGGAGTCGTTCGGCGCCACGCCGGTCGAGGTCCAGGAGGAGGTGCTGGAGCTCGCCGAGCAGGCCGAGGCCGCCGCCGAGGAAGTCGATTACGCGGATCTGCTGTGTGTCGAATTTGCCAGCTCGGGAAAGAGCGTGCGTATCCAGCCTAGCGAAACGGTTCATGCGGCTGCATCGAAACTCGGCCTGCACATCCCCAAGGCATGCGGCATGGGAATCTGCGGTACCTGCCGCGTCGGGCTCAAGTCCGGAGAGGTGGAGATGGATCACAACGGCGGGATCACCGACGAGGATATCGAAGAGGGGTATATCCTGTCCTGCTGCAGCCGACCCAAGGGCAACCTGGTCGTCGACTTCTAGCCGAGCGACAGAGGAAAACCGTGGGAATCAAGAAAGCCAACCCCATGGGGGTTGGCTTGATCGCGTCAGGGGGGCGAATTCGCAGCGGTTACGCCGCGCCCAGCAGCCCGTGCGGATCGAGCACGAACTTGCTGGCCGCACCGGAATCGAATTGCTGGTAACCCTGCGGTGCGTCTTCCAGTGAAATGACCTGGGCGTTGACGATCTCGGCGATGTTGAGCCTGCCATGCAGGATCGCCTGCATCAGCTGACGGTTGTACTGCACCACCGGCGTCTGCCCGGTGTGGAAGGAGTGAGCCTTGGCCCAGCCCAGGCCGAAGCGCAGGCTCAGGTTGCCGGTCTGGGCCGCCTGCTCCGTCGCGCCGGGATCTTCGGTGACGTACAACCCGGGAATACCGATCGAACCGGCTTCGCGGGTCACCTCCATCATCTGGTTGAGCACCACGGCGGGCTGCTCCTTGCCGCCATGACCCACCGCCTCGAAGCCGACCGCGTCGATGGCGCTGTCCACCTGGGGCTCGCCGACGATCGCCGCGATCATCTCGCCCAGCCGGTCGTGCTTGCCAAGATCCACCGGCTCGAAGCCCATCTTGCGGGCATGTTCCAGGCGCTGCTGGTTGAAGTCGCCGATCATCACCACGGCGGCGCCCAGCAGGCGTGCCGAGGCCGCTGCCGCCAGGCCCACCGGCCCGGCGCCTGCCACATACACCGTCGAGCCGACGCCGACCTTGGCGTTCAATGCGCCGTGGAAGCCGGTCGGCAGGATGTCGCTCAACATGGTCAGATCGCGAATATTGGCCATGGCCTGGTCGCGATCGGGAAACTTGAGCAGATTGAAGTCGGCGTACGGCACCATGACATAGCGCGCCTGGCCGCCCACCCAGCCGCCCATGTCGACATAGCCGTAGGCACCGCCGGCCCGATCGTCGTTGACGTGCAGGCAGACGCCGGTATGCCCTTCCTTGCAGGTACGGCAGCGCCCGCAGGCGACATTGAAGGGCACCGAGACGAGGTCGCCGATATCGAGAAACTCGACGTCCTTGCCCTTTTCGATCACCTCGCCGGTGATCTCGTGACCCAGCACCATGCCGGACGGCGCTGTGGTTCGGCCACGCACCATGTGCTGGTCCGAGCCGCAGATATTGGTGGAGACGACTTTCAGAATGACGCCATGCTCGATGGCGCGGCCATTGGGCGCTTCCATCCGGGGGTAGGCAATATCCTGCACTTCGACGTTGCCCGGACCGATATAAACGACACCGCGATTGTCCGACATGCTGATTCCTCTTGTTTGTATGTCGTTGCCTTGGATTCGAGATACAGCCGGAACTGGTTGAATGGCTGGTATCGGTAGTTCCTAGCTTGGCTCCAACAGAGTGGAACAGGCCCGCAGGAGGGAGTTGTCTATCGACGACGTCTGGCAATGCAATGACGACGCAGGCAAGCGAGGCCGACCGGCGCACCTCAGCAGGGTGCCTAGTTGGTCTGTAACGAACGTTTCAGGTGAGCGGCTCTTCATTCAGAGCATGGATAATGCCATTCAAGCCCTTGAAAGGAATAAGCATTACTTACAGAAATGCCTGCATTTGGACTAGTTATTTGCGTTGAGAAGGCGCCCTTGACGATAGTCAGTCAAGGCGGGAGCAAAGGCATGAACATGAAAGTCTGGGCATTGGTTTTCAGGGTTAAAGAAAAAGCGGCCGCTGGTCTGATGCCAAGAGGGCTGCAACGTGATGCAGACGCTGCGCTCAGGATAAAGGCTTCTTATGCGGCCAGTCTTTCAGGGGTGAAGCTAGTTGGTTTTGAAGTTCTGGTGGAAGAAGAGGAGTTTCCTCAGGTAATAAGAGTAATAAGGGTTTTGGAAAAGGATCACAATCTATCTTTGTTCGAGTTTTCTGCCAGAAGCGAAGCGGCAGCCGATGGTGCTTTTTCAATAAAGATCGGGTCGAAACCTACAATTAATGTGGCGTAAAATCAAGCAAGAGGAGAAGGAAATGCAGCTTCCATCCATCATTGAAATCTCTAACGGGGAAAAAGTAACATCAACTTTTTCGGGTGCCGAAATGCGCGGTCGCCTCGATAAGTTGAGAAGCTATATGGCGGACAACGGTGTCGATGCCGTGGTTATGACTTCCTATCACAACATCAACTACTTCACCGATTTCGTCTACTGCAAGTTCGGCCGCGACTACGGCCTGGTCATCACCCAGGACACCTTCACCACGGTGACCGCCAACATCGACGGCGGTCAGCCCTATCGTCGCACCCGCCTGGGTGACAACATCGTCTACACCGACTGGCAGAAGGACAACTTCTTCAAGGCCATCAAGCAGCTGTGCGAAGGCAGCAAGCGCGTGGGCATCGAGTACGACCACGTCACCCTGCAGAACCAGCAGAAGCTCAAGGATGCCCTGGGTGGCGTCGAGTTTGTCGACATCGGCGTGCCCACCATGCGGATGCGCATGGTCAAGTCGGTCGAGGAGATCGCGCTGATTCGCCAGGGTGCTCGGATCGCCGACGTGGGCGGCGTGGCTGTGCGCGATGCCATCCATGCCGGTGTGCCGGAGTACGAGGTGTCGCTGGCCGGTCAGGCCGCCATGGTGCGCGAGATCGCCAAGACCTACCCCAACAGCGAGCTGATGGATACCTGGGTGTGGTTCCAGTCCGGTATCAACACCGACGGCGCCCATAACCCGGTGACCAGCCGCCGTGTGCAGCCCGGCGATATCCTCAGCCTGAACACCTTCCCGATGATCTCCGGCTACTACACGGCCCTGGAGCGCACCCTGTTCCTCGGCCATGCCTCCGATGAGCATCTGCGCCTGTGGGAGGTGAACTGCGAGGTTCACCGCCGCGGCCAGGAACTGATCAAGCCCGGCGTGCGTTGCTGCGACATTGCCCATGAGCTCAACGAGATCTTCGCCAAACACGACCTGCTCAAGTACCGCACCTTCGGTTACGGCCATTCCTTCGGGACGCTGAGCCATTACTACGGTCGCGAGGCGGGCCTGGAGCTGCGCGAGGATGTCGAGACCGTGCTCGAACCCAACATGGTCATCTCCATGGAGCCGATGATCATGGTGCCGGAAGGCCAGCCGGGTGCCGGCGGCTACCGCGAGCACGATATTCTGGTGGTCAACGAGCATAGTGCCGAGAATATCACCGGCTTCCCGTATGGCCCGGAGCACAACATCGTGAAATAACAGACGGAAACGAAAGGGGAGCCAACACTCCCCTGCTATTTCCCATTAAAAAAACAACGGGAGCTGTCTATGATCCTGCATTCTGGGCCCTTCAGGGGCATCAATCCTTGGGTGACGGTGATATCGCTACTCATTGTCACTGCCTTCATCCTCTTCTCCATTCTCGTACCCGACGCCTTTCTGCGCCTAATCAACCTCGGGCGAACCTACATCACTCTCTATCTCAACTGGTGGTACGTGGGTCTTGCCGCGTCTTTCCTGGCTTTTTTGACGTACCTTGCCTTCAGCAAGCACGGCAATATCAAGCTTGGTGCCCCTGGCGACAAGCCGGAGTTCAGCTATTTCGCCTGGTTCGCCATGCTCTACGCGGCAGGACAAGGCATCGGCATCATTTTCTGGTCGATTGCCGAGCCGGTGATGCATTTCTCGGGGGGAACGCCGTTTTCCGAGGCGGTGGGCAATGCCGAGGCAGCCACGGTGGCGATGCGACTCGCTTACTTCCACTGGGGCTTCAACGCCTGGGCGATTTACTGCATCGTGGCCCTGGGCCTGGCGCTGATGGCCTATCGCTATAATAAACCTCTGAGTATTCGCTATACCCTCTATCCCTTGCTGGGCGAGAAGGTCAACGGCTGGATCGGCAATCTCATCGACGTGATCGCCATCTTCGCCACCCTGTTCGGCATCGCCACGTCCCTGGGGCTGGGCGTTCAGCAGATCAACGCGGGCATCAACTTTCTGTGGGAGGTTCCAGTAACGGTCCAGGTTCAGGTGGTGCTGATTGCGATCATCTCCGTACTGGCCTTGATTTCGGTCATGACGGGGCTCAAGCGCGGCATCAAGTACCTCTCTATTGCCAACATGTATCTGACCTTCGTGGTGCTGGCTTTCTTCTTCCTCTTCGGGCCGACCCGCTACATCATCACCAACATGTTCGATTCCTTCGGTGACTACCTGTTTAACCTGATACCGCTCAACTTCTATGCTGGTTCCACGGAGCTGGCCAGGAACCAAGGTGGTAGCTGGCAGGATGTCTGGCAGGGCTGGTGGACCATTTTCTATTGGGGCTGGTGGATATCCTGGTCTCCCTTCGTCGGTGTGTTTATCGCTCGTGTCTCCAGGGGCCGGACCATTCGCGAGTTTATCTTCGGTGTCATCGGCGTATCGGGCCTGCTTTCCTTCGTGTGGATATCTGCCTATGGTGGCTCGGCGCTGTACGTCGAACTGTTCGGCGACGGCGGTATTTCCGAAGCCGTCAGCGGTAATGTTTCGTTGGCCTTATTCGCCACATTTCAGGCGATTGATCCGGGCGTGGTGGGCATGATCATCGGCTTCATCGGTGCCGTTCTGGTCTCGACCTACTTCATCACATCATCGGATTCCGGGACGCTCGTCATTACCACCATTCTCAGCGAAGGTGAGCCGCACCCCCTGAGACGCCACCGCGTGACCTGGGGGGTGATACAAGGGGTCGTCGCTGCCGTGCTGCTGGTAGCCGGCGGCACCGCGGCACTGACCTCGTTGCAGACAGGGGCGATACTCGCGGCCTTGCCTTTCTCGATCATCATGGCGCTGATCGCCATATCGATCAACAAGGCGCTGAATGATGAGTATTATGCCCGGGAGCATGCCATGGTGGCGGTAAAGGATCCGGTATAACGCCTGCCCCGTCGCCGACCTTTCTTCAAGGTCGGCGGCTGGACCGCAATGAACCGAGAAATGACGAGTGAGTGTTTATGTGCAACGTGAAACTGGAAAATATGGACTGGATTTCCTATCGGGAAGCCATCCAGGACGGTCGTTGCAGGATCATCCTGCCGGTCGGGGCCATCGAGCAGCATGGCCCGCACATGTCCCTCAACCCGGACGTGCTGATTCCCAGCCATATCGCCGAGCAGGTGGCCCAGCAATGCGACGACGTGTTGGTGGCGCCGGCCATCGCCTACGGCTACAAGTCCCAGGTGAAGTCCGGCGGTGGCAATTTCTTTCCCGGCACCACCTGCGTTTCGGGGAGCGCCCTCGAGCAGTATGTCTACGATGTACTGATGGCCTATGTGAATCACGGCAACCGCGAGTTCGTTCTGATCAATGGCCATTTCGAGAATTCCATGTTCCTGTGCGAAGCCGCCGACAAGCTGGTCAAGCAGTGCACGCTACGTGGCCTGGAGGTCAGGGTCTATCTGCTTTCCTACTGGGATTACATCAGCGAAGAGACCATCGCCAAGGTATTCCCCGACGGCTTCACCGGCTGGGCCGTGGAACACGGTGGCATCCTGGAAACCTCGATCATGCTCGAGATTCACCCGGCACTTGTCGATATGGACAGGGCGGTGCATGTGGATCCGGCGACTTTCCCGCCTTACGACGTATTCCCCGCAGATCCGAGCTGGGTGGCCGAGAGCGGTACTCTGTCGTCGCCGGTGAAGGCTACGGCGGAAAAGGGCCGCCTGATACTCGATGAGTGTCTCAAGGGAATCGCCCGGCAACTGCGCAGCGCCTAGCGAAGGACGGGGCTGCCGAACTCATTCTTCTCCAGGTTGGCCAGTCCGGCACGCAGGAAGTCGAAGACGTATCGGCTGGTCACGCTCAGTTCTCGCTCGCGGTAGTGGAGATCTATGCTGACCGCTCCAGTTTTGGCAGGCTATCTGCTTCAAGCACATTGGATAGATGAGGTGGCACGACATAAGTGGCTATGGCGGCCAACCCGAGACTTTCTTCTACTATCGAGATGATCCAGGCCAACTCATCTATGCGGTAGTCGCGGCTATCCCGATCCTCCCGAGACCTTTCGGGCTCCATGATCAAGCCGATGTCGTATTGATGCTTCTGAAAGCGCTGATAGATAATCTTGCTGATATCGCAGTCTACCTCGACCATGATATCCGGGTAGGTGCGCGTAAGGTTTCTAACAGCCTTGGGCGGGAAGACAAGCTCAAAATCATTTGTGACTCCCAGTCTGGCACGGCCGGAAATATGCTCCCCTTTTAAGTGCGAAGCTGTACAGTCATTGACCTCGAGTATCTGCTTGGATGCCTGATAGAGATATTCACCATCTTCGGTTGTCTCAAGGCTGGATCCTCTCAGGAATACTTGGGTATAGAGAAGCGACTCAAGCTTCTTGACCTGGAGGCTAATGGCAGGCTGTGACTCCCCAAGAAATTCGCCAGCACTGGTTAATGCTCTATATCCTTGGTTATAAATGGTATTCTTATAATATCTGTCGATATGCCCTTATGTTGCATTCATTGATAGACGTTATGATGGCATTTATTTTTCAAATTTGTCGACGGGTTCCACGTGAAATAGCTTGAGGAATGACTTCGGAGGAAGTGTGAAAAATCCCTATGATTTTGGCCAACAAAAAAGGATAAGATATGAATTCCTGGGTATTAACCACTTTTTTAATATTGACAGGCTATATGCTTGTTCATGCCGGGGCAACTTACCTGCGTCGCGAACTCAAGCGCAAACAACAAGAGCACAGGAGGTAGTCGGCGATGGATTCCTACAAGCTATTCAACTGGGGACTTCTGTTTCTCACCTTCGGCCTGATGATCTACCTGGGCTTCCTTTCGTCCAGAATGATGAAGAAGGGCGATGAAGGAGGCTTTCTCGTCGCCGGGCGTTCGCTGGGCGCCTTCGTCGGCGCCAGTACCATCGTTGCTACCGGCTTCAGTGGCTGGGGGTTCATGGGCTCGCCAGGCGTGACCTATCAATTCGGGGCGATAGAGGTGCTCGGCAACTTCTTCTTCGCGCCGGCGATGATGATAGCGGTGCTGTATTTCGCGCGCTTCTTGCAGCGCAAGGCAGCGGACATGGGCAGCAACACGATTCCCGAGTATATCGCCCAGATTCATGGCGGCGGCAATATGGGCCGGCTTGTACAAGGGGTCGCGGCGCTCATCACCATCCTGCTGCTGCTGGTGTTCCTGACCAGCCAGATCAAGGCCGTCGGCCTGCTGGGCGCGAGCTGGCTGGGCATTGACCTGACCCAGAGCGCCCTGCTGATGGTCGGCGTTATCATCCTCTATACCATGCTGGGCGGCCTCGCTGCGGTGGCCTGGACCGATACCGTGATGGTCTGCGGCATGTCGGTTGCCGCTGTGCTCATAATGGTGCAGATCTTCGGCAGCGTGAACCTGGGGGAGTGGGAAGCCTCGCTCAATGCCATCGACCCGGAACTCCTGAATCCTGCCACCGGGGGGCCCTATGGCGATAGCGTGGCGACAGTATTCCTGGTGCTGCCCTATGCCTTCCTGTTTGCCGCGGTGCTGCCGTTCATGGCTATACGCTTCCTGGCCTTCAAACCGGACGTCAAGCTGCACAAGGCGGGTGTCTATGTGGCGATTCTGGGGGCTTTACTCAGCCTGGTGCCGCTGGTTGGCCTCTATGTCAGGGCCCAGGTGCCCGACCTGGCGGACCCGGATAATGCCATGCCGGTGTATCTGGAGCAGTTCATGCCGCCGGCGCTGGAAGGGCTGATAACACTGTTCATCCTGTTCGCCATGAAGTCTACCGCCAACTCACTGCTGCACACCGTGGCCTCGGCGACCTCTCATGACCTGCGCCTGGCGATTTTCAGCCACGCCTTCAAGAGCGCCGCGCTGGTGCTGTGGATCAACCGCTTCGCGGTGGTCATCCTGGGCGTGGTTGCGCTTTTGATGATGCTCTATGCACCGCCCTTCATGCTTTCGTGGCTGGGTATCCTGGGCACCGGCACCCTGCTGGCCAGTATGATCGGACCGGTGTTCATCTCCACCTTCTGGCAGGGCTCGGCCTGGGGCGCGCTGGTCGCCATGCTGACCGGCTTCGGCACCAGCGGCTACATGATGCTGTTCGCCGATGTGGGCTGGCTGATCGGGCCGCTGACCGGCTGTGTGGTGTCTTCGGTTTGCTACATCGGTGTTTCGTTGGTGACCAAACGCGTCGCCTTTCAGAGAGCATCGATATAACGTGGTTACCGCCAAAAAGCCGGGAGATAAAACGAATAGAGTCCGGTGATGCCGCCATTATGATCCATTACCACGTGGCCGAATCTGAGCCCATCCGGCAGGTGCCACAGATGCCCATGCCACAGGCCTTGGGAATATGCAGGCCGAGCTTGGCGGCTACAACCTGAACCTCGGGCTCTGAAATCGAGTTTAACTCACTGAGCCGGTGCATGGTTCAGGTTGACACACAGGGGACGTTTCAGGCATCTGACAGCCTCTGACAGCCCTGGCTTGTCACCCATCGGGGGTTCATGCTCGAGAATGACGTGCCCGAAGTGTCACCCTGAAGGCACCTGGCTTGCCGGCCATTATCTGACCGGCAGGTCAGTTTGCTATACGTATGCCGGCACTACCCGAGGGGAAGCAAGCCGCCGGTCACAGGTTGGCAATCCCCGATCTCAGAAAATCCAATACATGTCTTGAGGCTACGTTTAGTTCGGGTTCCTTGTAGTGAAGCCCGATGCAAACTTGCTCAAGGGAAGGAAGGTTCACGGTGCTCCCTACATGCTTGAGGTGGTCAGGTATGACGGAGCTAGCCATGGCGGTGATGCCGAGCCCTTCCTCCACTGCCGAAAAAATACCGAGCAGACTGGTGCTGGTATACATGAAACGATAGGAGTATTCCTGGGCCCGCAGCGCCCCTTCCATGATCGATCGATAGATGCATCCCTGTGGATAGGCGATTAGAGGAACCGGATCATCATCGTAGTTGGCCAAATGGCCTTCCTTGTAGACCCACTCGAGATGCTCCAGGCGGTAGTCTCGTGAATCCCTGCTCTCGCTCTCCTTCTCTCGCTCCATGGCCAGGGCGATATCGTAGTGTCCTTTCTGATAGCGCTGAAGGATCACCTTGCTGATCTCACAGTCCACCTCGATGAGGATGTTGGGGTAGACTCTTGAAAGATTTCTCAACGCCTTGGGGAGAAATGCCAGCTCGAAGTCGTTGGGTATGCCGAGACGGACTTTTCCCGAGACATTTTCACCTCTTACCTTGGCGATGATCTGGTCATTGATCTCCAGGATCTGTCTGGCTGCTTGGTAAAGATATTCTCCATCCTCGGTCAATTCCAGACTGGAGCCCCTGAGAAAGATCTTGGTATTGAGGATCTCCTCCAGCTTCTTGACCTGAAGACTGATGGCTGGCTGGGACCGGCCAAGCAACTCACCGGCACTGGTAAAACCGCCCAGGTCCTTGATCGTGATGAACGTTCTCAACAAGTCTGTAGGTATATTTGTCATCGTTCAGCCACAGAGTGATAGGTTTGAATTTCGAGTTTCTACTTTATTATGTTATGTAGCGCTCAGTTCATCCCTTCACCGTACTTTCGTGTCGTACAGCCGGATGGCAGGATACGCTAAATGCCCGGCCTGTCTCCGGGGGCGCGTGACGCCACGCCATGATGCCAGGAGCAATGATGAACCTCTCTCCCCGGGATGAACCCCTTTCCGTGGGCTTCGTCCTGTTGCACCGTTTCACGCTGCTGCCGTTTGCTGCCTTCGTCGATTGCCTGCGCCTGGCCGCCGACGAGGGGGATCGCAGCCGACAGTTGCGTTGCCATTGGACCTTCATGACCAGCACCGGCGAGCCGGCCCTGTCCAGCTGCGGCGCGACCGTCTCGCCCTGCGTGACATTCCGGGACCCGACCGAGTTCGACTATATCGTGGTCATCGGCGGCGTGCAGGATGAAAAGGCCCGTAGGGATGCCATGGCACTGGCCTACCTGCGTCGGGCGGCCGGTGCCGGGGTTCCACTGGTGGGGCTGTGTACCGGGGTCTTCGCCCTGATCCAGGCGGGGTTGATGACGGGGAGGCGTTGCTGTGTCAGTTGGTATCACCATCGAGACATGATTCAACGCTTCCCCGCCATCGAGCCGGTGGCCGATCGCTTGTTTGTCGACGACGGTGACCAAATCACCTGCGCGGGAGGTGCCGCGGCGGCGGACCTGGCGGCCTATCTGATCGAACGTCACCTGGGCAAGGCGTGGGCCATGAAGAGCCTGCATATCATGCTACTCGAGGAGGCTCGGGATGGCACGCAGCCTCAGCCGCAGCCGGTGGTCTTCGGCAAGATCGAGGACCGTCTGGTGCGCCGTTCTCTCGCGGTGCTCGAGCAACACCTGGGCGAAGCCATGTCGATGGACGTGCTGGCCGAGCGGGTGGGGACCTCGCGGCGCAATCTGGAACGCCGGTTTCGCGAGACGCTGGGTGTCGGTCCGCAAAAGTTCGCCCGGGACCTGCGCCTGCGCTACGGACTATGGCTGCTTCATTATACCGGCAAGAGCGTCACCGAGATCGGCGAGCGCGGCGGCTTCGCCGATACCGCACATTTCTCCCGCCACTTCCGCAGCGCTTTCGGCGTAACCCCGTCGGAAATGCGCAAACGTGCCAACGAGACCGGCCGCGATCAGGTCGACCC
>Ga0114911_1001415_pt1 | contig 12651 bp, 9 predicted proteins | sample MalvireepMed_904_FD_89688 | JGI IMG/M metagenome (GOLD analysis project Ga0114911, IMG submission 89688) | Marine viral communities from the Global Malaspina Expedition - Malaspina viral metaG DeepMed_904 | ecosystem: Environmental > Aquatic > Marine > Oceanic | place: Mediterranean Sea...
TCAATATTTCATCCCATTACGATACGGCCATTTTCAACTATTTCAACCAGGAGAAAGAAGAAACCGATTTTCAATACGGTTTCTTCTTTCTCCTGGTTGAAATAGTTGAAAATGGCCGTATCGTAATGGGATGAAATATTGAAGGCCTTGGTAGCAAAACGCTTGCGGTCTTCCAAGGTCGTGGTGCCGTTTCCTTCGGTAATTACGTTCAAAAAGTCTTCGTAATCCTCCATGGACGATACGCAAAGTACATCCTTGAAGTTTTTGGCGGCCGCCCTGATCAGGGAAATGCCACCAATATCGATTTTCTCGATTATATCTTGTTCCGAAGCGCCACTGGCAACGGTTTTTTCAAAGGGATAGAGATCCACGATCACAATGTCCAATTGCGGAATATCGAACTCCTTCATTTGGGACACATCACTTTCGTTGTCCTGTCTGTTCAAAATTCCTCCAAAGACCTTCGGGTGCAATGTTTTTACACGACCGCCCAATATGGATGGGTAGCTGGTCACGTCCTCAACGGGTACGACATCGATACCCAAATCGCGGATAAATTTTTCGGTTCCTCCTGTAGAATAAAGAGTTACCCCAAGTTCATCCAATTTTTTAACGATGGGTTCCAGGCCATCTTTATGAAATACGGAAATTAATGCAGCGGAGGCTTTTTTAGCAGTCATCTTCTCTGTCTTAGAATCAATTTATTAAGCGCACAAAAGTACTTTTTTTGAATCTAAAAATCAGAACGGTTTATCAACAAAATATCAGAAGTTTTACAGAATTTTGGCGACTTCGGCATTGATGAATTCCAAAAAGCGCTCGTCTTCCTCGGTAAATGGGTCGGGAGTGTTGGAATCGATATCGATTTGGCCCACATTTTCCCCGTTCACAAATAGAGGGACAACAATTTCAGCTTTAACGGTAATGCTACAGGCGATGTAGTTGTCCTGAGCGGCAACATCGGGTACCACAAAGTTCTGATTGCTCACGGCTACCTGCCCACAAATGCCCTTGCCAAAAGGAATGATGGTGTGATCGGTGGGAGCACCTGCGTAGGGGCCCAGCTTCAATTCTTCTTTGTCACCATTTTTAAAATAGAACCCCACCCAATCATAATGAGCTACATTGCTGCGCAAAAGTTCACAGATTTCGCCCAAACGGTCATCCACGGATTTGTTCCCATCCTTTACGATTTCGAGCACTTTGGGTTCCAATGATTTTAGCATGACATTTTTTTTTGCAAATGTATTGAATAGTGGATTTGTACGACAAAAGAAAGTGAACTTACAGGTCAAAAACAGATAAAGTTCTGTTAAGCAAAACAATAAATGTTAATATTTTGTAGTTTTGTAGTCGAATGAAACAGATTTTTCATCAAATAGTATCCTCATTAATGGCCCTTTTGGTCTTGGCCTCTACGGTTTCGTGGACGGTGGACAAGCATATTTGTATGGGCCGTGTGATGGATATTTCCTTTTTTGCCCATGCCGATGATTGCGGTATGGACATGGATAAGGATATGGAAAAATCCTGTTGTAATGATGAATCTTTCACCGTTCAAGATCAAGATGACCTAAAAATCTCCTTCGAGAAGTTTGATTTGGACCAACAAGTCTTTTTGATAAGTTTTGTCCAATCCTATTTTCAGCTTTTCGAAATTGATTCCGAAGAGCCAAGTTCGTTCAGGGAGTACAACCCTCCACCATTGATACGGGACGTCCAGGTTCTGGATCAGACTTTCCTTATTTGATTTAAGCATTGATTGAATTTTTCCCGACCTTTTTGGTTGGGCAGTTGCGTTTATACGCATTTTTTGTATCGATCTAATGTTTAAATCAAACCCTTATGCTCAACAAAAGCATTAAATTTTTAATAGAGAATAAACTGGTAGCCATTTTGCTCCTGCTATTTTTTATGGCTTGGGGCATTGTGAGCACTCCCTTTAATTGGGATACCGGTATCCTGCCCAGCAATCCCGTTGCCGTGGATGCCATTCCGGATATTGGGGAAAACCAACAGATTGTTTTTACCAAATGGCCGGGCCGTTCCCCACAGGATATCGAAGATCAGATTACGTATCCATTAACGACTTCTTTGCTTGGTATTCCTGGAGTTAAGACCATTCGGAGTTCTTCCATGTTCGGGTTTTCCAGCATCTACATCATTTTTGAAGAGGATGTCGAGTTCTACTGGAGCCGTAGCCGAATTCTGGAAAAACTCAATTCGTTGCCCAACAATTTATTGCCCGATGGGGTAAACCCTGCTTTGGGACCTGATGCCACAGCCTTGGGACAGATTTTTTGGTATACCTTGGAAGGTCGGGATAAGGATGGCAATGTAACCGGAGGATGGGATTTGCAAGAACTGCGAAGCGTTCAGGATTACTATGTGAAATATGCACTGTCATCTGCATCAGGTGTTTCCGAAGTTGCTTCCATTGGCGGGTTTGTGCAGGAATACCAAGTAGATGTAGACCCCGAATTGATGAAACAGTACAATGTGGGGTTGGACCAAGTGGTCAAGGCCGTTAAACAGAGCAATCGGGACATTGGTGCACAGACATTGGAAATCAACAAGGCCGAATACTTGGTTCGTGGATTGGGATACATCAAATCCTTGGACGACATAAAAAATGCCGTAGTTACGGCAACGGATTACACCTCCATCAGAATTAAAGATGTGGCACACGTATCCTTGGGGCCTGCCGTGCGCCGTGGTATTTTGGACAAGGAAGGTGCCGAAGTGGTCGGTGGGGTGGTCGTGGCTAGATACGGCGCCAATCCGTTGGAGGTCATCAACAATGTGAAGGAGAAAATAAACGAGTTGAGTGCAGGACTTCCCTCCAAGGAATTGAAAGATGGAACCACTTCTCAACTCACCATCGTTCCTTTTTACGATAGAACAGAACTCATCCAAGAAACACTTGGAACACTCAACGAAGCCCTGACTCTGGAAATATTGATAACCATTTTGGTCATTGTGGTCATGGTGTTCAATCTTAGGGCCTCCGTTTTGATTTCAGGACTGTTGCCGATTGCGGTACTCATGGTGTTCATCGCCATGAAAATGTTCAACGTGGATGCCAATATCGTCGCACTTTCGGGTATCGCCATTGCCATTGGGACTATGGTCGATGTAGGGGTAATCCTCTCCGAGAACATTATCCGGCACATGGATGAAAACGATAACAATCTACCTATAAATGAAGTGGTGTACAATGCCACTGCCGAGGTTTCTGGGGCAATTCTTACGGCTGTACTGACCACCATCATCAGTTTTATACCCGTGTTTACCATGGTGGGGGCAGAAGGAAAACTTTTCCGGCCGCTGGCCTTTACAAAGACGATGGCGTTGACGGCCTCTATTATTGTGGCGCTGTTCCTCATTCCACCATTTGCGGCTATCATATTCAAAAAGAAAAACAGAAAGCCGATCATTCCTTATGTCTGGAACGGCATTTTAGTTGCTTTGGGACTGGTTGCCATTGGTTTTGGCTATTGGTTGGGCTTGGCCTTGATTGCCTTTGGTGTTTCGGGAATCTTAAAAGTACGGCAAACGCTGGATGGGAAACAAAACAGTCTGCTAAATGTGGGTATCTGCGTTGCCACCATCGCTTTTTTGTTGGCCACTTATTGGAGGCCTCTCGGTTTTGATCGTAGCATTGCCTTCAACCTGATTTTTGTGGGATTGATTTGTGGTGTTTTGCTTGGTGGGTTTTATCTGTTCCGACAATACTACAGCCGTATTTTAACATGGGCCTTGGAACATAAATTGCTATTTCTTTCCATTCCCACGGTGATTGTGGTATTCGGATTTATGATTATGCGAAACACGGGCCAAGAGTTTATGCCCTCCCTCAATGAAGGTTCCTTTTTGTTGATGCCGACTTCCCTGCCGCATGCCGGAGTGGAAGAAAATAAACGGGTGGTACAGCAGTTGGATATGGCCGTAGCTACCATTCCAGAGATTCAAACGGTGGTTGGAAAAGCGGGGAGAACGGAATCCGCTTTGGACCCTGCGCCACTTTCTATGTACGAGAACATTATTCAGTATCGCTCGGAATATCAAAAGAATGAAGCAGGAAGCCCGCAACGTTTTAAAGTAAATGACGATGGTTATTTTGAGCTGAGCAACGGAAAAGTGCTTGCCAACCCCAATTTGGAAGTGAGCAATGAGCAAAATTATAAAGAGAACCATGTAAGTGAACCCTTGCGAATCGACAGGAACTTATTGATTCCAGACAGCGATGGGGAATACTTTAGAAACTGGCGACCGGAAATAGAAAGTCCAGATGATATTTGGAATGAAATTGTGAGGGTCACCAAATTACCAGGAGTCACTTCAGCTCCTAAACTACAGCCTATTGAGACGCGTTTGGTGATGTTGCAAACAGGGATGCGGGCCCCAATGGGCATTAAAGTGAAGGGTCAGGACTTAAAGGAGATCGAAAATTTTGGCCTTCAACTGGAGCCCATATTAAAAGAAGCGGCCGGGGTGAAGGACGAGGCCGTTTTTGCTGACCGAATCGTTGGTAAGCCCTACCTCCTTATCGACATAGACCGCGAAAAATTGGTCCGATATGGTTTGGTGATAGAGGATGTGCAGCAGATTTTGGAGGTGGCCCTTGGCGGGATGCAATTGACACAAACCGTGGAAGGAAGGGAGCGATATGGCGTTCGTGTGCGATACCCAAGGGAACTCCGTGAAAATCCAACCGATTTGAAAAACATTTATGTTCCTGTGCAAAAAGGAAGCCCTGTTCCTTTGAGTGAATTGGTCACCATCCGTTATGAACAAGGTCCGCAGGCCATTAAAAGTGAAGATACCTTTTTGGTAGGCTATGTACTTTTTGATAAGCTCGATGGCTACGCTGAAGTAGATGTGGTGGAAAATGCCCAGGCCAAGATTTTGGAAAAGATAGACAGCGGCGAATTGGTGGTGCCCCAAGGCATCAGTTACCGATTCACGGGCACTTACGAAAACCAATTAAGGGCGAAAAAGACCTTGTCCGTAGTGGTTCCGATGGCGTTGTTGATCATATTCTTGATTTTGTACTTCCAATTCAAGTCCGTTGCTACCTCCATGATGGTATTTTCAGGGATTTTGGTAGCCTTTGCAGGTGGGTTTTTAATGATTTGGTTCTACGGTCAGGACTGGTTCCTCAACTTTAGTTTTATGGGCGAGAACCTTCGGGACCTCTTCCAAATGCACACCATTAACCTGAGTGTGGCCGTCTGGGTTGGATTTATTGCCCTATTCGGAATTGCTACGGATGATGGGGTGGTCATGGCTACCTACCTTACCCAAACTTTTGACAAGAACAAACCGGACAACTTGAAACAGATTCGTGCTTCGGTATTGGAAGCGGGGGAAAAACGAATAAGACCTTGTTTGATGACCACCGCGACTACCATTTTGGCACTCTTGCCCGTGCTCACCAGTACAGGTAGGGGAAGCGATATTATGATTCCGATGGCCATTCCAAGTTTTGGTGGAATGCTAATCGCTTTGATTACACTCTTTGTAGTGCCGGTGCTGTTCAGTTGGAAAAGTGAGTTGCAACTTAAAATGCAAAACCAATGAAAAAAAGATTCATTTATATAATGTTTGTGCTCGCAACATTTGGGACAAAGGCCCAATCGTTGGAAAGCTATCTGCAAGAAGCGGAACAGAACAGCCCCATGATTCAGGCCTTGGAACTGCGCTACAACATTGCAAAAGAAAAGGTGAACGAAGTGAACACCTTGCCCAACACAACGGTTGCCGCAGGATATTTTGTGAGCGAACCAGAAACCAGAACGGGAGCACAAAGAGCTCGGTTTTCGGTCTCGCAGATGTTGCCCTGGTTCGGTACCATCACGGCGCGGGAGAACTACGCAAGTTCCATGGCAGAGACAGAGTATGCTGAAATTGTAATCGCCAAACGGAAACTGGCGTTGTCCTTGGCACAATCCTACTATAATTTATACGGGATTCAGGCCAAGCAAAAGGTGCTTCAAGAAAATATTGAACTGTTGAAAACTTACGAAACCTTGGCGCTCACTTCGGTTGAAGTAGGGAAAGCTTCGGCCGTGGATATCTTAAAACTTCAAATCCGTCAAAATGAATTACAACAGCAAAAAGAAGTTTTGGAACAATCCTACTTGTCAGAGCAGGCCGTATTCAACAATTTGCTGAATCGTGAGGAACGTATTGCTGTGGAAGTTGTTGAAGAAATGGAAATTCCTGAGGATGATACTATTTTGAACAAGGACGATTTGAGCCTGAACCCGGAGTTGCTCAAGTATGACCAATTGTATGAATCCGTAACGCAATCCGAAGTGCTCAACCAAAAGGAAAATGCACCAAGTTTCGGGATAGGTTTGGACTATATTCCTGTTTCCGAACGTGAAGACATGGCTATGAGCGATAACGGGAAGGATATTGTAATGCCCATGGTCACTTTTTCCATTCCTATTTTCAACAACAAGTTCAAATCCGTCACCAAGCAGAACGAGCTCCGTCAAAAGGAGATTGAATTTCAGAAAAAGGAGCGATTGAATGTGTTGGAAAATGCCTATGCCAGTGCCATTTCGCAACGGAACCAAGCACGTATCGCATACCGTACCCAAGCAAAGAATCTGGAACAAGCGAAGGATGCAGAAGAAATCTTGATCAAGAGTTATGAAACCGGAACCATCAATTTCAATGATGTGCTCGATGTTCAGGAGCTGCAATTAAAGTTTCAGACCAATCAAATACAATCAGTGCAGTTATATTATATACAATCTGCCATCATCAATTATTTAATTAACAAGTAAATTTAATTTATCAAAAATGAGAACAAACATCAGAACAATTATCGGAATCGCATTTGCTTCAGTATTGGTACTTTCCGTATCCTGTAAAGGAAAAACGGAGGAAGCCAAAGAAACTTCTACGGAAGAAACCATGGAGCATGATATGGAAAACATGGATCATGACATGGATAGTATGGATCACGAAGGGCATGATATGGAGGATATGGAAACTGCCAAAATGGAAGGCAAGGAGTATACCTCCAAATATGTTTGCCCCATGCACTGTGAAGGGAGTGGCAGTGATGAGGAAGGAAAATGCCCAGTTTGCGGTATGACCTATGTGTTGAACGAGGAACATATGGCCGACGGGCATACCCATAACTAATTTCAAATTGTACCACTATGCGTATCAAGGTAAAAAATATGGTATGTGAAAGATGCAAAGGCGTTCTGAAAAATGAATTTCGGGATGTTGGCATTGAGGTGGTACAAATTGACTTGGGAGAGGTTGAATTCAAGGATTCTGCCATTGGCCAAATAGCACGTATTCGGGAGATTTTGACCAAGAACGGATTTGAATTGATCGAGGATGTCGATCAAACATACATCGTTGACATCAAGAAACACTTGATCCATGCTTTGGATGACCGTTCCGATCAGAATCTGTCGGAATACTTGGCCAAAAAACTGGGCAAGGAGTATTCGGCGCTCAGTAAAATGTTCAGTGCGAAGGAGGGCTTGACCATTGAAAAATATTTTATCCTGCTCAAAATGGAAAAGGTAAAAGAAGAAATCCAAATGGGAAACAAAACCTTCTCCGAAATTGCCTACGATTTAGATTATAAAAGCAGCAGTCATTTGGCCAAACAGTTTAAATCGGTAACGGGGATGTCGATGAGCGATTATAAGAAATTGCAAGAGTGGAACAGGAGACCGTTGGACCAAATTGTATAAAAGAAACCCAGAATTGTAAAAAGCTTCCGACTGGTATTCAGCTAGTTTTGAATAAAAAACAAAAAGATGAAACATACCTATCACATACACGGAATGAGCTGCAATGGCTGTAGAAGCCATGTAGAGGAGACCCTATCAAAAGTTGACGGGGTTACCGGGGTTGAAGTCAGTTTGGAAAAGGCCGAGGCCGTAATCCAGATGGAGGAGCATATCCCCATTGAAACCTTTGAGGAAGCACTAAAAAACGATGGAGGAGGCTATAGCATCCATGCTCACGGCCACCACCAGCCACCGAAGAAAAAAGAGAAGAAGACCGTTTCGAACGGAAATGGCACCTTTTATTGCCCTATGCAATGTGAAGGGGATAAAACCTACGATAAACCAGGTGATTGCCCGGTTTGCGGAATGGATTTGGTAGAGGAACAAAATTCAGCTACCAGTTCCAAACAACAATGGACCTGTCCCATGCACCCCGAAGTGGTTCAAGATGGACCAGGTTCCTGTCCAAAATGTGGAATGAATCTGGTGCCAAAGGAACCAGAAGCCAGTGCGGAGGAAAAGACGTACAAAAAACTGCTCAAAAAATTTTGGATAGCGGTAGCCTTTACGTTGCCCATTTTCCTTATTGCCATGAGCGAGATGATACCCAATAATCCATTGTACAAAATAATGGAACCAAGATATTGGAACTGGGTACAGTTTGGATTATCGCTCCCCGTGGTTTTTTATGCCACTTGGATGTTTTTTGAAAGGGCCTATCGAAGTATCAGAACATGGAACTTGAACATGTTCACCTTAATTGGTATTGGGGCTGGTGTGGCATTTCTGTTCAGTGTCCTTGGATTGTTGTTTCCCGGATTTTTCCCGGAACAGTTCAAGACTGAATCTGGTGCCGTACACGTCTATTTTGAGGCGGCCACGGTTATCCTAACGCTAGTGCTTTTGGGACAATTGCTGGAAGCCAGAGCACATAGTAAGACCAATAATGCCGTAAAGGAATTGTTGAAGCTCGCACCCAACAAAGCCATCAAAGTGGTTGATGGAGAAGAAGTTGAGGTCAGTATTGATGATATCGAAAAGGGGGATATTCTTAGAGTAAAACCTGGCGAAAAGATTCCTGTGGATGGTATCATTACCGAGGGAGAAACCTCTGTTGACGAGTCCATGATCACAGGGGAACCTATCCCTGTTGAAAAAGCAGCGGATGACAAAGTGAGCAGCGGCACCATTAATGGAAATCAAACTTTTTTGATGAAGGCCGAAAAGGTGGGCAGTGATACGTTGCTCTCACAAATCATTGATATGGTGAACCAAGCTAGCCGAAGCCGGGCGCCCATTCAGAATTTGGCAGATAAGGTATCGGCCTATTTTGTGCCCATTGTGGTGATTATTTCCATACTTACCTTCGCGGTTTGGGCCATTTGGGGTCCACAGCCTGCCTATGTTTACGCTTTGATTAATGCCATTGCAGTTTTGATTATCGCTTGTCCTTGTGCCTTGGGTCTCGCCACACCAATGTCCGTAATGGTCGGGGTGGGCAAAGGAGCTCAAAACGGTGTGCTGATCAAAAATGCGGAAGCTTTGGAGAAAATGGCCGATGTGGACACCTTGATCATTGATAAAACGGGAACCATTACCGAAGGTAAACCCACCTTTGACCATTTGGAAGCCTTATCGGACGACTATTCAGATAGAGATTTGTTGCAATACGTTGTTTCGGTAAATGCCAATAGCGAACATCCATTGGCACAGGCGACGGTGAATTATGGCAAGGAACAAGATGTAAAGATTCTAAAAACTGATTCTTTCAATGCCGTAACCGGTATGGGGGTCGAAGGTAAAATCAATGGTTCCGAAGTCCATTTGGGCAACATTAAATTAATGGAAAAGGCCAATGTCGAAATTTCTGATTCGATAAAGGAAAAGGTGAAAAAATCCCAAGAAAAAGGAAAGACAGTTTCCTATTTGGCCATCGATGGAAATTGCCATGGCTTTGTGGCCATTGGTGATAAAATAAAGGAAACCAGTGCCAAAGCCATCAAAGCTATTCAGGACAGGGGAATTTCTGTAATCATGCTTACAGGTGACAACGCCAATACAGCCAAGGCGGTGGCGGGAGAACTTCATTTGGATGATTTTAAGGCAGAAGCTTTGCCAGAGGATAAAATGAAGGAAGTGGAACGTTTGCAAGGCGAAGGAAAAGTGGTTGCCATGGCAGGAGACGGAATCAACGATGCCCCGGCATTGGCCAAAAGCGATTTGGGTATTGCCATGGGCACCGGTACCGATGTGGCCATTGAAAGCGCTATGATTACTTTGGTAAAAGGTGATTTGCACGGCATAGTTAAGGCAAGGAACCTTAGTGAAGTCGTCATGAAAAACATAAAACAAAACCTATTTTTTGCATTGATCTACAACACCATCGGAGTGCCGGTAGCGGCAGGGGTGCTCTATCCGTTTTTTGGGATATTGCTCTCACCCATGATCGCGGCCCTCGCCATGAGCTTTAGCTCCGTATCGGTGATTGCCAATGCATTACGACTACGAACTAAATCAATCGACTAATACAAAAATGGTAAAACGAAAAACAGCGATTAAAATTAGAAAGGCCCACAGGTATTTGGGACTGTTTTTGGGAATACAATTCATTATGTGGACGGCCAGTGGCCTTTATTTCAGTTGGACCGATATTGATGAAATCCACGGAGATCATTTCAGGAATATGGATCATGAACCTGTTGCCTTTGATGGTCTCATCGGAAGTTCAGAAATCAATATACCGGGTAAAATAAGTTCGTTGAGCCTAAAGGAAATAGCAGGTAAACCCTACTACTGGATAAACCATGAATTTTTGGTGGATGCGAGGGATGGAAGCCTAAAAAAAAACATTTCGGAACAAGAGGCCTTAGCGGTTGTAGCACGTGAGATGGCGCCGAGTTTAAACGTGAAAAATGTGGAGGTCATCAAGGAAACCGATAAGCATCATGAATATCGAGGACGAAAGTTGCCCGCTTACGTGATTTCTTATGATTCCCCCGAGAATATAAAGGCCTATGTTTCAGTAGCCGACGGTTCTTTTCAAACCGTACGACATCGAAACTGGAGATGGTTCGATTTTTTGTGGATGACCCACACTATGGATTATGAGGGCAGGGACGATTTTAATACAACTGTCCTTCGGGCCTTTTCCCTTTTGGGATTGATCACTGTACTGAGCGGATTTTTGCTCTGGTTTACCTCTTCGCCAACGATGCGGAAAATCGTTAAACGTAAAAAATAAAAAAATGAAAAAGGGAAATATCATTTATATCGGAATTGCTGTGGTAGTCGGATTATTGGTCGGCTATCTCATATTTGGGGGCAGTGAAGGCAGCACTACAATGGACGAACATGATCACAGTACCGAATCTACTTCGAGCGAAATGTGGACCTGTTCCATGCATCCACAGATCATGCAGCCGGAGCCAGGATCTTGTCCCATTTGTGGTATGGACCTTATTCCTGCGGAAAGTAGCGAAGAGGGACTCATGGCCAATCAAATCAAAATGACCCAGAATGCTATGGTGCTCGCGGGGGTGGAAACTATTCAAGTAGGTTCCCAAAAGGAAGGGGAAGGCAGTGTCAAGGTTTCGGGCAAGATAGCCGTTAACCAAGAATCCGACGCGGTCCAATCGGCCTACTTTGATGGTAGGATAGAAAACATCTTCGTGAATTTTGAAGGGGAAGAGGTGCGCAAGGGCCAAAAGCTGGCCACTATTTATGCACCGGCCTTGGTTTCGGCACAGCAAGAATTGCTGACCGCGGCCAAATTGAAGGAAACCCAGCCCCAATTGTACAAGGCGGTCCGCAATAAATTAAAGCTGTGGAAGTTGTCGGGATCACAAATTGACCAAATAGAGAATTCAGGCAACGTTGTTGAAAATTTCCCGATATATTCCAACGTCAGGGGAGTGGTTTCAAAAATAATGGTGGAGGAAGGAGATTATATTAAAACAGGTTCACCTTTGGTGAAAGTGGCCAATTTGGGCTCTGTTTGGGCCATTTTTGATGCCTATGAAAGTCAATTGAGACTTTTTGAAAAGGGTCAAACCTTGGAAATCACGACAAAATCTTACCCTGATGAAACATTTCCCGCGACAGTTTCTTTCGTCTCTCCTTTATTGAACAACAGGACCAGGACCTTGGAGGTTCGCGCGGAACTTGATAACGAAAAAGGGTTGCTAAAGCCAGGAATGTTCGTGCAGGCCAAGATTGAAATGTCCAAAAATGAAAAGGTTTTGACCATTCCCGAGAGTGCGGTTTTATGGACAGGTCAACGGTCTTTGGTGTATGTACAGCCGGACCCTTCAACTTCGATTTTTGAAATGAGGGAGGTGGAACTGGGAAATTTGAGCAATGGAAGCTATGCGATCAACTTGGGATTGGAACCGGGGGAACTGGTCGTTGCCAAGGGAACTTTTACCGTGGATGCCGCAGCACAATTGCAGGGTAAAAAATCCATGATGAACCAAGATGGTGAAACCATGGCCATGGACCACGAAGGCCATTCAAAAATGGGCGGAACCATGAAAATGCAATTTTCAGAAGCGGTACAGGACAAGTTTGGCGGTTTGCTGGAGGTATATCTGGACCTAAAGGATGCCTTGGTAGCATCGAACAATGAACAAACGCAAGCATTGGCACAAAAAGGAGCAGGGATTGCTTCGGACATCAGTGGTATGCAAATGGATGATATGGGCAGGAGCCACATGTCCCAATTGGCAGAACAACTGGCAGAAATGGCTTCAAAAAGTACATTGGGGGATCAACGTGGGATTTTTATCCAGCTTTCCCAAAACATGATCCAAATCGGACAACAAATGCAAGGTTTGGATCAAAAACTGTATGTGCAACATTGCCCCATGGCGGATAACAACAA
>Ga0114911_1001444_pt1 | contig 12481 bp, 21 predicted proteins | sample MalvireepMed_904_FD_89688 | JGI IMG/M metagenome (GOLD analysis project Ga0114911, IMG submission 89688) | Marine viral communities from the Global Malaspina Expedition - Malaspina viral metaG DeepMed_904 | ecosystem: Environmental > Aquatic > Marine > Oceanic | place: Mediterranean Sea...
AGCATAAGGTTTTTAAAACTTTTCCCGTCTAGAACAGGTATTTTTTTAGCACGTTGGTGTGGTGGTTGTTGTTGTTGTGTTAATTCTTCTTTTCTTTGTTGTAATTCTTCTAATCTTGCAATACTTTTTTCTGTTCTTTCAACACTCTTATCTATCTTTTGTGCAGCTTCTTCTACATCTTGTGCTGTATCACTAGCCAAAACTGTAGCTTTAGTTGTTTTTTCTTCTAAAGAATCTAATTCAGTACCAAACGGAGAATCAGGAAGTACTTCTGAAACATTTTCAGCAGCTTCTGTAAAACCTAATTTATTTAACCAATTTTTAGGATTAACAATACCTATGTCTTGTAAATATAATTTGTAAAAAAAATCTGCTGCTTTTCCAACAGTCCCTTTTCTCCCTGTTCGTTGAACTTTGTAATTGTCCATCCCTACATCTGCTATTTTATGTCCAAGTACTTTATTTGCGTCTTCTTTCCCTATTATTTCCTCTAACGCATCAAAGATATTTTTTCGTAAATGTTTTATAGTGAATGGAACAGATTTATTTTTATTGTGGTCAATAATTATTAAATTATCTTTTTTAAATTCTTCATTAACTGCTTTATTTATAGCAGATCTGTATTCTTGTTCTAATTTATCAGATTGTTTTCCTAAAGCAATTTTTTCAAGATCATCAGAAATAGGCCATAAAGTTCTACGTCCTTCATTTTCTGCTCTATTTGCTTGTTCTCGTAAAACTTCATAAACAGTTTCACCTAAATCGTAGAAGATAGGGTTCCCTTTGTTATTGATTAAAACTGTTTTATTTGTTCTAGAAAGATACTTAACCCCTTCTTGTCTTTGATTTATATCTTCAGGTTCTAACTCTATTTGCGAAATATCAGGATTACGTAAACCTGTTAATAGTTTTACTGTAGCCCAAGCTTTTATATTAGGATTTTCTATCTTTAATAAAGACTTTTCAAAAGATTTGTGCATCTTTTTTTGATCGGGAAATTCAAGTTTTGATTTTTTACGTTGAGCTACTCTATTAAAACCTTTCTCTGGTGTACCTAGATTACGTAAACGTGTTTCTTCTTCTTTAAAATAATTTGAAGCTATTCCTGAAGGTTTTCCGGCAGTTATTAAAGCTTGAGAATAAACTGCCGTATTCGCTGTAGAACTTGCTGTACGCTTTTGTTTTTTTACATATTGTAAAAGTTTATTGTATCCTTTTTCACTGTTTAAAACAGACAAATCTGCATCAGGATCAATTCCTGAGTTTCTTATATCTTTTAATAAACTATTATACTGAGAAACAGCTTTAGGCTGTGCGCTAAGTTTGAGGTCAACAGCCTCTTGTATACTTATATCATATTTATTTTTAGAAGCCATGTTTATATCTATTATACTCAATAACCAAATATTTGATTGATAGGTTGATAATTCTGTTCCTTAACCTTATTGAATGCGTTGTTATGCGGTAGACCTGTCTGGCGTGTCATACACATATATCTCAAAGCATCATAAGCGTGATCTTCTGCTTTCGTATCGACATCCTCTGAATTAGTCTTGGACAGAGGAAGTGTCGGTAGTGTTCTTATCAAATTAGTACACGTTGATATTATACGTAATCGTGGTTCACTTGTTCTATCATGCAGGGCAAGTCTTCTGTGTAACTCTATCTTGCCCGGTAGTCTGTTCTTATCAGCAGGAATGAAACGTACACCGTTACGTGTAAGAGTCTCTGCTATGCTTGGTCCTGTACCGTGTTTAGACCAACACGATCCATCTAATACTGAAATACTCATGGGAGGGTCATCGTATTCTAGAGCTAGGATCATTTCTGCTAATGTTTCACCTGTGTATCCTTTGTCGTAGAGTTCACGATAGACCCAAATATTATTATCCCAATCTAATGCACCCCATAATACGCAGCTAGGGCTGCTATAACCATAATCGGCTGCTCGTACACGGGGCCAATTAAACGGTATATCGAATGGATCAACAACGTGTATACTTCTGTCAAACTCTGAGAAAGCTGCTCCGTCAGCAACATCCCAATCTCCTTCTAATAATCTTCTTCGTTCTACCTCTGGAAGAGAAAGGAGCATCGCTTCATACTCTCCAGATTCAGATAAGTGAGGATTGTCCGTTAGTCTAGCAGGTATAAATCTCCTTTGAAACAATGGTTGATCTGGTTTAACTGAATGATTAGGCCCATGTTTCAAAATCTTTCCAGTATCGACATCCGTAGCCCAAAACGGAGTATTAGGAGGCATAGGGTCGATAAACATCTTTTTTATCCACCAACCCCCTAAACCGCCGGGGTTAGCTGAAGCTCTCATATACGTATCTATAGTTGAGTCTGTAGTACGTAATCGACTTCGTAAGTAGTTCCACACATACGGTGTGGGGTAGTGTCCTAATTCGTCTATTCCTATCCACGTAAAAGACTGTCCTTGGTAACGTGTCGCATCGTGGTCTTTATCGACATAACTAAAAAGGGCTGTAGCTCCATTAGGAAAAGACCATGTACTTTTTGATTCTCTAAATATAGACCCCGGAAAAGCTTGTGGATATATCTTACGTGATTGATCTATTAACTCTGTCAGTTCTGATAATGTTCTACGTAATAGTAATGCTCTGTGATTAGGATTGTGAGCATAGCGTAGTAAATCTATCAACATAGCAAATGACTTACCGCCACCTGCTGCACCGCCATAGAGCACTTCTTTCTCTGGAGCAGCTAAAAAGTCTGTCTGTGGACCATCGTTAGGACTGAACAGTATCTGTGTATTTTCTGAGAATGTCTCACGTACTGCCTTTGGTAGTCTCTGTATGTTCTCCTCTACAGCTAAACCACCTCTATTCATTAATCGTTTAGCTTGATTTAAATTAGCTTGTTTCTCATTAGCTTTAGCGAGTCGTGTTCTAGCTTTCTTCGCTACTCTGTCTGCTGATTGTACTACTCGACGAGCAGCCCTTTTCTGCTGTTCTAATCTTGATACTCGATAGTTACCTCGTTGTCCTTCTTTTAATTTAGGTCTAGCCACACACACTAACTCTATTTTCTATACAGTATTTCGTTTAGGTTTCTTAGCTGTCTTAGCAGAACGTATGAAAGCTTTTTTAGTAGGTGCACCTTTAGAACCAACTTTTCTCATTTTTTCTTTAGAACCTGCTTTTATACGTTTACGTTTAGCGTGAATATTTGCATATAGACCGGGTTTTGTAGCCATTTTTTTTAACACTTCCATCGTCTTCTAGCCTGTCTGATACGGCTATTTGGGTTATTACGTGTCTTCGCAGAAGCTTTTTTAAGTTGTCCTAAGGATCTAGCGCAATAACTTTTACGCCGTTTAGCTGCTTTACTTCCTTTTTTAACTTTTCCTGTAACTGCTGTCTTTAGTTTACTACCGGGATTAGCTCTTCTATGTGCAGCTACTCCTTTTTTTGTCATACCTGCCCCTTTTTTTGTAGGGCGGTAATTCTTTTTATTACGAGGTATAGGTTTTTGTCTTTTAGTTTTTTTGTTAGACACCGAAACTTTCTCCGCAACCACAGGAACTAGATGCTACAGGATTTTTAATAGAAAGGTATGATCCACCTAACTCTTTAATATAATCTACTTCTGAACCTGCTATGTACATTTCTGCTAATGGGTCTATTACTAACACATCCTCTATTGGTTTAGACCATTTGATATTATTGCTGTAATTCTTATCTCCAGTTAATCCCCAAATATATTGAAAACCTGAACATCCTCCTGTCTTTACTCCTAATGTTACGTGCGTTCCTTTGTATTTATGTTTAAGGATGCTTTGCATATATTCTTTAGCGGAATCTGTTAGATGTAACATTCTTTTTATTAGAATTCAGTATCACACGGAGGTACAGTTACTTCGATATACTCTTCTCTAGCAAGATATACGTCTACTATCGAATTACAATTAGGGCAAGAAAGGTTTGTAACCATAGAGTATGCTTCATCATCCTCTATAGATAAAGCGTGATCACCACCCCATATTAATTCTGTTTTACAGTGCCAACAATTCATATTAGTTTTTTTCACCCATCTATTGTTACCTCTACATCCTTCATCTTATCCTTCGCAGGTAACATAACGATTCCGTGAACAACCTCACCCTGCACTTCGGTTATCTGCTTCTTACTTATACCTACTCTGTCTAAAACAGCCTCTGCACTTTTAAAGCGCATGTCCATCTGATTTAACGGAATAGTACCGTCAGCATCTAAGCCCTCAGTAATACGGTGCGCTGCTTTGACAGAGTAAGAAGCTAACAGAGCTTTGGTACGGTCTATTATTTCATCTTTAAGTGAAGACATTAACCATCCTCTGCTGCTTTCTTTGTAACCTGCAGCTAAAACTGCGTTCTTTACCTTGCCACCATTATTCAATAACTCAGTTATGAATTTTTCTTGTTTATCGTTTAATTTTAATTTAGATTTTTTATTAGAAGGAAGCATTGTTATTATAAACTACAATTTCTACTAGGTTTAGGACTATTGAGCATCTGATCTGCCCAATCAAGTTCTTGAATAAGACGATTATACCACGCCTTGTCTAAATCATTATGAGCTTTAGCGCAGTCTTCCCTTAATTGTAATATACGTACAGGGATATATTTATTACTGTTATTGTTATTGTTGTTTCTTTTCAATTTACACCTTATTCTTAGTATTCTTCTTTTTTACCACACCGCCACTTTTTTTCTTATTATTCTCTTTTGACATAAATTCAGGAGAAGCTACTTGTTGCATTATCTTGTGTATTCTAGCTGTCGCCTCTTTTACTGTTAATTTTTTTTACTGGCCATTTTATTATCCTTTTACTTTTTTTTTGTTAACTGTGATAGGCCCAACTAAGATATAAATATAAACCGCCTACTACTGCTATCACTACAAGTATCTTTCCTGTTTCCATGAAAACCTTATGCCACATAACACTACTAGCTTTAGCTTTTCTTTTTGCAGCTTCTCTAGCTTTTTTATTTCGTTCCTTTTGTTCTAAGATACGTTGATCTCGTAACTCTAAAATAGTTTTCCACGTATCGAAACCGAAACGTTTATTCAGAAGAGTTTTCATCTTCTTCATTTCCTGTTCGATCTGTTTTTTCTGGATAACCAGAGCAGCTATTTCAGGAATGGAATTACCATCTGGTTCTTCCATCTGTACTCCTATGCGCTCCTGCATGAACTTTTTCCACGGAGCTACTTTAGGAGTTTTATCTTTTATAGCGTCATCAACATGAGAAGCACCGTGAAACAGGTCTTCTAGATGATGTGCTATCCCGCTAATATCCTCACACGTAGATATAACTTCTTTTACGCCTTTAACCGCAGAGCGTACTAAAGCTACCCCCGCTAATGTTTCTGCGATCACCATTTATATTTTCCTGTACTTATGTATGTATATGTAAAATTATTTTTATTAAAAAATGTATGCTATGTCGTATCTTTTAAAATATCCTTAACAGATTGTCCTTTTATAACATCATCAGGGTAGACAAGCCCTAAATCTTTATTCATCTTTAATATTTCTTTCTGTGTATAACAGCCGTAGTTTTCGACACCTACTAATATTTTAGAAAATGCTTTACCTAGTCCTAATAACAATGCGTCACGATTATCATTTAGATGTTCTACACATGCTTGTTTAGAAGAAAAACTATATGTTACGTTGTATACCCAAGATTTAGGAGGGGATATACTTACAACTATCAACGCTGATATGAAATAACCTATAGATGCTGTCATGGGAATAATACTACTACTACTACTAATATTTAAGCTGCTGCTATGTTGCTTTGATCGTTTTCTTCTTCTAATTCTTCTTCTAATTCTTCTTCTTCTTCTAATTCTTCTTCTTCTTCTAATTCTTCTTCTTCATACTCGTCATCGTCATCCTCCTCGCCATCATAGTCCCCTGCTTCTTCTTCGTACTCATCTTCGTCATCAGCGTCTTCGTCTTCATACTCTATGTTGTCATTGTCGTCATTGTCATCATCATCATTATCATTATCATCACTCATAGTAGAAAAAGAATCAGAAGCAGCAGTGCTTGTAACTAATCTAGCTTCCATAGCTCTTACCGCCTCCATAGCTCCACGAATTTGTAAGAGTTGCTCAGTTAGCGTTTTATGTTTAGCTGTTAGTTCTTGTTTCGTTTGAAGAATAACGTTAGACACATTTACATCATTATTCTCTTGAGATAAAGGTTGTGTAGACATAATATTAATTTTTTAACTCCAGTAATTTTGTATGTAAATAAAAATAGAAATAAAAAATAGAAATAAAAAATAGAAATAAAAAATAGAAAGAAAGCAGTTTATACGTACAGATTTTTGTAGAACAAATAAAGTACAGTGGAAACTGCAGAAAGCGGTTTACGAATGACGCTTTTTAGTAACGTACTTATATTTATGTATACTCTACTAAAACATGGTATAGACTGCTTTCCTTTATATTCTGTGATACTATTACCTATTATAGTCCATATACGCTCTTTGTCAACATAAAAATGTTAATATCTATTAAAAAACACTTGACAAGATGCTGTAGGGGGCTATAATAGAGACACAGTCTCAATATAAACCATTAGATAATTATACACGTACATTGATTCATATGTATAAGATGATCTTAATAACTATATTGTCTCTGGTGACATTGTTAGGATGTAGCGCAATGACCCCATCAGAGTACTTAGATGAAGTACGTAAGTATGGATTTTCTGAAGAATTTAAAATAAAATATAAATTTTTATTAGAACAATAATATTTACGTACATACCTGACTTCTTTGCCCACCTTCCTCCTCCCCCATCCATTCAAAAAAAATAAAATTAAGAGCACCTGTGAGTATAAGTATACAGGGGAGGGTAGTGGCCCATGCCCCCTCCTAGACCAATAAACCCCCCCACACATCATTGATGATTATTAAATTCTTTATAGTTGTATAAGTGAGAACTAAACAATACAGAGGTGGGTGCGCTATTGAGTAGATAAGCTTCGCATCAAAGATATATTTTTTCAATAGGGCAACAAAAAAGAACTGTCGAGGGCAGGGGAGCGCATCTAAACACACCCTATGCTTTTAATAGTTATTTTATCTTTATAATGATTTAATAGGTTATCAATCAACATACAGCTTAGTTAAAAAAGAAACCCTCTCTCAGTGCGGTTAAACACATAAGAGAGGGCGTATACGTATACTTTTTGTTAGCGTAGTTTTTAACTGCCTTCTAACTCTACCCCGGCAGCTTTAGCCATTATTTTTATCTTATTCTTAGTACGATTGTATGCTTCTTCTTCCTTTTCCTTTTCCTTTTCCTTTTCCTTTTCTCCTAAGACATTGAAATTCTCGTTTTCCTTTTTTAATGCATCTTCTTTTTCTGCTTCTAAGCTCTCCTTCCAATCAAGATATGCTTTGTTAAATAAATGGACGTTAAAGTTATCGTTATCCCTCTTTAATGCATCTTCAAAGTGAGAGACAAGATGGTCTACTATCTCCGACTCCATAGTTGAAAGGTTTTTAACGTAGGGCAAACTGAATGTAGCGAGTACTTCAACTAAAAAACGATAGTGCCTACGTTGAAACATGGCCGTCTTATCTTTAATATTGGATGTATTGGTAGTCATTGTTTATATCCCCCTATTCTTGTTACGTTCTGCGACTATAGCGATACGGTCTAATAGTGTACCAAATACGTTATTGCTCCCCCATTCATCAAAGTCTTCGTCCACTATAGGGATTACATGCTGTTCATAAGTAGTCGTAAGCTTTTCCCCTATTGCTCTACGCTCCTGTATAGTGCGTCCTTTTTTCTGTGTGGTAAATTGCATTGTAGTTTAACTCCTGTACTATGTTGTATTGTGTAAATAAATAAATAACCTCGTAAAGTGTTTATACTCTACGAGGTTATTAAGTACAAGTAAATATTTTATTAAGAGTTTCTAAAAAAATGCCAATACTACTACGATAATAGCAAGAACAACGGTAATACGATATATCCCAAGAATAATACCCATTCCATAATACCTTCCTTTTTCTTTATCCTTTCGTTTTAAAAATAACTTGCTATTACGCTACCTCTAAAAGTTCTAATGATTTGTTGGTAGCTTTCGTTTTAATATCGGCAGCATTACCAGAAGCACCGTAAAAAGCTCGATCAAGTCTGTTCTCATCACCGTAGTCTCTCACTGGCTTGTGATCGGCCATAAACATGACAGTTTGAAAAGAACCCCACAGAGTGCCTTTTGCGCTCTCTTTATCAAAGCCGGGATTGACAACACCGGGCGTTGAAGATGACGAAGACGGCGATACAGTGACAGTTTCTGTTGGGACAGGTTCGCTGATAAGTTCTTGGTCAAGTTTCAAAGCATCTATACTTTTACCCGCTTTGATATCGTCAATTAACTCTTGCATTGATCGTGCAAGTTCTTCGTTTTTCTCTGCGAGTTCTTGTTTAGTCGGGCCGCTACGTTTTCCTGTGCTCGATGACGTACCTAAGGCTTTAAACTCTTGACCTCGATTATACGCTAAAGCTTTTCTGACACCTTCGGAGTGTATTACTTCACCGTTGGAGCCTTCACGTTCCTTCCCGCCAAAGACATACTTAAAAAACTCAAGTTCCTCTGCACCAGTTAGAACCTTTTTAGCCATAGCTTTAGCAAACTCTTCAAACTCTCCGAATTGTTCACTAGCCATACCTAAAGCAACTTTCATTGCTTCGGCATCGAATGGCGTTTTGTGATTGTGCTTAACAACATCACCAGCACCGTTTAAAGCCATACGCATAGTATTGTTACACACTACACGAATAGGTGTTAAGAGTGCGGAGTTGGCTTCCATACCAGTATGATTAATAGTAAACAATAAATTGTTAACTACTTCGTCATCTTGACCTAGCGTAAAACCTTCATTAGTGGTTGCCATACACCAAACTTTTTTACCACCGAATAACGAACCTGCAGTGTGCAAGAACATAGAACCATCATCTATAAACGGTGTAAAGAAATCAAACAATTCACTATTCTGAAAGCATTTATATTGGCTACCCGCAACATACGGGCCTAAGATAGAGCCATCACTAGTACGCTCAATAAAATAACTTTCTGGAACTGCTTCCCCGGCCTTGTGAGCATGGTCACTAGGGTAATGATTTTGTGTCAACTGTACTTCCCAGTTACACCCACTAGCTTCTAGCATTTCACTAGAAGTCATAGTGTTGGATACTTCATTACCTAAACCGTGCCAAGGTAATGCACCAGTAAACGCCATTGTTTCTACTTCGTGTGCCATTGTGTTGTTACTCCTGTACTTGTTTAAGTTTCAGTTGGTCTTGGGTCATTAATTGAATAACTCTTTTCTCGATCTCTGGTGTAAAAGAATTATTTTTAACATTGTTAGTCTTAGCTAGTACTACTCTTAAATTACTCTCACAATGTAAACCGCAAACATTACTATTTTGTAAAGGTATTATATGGTCTACGTGATATTCTTTTCCAGTTCGTTTTGTTTTTCTTTGTGCTCTCAAATAAATAGAAAATATTTTGTTTTCGTTTTTCCAAGCAACAGTAGCATTTAGTTTCTGTGCTTTACGTTTTGTCCACTTTGCTCTGTCTAGTGCTTTACCTTTTTCTGATTGCTCGTAACGTTTCCTAACTTCTTTATATTTTTCTGATTGCCTGTAAAGTTTCCTAGCTTCTCTACATTTTTCTGATTGCTCGTAACGTTTGTTAGCTTCTTTACATATTTCTGTTTGCTTGTAACGTTTCCTAACTTCTTTACATTTTTCTGATTGCTCGTAACGTTTCCTAGCTTCTCTACATTTTTCTAATTGATCGTAACGTTTGTTATATTCTTTTTTCCAATCTTTTTTTGTGTATTCTTCACGGTTTAAATCGGACATATCTATAATATCCATACACTCACCCCGTCATTTACTAAAGCTATCGTGCCATTCTCCTAGCATGAATATGCTAAAATGTCAAGGCGTATCAATACTTATTGAAAACGGTCACTATTTTATGTAGGTGTTCAGTAATGGTTACGTCTTCACTATTCGATACCGACATACTCATTATATTAGAACTATCAATCCAATAATCATCTCTTAGCTCTATTGCCATGTGTCTTCTTAAAAATCGTCTTAGAGCACGTAATAATTGAATAGTTTCTTTTTTAGTAGTTGTTTCTGAAATGACAAAATCAATAACAATCTTTATTTCTTTATCAACAGATTTTAAAGTTTTGTTTTTCATTAAACCCTCTCTTTCTCTCTTTTTTTTACTGTAGTTTCTATTCAATTTGCCGTGCCATTCTCCTAGCATGAATATGCTAAAATGTCAAGATGTTAAGACGTTTCAATAATATTAAAAACGGTAACGTCTTCACTATCTGATACTGACATATGTACTATTTTATCATTGTGGGGCCAATCATACCCCGTAGTAGTTATTGACTTTTTTAGAGTACGTAATAATTGAGTAGCTTCTACTTTTTTATCCTCAAGTGATTTGGTAGAACGTAGCTCTTTCTTTTTGTTTAAACTCATGTCGATATCGAGGACGACACGAAGTTGATTAGCGAAACCTAAATTGTTGTTTTCTTCTTTCATTTTGACAAAATCCTTTTGTTAATTAAAAAAACGTGATGACAAAATTGGTTTAAGGGCTGACAAAATTTATATCTGTTTCATACGTTTAGTATTACTTAAACGTGTTAAGCTTTTAGCAAAATCATCATACCATTCTTCACTACGTATACTATCGTTAGGTTTAGAGTTCAAGAATACCACAAGTCTAGACGTAAAACCGTCAATATCGTCTTTTACACTTTCTAAGAACTTGTCATCATTCTCAAAACTATCTCTATACTCCTGACTATAGCGATGCCAAACACCTTTATACTCAACAACTGTATCCAAAGTGCCATCATCGACTATCCAAATATTATCATTAGTCATTGTCACAATTCCCCATTTGAAAATATATATATTCTTGACCCTCTCCACCTTTATGAGAAAACACATACTTTATATCTCCTAAAGTAGTAGCGTCAGTCTTACCTATATATTCTAATGTGCAACCATTCTTATAATCTTGTGATAGTGTATCTAAGAAATCTCGCATATCAGAATTAGATTGACTAGCACTACCTAACAATAAAATTAATGTTGTTACTATTCCACTTAGCCATATAATAGTCATTTTGTTTTATACTCCTTCTTTAGTTCCTTAATGTGCTTTAAAGCATTGTAATATTGCTCATTTAGTGCTCTCACATTCTCACGTAAAATCGTATTTTCTTCTGTGAGTGTATTGTATTTTTCTTTTAACCATGATCTTTCTTGTTGTAAATATAAATCTTTATCAGTCATCGGTTAAATCCCCATCACTTTTTATTAGCATATTCATAAACACCTCCTGTACTCTTACACACCAGAATAGGGTTCTCTGCTCCACACTCGCAACAGATATAGTTCGCATACGGCCCCGCAATAATCTTATTGTTTATGTCTACACGAGCTTCAAAGCCTATTTGAGAACTTCCACAAGGTCTGCATAAATACTCTTTAGAAGTATCTAATTCTCTATGAAAACGAAGACCTTCACTTCCCCAAGTTGAATAGTATTCTTTCATTTCTTTGCTCATTCCGTCTATAGTAGATGTCATTTTAATTATACCCCCTCTAGATACTCAGGTGTACTTCTGTAGCTAATATGTGCATTAGTACACACTTCTGTTTTAAAACAATTAGAACCATACTTTTTCTTCATAGTCTCAGTAGCAATTCTTTTATTCTTATGTACAGCAATAAGTATCCAACAACCGCCTAAAGCATTGTTAATTATACTCTCGTTTTTCTCAGGAACACCTATACCCTCTACGTCTAAACGATCACTCTGTTTTACGTAGGCCCATACATTGTATTGACCATCTAGAGATCGTTTATTTATCTCTATTATAGGATAGTTCTTAAAGTTAGATTTCTCAGCTAATTCCGAATATATCTTTTCATTTCGTTTTAACATTCTCCATATACCCTCTCGTAAAAAATATGTATGTATGTGTGCGAATGAAAATAAACCCGATTAATCTCAAACAATGTCTTAGCATATTTTAAACGGAAAAGCAACCTTTAAATTTTTTCTTCATTTTTGCTTGTTTCCATTTACTTTCCCAAGTATCCCAATAAGGTGAATTAGAGTATATACCCATACATGAAAATAATTCTGCTTCAGCATTTAAACGATCACAACGATATTCTAACACCTCTATTTTATGTAGGTGTTCAGTAGCTATTATTGTGTCACTATTAACACACACTAGATCAACGTGTTTAGGTTTAGTATTACTCTCTCTTAAAACATACGACCTATGTATATCCAGTATAGGAAAAACTAAATCATAATCGTATTGCATAATAATAATAAGTTTCTTAAAACATTTATTTCTTTGATGTAATATAC
>Ga0114911_1001445_pt1 | contig 12467 bp, 6 predicted proteins | sample MalvireepMed_904_FD_89688 | JGI IMG/M metagenome (GOLD analysis project Ga0114911, IMG submission 89688) | Marine viral communities from the Global Malaspina Expedition - Malaspina viral metaG DeepMed_904 | ecosystem: Environmental > Aquatic > Marine > Oceanic | place: Mediterranean Sea...
ATGGCGGGGACACCAAGTTTCGCGACCCCGAGATGCGGCGCTATTGGGAGGATATCTGCACCGACCCGGTGCTGGCAGCCATGCTATTCGGAAGCCTGATGTGGATCGGGGACACGCCCGCCGCCTTCACCTTCGGGATCGAGGCCGGACCGGTGCGCTATTACATCGCCAACAATTACGACCAGCGGTTCAACCAGTTCGGTGCCGGCCGCGTCCTGCTCTATGACGATTTTGCGCGGGCGGGCGAGCGCGGCGTGCTGCGCATCAGCTGGGGTGTCGGCGATGCCGGGTACAAGAGCGAGATGGGCGCCCAGCCCGGCGCGCATCTGGTCGACCTGCTGTTCGTCCGCAATGCCCTTCTGGCACGCTTGCTGTCACCGTGGTGGGAGCGCGCGGCGTGATCACGCTGCAATCCCCCGTCATCCGCAGCGCGCTGCTCTGGTGCGGTTTCATGATCGCGGTCGCGGCGTACGAACAAATCGTGCTCGGCTGGCATTTCGCCCGCGAGGAAGCGCCAATCCACGATGGCTGGCACTGGATGCGCACCGCGGGAATAGCCGTGCTCAGTTTCCTGGTCGTTGCAGCCCTGGCGCAATCGCAGGTTCGCCGCGAGCAAGTGAGCGTGCGCGCGGGCGCTCTCGTCTTCGCGGTCGCGCTGCTTTCGCTCGCAGCGATCGCCCTGCTTGCCGCAAGCCCTGGTGCCTTTGCGCAGATCGGGGCCGAGGACAGCACGATCGAATGGCTTTCCGCCGTGCTGCTGTTCGGCGCGGCGGGCCTGATGGGATGGCGGCTGCGGGATCGTACCCAGCGGCAACCCGCGCATGGCCAGCGCTGGGTTCCGATGGTGGTCGGCCTCGGCTTTGCCGCACTCTTCGCGCTGATGGCTCTCGAAGAAGTCAGCTGGTTCCAGCGACAGATCGGCTTCGCCACGCCCGAAGCGATCGCCGCGCGCAACTGGCAGGGTGAATTCAACCTGCACAATTTCCATACCGATATTACCGAACTGGCGCTGTATTCGGGCACCGGTGTTTTTCTCCTATTGCTGCCGCTGCTGCGCGAAAGCGATGTGGCGCGTTGGCCGATGGTGCGCGTTGTGGCGCCGTTCCTGCCCGACCGCACCGTTGCCGCCGTGTCCGCGCCGATGCTGGTCTTCACCTACAGCCATTGGACGCTGCTGCCCGTGCAAGCCGCCTTCTGGACCGGGCTGGCCGTTTGCGTGGCCTTCGCGCGCAGCAGCGCCACGCGGCGGGAGACGCTCTTGTGGAGCGCGCTCGCGATCTGGGTCGGCATGGGCCAGCTTACCATGCTCGCACTCGGTCCCACCAAGCTGATGGTCTTCGACAGCTCCGAATACCGCGAACTGTTTATGAGTATCGGCCTCGCGATGTACGCTTTTCGGCAATCACGTACGTGCAGTGCTTGACGCAAACGTAAAGCACCCGCAAACCGGCACCCGTGAGCATTGAAAAGACACCGGAAGAACTCGTCGCAGGCTTCGTTAGCCTGCTGTCCGTCACACGCGAAGGGGATGACGCTTTCAGCGGGCTGAAGCAGCCCAACGGGGTGGGCCGCGTCTTTGGCGGGCAGGTCATCGCGCAGGCATTGCAAGCGGCGCAGGCGACGGCGCCCGAGGGCCTCGAAGCGCATTCGCTGCATGCCTATTTCCTGCGCGGCGGCAAGGAAGGGCTCGACATCTCTTACGACATCGCGCGCGATTTCGATGGCCGCAGTTTCGCCAACCGGCGGGTGGTCGCCAGCCAGCAGGAGGAAGGCGAGGACAAACGCCCGATCCTGAACCTGACCGCCAGCTTCCAGCGCCCCGAAGACGGCCTGTCGCACGACGATGTAACCATGCCCGAAGTGGAACCGCCCGAGGACCTGCGCGGCGACATGGAAATGCGGCGCCAGATGGTCGAACGCATGGGCGAACGCATGAGCGAGCAGCAGCGCAACCTGGTGCTGCGCCCCCGGCCGATCGAAATGCGCACGGTCGACCGGCTGCACTGGATGAACAGCGAACCGCGCGAGCCACGCGCGCACAGCTGGTTCCGCACCGTCGCGCCGCTCCCCGCGATCGAAGACAATCCCGCGCTGCACCGCGCGGTAATCGCCTATGCCAGCGATTACACGTTGCTGGGCACCAGCGCGCTTCCGCATGGCCTGTCGTGGATGCGCGGCGAACTGGTGGGGGCCAGCCTCGACCACGCGATCTGGTTCCATCGGCCCGCGCGCGCCGACGAATGGCTGCTATATGCCACCGATGCGCCATGGAGCGGCGGGGGCCGCGGCTTCAACCGCGGGCGCATTTTCAACCGGCAGGGCGAACTGGTCGCCAGCGTTGCGCAGGAAGGCATGATGCGCAAACGCGTCCCGCGCGGCAGCTGAGCCGGCCCAGCAGGGCCTGAACGCGGCCCTGCATTTTCCCCTTTCGCAACGAACCGCTGAACGGGCAATTCCGGCGACGCATGGCGCTGCCCTGCTCCAAATCCGACCAAGCGATCGGGGTTTCGGTCGGACATGCGCGCACGCGCACACGAACGGGCCATCGCGGGCACTCTGGCGGGGCAGATAACCGCGCAGATCCATACTGGCCTTGCTAATGCGAGTGACTCTCATTACCAGCGCGCCGGACAAACATTCAGAACAAGGGATTCGTCGATGAAGGCTATTCTGGCCACCACCACTGCCACGCTCGCACTTACGCTGGCCGCCCCCGCTTTTGCCCAGGGCGCGCAGGCCGACACGGACAATGAGACCGCCCAGGCAGATGTCAGCGCCATCGTGGTGACCGGGACGCTGAGCGAATTCGGCGCGATCAAGTCGGATACTCCCATCGTGGAAGTCGCGCGCTCGATCTCGATCGAAACGCAGCAGGACTTCGTCATCAAGGGCGCGCAATCGCTCGACGATGCGCTGACCTATACGGCTGGCGTCACGGCGGAACCGTTCGGATTTTCCACCCGCGGCGATTTCGTCCAGGTCCGCGGCCTCGATGCACCGGAGTATCGTGACAACCTCCAGTATCTGTTCGGTTTCTACAACAACACGCGGCAGGACCTTTACACGCTCGAACAGGTCGAGGTGCTCAAGGGCCCGGCCTCGGTGCTCTATGGCGCGGGCGCGCCCGGCGGCATTCTCAATGTGGTGACCAAGCGCCCGCATGGCGAAAGCGAAGGTCAGCTGCGCGTCGATTACGGCAGCTTCGATCGCAAGCAGATCGCGACCGATATCAATGTCGCGATCCCCGGCGCGGAGGACGAGGCCCAGTTCCGTTTCGTCGGGCTATACCGCGATGCCGATTCGCAAATCGAGGAAGTCTCGGACAACAAGCTCGTCCTCGCGCCGTCCTTCACCGCGCGTCCTGCTTCCGGCACCGAAATCACCATCCTGGCCAATTACTCGGATCAGGAATCGGACACCGCGCACCAGTTCCTGCCGGTCACCGGCACACTTCTGCCCGCACCCGGCGGGCAGGAAATCGATCCCTATGTCTACCACGGGGCCCCGGGCTTCAATGCATACGACACGCAGAGCTTCGCGCTGTCGCTGATCGTCGAACAGGAGCTGAGCCAGGCATTCTCGCTCGAAGGCATCGGTCGCTACATGCGCTCGGATGCCGAATACCGGCAGGCGTGGATCGCCTTCGCGGGCAACGGAGTGCCGCGGCTGGACGCCGATGGAAACGGGCTGTGGACCTATTACCTCGCCGACAACCGGAGCGAACAGATGGCCTTCGACGTGCGCCTGCGCGGCGAATTCGACACCGGGCCGATCGAGCACGAACTTCTCGCCGGCGTCCAGTATCAGGATGTCTTCACCGACAGCGACACCGCCTACATCTTCAACGGGGGTGTCCTCAATGCCTTCGATCCGCAGTACCAGAACATGCTCAGCGTGGACGAAGTGCGGCAGGCACAGGGCAATGGCCCGCGCAACTTCATCGATACGACGGGCTATTACATCTCCGACACGATGACGCTGGGCAATCTCGTAGCCACGGCGGGCATCCGTTTCGACGAAGTGACCAATGCGGTCGAGAACGGTACAACGCAGGAAGATGATGCGACCAGTGTCAGCTTTGGCGTATTGTATCGCGGCCCGGCAGGCATTTCGCCCTATGCCAGCTATGCCGAGAGCTTCCAGCCGGTTGTGGGCATCGACACGATAACCAACCAGCAGCTCAAGCCGCAGGAAGGTCGCCAGTATGAGGTGGGGATCAAATGGCAGCCGCGCGGCGTCAATGCGCTGGTTACGGTTGCGGCATTCGACATCGAGATTTCCAACCTGCCGAACCCCAATTCGCTGTTTGGCGCCAACAGCCAGCAGGAAGGCGTATCGAAGGTCCGCGGTGTCGAGTTCGAGGCCAACGCGCTGCTGGGCGGACTGCGGCTCGACGCGAATGCCAGCTACCTCGATGCCGAAGACCCCAACGGCCTGCCGCTCTCGTCGATTTCGGACTGGCAGGCCTCGCTCTTCGCCATGTATGATTTCGCTGGCGCGCTCGACGGCTTCAGCTTCGGCGGCGGCGTGCGCTATGTCGGCGGCAACGAAAGCAGCGGCATTTCGGCCCTCGACGGGAATCTGCTGACCTACCGCGTCGACGGCCGTACGGTCGGTGACCTTTCGGCGGGCTATGATTTCGGGCCCTTCGAACTGCGCGTGACCGCCCGCAATGTCACCGACGAGGACTATTTCTCGGTCTGCCTCGTGCGCGGCGACTGCTTCCCCGGCGAACGCCGGTCGATCAACGGCTCGCTGGCGTTCAACTTCTGATGGTCAGCCCGGAGCTTATCTGGCTGGCGGGTGCGCTGGCGGTGGCGGGGATTGCCTTGCTGCGAATGTCTTGGGGCCGGCCCGGCCGGGCGGCAGGGCTCAACGCCCTGGGCTGGGCTGCGCTGGCCATCGGCCTCGTCATCGGCGGGGCCGTGGCGGGCGCCTGGGGGCTCGCGGTCACGTCGCTGTTCGCGGTCGGGACGGCGATAGCGATCCTCGCGAAGGCGGTGTTCGAACACCCCCGCCGCCAGCGACCCGCGCGGCCGCTGCGTGAAACCGAAGCGTTGAACGGGGTCGGCGGCACGCGGATCGGGCAGGCACTGGCGACCTTTGCGATCGCCGGGCCATTGGCGCTCGTCGTGTCGGTCCTGTTCGCACTTGCGGCGCGCCTGGCGCTGATCGCGGCGGGCGCGGGTGAAGCGAATGGCAATGTCGCCGTTCTCGGGCTGGTGCCGCTGGTATGGCCGATACTGGCTTTTGTCCTGCTGATCACCCAAACCCGCGGGAAGCAATTGCTACTCACCAGCGCGGTTGCGATAGCGGCGCTAGCGCTGGCCGTTCTTGTGGGGGGATTTTGATGAGCCTGGGATTTGCCAAGGAAACCGTCCGCAAGGGCCTTGCCGCCCACACCGCGCTCGGCCTGGTGTGCTGCGCGCTGCTGTACCTGATCTGCGCGACCGGCACGGCGATTGTGCTGTACGAGGAATGGCAGCGGTTCGAGCAGCGGGATGCGCCCGAAATGACCGCGATCGAACCTGCGGCGGTCCAGCGCGGGATCGAGAACGTGCTGTCGGTCGAAAACGATCGCGCAACCACCACCCACCTCTTCGTGCACATGCCGACCGATGCGCTGCCGCGGACGACGATCACCACCGATACGCAGGCATTCCATGTCGATGCTGACGGCACCATCGTGATGCCAGAGGAGAACGCCTGGTCTGAATTCCTGCTGGCGCTGCACTACCGGCTCAACCTCCCCGCGATTTACGGAATGACGCTGGTGGGTGCATTCGGCGCGATGATCGTCGCGCTGTCGATCTCGGGTATCGTCGCCCACCCGCGCATCTACCGCGATGCCTTCCGCCTGCGCGCGCGGCGCCGCGACCCGGTCGCCACGGTCGACTGGCACAATCGGCTGGCCGTGTGGACCCTCCCCTTTGCCCTCGCCATATCGCTCACCGGCGCCATGATCGGCCTGTTCTACGTCTCCGGCGGCATTGTGGCCGAAACCGCCTATGGCGGCGACAGCGAGGCAGCGCTGGCCCCCATTTTCGGCGAGGAAGCCCCGCAAAACCCCGCCAGCGCTCCGGTCGCCGACGCGCGCCCGGCGCTGGCGCATATGGCGCGCGCCTATCCCGAGGTGGAGCCCTATTACGTCATCCTGCATGATCCGCGCACGGCCGGCCAGCACATCCAGATCGTGGGCGAGCATCCGCGCCGGCTGATTTTCGGCGAGTATTACGCTTACGGTCCGGACGGCGAATTCCACGGAACCACCGGCCTCGCCGATGGGACGATCGGGCAGCAACTGGCCGCCTCGACCTACAATCTGCACTTCGGCAATTACGGCGGGTTACCGGTCAAGATCGCCTATATCGCCTTCGGGCTCGCGCTGACCGCGGTGGTGGCCACCGGGACCTTCATCTGGCTTAACAAGCGGGCCCGCCAGGGCCGCCCCGCCCCGCGCACGAAAGCGGTCTGGTCGGGCTTCGTCAGCGGTGTTCCGATAGCGCTGGTGACCACGCTGCTTGCCCGCCTGCTGATCGGTAATGGCGCACCTTTCGTCGCGCTGTTCTGGGGCACGCTGGCACTGACCGTGGCGGTCACGCTGTTGCGTTTGCGGCGCGACCGCGAGGCCGCGTCCGGACCGGCGCTCGCTCCCGCTGAGTAACCGGCCCGGACCGCATCGCCGGTATCAGTCGCCCAGCGCATTCTCGATCGCGCCAAGCGGCACCAGTTTGAAGTTCTGCGCCCGGCCGTCGTTCACGCCGTCCTGCGCGATGAACAGCCCGCCGGGGAAGTTCGGGCCGAAGTCACCGCGCTGCACCTCGATCCCGTCGGTTTCCTCGGTGCTGCCATATTGCCCTGCGGCTATACGGAAGCGGCCTGCGGGGGTCACATCCGGCAGCGCGTAACGCATGTAGGTGTTGTCGCCCTGGCTTGAGGCATAAAGCCAGCCGCCCTCATCGCCCTCCGGAACCAGGGCAAGACCTTCGAGATCGGCCACGATCTTGCGCCCATCGACCGCGGCGACGAGTTCGCCCGCCGTCGCACCGCTGCGGAAGCGCCAGATCCCGGCCGCTTCCTCGCCGATATAAAGCGTGCCATCGCGGTGATCGACGGCGCAGCCTTCGGGCTGCGAAGGAACCTGCATCGTGCGCAGTTCGCGCGCGATCGGGGTATCGCTCAGCGTGATTTCCCATTCGCCGATCCGGCCGCTCTTGGGCGCGGTATAGACGATCAGCCGGTCGCCGCGCCGGGTCCCGCAAATGCCGTAGGCCTCGCCGGGTCCGGACGTGACGCTGCCCAGTTCGACAAGCGATCCGCTGGCCGTGTCCAGCCGGAACAGTGCGATCCGCGCCTGTGCCAGATCGCTGCGGTCGCTGGCGAAGACGACGATGCCCTGATCCCCCATATCGACGAGATCGACATTGTTCAGCGCCGCATGGGCAGTGAAGCTCTGCGGCTGGCCGCCGAGATCATAGACATAAAGCCCCGCTTTCTTGTCGGTCGCAACGATCAGACTGTCGGCGGGCGCAGCGGCGTTGCGCCAGATCGCCGGGTCGTCCGCCGCATCTTCATTGGCTGTCACCACCGGCTGGGTTTCCGCCACCGCGTAAACCGGCACGGCGGGGTCGCCCGGCGCGGGTACGGTGGCGCAAGCTGCAGTCAGGCCGATCCCGGCAAGTGCGAATATACGGAAATCCCTGCGCATCAGAAAGTCACCCTCACGCCGCCCTTCATGGTCCAATTGTACTCTTCATATTGATACAGGTTACGCCCGCCGCCAAACCTATTGTAGGCGAAGTACTTGGCATTGTTGATGTTCACCCATTCGTAGAACAGCTGAACGGAATCGGTCATGCGGTACTTGGCCGACAGGTCGAGCTGGAAATGGTCGTCGACATAACGGTCGAGATCGCTCGTGTCGGACAGCTCGTCGAGATACTTGTCGCGGTAGGTGCCCGACAGCCGGATATCGATCGGGCCCTTGTCGTATCCGACCGAGAAATTGGCGGTGTGTTTCGCCGTCGCAGGCAGCGGGATCGATCGCGGTCCCTCGCTGGCCAGCGTGGTCACCGTGCCATCGGCATCGGTGAAGGTGTAGTTCGCCTGCACCACGACGCCGTCGAGCGTGCCGGTAAAAGCCTGCGAAAAGCCCAGTTCGATACCGAAAATGTCCGCTTCGTCGCCGTTGCGGGCGATCGTCGCTTCGTCGAAGGCGATACCGCGGAAGCTGCCCGCGACATCGGTGTTCACATCAACGATGAAATTGTCGAGGCTCTTGTAGAAGACCGACGCGTGCAGCGCGCCGGTCGCGCTCATGTAATACTCTGCCGCAGCGTCGAAATTCCAGGCTTCGGTAGGCAGCAGCGCGGGGTTGCCGAATTCGCCGCTGCGTTCGCCGTCGTCGGCTTCCTCGACGGCGAAATGGGGTGCCTGCTGGAACGGCGATGGCCGCACGATCGAACGGTAGAAGCCGGCGCGCAGCACCATATCGGTTTGCGGTTCGTACCGCAGGTTGAGGCTGGGCAGCCAGTGATCGTAATTCTTGTCGATCAAGACCGGGGACACGAGGGCCGTGTCATCAGCCGCGATCGACCCGTCGGGCAGCGTCCCGTCTTCTTCGACCAGCAGGACGTTGTTGCCCACCAGCGTGTTGTCCGTGTGCTCGTAGCGCAGGCCATAGATCACGCGCAGGTCCGCGCTTTCCCAGCGGCCGAGCAAATAGCCGGCCATGATGTCTTCAGCGACTGCAAAATCCTCGACCGCGCTGTCGAACGCGCTGTCAACGTCCTGCAATTCGAAATCGCTGAAGTTGGCACGGAAGAAGTCGGACCCTTCGGTGAAACCTGCAACCGGCCCGATACCGGTCAGGCGATAGGTCTGTCCTTCGCCCAGCGCGTCGTTCAGCGTCATGGCGTCGTTTTCGTAGAACTCGACGTTCGCGTCATAGGTCTTGTCGCGCCAGCGGCCCTTGAAGCCGACCTGTACGGTGAACTCGCCATTGTCGGCGGCGAAGCGGCGTCCCAGGTCGAACTTGGCTGCCCATTCCTCGTCCTGCGCATCCGACAGCGCGACGAATTCGATATCGTTCAGCGCATAGGCACCGGGGTCGGTGAAATCGCCCGTCGGATCGCTGACGCTGTAGAGCGGGATGCGCGGATCGGCGAAGTCGAGAGCGACGCCGAAACCTTCTTCCTCATATTCGCGTTCGAATGCGATGGGATCGAGGCTGCCGTTCTCCCGCTCGCTCGATTTTGCCCAGCTCGCGGAATAGTTGGCGAACCAATCACCCCAATCGCTTTCGCCGCCGAAAACGAGCGAACGGATCTTCTGCGATTCGAAGCGGTCCTCGACATCGCGCTCGACGGTAATCGCCGCGTCCTCGTCGGGGTCGGGATCGGTGTCGCTGTAACCGACCGTCCTGCCTGCACCCGTAACGATCGCATCGCCGAGATCGAAGATCAGGCGCCGGCGGCTCTCCTGGTCGTCGAACTGGCTGTAGACGCCGCGGGCATACAGTTCGGTGCTGTCGCCCGCGCGAAGGTCGAGGCCGAGCGTCGCACTGATACGTTCGCGTTCGACATCGTAGTCGCGGTATTCGAGATCCTCGGCATAGATGACGCCGTCATCCTCCTCCCACCCGTCGGCTTCGATATTGTCGGTCTCGAAGGTGCGGCGGTAATAGCTGACGCCGCCCGAAATGCCGAAATTGTCACCGATGCGGGTGGCGAAATCCAGGCTGCCCTTGGGGCTTATCTCATCGGCGTAATCATTATAGCTGCCTTCAACCTTGGCGGTCAGCAGGCGCGTCTTGCGGTCGAACGCGCTGGTGGTCTCGATCTCGACCGACGCGCCGATCGTGTCGGCATCCATATCGGGCGTGAGCGATTTCTTCACTTCGATCGATTCGATGATGTCCGAAGATACGACGTCGAGCGCGACCGCGCGAATATCGGCCTCCGGGGACGGCAGGCGCACACCGTTGAGCGATGACGAGACGAGATCGGGCGACAGGCCGCGGACCGATACGAAACGGCCCTCGCCCTGATCATTGAGGACATTGATGCCGGGCAGGCGGCGCAGGCTTTCAGCGACGTTCTGATCGGGAAACTGGCCGATCGCGTCGCGCGTCAGCACGTCGGACACGCCATCGGCTTCCTTCTTGCGCGACAGGGCGCTCGAAAGGTTCGCGACCTGGCCCACGACCAGGATCTCGTCGTCGCCAAAGCCGGTCATCGCGATCTCTGCGCGCACCGTGCCGGTGGCCGGGACGGTAATCGCGCGCCTGACCGTTTCCGCCCCGACATAGCTGATCTCGAGCGTGTAATCGCCCGCCGGAACGTCTGCGAAGAGGAACGAGCCATCGCGCTCGGTCGCGGTCACGCGGTCGATCTCGACGATGCGCACCTGCGCGCTGCGCAGCGCGATGGTGTCGGTGGCATCGGATACGGTGCCGGCAAGATCGCCGGCCTGCGCCATGCCGGGAAGTGCCAGCGCCGCAATGGCAGCCCCGGCAAGAAGCGTATTCCTGATTTTCATTATTGCCCTCCGCTATCGTTGAGAGCCGCCTAGGCGCGCAGTTTGACTGCGATATTTCCGCATCGCGTCGGTTTGCGGACAATTGCGCGTGCGCTGACGCGGTTGCGTCACAAAGTGCGGGCCGCGTGCCACGCGCCATTTCGGCCTGCGCAAGAAAGTGCGGGCCAAACGCTCCATTTGCGTGTAGGGGCGCCTCCGACTGCGGGCAGTGCCCGCGCCGCGACCAGCCGGGCACCCCCCGCCCGTGCATACGCGCAACCGAAAGAATACCATGTCCCTTTCCAACCTCCCGCCGGTTATCGGCGAGGCTTTGAGCGCCCGTGGCTACGACGCGCTTACCCCCGTCCAGCAGGCCGTTACCGAACCCGAAGCTCACGGCCGCGACATGGTCGTTTCCGCGCAAACCGGGAGCGGCAAGACCGTGGCCTTCGGCCTGGCGCTTGCTCCCGAACTGCTCGACGCGGTTGGCGGCACGCCCCTGTCGGAGAAGCCGCTGGCACTGGTGATCGCGCCGACGCGCGAGCTCGCGCTGCAGGTCAGCCGCGAACTCGGCTGGCTCTATGCGGGCGCCGGACTACGCATCGCCACCTGCGTCGGCGGGATGGATGCCAGCAAGGAACGCCGCGCATTGCGCGCCGGTCCGGCGATTGTCGTCGGGACGCCCGGCCGCCTGCGCGACCATCTCGAGCGCGGCGCGCTCGACCTGTCGGGCCTGGTCGGCGTGGTGCTCGACGAAGCCGACGAGATGCTCGACATGGGGTTCCGCGAAGATCTCGAGGAAATCCTCGACGCGACTCCCGATACGCGCCGCACGCTGCTGTTCTCCGCCACCATGCCGCGCCCGATCGAACGGCTGGCCGAACGCTACCAGCGCAACGCACTGCGCTTGTCGCTTGCCGGCGAGACGCGCGGGCATGGCGACATCGCCTATCAGGCAATCACCGTCGGCCCGTCGGAGATCGAGAACGCGGTGGTCAACCTGCTGCGCTTCCACGAGGCGGAAACCGCGATCTGTTTCTGCGCCACGCGCGAAAGCGTGCGCCGCCTGCATGCCACGCTGCAGAACCGCGGCTTCGGCGTCGTCGCGCTGTCGGGCGAGCATTCGCAGAGCGAGCGCAACCAGGCGCTGCAGGCGCTGCGCGACCGGCGCGCGCGGGTCTGCGTGGCCACCGATGTCGCCGCGCGCGGGATCGACCTGCCCACGCTCAGCCTGGTGATCCATGTCGAAATCCCGCGCGATGCCGAGACGTTGCAGCACCGTTCGGGCCGCACCGGCCGGGCGGGCAAGAAGGGCACCGCCGCGCTGGTGGTGCCGTACAACCGCCGCCGCCGCGTCGAAGGCATGCTGCGGGGCGCGCAGATCGAGGCCGAATGGCTCGACGCACCGACCCCCGAGGCGATCCGCGCGAAGGACCGCACGCGGCTGATCGAGCGGCTGACCGAACCGCGCGAGTTCGATGAATACGAACGCGAGCTTGGCGCCCAGCTGATGGCGAAGATGTCGCCCGAGGACATCGCCACCGCGCTGGTCCAGACGCTGCGCGCCAAGATGCCCGCGCCCGAGGAGCTGATCGCCAACACCCCCGAGGCGCGCGACCGGGCGAAGGCCGAACGCCACCGTCCCGGCTTCGAGGACGTGGTGTGGTTCCGCATGAGCATCGGCCGCCGCCAGAACGCCGAACCGCGCTGGCTGCTGCCGCTGATCTGCCGCCGCGGGCACATCACCCGCAACGAGATCGGCGCGATCCGCATCGGCCAGCACGAGAGCTGGTTCCAGGTCCCGCGCCCGATCGCCGCCAAGGTTGCCGAGACCGTCACCCGCACCGCCTCGCCCGAGGACGAGCAGGACGAGATCATGATCGAGGAGGCCCCCGACGGCCCCCGCATCGAGGCCCGCGAGAACCGCCGCAAGCACGCCGATGGCGGCG
>Ga0114911_1001450_pt1 | contig 12440 bp, 11 predicted proteins | sample MalvireepMed_904_FD_89688 | JGI IMG/M metagenome (GOLD analysis project Ga0114911, IMG submission 89688) | Marine viral communities from the Global Malaspina Expedition - Malaspina viral metaG DeepMed_904 | ecosystem: Environmental > Aquatic > Marine > Oceanic | place: Mediterranean Sea...
AGAGCAACTTTGGACTTGAATGATGCGCTGTATTGCTTGCGTTTCTTGCTCATGATTCTCCTCCTCGTGGAGATGATGAATCAGAGCTTAGGCACCTGTCCAAAATTTGGGGTCCACTTCATTACAAAAACTTACCAATTACAGCTGAGCGCAGATGAGGCTATGTGGATCCGAGATTTTTTGCAGCAATGCCGCTGAAAGGAGCTTGGCCATGGTGATCGGCGAGCGGCCTCTATTAAACAAAAGCGAACATTCGACCCTAGCATTTTTCGGTCTGTTTTCTGACGCCCTTGGCTACCGGATTTTTCCAACTCTGGGTGGACCTAAAACGGGGTCATGGTTAGGACGCGGAATATTTTCTAAATATCTTGGAAAATATCGTTAGCGCAGGCGAAAGAAATAGCGGGCGCTAGGACAAGTTCCTCTAAAAAATCTAGCACTACATGAGATAGCGATTGCCATTTACCAATGCCTACAGCGATATAGACTTAAAGAACTTCATTGATAATCTGAGATTGCATACTTATTGAGCCATCATTCTCGTTCGTTATGCTCTGACGCACCCTATTTAGGTAAGTGCGCCCTCTTTTGGATTGCGCCAGACTGACGACAAGCTGACGGAAGAGAACACCATCACTAGTCAATCGCGGAAACAAAGCCGGAGATAGCTCGCGCTCGACAAAAATATCTGCAATCCCTTCGCGAATTCGCTTACATCGATCCCAACCGAACCAAAAAATAGTTGATGGCAAGCGAGACTCAAGCATGTGCCAACTCCTCTCAGGAAGATTGCTTCTGGCGGCAGCATCGTGGACAGCCTCAAAGCTCAACTGTATAAGCTCAGGCACTGATCTGGAGCTGTGACCAAGGCTGCGATACATAAAATACGCGTACATATAAAGCTTTTCAGACTCACTTATGGTCCCCGAGGATTGGTGCCAAGCCACAAGCCAAGGATCTTTGCCGTGCTGGTTTGGCAGGGCGTCCGGATCCAATTCCAGAGCAATAGAGAGCAAAACTTTCTGCGGGATTTCAGTAGCAGAGGCGAGAAACTGAGCAACATCGTACACATCAGTGACAGCTGTTTTTACCCACGCTTGCTGCATTGCTCGATCAGTCTTAGGAGCGCTGCTTAAAGCTTCGAGGATTGCTCTGCCACCAAAACACTGTGAAGCATTGTCTATCGAGTCACTTCGGCTAGACTCAAGCAATATCGGGATAGCAACGACTTGCAGCCCTGCTTCTGCAACTGCCTCGAAAGCGAGCCTACTATGGTCAAAGTGAAACCAGAACAGGTGCTCCGCAGCGAGCTTTGGTCGACGGGCCAGCGCAAGCTTGAGCAATTGAGGAGCGGCATCCAAGCCTTTTACTAGGTCCCTCAACTCAAGCGTATCTAGCGTTTGTTCTAGAATGAGCTTTTCGGGACCATTCTCTACCAAACACGGAATAAATCGCTGCGGGTCTCGATTCCAGACAATGCGACCAAGTTTGGGAGAGAAGGCTTCGAAGGAATCATGGCCAACAAGTTTAAGGTTTTCCCACAGAAAATCGAAAGAAGATGCATCAAGCGCTTCAAGGTTGATTATCGCTGCGCTAGCAGTAACTGTTCTAGCTGACTTCGCCGCTTTAAGTAATGGGCTAGCCTGAAGAAGAGCAACGGCACTGTTAACGGATCCTGGACTGTTCGGGGAATTCTGTGTGTACTGGTGCAAAAGACATAGGCTTGAAAAAACTTCTCGCCCCCCCGTAACATCCGGCCCTACTTTGCGAAGAAAAGAACGAAGACCAGATTCATCTGGGCAGAGCAGATCGTCAACAACTTCCGTCAACCAGCTCTCTGCGTCGATCTTTAGAGCTTCTGCGTCAACGGCTGTATTGAAGCGACTCCGTGCGTTTGTTTTGCTTTCTGCGAGTACCTGGAGATCGAAAATCGCTCCATCCGTCGATCTATCTGCTGAAGTCAGTGTGCAGAATCGGAAATTTCTCCGCAGGCGCGGCCACTGCTGTGACCATATCGCAAAGACGGCCTCGTCGATCTCGCGATCTCTGCCTTTTGATACGATCAAGTCTTTGGGTCTTGTGTATAAAGCGGCAACCACCGAACGTGCCCAGTCTTTTGCACAGTTTGGCATCTTTACGTGAGTCCCTGAAGGCACCTTTACCGGCAAACTGTAGCTTTCGGAATCTTTCAAATCATTTGGTCGCTGAAATAGAGAAAGAAGACTAGATAACGAGTCCATCGTCGCTAGATCGTTGAAATCAACGAGTATTGTATGAGTCCAAACACAACCAGGACGAGACATCTCTAGAGCAGGCCAAGTGCGTCCGATCGCGAAAAAACCTGATTCAGCCAAAGGGTAGCCAGTTATGTACCCCCTGTCATCGAGTACCGAGCCAGGAGCCGAAATGTCGCTCAATACCAGAAGAGTCTTCCGATCACGCGGGCTCAATTTGACTGATAGTGCGAGCAGTTGGTGCCCATCAGAATAACCATGGAGCGCTTGATGAACCAAAGGACAAGGCGACACGTTCACCTCATTAGCCATTCGAGCGGCTCAGTCAGGTCATTAGACTGTATGCCGCTTCCAACGACTCTTATGCGCTTCGAAGCTTGGTCTAAAGCCCGAAGTTCATTAGCTTCCGATCCTGTGTGCCCGCCGGAGTCATTAGAATCATAGTCTCCACCTTGTGCACTTAAGCCATAAATCCTAAACGTCCAGCTATCACCATTTCTTTTCAGATACTGCCATAGCAATGGCAACTTGCTCTTTAAGAAGTCTTCCGGAGAGAGATTGTCTGGGGATGCTTTATCCCAAGCAGATAACATTATTGCAAGCCGGCGAGGGCCTACATCTAAAGGGGCCCTATGAAGCATTTGGAGCAAATCAACCAACTGAACCTGCGTCGGGGCAAGCTTTGGCTCCCATTCTTGTGGGGGCTCATCATTGGGAACTTCGATGCCAATTTTTCTTGATATACCGACTTCATCCGTGACCCACTGGGGCGCACGAATTGTGTCAGAATGGACGAATAGCTGAACGTCTCCTCCTCTCAATATTTTCGCTACATAATCCTCGCAGTCTCGATTCTCCCACATCCGCTGGTAAGCCTCGCCAGGAAGGTCCGGAAACGTAGCTTTAACAGTGCCTCCTTGCGGATTCTGTAACTTCATGCTTACTAGTTGACTGCCCGGGACAGCGGTACGATCCTGTACAATTGCCTCTCTCCAGCGCTCAGCAATTGCATTCAGGTGAGAAAAATCCCCTTTCTCGAGCCCCCCAAATGTTAGCTGGGTTTCAATTTCGCGCGAAAATATCAGATGCCACAAAGCAGCTAAGTATGTGGTTTTCCCTGATGATGGCAGTCCCATGATTACTATCGATCGCTCAGTCACTAGATTCCCCCAAAGGCTCATCAATAGGCCTCAGCCTGGAAAACGCTCTAAAAGACTGCACAGGACTCCGAGTTAGTATCGATGCTACCCGCGTAGTACCAAGCCAGAACTTAAGCAACTCGCAAACTCCTGTTCCCCGCTTTAGCGTCGCAGTCTTTGGTGAAGCAGCGATCTTAAAAGTCTCTATTTCGACAAAGGTGTCGTCGAACAGCCGCTCAATATCTCGAGCCAAGGCTGTGAAATCGGCGAGAGCTCGTTGGTTTCGATGCGAGCTAGAAACAACATCAAGTTTTGTCAATACGAGCGCGAGGCGTATGCCCGCAGGCAGTGCCCCTCCGTCAGACAACGCTTGAAGAACCATCTTAATATCTATCAGGAGGTTATGCCGACGTTTGGTATCCACAAGGCGCTCTCCATCGACAAGCACAGTTAGAATATCGGCTCGTATTACCTCGGAGAATTCGGCAACAGTATCTAAATCATTTCTCGCTGCCAGGTATTCCTCGCCAGCCCGATCGCCAAGTAAAAGTGATATCTCCTCTTCCTGATCTGGAAATCCGCCAATTTCCATGTGGTAGAAGCGAACTGCTCCATATGGCGTTCGATCCATCTCCGGTTCGGTTCTTCTTGAGGCCGCACGAGCATTGTGACAACTCTCTTCGAACGCATGCAGTGTCTGCGATCTAGTAAATTCCATTCCGCCAACCGGCCCCAGTTGAAAGAGGTCATAAATGCTTGCAATAAGGCTGGTTTTTCCCGAATCACTAGGTCCGAGAACTGCAATGACTCGCGAAGTTCCTTGCCTAAGAATTGAGGAAGCCCCAGAGCAGGTTAACGTGGCTGCCGATGGGAGACGAATATTCTCATTTACAAATTCTACCGGATCTTCGTCAAGGTTGGTCTCATCACCTGCATCATCGCTAGAGATCTCCTGATCATCGCTGGAGACCTCATGCCCGTAATGGGGGCAGCTACTTAGCTCAAGCCCCTCTACACAGCGCCCGGTTTCAGCGACACGACAGTCGGGGTTCGTACAATATCCAGTTTCTTCTTCGTTCCGCATATTTTACTCGAATAGCATGAGCAAACGCTCTCGATAGAAAAGTTCACCTAGCGTTATCCGTGATAGCTTGAAGTCCTGTTCAACTCCTGCAGCAGCAGCCCAGCCTGCAATCCAAGCATCGCCCTCACCAGTCTCAAGCTGCCGCTTAATCGCATAGTGAAGCGGTGTAATGACCGGAGAGGGTTCCCTTTCTTCTACTGCACTTTCGAGCCACGAAGCTTGAAGAGCGTTCACTGCATCCGAGACACGAATTTTTGAGCGTTGCTTTTGCAAAGTACGGGATAGCATGGCTTTTATGGAACGTGGACCGGGGAGGACTTCTGTTGCGTCAGCTAGCTCGCGAGCAAAGACAAAAGGTTGTGCCTCAGGGGGAACCTTGTTAAACGGACAATCATATTCTTCGCTGTGCTGACCTATGAGCCACCATAACATTTGGAGTTCTTCGTCTTGTACTTCGATAAACTTCGCGACATTGTTCATGGCCCGCATTTGCCTAATCGCGAGTTTACGTAGCGCTTCCGACGTAGACGCGGCGGCCAACTCGAAGGCTTCTTTGACGCCCTCCCAGTTTGGTGTTTGCGCCACTTTTGTTACCGAATTTTCGAAATTAAACTCTGGAGCTTTGGCGGAAACCTCCAAAGAAGGGCGCCTTCGGTTCTTTTCACTCAGGAGCTCAATTGATTGCTCCCCAAGAGCGGAAAGGTCGACAGGAAGATCTACGCTACGCCCATTGCTCAGTGCTGTTGTCGTAACCGCGAGGGCCGTACGCTCTGCTTCATCACTATCCGAACGGTTCATCAACACTGCGAGGGCTGCACCAGCCAACACTTGAACTTCCCGTTCATTACCGGTCATTTCAAAGCTATCGTCGAAATCTAGGAAATACTGACGAATGCCTTGTATTCCCTCTTGCGTGGGTTTTTGACGGGTTTTATATGCTAAGCGTATCAAATTCTCAACGTCGACTTGATTGGCATTAGCAACAAGCTTTATCAGCGCCTCCCACCTTTTTTGATGAAGTTCTGGATCTTTACCTATACAAACAGACTGATACCAGCGAACAAATTCAGGGGTTATAGGCGTTTCCGTGTCGCTCATCGTTTAATCTCCCTTTGCCTGACTTCATCAGCCAACTCTTTAAGCATGTCTTGTTTACTCGCACGAATGAGTGCGCGTCCGTAGCGTTCCGGTTCTGGCAGAGAACGCTCATCAACCTCAGTCAGGCCAAGAGTCTCAACGATTTCCCGACGTTCGCTCCCCTTTAGGTTCCAAAAACGGTAAACAAGGTGGCGAGTATTTGCGTCTCCCATAGCCGCCTCCCTATCGCTCTGGGGCGCGTGCTCAGAATCATGATAGACGTCTTGGGCGCCTTGCTGTTCCAGTTCTGAAGGCTGAGCCGGGCTAGATTTTTCATTCGACGTTTCCGCGCTCGAGGTAGTTCGTGTTGTACCCGGAAAACGAATAACATGCCGAAAAACATCTTCCCCCTCTTGAGTCTGGGCGGGTCGAAACATATCTGGAGAGGTTTGCCATTGAAGCAAGTGGGAATTGATTTCAAGCTGACGTTCCGGACCATCACCAACAACGTGAATTTCTACTAGGTTGTATCCGGGAAGCCATCCGGATTCATAGCGCTCAGGATTCACAGCGCCCGCACTGAATCTGACATATTGAGTGTCACGCACGATCCGTTGACGATGGGTATGCCCAAACATGTGAACCATCGCGCGTCCGTTGATCGCGTCCTCACAAGCGTACTGATCCATGAACCATTCGGGCGGATGGTGGGCGAGGACTAGGTTTACGATATCCTCTTCAGGGTCTAGAACTGTTTGGAGGGGGCTAAGGTAAAGGCTCTCTCGGCTATCGTCCTTACCATCAGCACCAGACATAATTGTAGAGGTCAGCCCATGTATACGTAATTGAACTTTATGTTCAAGTTCGAGATCTTGTTTCCAGATTAGTTTGTCAGGCAAATACACTTGGCAGTTAAAGAATGCGGCAAAATCATTGTAAGCCTTAATTGGTTCCAACAGCGCTCGGCCGGTAGCGCTGTCACATATCTGTGCTCGAAACTCTCGTTCGCGCTGATGGGCATCCTGCGCATTAGCGATGGCAGCTTGAGCATTTCTAGTTGACAAGCTTTGCAGGATTCGGCTGCGATCAACATCGTGATTTCCGGGCACAACAAATACTCTCTCGAGTGGACAGAGAGCGCCCGCTGCCAACTCCTTGATCCACGCCATTGCAGTTTCATACTCCTCAGGCGCCCCTTTAAACGCAATGTCGCCGCTGATCAAAATGGCGTTTACACCACCTAGCTCAGAGACACGAGATTTCACATCTCTGATAAGCTGCGTCCTGTAAGGTCGTTCCGGGTCAAAATCGGGATTAAGGCACTCTGGTGAGCAAAAATGAATGTCTGAGATATGCAACAGCAGCATAGAATACTCTTACAAAATTATTAATTAGAAAAGCATCTTAACGTTCAATTAAGCGCAGGCATACCCCAAAATTTAGGTGCATTTAATACTGAAACGGTCGACATTTCACGCTAATCAGTATTGATCTGGACAACTTCAAGCCGATTAACGATGACTACGGTCATGCAGAGGGAGACAAAGTGCTCATAGACGTGGGGGATACTCTCAAGTCTGGCCTTCGTAGCGGCGACTTCCCGGCACGCATCGGTGGCGACGAATTTGCGGTGTTGCTTCCTGATACGGATTTCGACGCGGCCAGGAAGTTTATCCCGCGCCTGGTCGAGACCCTGGAGAACAAGATGAAGAAGAATGACTGGCCGGTGACGTTTTCACTTGGCGTGGTGACCTTCAATGAAACACCCGGTCGAGTCGATAAAGCCCTGATGGTGGCTGATGAAACCATGTACCTCGCGAAACGGTCTGGCAAGAACAGGGCCGCAATGCGCACTTTTCAGTAAGGCCTCCAGTCAGTTGAGCCAGAAAAAGCCGGTAGAGATGAACGCCAGTGTGGCATCTGCAACAGAGGAACAAACCGAAGTGGTTGAAAAGATCAACCAGAACATCACTCAAATTAATGATCTGGCCGGCCTGAGTGCCGATCGCTCCAGAGCTATTGATGGTATAAGCGACTCGCTTGAGAGGTATGCCAAGGAACTTGAAAATCAGACAGGAAAGTTCAATTTGGCAGTTCGGTTCTTGAGGATTAGGGGCGATGCTCGGCCCCATCCCACCATCTCTTAAATTTGATATTGCCCCGGGCTTCTTCAAATGTTCGTGATCTTTTGCCGCTATGGTCCATCCGTCTGACCACGGCTGTATTCGGGCGTCAAGGGGCAACATGATTGCTCGTAACGTAACCTTGATTCTCGCTCAAGAGCTCATCGAAGGTTGTGATTTCTCCGGGCGAGTCGGGACAGTAGCCCGGTAGGTTTTCTACCGAATCCAAAACCGACTTTGATTGGATTAAGCCGATGAGATCTTGAACAGTCTCAAGTTTAAGATTCTCCTCTCGACATGCTAGAAGGTAGTGTTCTTCAGCAAGCTCTGAGAAAGAAAGTCCAAATTGATTCGCCGCAGCTTCCACTCCGAAACCAACATCTGCCATGCCAGCAGCTACACAGGCGGCAATGGCGGTGTGAGTGTATTCATAATGCGATGTGCAGTTCACTGCACCTAGGGTCAGCTTCTCTCGCTCCATAAGTAAGTCGAATAGGATGCGCGTCCCAGAATGCGTATCGCGACGAATGAACAGTGCATTAGACTCCGTTAGCTCTTTAAGAGACTTTAAGGGGCCGATGCTCGGTTTCATCATTAAGCCTTCCTTACGCTTAACAAACCGAATCAATTTCAATTGAGCCCTGTTTAACTCGCTCTCATAGTGATCTAGAACACGCTTGGCCAGAAATGGGCACGTTGGGAAGTGGAAACTTGAGATGTCGCATCGACCATTCAACAAGTCAAGCAGTGCTTCCTGAGGGTTTCGGTATTGGAGGTTAATTTCAACTTGGTCATTGTGTTGAGGTAGCAGTGATATGGCATAGCCGTGACTGGCATTAATCCGAAGTACTGCATTGCGCCCAGCCACCACTTTTTGAATCTCATCATTAATTTCTGAAGCCATGCTGTCGAGCTGAGGGCCAAGCCGCGCTTTAACTCTTTGTTCGGCCAGTAACACCCGTTCCCCAAGATCCGATAATCGAGTCCCCCTGCCTCTTTGCCGTACTACGATGGGAAACTCCAAAGCTTCGCCTAATTGGTGCAGCAGGTTCCAGGCATGGCGATATGATATCCCTGCAAATTTTGCGGCTTCAGTTAGCTTTTCTGTCTCCCGAACCGCTTGTAGGAGAGGAAATATCGCAGGGTCGAGTTGGCTGGCATGAGTTGTATGGATAGCCCACGCTGGGAAAACAGAAAGTTTAGGTATAGCCATGCATATTGGGCTTCTTTTTAATGAGTGATAAGGTTCTTTTGTTGCATTTAATACTACTAAATAAGAACAGGTGTGCATATATGCGGTGCGAATTTTAACTCCATCGCCTTAGGCATAGCGAGAGAGATGTCAGTCATGATCGAGCGGATAGTTGAAGGCTTGAAACATAAGCCCGGGGCACTTTTGCCTATTCTCCACTCTGTGCAGGATCATTTTGGGTATATCCCGGAGAGTTCTGTCCCAATTATCGCAGAGAAGCTTCAGTTGAGCCGGGCTGAAGTGCATGGGGTTATCAGCTTCTATCACCACTTCCGGAGCCATCCGGTAGGTTGCAGAGTGGTTCATGTTTGCCGCGCGGAAGCATGTCAGGCCATGGGGGGGCGAACACTTGAAGAGCATGTCAAAGCCCGCTTGGGAGTGGACTATCACGGTACATCTTCGGACAACGAGTTTACCCTCGAACCGGTTTATTGCTTGGGTAACTGCGCTTGCGCACCTTCGATCCGTGTTAACGATGACATTCATGGGCGGGTAACCCCGCAGAAGTTTGATCGCCTGGTGGACGAGCTCACCACCACTGCACTGGATTTTGTGCAAGCGAAGGGGCATTGATTATGTTGAAAAGAATCTACGTGCCCTGTGATACCACTGCATTGTCGATGGGCGCGGACAAGGTGGCAAAGTTAATAGAGCGTCATGCCAATGCCCGTGGCCTTGAGATCGAGTTGGTGCGCAACGGTTCCCGCGGACTGTTCTGGCTGGAGCCGTTGGTAGAAGTTGAAACCGATTCGGGCCGCATAGGTTTCGGCCCGGTAGAGGCGCATGACGTTGATGCGCTTGTCGATGCCGGTTTGTTCGAAGGAAAGTCTGACCATCCGCTATGCCTTGGCATGGTGGAAGACATTTCTTACCTCAAGCTCCAGCAGAGGCTGACATTCTCCCGCATTGGCATCACGGATCCGCTGTCGATTGCAGACTACCGGTCCCACGGCGGGTTCGTCGGTCTGGAGCAGGCCGTCTCCCTGTCGCCTCAGGCAATTGTAGATGAAGTGAAGGCTTCCGGTCTGCGCGGTCGCGGTGGCGCTGCTTTTCCTACCGGCATCAAGTGGCAGACCGTACACGATGAGCCCTGGCAGCAACAGAAGTACATTGTCTGCAACGCCGATGAGGGAGATTCCGGAACCTTTGCAGACCGGCTTGCCATGGAATGCGACCCGTAGATGCTGATTGAAGGCATGACCATCTCCGGGCTGGCAGTGGGGGCGACACAGGGATTCATTTATCTGCGTTCGGAATATCCTGTGGCTCACCGTATTCTGAATGAAGCAATCAGTCGCGCCGAAGCCGAAGGTTATCTGGGCCGGGATGTCAGAGGCAGCGGTCGTGCCTTCCACCTGGAAGTGCGGCTAGCGGCGGGCGCCTACATCTGCGGTGAGGAAACCTCGCTTCTGGAAAGTCTGGAAGGCAAACGCGGCCTGGTTCGCGCAAAGCCGCCCCTGCCTGCGATCAAAGGGCTATTCGGCCAGCCTACAGTAGTCAATAACGTACTGTCGTTCGCCGCTGTGCCATTCATTCTTGCAAAAGGCGGCCAGACCTACGCTGATTACGGAATGGGTAAGTCCCGGGGTACGCTGCCCATCCAGTTGGCGGGCAACATTCGAAGGGGCGGTCTGATCGAACTTGCATTCGGGGTCAGCCTGAGAGAGATCCTGGAAGACTTCGGTGGTGGCACTTTCACTGGCCGCCCCATGAAAGCGGTTCAGGTGGGCGGCCCGCTGATGGCCTACATGCCGCAAAACCAGTGGGATACGCCGATGGATTACGAAGCCTTTGCCCAACTTGGCGCAGGCATCGGCCATGGCGGCGTGGTGGTCTTTGATGACACGGTGGATATGGGCGAGCAGGCTCGGTTCGCCATGGAGTTCTGCACCGTGGAGTCCTGCGGAAAGTGCACACCCTGTCGGATCGGTTCAGTGCGTGGTCTCGAAGTGATCGACCGAATTCGTGCTGGCGAGAGCCCGGAGGCCAACCTGGTTCTGCTGGAGGAGCTGTGCGAGACCATGGTGGATGGTTCCCTATGTGCCATGGGCGGTATGACCCCATTCCCTGTACAGAGTGTGATGAAATATTTTCCGGACGACCTGACGGCCTGACCAACGCGAGTGGAGGCAATAACAATGCTGCAATATTTTGATCCCGACACGAGCGGCCTGAATCCCAATATCGACTATGGTACGCCGCCCAGTAATTCAGAAACTCTAGTCAGCCTCTCCATAGACGGCACCGATATCGCCGTGCCAGAAGGAACCTCGGTACTGCGGGCAGCCACCCTGGCGGGTATCAATATTCCCAAGCTGTGTGCATCGGACAACCTGGAAGCCTTCGGTTCCTGTCGCATGTGCGCGGTGGAGATCGAGGGCCGACGCGGCTATCCGGCCTCCTGTACCACTCCGGTGTCCGAAGGCATGACTGTCACCACTCAGAACGCCAAGCTGGCGAAGCTCCGGCGCAACATCATGGAGCTGTATATTTCAGACCACCCGTTGGACTGCTTGACCTGTCCGGCCAATGGCAATTGCGAACTGCAGGACGTGGCCGGCGCCGTGGGGCTTCGGGAAGTCCGTTATGGATTTGAGGGTGAGAACCATCTCGATGCGGAGGTGGACGACTCCAACCCCTATTTCAGCTTCGACCCCAGTAAGTGCATTGTCTGCTCCCGTTGCATACGCGCCTGTGAGGAAGTGCAGGGCACTTTTGCCCTGACCATCGACGGCCGTGGTTTCGACTCCAAGGTGTCTGCCGGCCAGAACGATCCGTTTATGGATTCCGAGTGCGTCTCGTGCGGTGCCTGCGTGCAGGCCTGCCCCACCTCCACATTAATGGAAAAGAGCGTGATCGACGCTGGCCAGCCAGAGCACAGTGTGGTCACTACTTGCGCATACTGCGGTGTGGGCTGCTCGTTCAAGGCAGAAATGAAAGGTGACCAATTGGTGCGCATGGTTCCCTACAAGGGTGGCGATGCCAACCAAGGTCATTCCTGCGTGAAGGGGCGTTTTGCGTTCGGCTATGCCACTCACAAGGACCGGATCAAGGAGCCAATGATCCGGGAGTCGATCGACGACCCCTGGCAAGTTGTGACTTGGGAAGAGGCCATTGAGTTTTCTGCCAAGAAGCTCAAAGACACCCAGGCAAGATACGGTCGGGAAAGCATCGGCGGTATTACGTCTTCCCGCTGTACCAATGAGGAAACCTATCTGGTGCAGAAGCTGATTCGCGCGGCGTTCGGCAACAACAACACAGACACCTGTGCACGTGTCTGTCATTCCCCCACCGGCTTTGGTCTGAAGACCACCATGGGCGAATCCGCGGGAACACAGACCTTTGATTCCGTTATGAAGGCCGACACCATAGTGGTGATCGGTGCCAACCCTACCGATGCCCACCCGGTGTTTGCCTCCCAGATGCGCAAGCGTCTTCGCCAGGGCGCAAAACTGATCGTGATTGATCCGCGCCGCATCGATCTGCTGAAAACGCCCCATGGCACTGAAGGCATTCACCTGCCGTTACGTC
>Ga0114911_1001452_pt1 | contig 12412 bp, 8 predicted proteins | sample MalvireepMed_904_FD_89688 | JGI IMG/M metagenome (GOLD analysis project Ga0114911, IMG submission 89688) | Marine viral communities from the Global Malaspina Expedition - Malaspina viral metaG DeepMed_904 | ecosystem: Environmental > Aquatic > Marine > Oceanic | place: Mediterranean Sea...
ACAACAGCCGCTATGGCTACATCTTCCTGCGCGGCGAGTACGTGGAGGCCGCCCGGGTGCTGAACCGGGCCATTGAAGAGGCCAGAGAGGCCGGCTGGCTGGGGCCGGACATCAACGGCAGCGGGTTCGACTTCGACATTGCCGTACACACCGGCGCCGGGCGCTACATCTGCGGCGAGGAAACCGCGCTGATCAACTCCCTGGAGGGCAAGCGCGCCAACCCGCGCGCCAAGCCGCCGTTTCCGGGTCAGTCCGGCGCCTGGGGCAAGCCGACGGTGGTCAACAACGTGGAGACCCTGTGCAACGCCCCGGCGGTGATGCGCCACGGCGCGGACTGGTATCAGGGCCTGTCCGGCGGCCTCAGCGACGATGGCGGCACCAAGCTCTATGGCGTCTCGGGGCTGGTCGAGCGTCCCGGCCTGTGGGAGTTACCCATCGGCACCAGCGGCCGGGAGATTCTCGAGCGCGCCGGGGGCATGCGCGAGGGCCATACCCTCAAGGCCTGGTTGCCCGGCGGCGGCAGTACCGGCTTCCTGCTGCCCGAGCACCTCGATCTGGCCCTGGACTTCGACACCATCGGCCAGCACGGCAGCCGTCTGGGCACCGGGCTGCTGACGGTGGTCAGCGAACGTCAGAGCATCGTATCGCTGCTGCGCAATCTCGAGCAGTTCTTCGCCCGTGAGTCGTGCGGCTGGTGCACGCCGTGTCGCGACGGCCTGCCGTGGACGGTAAAGCTCCTCCAGGCCCTGGAGCGTGGCGAAGGCGAACAGGGTGACATCGAGATCCTCGAGCAGCACACCACGGACCTGGGGCCGGGATTGACCTTCTGTGCTCACGCGCCGGGGGCGGCCATGCCGCTGGAATCGGCGCTCAACCACTTTCGGGCGGACTTCGAGGCCGGGATCGCCCATCCGCGTCGCACCGCCCATGCGGATTCGATTCCGGTGGGCGAGGTATGAGCGGGTCCATTCATCCCAAGGCGAGGTAACGGCATGGCGACGATTCACGTGGACGGCAACGCCTATGAGGTGGACGGGTCGGACAACCTGTTGCAGGCCTGCCTGTCGCTGGGCCTCGACATTCCCTATTTCTGCTGGCATCCAGCGATGGGTAGCGTCGGCGCCTGTCGCCAGTGTGCGGTCAAGCAATACAAGGACGCCGACGACACCCAGGGCAAGCTGGTGATGTCGTGCATGACCCCGGCGAGCGATGACAGCTGGATCTCCATCGACGACGACGAGGCGAAGGCGTTTCGTGCCCACGTGATCGAGTGGTTGATGACCTACCACCCTCACGACTGCCCAGTCTGCGAGGAGGGCGGTCATTGCCATCTCCAGGACATGACGGTGATGACCGGTCATGACCGTCGGCGCTACCGTTTTCGCAAGCGCACCCACCGCAACCAGTACCTGGGGCCGTTCATCGCTCACGAGATGAATCGCTGCATCAACTGCTATCGCTGCGTGCGTTTCTACAACGACTATGCCGGCGGCACCGACCTCGGCGTCTTCGGCATGAACAACAACCTCTATTTCGGCCGTCACCAGGACGGTGTGCTCGAGAGCCCCTTCTCCGGCAATCTCACCGAGGTCTGCCCCACCGGGGTGTTCACCGACCAGACCCACTCCGATCGCTACACCCGCAAGTGGGATCTGCAGTTTGCGCCGAGCATCTGCCATCAGTGCGCGGCAGGTTGCAACATCAGCCCCGGCGAACGCTACGGCGACATCCGACGCATCGAGAATCGCTACAACGGCGAGGTCAACCGCTACTTCCTGTGCGACCGGGGTCGCTTCGGTTATGGCTACGTCAATCGCAGCGATCGCCCGCTACGGCCCGAGTGGCGCAGCGATCGCAGCGACGCCTCGGTGACCCTGGAGGTCGATGCAGCGCTGGACCGCGGCGCCGATTTGCTGCGCACCGCGCGCCGGGTGATCGGCATCGGCTCGCCGCGGGCGAGTCTCGAAAGCAATCACCAGCTGCGCGAGCTGGTCGGCGAGGGCAACTTCTCGACCGGCATCGCCGCGCAGGAGCAGGCCTGCCTGACGACCATGCAGACGCTCAACCGGAGCTGCGGACTGCCCACCCCGACGCTGCGCGACGTCGAGGATCATGACGCGATACTGGTGCTCGGCGAGGATCTGGTCGCCAGTGCCGCGCGGGTCGGCCTGGCGGTGCGCCAGGCGGCCACCGCGCGACGCAACGAGCTGGCCGCCGAGCGCGACATCCCGGCCTGGAACGACGAGGCGGTCAGGACGCTCGGCCAGGACAGCTATCACCCACTGTATATCGCCTACCCCACCGCCACCGGGCTCGACGACGTCAGCGCCGCGAGCTGGGCGCTGGCACCGGACGATATCGCACGGCTCGGTTTCGCCGTGGCGCACGCCATCGATTCGGCGGCCCCGGCGGTGGAAGGCCTCGACGAAGCCACCCGGCGCGAAGCCGAAACCATCGCCGAGCGGTTGCTCGCGGCACGCCGTCCACTAATCGTCAGCGGCGGTTCGCTGGGCTCGCTGGCGGTAATCGAAGCGGCCGGCAGCGTGGCCCGGGCGTTGTCGCGCTCGGCCCGCGAAGGCAGCCTGCTGCTGGTGCGCCGCGAAGCCAACAGCACCGGCCTGGCGATGCTCGGTGGCGAGCCGCTCGAATGGGCGCTCGACGAACTCGACAGCGCGCGGGCCGACGCGCTGGTAATCCTCGAGAATGATCTCTACCAGCGCGCGCCGCGCACCCGGATCGATGCCGCGCTGGAGCGCGCCGAGACGGTGATCGCCCTCGACCATCAGCGTACCGCCACCTGGCAGCATGCCCACCTGGGCCTGCCGGCGGCGGCCTTTAGCGAGGCCGATGGCACCCTGGTCAGCCTGGAGGGGCGCGCCCAGCGCTTCTTTCAGGTCTTCGATCCGCGCTATATCCGTCCCGAGACGCGTATTCACGAGAGCTGGCGCTGGCTGCATGCGCTGCGCGCCGACATGCTGCGCCACGATGTCGGCGAGATCACCCTCGATGCAGTGACCCGAGCCTGCGCCGAGCGCCATCCCGAGTTGCACGGTATCCTCGGCGCCGCGCCGGGCGCCGATTACCGGGTGCGCGGTCTCAAGCTGGCCCGCGAGCCGCACCGCTACAGCGGACGCACCGCGATGCGCGCGCATCTCGACGTCAACGAGCCGCGCGCCCCCCAGGATGCCGATTCGCCGTTCACCTTCTCGATGGAAGGCTACAACGGCTTCGATCGGCCGCGCGAAGAGGTCGCCTTCGCCTGGGCGCCGGGCTGGAACTCGCCGCAGGCCTGGAACAAGTTCACCGACGAGATCGGCGGCCATCTGAGCGCCGGCGATCCCGGGGTGCGCCTGCTGCACCCGCAGCCGGGCGATTATGCATACCACACCTCGCTACCGGCGAATTTCACCCCGCGCGACTCAGCCTGGCAGGTGGTAGTGCTGCCACGGCTGTTCGGCGGCGAGGAGACCTCGGCGCGCGCCGCGCCGATCGTCGAGCGCAGCGCCCCGGCGACGCTGCGGCTGTCGGCCGACGATGCCCAGCGGCTGGGCTGTAACGACGGCGAGCTGCTCGACGTGGCCACCGAGGGCGGCCGGTGCAGCCTGCCGGTGCAGCTCGATGCCGCGCTACCCGCCGGGCTGATCGGTGTGCCGGCGGGCGTCGAGCCGGGGCTGGCCAACGGCGACTGGGCCGGGTTGAGCACGCGGGCAACGAACTATCACGACGTCGGCGCCGCGACACGGCGCGGCGATGAGACAGGAGATCGTCCATGAACTGGTTGTCGCCGACGGTCATCGCCAGTCTGATCGCCATGCTTCAGGCCGTGGTGATTCTGCTCGGCGCAGTGTTGTTGGGGGCGATGATGACGGTGGTCGAACGGCGCCTGCTGGGACTGTGGCAGGATCGTTACGGGCCCAACCGGGTCGGGCCGTTCGGCTCGATGCAGCTCATGGCCGACATGATCAAGATCTTCTTCAAGGAGGACTGGATCCCGCCGTTCGCCGATCGCACACTGTTCGTGCTGGCCCCGGCGATCGCCATGGCCTCGCTACTGCTGTCGTTCCTGATCATTCCCATAACCCCGGGCTGGGGCGTGCTGGACTGGAACATCGGCTTGCTGTTCTTCTTAGCCATGGCCGGCATCAACGTCTACGCGGTGCTGTTCGGCGGCTGGTCGAGCGGCAACAAGTACGCCCTGATCGGCGCCATGCGCGCCTCGGCGCAGACGCTGTCCTACGAAGTGTTCATGGGCCTGGCGCTGATGGGGGTGGTGGCGATGACCGGCTCGTTCAACATGCGCGAGATCGTCAACGCCCAGGAGGGTCTGTGGTTCGTGATCCCGCAGTTCTTCGGCTTTGTCACCTTCCTGATCGCCGGGATCGCAGTGACCCACCGTGCCCCCTTCGATCAGCCCGAGGCCGAGCAGGAGCTGGCCGATGGCTATCACGTCGAGTATTCGAGCATGAAGTTCGGGATGTTCTTCATCGGCGAATACGTCGGCATGGTGCTGGTCTCGGCGCTGATCGCGACGCTGTTCTTCGGCGGCTGGCACGGCCCACTGCTGCCGCCGATCGTCTGGTTCGCGCTCAAGACCGGCGCCTTTCTGGTGTTCTTCGTGCTGCTGCGCGCTTCGCTGCCGCGCCCGCGCTACGACCGGGTGATGAGTTTCGGCTGGAAGTTCTGCCTGCCGCTGACTCTGATCAATCTGCTGGTGACCGGGGCGGTGGTACTGATCGCCGACCCGCTGTGATCACGCCACTGTAATCGAGGAGATATGGCCATGTTCATGAACGTGATCAAGGGCACCGTCTCCCAGCTGCGCACGCTGGGCATGGTCTTCATGCACAGCTTCCGCAAGCGCGAGACGCTCAACTACCCGGAGGAGTCGGTCTATCTGCCGCCGCGCTACCGGGGACGCATCGTGCTGACCCGCGATCCCGACGGCGAGGAGCGTTGCGTGGCCTGCAACCTGTGTGCGGTCGCCTGTCCGGTGGCCTGTATCTCGCTGCAGAAGGGCGAGCAGGAGGATGGGCGCTGGTATCCCGAGTTCTTTCGCATCAACTTCTCGCGCTGCATCTTCTGCGGCATGTGCGAAGAGGCCTGCCCGACCTCGGCGATCCAGCTCACCCCGGACTTCGAGATGAGCGAGTTCAAGCGCCAGGAACTGGTCTACGAGAAGCAGGACCTGCTGATCAATGGGCCCGGCAAGGATCATGACTATCACTTCTACAAGGTGGCGGGACTCTCGATTGCCGGCAAGGACAAGGGCCAGGCGCAGAACGAGGAACAGCCGATCGACATCAAGTCGCTGTTGCCGTAGTCAGCATTCACTAGCGGGACGCAACCATGGAAATTGCCTTCTATCTGAGTGGTCTGGTCGCCGTACTGGCGACACTGGGGGTCATCACCAATACCAACCCGGTGCACGCACTGCTCTACCTGATCGTTTCGTTGATCTCGGTGGCGCTGGTGTTCTTAGCGCTGGGCGCGCCGTTCGCCGCAGCGCTGGAGGTAATCCTCTACGCCGGGGCGATCATGGTGCTGTTCGTGTTCGTGGTGATGATGCTCAACCTGGGTGAGCAGACCACTGCCCAGGAGAAGGCCTGGCTCAAGCCGCGCATCTGGCTGGGTCCGGCGCTGCTGGCCGCGGTGCTGCTGGTGACCTTGGTGGCCACGCTATGGTCGGGCAATACCGGACGCATGATCAGCGGTGAGGTCGTCACCGCCAAGGCGGTGGGCTCGCTGCTGTTCGGGCCCTGGCTGATGGTCGTCGAGCTGGGCGCCATGCTGCTGCTGGCGGCGCTGGTCACGGCATCGCACGTCGGTCGCGCGGCGTCCCCCGACAAGCCCGAGAGCCAGGCCGAATCCGCTGCCCGCAAGGAGGCGCCATGAACGGAATACCCATGGAACACGGCCTGGTGCTGGCGGCGATCCTCTTCGCGCTGGGCTTCGCCGGGTTGATTACCCGGCGCAACATGGTGTTCGTGCTGATGAGCCTGGAAGTCATGCTCAACGCCGCGGCGTTGGCGTTCATCGTCGGCGGTGCGGCCTGGGGCCAGCCGGAAGGCCAGACGATGTACCTGCTGGTGATCACCCTGGCGGCGGCCGAGGCGAGCGTGGGCCTGGCGCTGCTGATCCAGCTTCACCATCGCTTCAAGTCGCTTGACGTGGACGCCGCCAACCGAATGCGCGGCTAAGGGAGCTGTCGATGTCGTTGTTGCCACTGACGTTTTTACTGCCGCTGGTCGGCACCCTGATCCTGGCCCTGTCGCGAGGCACGCTCAATGCACGCGCCAGCGCCGTGGTCGGCGTGGCCAGCGTCGGGCTGGCGGCCTTGGTCACCGCCTGGCTGGCCTGGAATTTCCAGGTCGGCGAGGTGTTCGACATGACGCTCTGGACCTGGCTGTCGGTGGGCGATTTCCAGCCGACCATCGGCCTGCGTCTCGACGGCCTGTCGCTGACCATGCTGTCGATCATCACCGGCATCGGCTTTCTGATCCATCTGTTCGCCGCCTGGTACATGCGCGGCGAGCATGGATTGCGGCGCTTCTATGCCTACATGAACCTGTTCGTGTTCAGCATGACCCTGCTGGTACTTGGCGACAACGTACTGCTGCTGTTCCTGGGCTGGGAAGGCGTCGGCCTGTGCAGCTACCTGCTGATCGGCTACTACTACCAGACCTCGGCCAATGGCTGGGCGGCCTTCAAGGCGTTCATCGTCACTCGGTTGGGCGATGTGTTCCTGGCCATCGGACTGTTCCTGCTGTTCAACGCGCTGGGCACGCTGAACATCGCCGAGATCCTCACCCGCGCCCCCGAGGTATGGAGTGAGGGCGGCCTCGAGGTTCAGCTGGCGGCCCTGCTGCTGCTCGGTGGCGCGCTGGGCAAGTCGGCCCAGTTGCCGCTGCACACCTGGCTGGCCGACGCCATGGCCGGCCCCACGCCGGTGTCGGCACTGATTCACGCGGCGACCATGGTTACCGCCGGCGTCTACCTGGTCGCCCGGCTGTACGGGATCTTCGAGCTGGCCCCGGTGGTACTCTATCTGATCGGCGTGATCGGCGCGCTGACGCTGCTGATGGCCGGCTTTGCGGCACTCGCCCAGACCGACATCAAGCGAATCCTGGCCTACTCGACGATGAGCCAGATCGGTTATATGTTCCTGGCGCTGGGGGTGGGGGCCTATGATGCGGCAATCTTCCATCTGATGACCCACGCCTTCTTCAAGGCGCTGCTGTTTCTCTCCGCCGGCTCGGTGATCATCAGCTGCCATCACGAGCAGGACATGCGCCGCCTGGGCGGCTTGTGGCGCCGGCTGCCGCTGGCCTATGCCGGTTTCGTGATCGGCGGTGCCGCATTGTCGGCGCTGCCGCTGATCACCGCCGGCTTCTACAGCAAGGACGAGATTCTCTGGGAGACCTGGGCGGCCGGCAATGGCGGTCTGATGCTGGCGGGCCTGGTCGGCGCCGTCCTGACCTCGCTGTACACCCTGCGGCTGATCATCGGCACCTTCCACGGCGAAATGAAAAGTGACAACGCGCGCCATGCCAAGGCCGGTCGCGGGCTGGCCCACGGCCTGCCATTGCTCGTGCTAGCGATCCTGTCGACCTTTCTCGGCGCCTGGATCCAACCGCCGCTGGCGGGCGTGTTGCCAGCGAGCCCGGGTGCCGAGGCCGAGGGGATCGTGCGTAGCGTGGTGGAGATACTCGCCGCGACCGCCTCGCTGGGCGGCCTGGGACTGGCCGCCTGGCTGTTTCTCAGCCGCCGGCGCTGGCTCGCCGAGCGCGTCGCTGGCGGCTGGGAGGCCCGGCTATGGCGATTCTGGTATCACGCCTGGGGCTTCGATATCGTCTACGACCGGTTGCTGGTTCGCCCCTATCTCGGCCTGGTCCATGTGCTGCGCAACGACATCATCGATCGCCTGATGCTGGTGGCAGGCTGGACGGCCTGGTTGTCGCACCGCGGGCTGAGCCACACCCAGTCCGGCAAGCTGCGGCTGTATGCCGTCAGCATGGCGATGGGGATCACGGTGATCTTGATCGTGCTGGTACTGGGCGGCTGAACGGCTTGATTCACGGCTCATGGTTTACATAACGAGGGGCAGGGGGAGGCCACCAATGTATCGACAAACATGGGGAATGCACCGCTTATGACGCTGTTCTGGCTGATCCTGATTCCCTTCGTCGGCGGCCTGCTGTGCTGGCAGGGCGAGCGCTTCGGCGATCAGGCGCCGCGCTGGATTGCGTTGGCGACGATGTTGATCGAACTGTTGATCACGCTGGGGCTGTGGTTCCAGGGTGACTACTATCTGCCGCAGATGGGCACCGCCAGCGAGGGCGTTCGCTGGTCCATGGAGTGGCAGGTGGCATGGATTCCACGCTTTGGCATCAGCGTGCACCTGGCGCTTGATGGCCTGTCGCTGGTGCTGATCGCGTTGACCAGCTTTCTGGGCATACTGGCGGTACTCTGTTCCTGGAACGAGATCGTGCGCCGGGTCGGCTTCTTTCACCTCAACCTGCTGTGGATACTCGGCGGCGTGGTCGGCGTCTTCCTGGCGATCGACCTGTTCCTGTTCTTCTTCTTCTGGGAACTGATGCTGGTGCCGATGTACTTCCTGATCGCGCTGTGGGGGCACAGTGGCTCGGAAGGGCGGACCCGCATCCGCGCAGCGACCAAGTTCTTCATCTATACCCAGGCCAGCGGCCTGTTGATGCTGGTGTCGATCCTCGGTCTGGTATTCGTGAACTACGCCAATACCGGCGAGTACTCGTTCAGTTACGCGACGCTGATGGAAACCCAGCTTTCCGAAGGCACGGCAATGCTGCTGATGCTCGGCTTCTTCATCGCTTTCGCGGTCAAGCTGCCGGTGGTGCCGCTGCATGGCTGGCTGCCCGACGCCCATGCCCAGGCACCCACCGCGGGTAGCGTCGATCTCGCCGGCATTCTGCTCAAGACCGCCGCCTACGGCATGCTGCGCTTCGCCCTGCCGCTGTTTCCCGAGGCGTCGCAGACCTTCGCTCCGGTAGCCATGGCGCTGGGCCTGGTGGGCATCTTCTACGGGGCGCTGCTGGCCTGCGGCCAGCAGGACGTCAAGCGGCTGATCGCCTATACCAGTATCTCGCACATGGGCTTCGTGCTGATCGGCATCTATGTCGGCACCGAGCTCGCCCTGCAGGGGGTGGTGATGTTGATGGTCGCGCATGCCTTCTCGGCGGCCGGGCTGTTCATCTTGAGCGGCCAGCTCTACGAACGGCTGCATACCCGCGACATGCGCGAAATGGGCGGTCTATGGGGGCGCATGGGGAGCCTGCCGGGATTCTCGCTGTTCTTCGTCGTCGCCTCGCTGGGCATGCCCGGCACCGCCAATTTTCTCGGCGAGTTCATGATCCTGTTCGGTAGCTTCCCGGTCGCCCCCTGGACGGTGGTCATCGCCAGTGGCGGGCTGGTGCTGGCGGCGGTCTATTCACTACTGCTGATGCAGCGAGTTCACTTCGGACCGGCACAGGGCGAGGGGCGCTTCACCGACCTCGATGGTCGTGAATATCTGATGATGCTCTCGCTCCTCGGCCTGGTGCTGCTGTTCGGCCTCTACCCACAGCCCCTGCTGGATACCACCGGCGCGGCGATGCTCGAGGTGCAGCAGCTGTTCGGTGCCGCTGCACAGTCGTCCACTCTGCCGACGGGGGCTCCATGACCTTGACCGCGACGCACCTGCTGGCGTTGACGCCGCTGATCCTGGTCGGTGCCACGGCCATCGTGGTGATGCTGACAATCGCCTGGCGCCGCCAGCATACCGTCATCGCCATGACCACGGCCGCAGGACTCAACCTGGCGCTGGTCTCGCTGATCGGCGTCTGGTTCATGGCACCGCTGGCCACGCCGATGCTGGCCGTCGATGGCCTGGCGATCTTCGCCGCGGTATTGATCCTGGTCGCCGCGCTGGCCTGTGTCACGCTGGGTCATGCCTATCTCGAGCACTATCGGGGACCGCGCGAAGAGTTCTACCTGCTGCTGCTGTGTGCCACGGCGGGGGGTCTGGTGCTGGCCGCCAGCACCCACCTGGCAACGCTGCTCTTCGGCCTCGAACTGTTGTCGATGCCGCTGTACGGCATGCTCGCCTATACCTATCATGAGCGGCGCTCGCTCGAGGCCGGCGTCAAGTATCTGGTGCTGTCCGGGGCGGCGAGCGCCATCCTGCTGTTCGGCATGGCGCTGCTCTACGCCGAGACCGGGCAGCTCGATTTTGTCGGCCTGACGGTCGGTCTGGCGGAAAGTCCCGGTGCCTGGGGGCTTGCCGGGGCCGCGTTGGTGCTCGTGGGGCTGGGCTTCAAGCTGTCGATCGTACCGTTTCACCTATGGACGCCGGATGTTTACGAAGGCGGTCCGGGGCCGGCAGCGACTTTTCTCGCCTCGGCCAGCAAGGTCGCGGTGTTCGTGGTGCTGCTGCGTCTGGTCATGGCGGCGCCGGCCTTTCAGGGGGCCTGGCTGGACGGCGTGCTGGCGGTACTGGCGATCCTCACCATGCTGGTCGGCAACCTGCTGGCGCTGACCCAGTCCAATCTCAAGCGCCTGCTGGGTTACTCGTCGATCGCTCACTTGGGCTACCTGCTCACGGCAGTGGTCATCGGCGAGGGGCTTGCGGTCGAGGCAACCGGGGTCTATCTGGTGGTCTACATGCTGACCACGCTGGGCGCATTCGGCGTGGTGACGCTGATTTCCTCGCCCTATCGGGGCGAGGATGCGGCGGCGCTGTACCATTATCGCGGACTGTTCTGGCGGCGTCCCTACCTGACCGCGGTGCTCACCGTGGCCATGCTCTCGATGGCCGGCATCCCTTTCACGGCGGGCTTCATCGGCAAGTTCTACATCATCGCGCTGGGTGTCGAGGCCGAGCGCTGGTGGCTGGTGGGGGCCGTGATCGTGGGCAGCGCCCTCGGGCTCTATTATTACCTGCGGGTGATGGTCACGCTGTATCTGGCCGAGGCGGGCATGCAAAAGCGTGACGCGCCGGAGAACTGGGGCGTGCGCGCTGGCGGTGTGGTCGTGCTGGGGGTGGCCTTGCTGATCATCCTGCTGGGCATCTACCCGACACCGATGATCGAATGGGTGCGGCTCATGGGCGGCGCCATGCTGAATACGGGCTAGCGGCGCCAGGCATCAGCCCGCGCTGGTCGCGTCACTTGAACTGGGCCGGCAGCCAGGTCGCCAGTTCGGGCACGAAGGCCAGCGCCATCAGCATGCAAAGCTGCAGCACGATGAACGGGATCACCCCGCGGTAGATCGCCGTGGTGGGCACCGATTCGGGGGCCACGCCACGCAGATAGAACAGCGCGAAGCCGAACGGCGGAGTGAGAAACGAGGTCTGCAGGTTGATGGCGATCATGATCCCCAGCCAGATCGGGTCGAGCCCCATGGCCAGCAGCACCGGGCCGACGATCGGCACCACCACGAAGGTGATCTCGATGAAGTCGAGGATGAAGCCGAGCAGGAAGATCACCAGCATGACGATGAGCGTCGCGCCGACCACGCCGCCGGGCATGTTCGCGAACAGCTCCTTGACCAGCTCCTCGCCGCCGTAGGCGCGGAACACCAGCGAGAACAGCGCGGCGCCGATCAGGATCAGGAATACCATGGTGGTGACGTGGGTCGTCGAGCGCACCGCGTCGCGCAGGGTGGCGAAGTCCAGCTTGCGATAGGCGAGTGCCAGCAGCAGCGCGCCGAAGGCCCCCACCGCCGAGGCCTCGGTGGGCGTGGCGAAGCCGCCGAGAATCGAGCCCAGCACGGTGACGATCAAGACCAGCGGCGGCACCAGGCCCTTGAGCAGCAAGCTGAACAGGCTGCCCTGATGATTGAGCTCGGCCATCAGTTCCTGGCGATCGGCGGGCGGTGCCGATTCCGGCTTGAGCCAGGCGATGAACGCCACATAGGCAATGTACAACACCACCAGGATCAGCCCGGGGACCAGCGCGCCGATGAACAGATCGCCCACCGATACGGTCTTGGGACTCCAGATGCCCATCGTCAACTGCGCCTGCTGATAGGCCGACGAGAGCACGTCGCCAAGCAGTACCAGGGCGATCGACGGCGGAATGATCTGGCCCAGCGTGCCGGTGGCGCAGATCGTGCCGGTTGCCAGCGACGGGCTGTAGCCGCGCTTGAGCATGGTCGGCAGCGACAGCAGGCCCATGGTCACCACGGTGGCGCCGACGATCCCGGTGGAGGCGGCCAGCAGCATGCCGACCAGCGTCACCGAGATTCCCAACCCACCGCGCAGCGAGCCGAACAGCAGCGCCATGGCGTCGAGCAGGGTCTCGGCGACCTTGGACTTCTCCAGCAACACGCCCATCAGCACGAACAATGGCACGGCGAGCAGCGTCTGGTTGGTCATGATGCCGTAGAGGCGGTTGGGCAG
>Ga0114911_1001453_pt1 | contig 12395 bp, 10 predicted proteins | sample MalvireepMed_904_FD_89688 | JGI IMG/M metagenome (GOLD analysis project Ga0114911, IMG submission 89688) | Marine viral communities from the Global Malaspina Expedition - Malaspina viral metaG DeepMed_904 | ecosystem: Environmental > Aquatic > Marine > Oceanic | place: Mediterranean Sea...
AGCGCATTCAGCTTGTTATCGCGCAGCTGAGTGGCGAGCTCTGGCTGTGTCACCGAGTAGGTGCCCGCCGAGCCGCAGCACAGATGGGCGTCGCGCACCGGCGTCAGCTCGAAGCCGAGCCGGGTGAGCACGCCTTCCACCAGGCCATTGAGCCGCTGGGCGTGCTGCAGGGTGCAGGGGCAGTGGAAGGCCAGTCGCCGCTGGCCATGCATCGCCAGCGGGGCGAGATCCTCGTCGCGCAGGATCTCGCCGAGATCCCTGGCCAGTTCGCTGACCCGGGCGGCCTTCTCGGCATAGTCCGGGTCGTCGGCGAGCATTTCGGCGTACTCCTTGACGAAGGCGCCGCAGCCGCTGGCGGTCTGGACGATGGCTTCCACTGCGGCTTCGCCGGCGGTGTCGATATGCGGCCACCAGGCGTCGATATTGGCGCGCATGCGCTCGCGCCCGGCCTGCTGGGCATTGAGATGATAATCGATGGCGCCGCAGCAGCCGGCCTGGGGCGCCGGCGTCAGGCCGATACCCAGCCGGTCGAGTACGCGTGCCGTCGCGGCGTTGGTGTTGGGCGACAGACCCGGCTGCACGCAGCCTTCGAGGATCAGCATCTGCCGGGCATGGCGACGACCGTCGGGGCGCGTGCCGGCATCCACTGGCCTGGCCGGCAGCTTGTCACGCAGCGTGCCGGGCACCAGCGGGCGGAAGGTCTGGCCCAGGGCGAGCAGGGCCTTGAAGCGCTGCGGGTCGACCAGCGCCTTGCGCAGGCCGAAGCGCAACGCGTGCTCTTTCGGCGTGCGATCGACGCGCCGTTCGACTTCGGCGCGGCCGATGTCGAGCAGCTTGTGATACTCGACCCCCGACGGGCAGGTGGTCTCGCAGTTGCGGCAGGTCAGGCAGCGATCCAGATGCAGTTGGGTCTCGCGGGTGACCTGGGCGTCATCGTCGCGGCTTTCCAGCAATTCCTTCATCAGGTAGATGCGCCCCCGCGGGCCATCGCGCTCGTCGCCGAGCAGCTGGTAAGTGGGGCAGGTGGCGTTGCAGAAGCCGCAATGCACGCAGCTGCGCAGCACGCGGTCGGCCTCGCGCAGGTGCGGCTTCTCGAGATCGGCGTCGGTGAAGTGGGTCTGCATGTCAGAGGGCCTCGTAGAGCCGGCCGGGATTGAAGATGCCGTACGGGTCGAGCCGTTGCTTGAGGCGCTGATGATACTTGGCCAGCACCGGCGGCAGCGGCATGAAGGGCTCGGCGGGGTGCGCGCCATCGCGCTCGCGAAAGCAACTGGCGTGGCCCCCGGCGCGGGCCGCGGCCTCGCGGATGGTCGCGGTGGGGGCGTCGCTCTTCAGCCAGCGCTGGGCGCCGGCCCAGTCGTAGAGCACATCGCCGTCGAGCGCCAGCGGTGGCACATTGTTGGGCAGCGACAGGCGCCACAGCGGGCGCGGATCGTCGGCGGTGAACAGCGCCAGACGCTGCTCGCGAAGCGCGCTCCAGTAATCGGCTTCGAGCGCCTCGCCACCGAATTGCTCCGCAGTCTGCGCCACCGAGCTGACGCCGCCCTCCAGGCGCAGGTTGAGCGCGCCGTCATGGTAGCTTGCGGCACTGATCGGCCATGGCTTGCGGCCCCACTCGGCGAGGCGTTCGAGCGCGGCCTCGAGCGGCATCGCCAGGCGCAGGTTGCGTGTGGCGGCGGGCTTGGGCAATACCTTGAACGAGACCTCGCTGAGCACGCCCAGGCAGCCCTGGGCGCCGACCATCAGGCGCGACAGATCGTAGCCGGCGACGTTCTTCATCACCTCGCCGCCGAAGCGCAGTGGCGTGCCGTCGTGACCGATCAGGCGAATGCCGAGCACGAAATCGCGCACCGCACCGGCCCAGGGGCGGCGTGGTCCGGAAAGCCCGGCGGCGACCATGCCGCCGACCGTGGCGGCCGCGCCGAAATGCGGCGGTTCGCAGGCGAGCTGCTGGCCCTCGGCGTCAAGCGCCGCCTCGAGCGCACTCAGGCGCGTCCCGGCGCGCACCGAGACGACCAGCTCGACGGGATCGTAGTGGACGATGCCGTGATGCGCGGTGGTCGAAAGCACCTCGCCGTCGACGGCACGGCCATAAAAGGCCTTGGTGTCGCCGCCGACGATGCGCAGTGGCGTTCTGTCCGCATGCGCCTGGCGGATGCGTTCGGCGAGCGCCTCGCCGGCATCGTGGCCCGCCGCCGGGTCCGGTTCGGCATGTCGCGGGCGTCGCTCCTGTTCATGGTGATCGGGGCCTGGATGGCGCGGATCGCCTCCGCGCGCGTCGTGTGAATCCTGGTTCATCGTCACTCCTCAGAAGCGCGGCAGCTCGGGGTGCGCCAACTCGCCGTTGTGCACGTGCATGGCGCCGAACTCGGCACAGCGGGCCAGCGTCGGCACGTTCTTGCCCGGGTTGAGCAGGCGCGACTCGTCGAAGGCGGCCTTGACGGCGTGAAAGACGCGCAATTCGTCGGGCTGGAACTGGCTGCACATCTGATTGATCTTCTCGCGACCCACGCCGTGCTCGCCGGTGATGCTGCCGCCGACCTCGACGCACAGCTCGAGGATCTTGCCGCCGACGGTCTCGGCGAGCTCCAGCTCGCCGGGTCGGTTGGCGTCGAACAGGATCAGCGGGTGCATGTTGCCGTCGCCGGCGTGGAAGACGTTGGCCACCGCCAGGCCATAGTGTCCCGATAGCTCGGCGATGCCCGCGAGCACCCTCGGCAGCTCGCGGCGCGGAATGGTGCCATCCATGCAGTAGTAGTCCGGCGACATGCGGCCCACCGCCGGAAAGGCGGCCTTGCGACCGGCCCAGAAGCGCGCGCGCTCGGCGTCGTCGCGGGCCTGATCGATGGCCGTCGCGCCGGCCGCCTCGAGCACGCCGCGCACCGCCTGGCAGTCGTCGTCGACATCGGCCTCGACGCCGTCGAGCTCGCACAGCAGGATCGCCTCGGCCTCGACCGGGTAGCCGGCCTTGACGAAGTCCTCGGCGGCGCGGATGGCGAGCTTGTCCATCATCTCCAGTCCACCGGGGACGATTCCCGCGGCGATGATGTCGCCGACCGCCTTGCCGGCCTTGGCGACGTCGTCGAAGCTGGCCATCAGCACCTTGGCGCTCTGCGGCTTGGGCAGCAGCTTGACGGTGATCTCGGTGATCACCCCGAGCATGCCCTCGGAGCCGTTGAACAGCGCCAGCAGGTCGAAGCCGGGCGCGTCGAAGGCTTCCGAGCCCAGCGTCATGCGCTCGCCCTCGATGGTGATCACCTCGACGCGCAGCACGTTGTGCACGGTCAGGCCGTACTTGAGGCAGTGCACGCCGCCGGCATTCTCGGCGACGTTGCCGCCGATCGAGCAGGCGATCTGCGACGAGGGATCGGGCGCGTAATACAACCCATGAGGCGCGGCGGCCTCGGAGATCGCCAGGTTGCGTACGCCAGGCTGGACGCGCGCAGTGCGCGCCCGGGGATCGACCTCGAGGATCCGCGCGAAGCGCGACATCACCAGCAGCACGCCCTGCTCGAGGGGCAGCGCGCCCCCCGACAGGCCGGTGCCAGCGCCGCGGGTGACCACCGGTACGCCGAGCGCATGGCAGCGGCGCATCAGTGTCTCGACCTGCTCGAGGGTGTGCGGCATGGCCACCAGCATCGGCAGCACGCGATACACCGAGAGGCCGTCGCATTCGAACGGGCGCAGGTCTTCTTCGCGATGCAGCAGGGTCATCTCGGGGAGCGCCTGCTGAAGGTCGGCGAGCACGCTGGTCTTGTCAGGGGTCGCCAGCGCCCCGTCGAGTCGCGCGTCGTAGAGAATGTTCATGACGTGCTCCGGCTATCCGGGCGCGGCCCAAGTCAGGCCGCCGCCGCACGATTGGTTTGCTTGTGTCCTACAATTTGACCTTTGAAAACACCACTGTCCAGTCATTGGTTCACTGGTCGGACCAGCCATTGGTCGTATTTATGAAATAGCTTTCCAGGTCTTCAATAGGGCCATGCGCTGGGCCCGTTCGCCCAGCATTCAAGCGCGTATAGGGCGCCGCGGGCGTCCAGGGAGGGCTAGCATGGTTGCGGATTCCACGATGCCAGGCGGTACCCGGACGCCCGATGCGGTGGCCGCCAAACTCGAGCAACTGGTGCTCGACGGGATCATCCGCCCCGGCCAGCTGCTGCCTTCGGAGCGCCGCCTGTGCGACAAGCTGGGGGTGTCGCGGGCCTCGCTGCGCGAAGGGCTACGCGTGTTGCGCGGCAAGGGCATCATCGAGACCCGCCAGGGGCGTGGCTCGGTGGTCGCCCGGCTGATTCCGCGCCGCGACGACAGCCCGTTGATGCATCTGTTCCGCGATCATCCCCGTACGCTCTACGACCTACTCGAAGTGCGATCGTTGCTCGAGGGCGAGTCGGCACGGCTTGCGGCGCTGCGTGGAACCCCGGCCGATCGGGTGGTCATCGGCCATCGTTACGAGGCCATGGCGAACTATGTCAGTCAGCCCGGCGAGATCGATGTCGAACGCCTGGCGCGCTACGACCACGGCTTCCATCTGGCGATCTGCGAGGCCTCGCACAATCCGGTGCTGGTCTACACCCTGCAGAGCCTGACCGACTTGCTGCTGAGTTCGGTATTCGCCTCGGTCAAGAACCTCTACCACCGCCCGGCGTCGCGCGAGCGGATCAATAGCCAGCACGAGCGGCTGTATCGCGCGGTGATCGATCAGGACGCCGACGGCGCCGAGCAGGCGGCACTGGAGCATCTCGAGAGCATCGGCAACAGCCTGCGCGAGATCGAAGCCGAGAACGAGCGGCTGGTGCGTGCGGCGATGCGCCTGGAGGCCTGGCAGTGACGGCCTGGAGTCAGGAAGAGGCCGCCCGGGAGGAAAACTCGTCTTCCTCCGCTTCAATCATGCCCTCGAGGGAAGCGACTTCGAGCTTGTTGCACAAATGTTCGCGAAGAATGCGCCCCAGCATGAGGCCATCACGTTTTTGCAGTGCATCAATCATGGCCTCATGGTCTTCAACGGCACGTCGCCAGAAATCATCCGTCATCTTCTTCGAATAACGGACACGCTTTACGCGTTGGCTGAGGTTACTGTACATCTCTTCGAGCACCTCGTTATCGGCCGCTGCAATAATGCGTTCATGAATCTGCTGGTTGACCCGAAAATAGGGCTGCAATTCGCGCTTTCGGTAGTGATCGAGCATCGTCTCATGAAGCTGCTGGATAACCGAAAATTCCTGTTCAGTGATGTTCTGGCAGGCCAATTCACCTGACAGGCCTTCCAACGCGGCCATTACATCATAAGTGTTGCGCACCTTCTTTACGGTCAGGCGCGTGACCCGCGCACCACGGTTGGGCAGCAGCTCCACCAAGCCTTCCGAAGCCATCACCTTGAGCGCCTCGCGTAACGGGGTACGCGATACCCCGAACTGTTCGCAGAGCTTCTTTTCCGAGATGCGCTCGCCTGGGGTCAAGGCACCCTGTTCAATCAGTTCCCGAACACGATCGGCAACTTCGCGGTAGAGGTTTCTATGCTGGATTTTTTCCATTGTCGGTTCTTGATCGGAGAAAGGCAGTGGCGAAAACGCACAGAGTCCAGCGGCGTCGCCTTGACTTGAATCTCTGAAAGGTATTATGAATTCAAAATCAAGACAACAATAATCCATTGTCGCAAGGAACCGCCCATGGCTGGCAAGGTGTTTCGTTCCCACGTTCAGATTTCCCGCCTACAGGCTCGCCAGATTGTCGACACGGCATTCAGCGAAGCCCGCAATACCGACATGGAGCCGTTGACCGTCGTTGTGCTCGACATGGGCGGCAACATCATTGCCGCCGAGCGAGAGGATGGTTGTGCGCCGCTGCGCTTTGCCGTGGCCAGGGGCAAGGCCTATGCCGCACTCGGCAATGGCATTGCCAGTCGTATCGTGGGAGAACGCAATCAGCAACGACCGGCCTTTCTGGCTTCGGTGGCTGCAGCCGCGGAGGGGACATTCGTTCCCGTACCCGGTGGGGTCGTGATTCTGGATGAAAATGACCGGGTGATCGGGGCGGCAGGTGTCAGTGGTGCCTCCTCGGACGAGGACGAGCAAGCGGCCCTGGTCGGCATTCGTAAGGCTGGTTTCCAGGCCGGTTTGGCGCCGGACTGACCTGCTGCACACTTCTGCAACCGGGTGACGGTCCCCGGTCACGCTGCGTTATTGACCGCCCACCTCTGCTAGAACCTTGCGAGCCGCGCCCCTCAGGCGCGGTTCGGCGCTGGATGTCTCATCCATATGGATCTATAACCTTCTGATTAAAATTGTTTTTTTAGATTTTGCAAGCTGAGTTGCCAGAGTACTAAAGTATAATTTCTAATTTTGAATTATGTATCCATATTCAAATTGCGGTTGGTTTCGGTGCACCATGACACCAGCACAACAAGGAGCGACCGAGCCGGCCAGATGGAAGCTCTCGCAGACGGGCTTCGGTAGGCCGCTGCCATGGCTGACAAGGTTCGTACTGATGGCGGTTCAGGACCTACAACAATAACGAAACTTCGGAGATCGACATGAAAGCCATAAAGATAGCTTTACTCGCCACTGCGCTTGCCCTTGGCGTACAAGCAGCCGGCGCCCAGGAGCGTGAGATCAAGTTCGGTCACGTGGGCGGCCCCGGTTCCCTGTTCGAGATTACAGCCAACGAATTCGCCAAGATCGCCAATGAAAAACTTGAAGGAAAAGCTGAAGTGGTCGTTTACGGCTCGAGCCAGTTGGGTAGTGATTCCCAGATGCTCAATAAGCTTAAGCTGGGCACTATAGATCTCTCCTTGCCTTCCTCGATCATGAGCAGCGTAGCCCCCGAATTCTCACTCTTCGAGATGCCTTATCTCATCGAGGATCGGGATCATATGCGCCGGGTACGCGATGACTTTCTGCGCGACACGCTCTACGAGGCTGCCGAGGGAAAAGGCTACAAAATTATCGGTATCTGGGAGAACGGCTTCCGCCAGATTACCAATAATGTCCGACCGATCTACGTGCCCTCTGATCTCGAGGGTATCAAGCTGAGAACACCCAACGGCGTGTGGCGTGTAGAGATGTTCAAGAGCTACGGCGCGAATCCTGCGCCGATGGCCCTGTCGGAGGCCTTCGTTGCCCTCCAGACCGGCGCCATGGATGGTCAGGAAAACCCGCTGATCCAGATCTACTCCCAGCGCTTCCAGGAAGTTCAGGACTATCTGTCGCTTTCCAATCATGTCTACACCCCGGCCTACGTGCTGGCCGGCGCCAGCTGGAATCGCCTGCCCGAGGATGTCCGCCAGGTGCTGGTCGAGACGGCCGAAGAAGTCGAGGAATATGCTCTGGAACAGGGCGCCAAGCTTGACGACAGCCTGCTTGCCAAGTTCGAAGAGGCAGGCATGCAGATCAATAAGGTGGATACGCAAGCCTTCGTTGATGGCTCCGCGGCGATCTACGAGAAGTTCGGCAACGAAGTGGAAGGCGGCAAGGAGATGATCGAGAAGGTCGACGCACTTCGCTGATCTTTTCAAAGTCAGTGATACCGGGCATGCCACGCACAGCGATCCTGTCGCGGCGGGGTATGTCCGCTCCCTTCTTCTTTACCGGAGATGCTCGACGTGTCCTTAAAACAAGTAAAGTCGGTTTATCAGAAATTTCTGGAATTTGTCGTTTTCCTGAATGTCGTGGCGCTGTCGGGAGTGGTGATCATCGGTTTCATGTCACGCCTGCTTGGTTCGCCTTTCAGCTGGTACGACGAAGTCGCTTCGGTAGGGTTGGCCTGGTTGACCTATTACGGGGCGGCCCTGGCCGCGGCCAAGGGCGCTCACATAACCTGCCCCAGCATCATCAATATGGCATCGCCGGGCATTCGCCTTCCAGTAGCATTGCTGGCGGAAGCCATCACCATCGCGTTCTTCGTGCTGCTCGGTTACACCGGCTACCAGGTGGTGGTGATCCTGGAGGGCTCGACACTTGTGAGCCTGACCAGTATCTCGCTGCAACTCACTCAGTCCGTCATTCCCATCGGTTCGGCGCTGTTCATCATTGCGCAGCTGCTGCGCTTGCCTGAAGTAATCGAGAGCGCCCGTGGGGCCGGTTTCATCGACCATGAACTGGAAGAGGCGGGTATCACTCCCGGCGATGCTGGCGCGGAAGAAGATGTTCGTGGGGATGGGCCGACCGGTAGCCGGGCTTCCAGTCGGACCTGATGGGTATCAGCGAACCAGCGGAGAGTAAACAATGATCATATTATCGATGTTCGTGGGGCTGATACTGCTGATTCTCATCAACGTGCCGGTTGCCGTGGCGCTGGGGATCGTCGGCGCCCTGGCCACGGTGGCAAGCTTCGGGGCCTTCGCGTTGCCCAATGTCGGCATGGTGATGTTCGACGGTGCGACCAAGTTTCCCCTGATTGCGATTCCGCTGTTCATACTGGCCGGCGCGATCATGAACGCCTCCAGTATCTCGCGCCGTCTCATCGACCTGGCCATGGCCATGGTCGGGTTCATCAAGGGCGGCCTGTCCATGGTGACCATCGGCGCATCGATCTTCTTCGCCGAGATTTCCGGCTCGGCAGTGGCCGGCGTGTCGGCCATCGGCAGCATCCTGATTCCGGCGATGCGCAAGAAGGGCTATTCCAGGGAATTCTCGGCGGCCATCTCTTCTTCTGCCGCCAGTCTGGCGATCATCCTTCCGCCATCGATTCCCATGATTCTCTATGCGGTCATGTCCGGCGAATCGGTGGTCAAGATGTTCATCGCGGGTATCTTCCCCGGCCTGCTGGGTGCCATGGGGCTGGCTGGCATGTGCTACTACCTGGCTCGTAAGCATGACTTCCCCTCCGAGGGAAAATTCCAGGCCAAGCGACTCTGGGAGGCCTTCAAGGGGGCGATCTGGGCACTGCTGATTCCGGTCATCATCCTTGGCGGGATCTTCGGCGGCATCGTCACCGCCACCGAAGGGGCAGCCCTTGCCGTTGTCGTCGCCATTTTCATCAGCGCAGTGGTCTATCGTGAGTTCAGTCTGAAGATTTTCTACAAATCCTGCGTCGATGCCGGCATTCAGACGGCCGTCGTGATGCTGCTGGTGGCCAGTTCCGCCGTGGTGGGGCTCTATCTGACCGAGACCCAGATTCCCCAGCAAATGGCTAACTCCATCAGCGAGCTGACGGACAACAAGTACATCATTCTCGCACTGCTCAATGTCATCTTCCTGATCCTGGGCATCTTTCTGCATTCGGCGGCAGCGATCATTCTCGTCGTGCCGATCGTGCTGCCCCTGGTGACGGCGGTGGGGATCGATCCGCTGCACTTTGGCCTGATCGTGACGCTGAATCTGGCCATCGGCCAGCAGACGCCGCCTGTGGCGAGTGTGCTGATTGCCTCCTGTTCGATCGCCAAATCGGATATCTGGGCCACCACTCGCACCAACATGTGGTTCATCGGGGTACTGTTCCTGATCCTGATGATCAATACCTACATCCCGGCTTTCGCACTGTCCCTGGTCAACTTCGTCTATGGCTGAGAGCAGTCACGATGCTATCGAAACCTGACACGTCAGCCTACGCCAGCGGCGGCAATATCAACGGAGAATCACGATGAGTGGTAACAACCTTCTTTTCGAAGTAGGCGAAGGAGTGGCCTGGATCGGTTTCAACCGGCCCGAAAGCCGCAATGCCATGACCTGGGATATGTACGACGCATTGGAGAAGGTCTGCGAGCGGCTTGCGGACGACGATGGCGTGCATGCAGTCGTGCTGCATGGCGTCGGCGGTGAAGCCTTCGTGGCGGGAACCGATATTACTCAGTTCGCTGCCTTTAAAGCGCCGGAAGATGCGACTGGGTACGAGCGGCGTATCGACCGCGTCGTGGGTAAGCTGGAGGCTTTACCCAAGCCCACCATTGCCATGATCGAAGGCTACTGTGTCGGCGGTGGGGCGGCGTTGGCCATGGCCTGTGACTTTCGTTATGGCACGCCATCACTGAAATTCGGCGTGCCGATCGCCAGAACGCTGGGTAATTCCCTATCGATCACCAACGTTTCGCGGCTGATCGACATGGTCGGCATCGCCCGCACCAAGGAAGTGCTGATGATGGCCAAGCTGCTCAATGCCGATGAGGCGCAGCAGGCAGGCCTGGTCAACGGCGTCTTCGAGGCGGAGGTGATCGCTGATGAAGTGACGTCGATCGCCGCCGAGTTCGCTTTCCGGGCGCCGCTCACGCTGCAGGCCAGCAAGGCGCTGGTAGGGCGGGTAGTGGCCCAGCGAAGAGCGGCTGCCGATGCCGGCGACGATTGGGTCATCACTTGCTACATGAGCGATGACTTCAAGGCTGCAGTCAACAAGTTCATCAACAAGACGCCTTTCGCCTGGACTGGAAAATGACCGGTCCTGGCTGCTGCCAGGGAGAGATTCGATGCTTGCTTTGAATGGCTTGAAAGTACTCGACGTGTCGCAAATCATGGCCGGCCCGTATTGCACCATGGTGCTGGGCGACATGGGCGCCGCGGTTATCAAGGTGGAAAAGGTCAACGGCGGCGATGATAGCCGGCAGATGGGTCCTTATGTCAACGACGAATCGACTTGCTTTTCACAGATCAATCGCAACAAGAAGAGCATTTCCTTGAATCTCAAGGACAAGCGTGCTCGGGCAATCTTCTATCGCCTGGCCGAAGAGGTCGATGTCATCGTCGAGAACTATCGCCCCGGGGTGGCCCAGTCACTGGAAATCGATTACGACACGATAAAGGCCACCAATCCCGGCATTATCTATTGCTCGATTTCCGGCTATGGCCAAACTGGTCCCAGCCGACACAAGGGCGGCTTCGACCTGGTGGCACAGGGCATGACCGGGCTGATGTCGATGACCGGTGAACCGGGACGCCGGCCACTGAAAACGGGCATCGCCGTCTACGATATCGGTGCCGGCATTACGGCGGTCTATTCGATACTGGCCGCTTATATACACAAGATGCAAAGCGGCGAAGGCCAGCACATCGATATTGCCATCACCGAATGTGGTCTGCCCTGGTATACCTGGGAGGCGGCGGCCTACTTCGCCGAAGGCAAGGTGCCCGAGCCCACTGGCTGGAGACACCGAGTCTCGGCCCCTTACCAGGCGGTCAAGGCCCGCGACGGCTACCTGATGCTTGGTTGTGCCAATCAGCGCACTTGGGAGCGGTTCGCCCAGGGCGTGCTGGGGCGGGAGGATCTGCTGGCCGACGAGCGCTTCCTGACCAACCACGCTCGTGGCCAGCATGTCGAGGAGCTCGAGTCGCTGCTTGAGGGGATCATGGCCGATCGCGATGTCGACGACTGGCTCGAACGTTGTGATGCAGCCGGGGTGCCGGCCGGTCCGATCAACGACTTTGCCCAGGCCATGCAGGATGAGCATTACCTGGCCAGGGGCATGGTGCAGGAAATCGAGCACCCCAAGATCGGCAAGATGAAGACGATCGGCTTCCCCAGCAAATTCTCGCGTACGCCGTCACAGATTCGCCAACCGGCACCGCTGTTCGCGCAACACACCGATGAAGTGCTGTCCACCTTGGGTATTCAGGGCGAGGAGCTTGAGCGCTTGAGGGCTGAGGGCTGCATCAAGTAATTTTTTGACGTCCATATTGCATTCATTATCCAAAAATAACGAATCGGAGAGCTGCCATGCTGAACCTCGATTTTCACCCCACCGGGCGTCACTTCTTGCAGATCCCCGGTCCTTCACCGGTACCGGATCGCATTTTGAGGGCGATGAGCCTGCCGACGATCGATCATCGTGGCCCCGAGTTCGGTGCGCTGGGACTGGAACTGCTGGTCAAGATCAAGCAAATCTTCAAGACCGAGAACCCGGTGATCATCTACCCGGCTTCCGGCACGGGCGCCTGGGAGGCTGCGCTTGTCAACACGCTGTCGCCGGGCGATCAGGTGCTGATGTTCGAGACCGGCCACTTCGCCACGCTATGGCAGAAGATGGCTCGGCGGTTGGGTATCGAGCCCGAGTTTCTGTGGCTGCCTGGTGATCAGGGTTGGCGGCAGGGGGTGCAGGCCGACATGATCGAAGCACGTCTCAAGCAAGATATTGATCACGAGATCAAGGCGGTCTGCGTGGTTCACAACGAGACTTCGACCGGCGTCACCAGCGATATCGCTGCCGTACGCCGCGCCATCGACGCTGCCGGCCATCCGGCGCTGTTGATGGTGGATACGATTTCCGGCCTGGCCAGTGCCGATTACCGCCACGACGAGTGGGGGGTCGATGTAACGATTTCAGGCTCCCAGAAGGGCCTGATGCTGCCCCCGGGGATCAGTTTCAATGCGCTGTCCGACAAGGCCGTCAAGACAAGCAAGTCGGCGCGGTTGCCCAAGAGTTTCTGGGCCTGGGACGAGATCCTCGAGGCCAACAAGCATGGCTACTGGCCCTATAC
>Ga0114911_1001470_pt1 | contig 12254 bp, 12 predicted proteins | sample MalvireepMed_904_FD_89688 | JGI IMG/M metagenome (GOLD analysis project Ga0114911, IMG submission 89688) | Marine viral communities from the Global Malaspina Expedition - Malaspina viral metaG DeepMed_904 | ecosystem: Environmental > Aquatic > Marine > Oceanic | place: Mediterranean Sea...
CGTCGGCGTCGCGGGCGGCCTCGCGCAGCAGATCCTCGACCGGCGCGAACGACTGGAAGGGGTGATGCAGCAGAATGTCGTTGCTACGAATTGCCTCGAACAGACTGCCGTCGGCCTTGAGGCTCTTGGGCAGCCCGGGAATGAAGGGCCGGTAGAGCAGGTCCGCGCGCTCGATATCGCCGAGTACCGACATCATGCGGGTCAGGTTGACCGGGCCGCTGACCCGGTAGAGATCCGGCTCGCCGAGCTCGAATTGCTTGAGCAGGAAATGGGCGAGCCGGTCGGGGCAGTTGTCGGCGACCTCCAGGCGCACGCCGTCGCCGTAGCGCCGCGCCAGGAGCTCGCCGCGTAGCGCCGAGGCCAGGTCGGATATCGCTTCGGGATCGACCGTCAGGTCGGCGTTGCGGGTCAGCCGAAACTGGTAGCAGCCGCGCACCTCCATGCCCGGAAAGACCTCCTGGGCATGGGCGTGGATCATCGACGACAGGAACACGTAGTCGGTATAGCCCGGCTCGGCGAGCGCATCGGGCAGGCGTATGACCCGCGGCAGCGAGCGCGGCGCCGGCAGGATCGCCAGGCCGCCTTCGCGACCGAAGGCATCCTTGCCCTCGAGTTCGACGATGAAATTGAGGCTCTTGTTGACCAGCCGCGGGAAGGGGTGCGAAGGGTCCAGCCCGATCGGGCTGATCACCGGCGCGATCTCCTCGTCGAAATACTCGCGGACCCAGTCGCGCTGGGGCGGGGTCCATTGCACACGGCGCCGGTAGCGAATGCGCTGCTCCTCGAGCGCGGGGATCAACACCTCGTTGAGGATGCGATACTGACGCTCGGTCTGTTCGTGGGCGATGCGCGAGATTTCGGCGAGTACCCGACGCGGGGGCAGGCCGTCGGGGGCACTGGCGTCCTCGTGGCCGAGCGCCAACTGGTGCTTGAGGCCGGCGACCCGGATCTCGAAGAACTCGTCGAGGTTCGACGAGAAGATCAACAGGAACATCAGCCGGTTGAGCAGCGGATGCGAGGCGTCCAGGGCCTGCTCGAGCACGCGAATGTTGAACTGCAGGTGCGAGAGCTCGCGATTGAAGTACAGCGACGGATCGTCGAGCTCGGCTTCCGGCGAGGGTGTCGGCTTGGCGTGAATGCCGGTGCGGGTGCGATTGACCCGCAACGGTGCCTCGTTGGTGGCATCGCTGCCCGCCGTGTCGGTGGACGGCACGGGCTGGTTCGACGTTTCTTCCATCGGGCGACTCCAGCGCGGCAAGGGCGCAGCCCGCCGCTATCGGTTGAGCAATTGCGCCGCGCGCTTGGCAAAGTAGCTCAGGATGCCGTCGGCACCGGCGCGCTTGAAGCACATCAGCGACTCGAGAATCACCGTATCGGCTTCCAGCCAGCCGTTCTCGAAGGCGGCCATGTGCATCGCGTACTCGCCGCTGACCTGGTAGGCGAAGGTCGGCACCTGCAACTCGCGCTTGATGCGACTCAGCACATCGAGATACGGCATGCCCGGCTTGACCATCACCATGTCGGCGCCCTCGGCGAGATCCAGTGCGGTCTCGTGCAGCGCCTCGTCGGCGTTGGCCGGATCCATCTGGTAGGTGGTCTTGTCGGCGCGCCCAAGGTTGCCCGCCGAGCCCACCGCGTCGCGGAACGGGCCGTAGTAGCGCGAGGCGTACTTGGCGGAGTAGGCCATGATCCGTGCGTTGTGCAGGTTCTCCTGCTCGAGCACCGCGCGAATCGCGCCGATTCGCCCATCCATCATGTCCGAGGGCGCGACGATGTCGGCGCCGGCTTCGGCGTGCGACAGCGCCTGCTTGAGCAGCGTCGCGACGCTGCGATCGTTCTGCACGTAACCGTGCTCGTCGAGGATGCCGTCCTGGCCGTGGCTGGTGTAGGGATCGAGCGCGACGTCGGTGATCAGGCCGAGCTCAGGGCAGGCCTGCTTGAGCGCGCGCACGCTGCGCTGGACCAGACCGCTGGCGTTGTAGGCTTCCTCGGCGAGCTCGCTCTTCTGGGCCGGATCGATCACCGGGAACAGCGCCAGCGCGGGAATGCCCAGCGCGGCGACTTCGCGTGCCTCTTCGATCAACAGGTCCAGCGACAGGCGCTCGACGCCGGGCATCGACGCCACCGCCTCGCGGCGATTCTCGCCCTCGAGCACGAACACCGGCAGGATCAGGTCGTCCGGGGTCAGCGTCGATTCGCGCATCAGGCGCCGCGAGAAGTCGTCCTTGCGCATGCGCCGCATGCGCGTATTCGGATACTGGCGTTGGGTTAGCAGGCTCAAGCTGGTTTCTCCGGTCGTGAAGGGACGCGACCGTCATTGTCGTCCACCATGCCCCGCGCATGTGACAAGGCGATGACAATGACGCTGATAGCTTCGAGTATATCAATGTCGGCAAGCGCACGGATAACCACGGCAAGACGTCGGCATTCAGCAGGAGAGCGGCGTTCGGGTGGCGTTGCCGGCCGCCTTCCGGGCTAGTCGGCGCCGTCGGGCTCTTCCGCATCGGCGCCACGGCGACGCTGCAACAGGCTTCCGGCGACGATGCCGACCTCGTAGAGCAGCCACATCGGCACCGCCAGCAAGGTCTGCGAGACGACATCGGGCGGGGTCATCAGCATGCCCACCACGAAGCAGCCGAGGATCACGTAGGGGCGTTTCCTGACCAGGCTCCCGACGCTGGTCGCCCCGGTCCAGATCAGCAGGAAGGTGGCAATGGGAATCTCGAAGGCCACGCCGAAGGCGAAGAACAGCTTGAGCACGAAATTCAGATACTGGTTGATGTCGGTCATCACCGCGACGTCCTGCGGCCCGGTGTGCACGAAGAAGTTGAACAGCAGCGGAAAGACCACATAGTAGGCGAACGCCGCGCCGCCGTAGAACAGCAGTACGCTCGAGGCTATCAGGGGCACCGCCAGGTGCTTCTCGTGCGCGTAGAGGCCGGGGGCGATGAACGCCCAGGCCTGGTGCAGCACGAACGGCACGGCGATGAACACCGCCACCACCAGGGTCAGCTTGAAAGGCGCCAGGAACGGCGAGGCGACCTCGGTGGCGATCATCTGCGAGCCTTCCGGCAGCAGCGCCATCAGCGGATCGGCGACGAAGGTGTAGATGTCGTTGGAAAACGCGTAGAGCGCGGCGAAGATCACCAGGATGGCGATCACCGCGCGCATCAGCCGCGAGCGCAGCTCGATCAGGTGCTCGATCAGCGGCGCCTGGGCCTGGGAGGGATCCGAGCCCTGGTCATCAGACGAGTGAGGGGAGTCGCTCATCGCGGCGTGGCGTCCTTGTCGGCGGCGGTCGGTGTCGGATCGACCGGCGTCGTGGCCGGCTCGACGGGTTCGTGGGCAGCCTGCTGGCTTGCCTCGTCGGGCTCGGCGCGATCCTCGTCATGGCGTCGCGGCTCGCCGCTGCCTTCGAGCTCGCGACGCGCCTTGCCCAGGCCGGCGTTGAACTTCTTTTCCTGCTCGCTGAGTTTCTGGCGCAGCTCCTCGGCCTCGAGCTGGGCGTTGATCTCGCGTTGCATGTTGGCCACGGTGCGCTTGGCCTTGCCGATCCACAGCCCGGCGGTGCGCGCCGCCTTGGGCAGGCGCTCGGGGCCCAGCACCAGCAGGCCGACCACGCCGATCAGCATCAGCTCGAGAAAACCCACATCGAACATGGCGGCTTACTTCGGCTCTTTGCGTTCTTGCTCGGCCGTGTCGCGCTGCTCGGCCCTGGCGTCGAAGGTCTGGCCTTCGTCGTCGTGGCGGACCTGACGCTGGCTGGCGTCGTCCTTCTTGTCCTTGTCCTCTTCGTTCATGGCGCTCTTGAAACCCTTGACGGCGCCGCCGATGTCGGTGCCGACATTGCGCAGTTTCTTGGTGCCGAAGATCAGAATGATGATGCCGAGAACGATCAGCAACTGCCAGATACTGATGCCACCTAACATGACTTTCTCCTCTGGGGTCGGCGGACCCTCGCTCATTGCGTGTCGCGGGCGGCTTTCTCGTCGAGCCCGGAGATGCCGAAGCGCCCCGCCAGCTCGTCGAGCACCGCCTGCGAATCGATGCCCAGATGCGACAGCATCACCAGGCTATGAAACCACAGGTCGGCGGTTTCGGCGACCAGTGCCTGACGTTCGTCGGCGCCGCCATTGGTCGCATCCTTGGCGGCGATGATCGCCTCGGTGGCTTCCTCGCCGACTTTCTCGAGAATCTTGTTGAGGCCCTTGTGGTGCAGCGAGGCCACGTACGAGGAATCGGGATCGGCGTGGCGGCGTTGATCGAGCACGTCGGCGAGCTGTTTGAGAGTATCGCTCATCGATGACAGTCCTGAGTGGGGGAATCGTAAACGCAAGGCGCCTGGAGGCTTGTAAGAGCGCCGCTTGCCGGGAGCGCTTCAGCGCCAGGCGAGCAGCATCACGCCCAGCGCGGCGCCGGCGAGCACCGGCCACGGTTGTTGCTCGGCCCACTGCCAGAGCGGCTGCCAGGCCAGCGCCAGCGCCAGTGCCAGCGCCCCCAGGCGCAGCCGCCGGGTGCTGCGCCCGGCGCGCGCCAGGTGGCGGTCGATGTGCTGCAGCGTCTCGACCTGCTGATGGCGCTGGCGGCGCTCGGATTCGACCTGCAACAAGGCCTGATGGGCGAGTACCGGCAACTCGGGCAACTGATGGCTGAGCTCCGGCGCCTGTTTCTTGAACGAGGCCCAGAAGCCGCGCGGTCCGGCGCGCTCCTGCATCCAGCGCTCGAGATAGGGCTTGGCGGTCTTCCACAGGTCCAGGTCGGGATACAGCTGGCGGCCCAGGCCCTCGATGTTGAGCAGTGTCTTCTGCAACAGCACCAGCTGCGGCTGAACCTCCATGTTGAAGCGTCGCGCGGTCTGGAACAGCCCCAGCAGCACCTGGCCGAAGGAGATGTCCTTGAGCGGCTTCTCGAGGATCGGCTCGCATACCGCGCGGATCGCCGCGGCGAACTCGTTGGCGCGGGTGCCTTCGCCGACCCAGCCGGACTCGATGTGCAGCGCCGCCACTTGGTAATAATCCTGGTGGAAGAAGGCCAGCAGGTTGCGCGCCAGGTAGTCCTGGTCCTCGCGGGTCAGGCTGCCGACGATGCCGCAGTCGATGGCGATGTACTGCGGGTCGTCGGGCTTGTCGCGGGTGACGAAGATGTTGCCCGGGTGCATGTCGGCGTGAAAGAAGTTGTCGCGAAACACCTGGGTGAAGAAGATTTCCACGCCGCGCTCGGCGAGCTTGCGCAGGTCGGTGCCCTGGGCCTCGAGGCTGACCATGTCGGCCACCGGAATGCCGTAGATGCGCTCCTGGACCAGCACTTGGCGGCGGGTCAGCGGCCAATGGATGGACGGCACGTAGAGCAGTGGCGAATTCTTGAAGTTGCGCTTGAGCTGCGAGGTGTTGGCGGCCTCCTTGTGCAGGTCGAGCTCGTCGAACAGCGTCGCCTCGTAGTCGGCGATCACTTCCACCGGGCGCAGCCGGCGCGCCTCGGGGACCAGCCGTATCAGCCGCGCCAGGATGTACATCAGGGCGATGTCCTGACGCATCACGCGGTCGATTCCCGGACGGATGACCTTGACCACCACCTCCTCGCCGCTGTGCAGCCGGGCGGCGTGGACCTGGGCCACCGAGGCCGAGGCCATGGGTGTCGTGTCGAAGCGCGCGAAGGCGGCGTCGATGGAGCACTCGAGCGCCTCCTCGATCAACGCCTGCGCCTGGTCGCCGGGGAACGGCGGCACCTGGTCCTGCAAGCTGCGAAGGTCGTCGGCGATGTCCGGCGGCAGCAGGTCGCGCCGGGTCGAGAGCATCTGGCCGAACTTGACGAAGATCGGCCCCAGCGCCTCCAGGGCCAGGCGCAGACGCAGCCCGCGCGAGTGGCGGCCGACCGGCAACAGGCGCAGCGGCGACAGCCGGAAGGCCAGGCGCAAGAGTGCCGGCAGTCGATCCAGCGGCACCAGCGTGTCGAGACGATAGCGGGCGACGATCCATAGAATGCGCAGCAGTCGCAGGTTCACGTGGCGCGCTCCCGGCGTGCGGCGAGCTTGCGCTCGAGGCGGGCGAAGCGCGCTTCCAGACGGTCGGTGGCGATCTCGAGCTCGGTCAGGTGATCGCGCAGTACCTCGCGCTGGGCCTGACCGGGGAGCAGCCGCGCCTCCTCGAAGACGTAGTCGGCAAGGTCGGCGCGCAGTTCACGCTGGCTGCGCAGGCCGAATTCGGCGAAGCGCCGCAGGCCCTCGGCCAGCGCGTTGGCCGGCACGTCGCCCAGCCACTCGGCGAGGCTGGCCTCCCAGTCGAGGTCGATATCCATCAGCAGCGTGCGGGTAGCCTCGAGCAGGTGGGTCTGGCCACGCAGCGACAAGCGGCCCGAGAACATCAGCCGCTCCAGCGACTCGCCGGCGAGCAGCGCGCTCAACGCCTCGTTGTCGATCTCGAGTAGCGCGTCGGCGTCGCTTTCTTCGGCGTCGGGGGCCTGCGCCAGGTCCAGGCCCCGCTCGTGGAAGCCGACCAGCACCGCCAGTCGTGGGCGTTCGAGGCGCAGCAGCAGGCGCTTGCCGGCCAGCTGACGCAGCCGGCTGGGCGCGGCGGGGTCGCGGGCAAGCAGGGCATTCAGGGTTCGTTCGGCGGCGGCCAGCAACAGGGGGGGAGTCAACGCCATCGAATCCTCACAGCTTGATGCCGCGGTGGAGGGCGACGATGCCGCCGGTCAGGTTGCTGTACTCGACCCGCTCGAGGCCGGCCCGCTCCATCATCGCCTTGAGGGTTTCCTGGTCGGGGTGCATGCGGATCGACTCGGCCAGGTAGCGGTAGCTGTCGGCGTCGTGGGCGACCCACTCGCCGATCTTGGGCAGCAGGCGGAAGGAGTATTCGTCGTAGACCCGCGACAGCGCGCCGTGCACCGGCTTGGAGAATTCCAGTACCAGCAGCCGGCCGCCGGGCTTGAGCACGCGGGCCATCGAGGCCAGCGCGGCATCCTTGTCGGTGACGTTGCGCAGGCCGAAGGCGATGGTGATGCAGTCGAAGCTGTTGTCGGGAAACGGCAGGCACTCGGCGTTGGCCTGGACGTATTCGACGTTGCCGCCGACGCCCTGGTCGAGCAGCTTGTCGCGGCCGACGCGCAGCATCGAGGCGTTGATGTCGGCGAGCACCACGCGCCCGGCGGGGCCGACGCGCTGGGCGAACTTGAGCGTCAGGTCGCCAGTGCCGCCGGCGATATCCAGTACATGGTGACCGCGGCGCACCCCCGAGCGTTCCAGCGTCAGGCGCTTCCAGAGTCGATGGATGCCCATCGACATCAGATCGTTCATCAGGTCGTAGCGGCTGGCCACCGAATGGAAGACATCGGCCACCCGGGCGGCCTTCTCGTCGACCGGAACTTCCTGGTAGCCGAAGTGAGTCGTGCGCTTGTTCATGAGCATCCCTTCATATATGCCGGCGAGCTACTCGCAGGCCCCGACGATACCCGGTCGGGCACGGCGCGAAAATGGCCGTGACGGATCGAGGCGGGGCGATGTGGCCGCCATTGTAGCGCCGCCCGGCCGGCTTGTCTGTGCGTGGCTCTGGGTACGGCGCCGAGGCTATACCGGCTTGAGCGGAATGCCCAGCGGCTCGCGCGAGGCGCCGGCGTCCGCGAGTTGCTTGAGATAGTCCGCCCAGTAGGCGTCCTGGTTGACCGCCAGGTCGTAGAGATAGTCCCAGCTGTACAGCCCCGTGTCGTGGCCGTCGTCGAAATGCAGCTTGAGCGCGTAGCGCCCGGTCTGGGTGATGTTCTTCAGGCCGACGAATTTCTGGCCGGTCTGCAACTTGGCGGTGTCCGGGCCGTGGCCGCGGACCTCGGCGGAGGGCGAGTACACGCGCAGGTACTCGGCCGAGAGCCGGTAGCTTTGGCCGTCGGCGTAGCCGAGCTCGAGTTCGCGGGCCTGCTGATGATAATGCACGCGGGTAGGGATCGGGGCGGTCATAAGAAAACTCCTAGCTATAAGCTATAAGCTATAAGCTATAAGCTGTAAGCTGTAAGTTTTGGGCTGGGCCAGGTAGAGATGCAAATGAAAGAGAAGAACACCATTCTGGGTTGCTCTTCTCTTCCAGCCGCGAAGCGGCGCTCTTGCAGCTTAAAGCTTACAGCTTCTCGTCAGAGGATATACCGCGACAGGTCCTCGTCCTTGGCCAGATCGCCGAGCTGGGAATCGACGTAGGCGGCGTCGATGGTCAGCGGGCCTTGCAAATCGCCGCCCTTGAACGAGGCTTCCTCGAGCAGGCGCTCCATTACCGTATGCAGGCGCCGCGCGCCGATGTTCTCGGTGCCCTCGTTGACCTGCCAGGCGATCTCGGCGATCCGCGCGATGCCGTCCTCGGTGAATTGGATCTCAAGCCCCTCGGTGGCCATCAGCGCCTGGTACTGGCGGGTCAGCGACGCCGAGGGCGCGGTGAGGATGCGCTTGAAATCGTTGGGGCTCAGCGCCGAGAGCTCGACGCGGATCGGCAGCCGACCCTGCAGCTCGGGAATCAGGTCCGACGGCTTGGACAGGTGGAACGCGCCCGAAGCGATGAACAGGATGTGATCGGTCTTGATCATGCCGTGCTTGGTCGACACCGTCGAGCCCTCGATCAGCGGCAGCAGGTCGCGCTGCACGCCCTCGCGGGAGACGTCGGCGCCGCTCTGGTTGCCGCCGCCCCTGGCGACCTTGTCGATCTCGTCGAGGAACACGATGCCGTGCTGCTCGACGGCCTCGACGGCGCGGCGCTTGATCTCCTCGTCGTTGACCAGCTTGGCGGCTTCCTCGTCGCGCAGCAGCGGCCAGGCCTCCTTGACGGTGACCCGCTTGGACTCGGGCTTCTGCTTGCTCATGCTCGAGAACAGGTTCTGCAGCTGGTTGGTCATCTCCTCCATGCCCGGCGGGGTGCTGATATCGAAGCCGCCGCCCTGGGGGGTGATCTCGATATCGATCTGCTTGTCGTCGAGCTGGCCTTCGCGGAGCTTCTTGCGAAACGTCTGGCGGGTCGACGACTCGTCGCGGGCGTGGTCGTACTCGCTGCCCCGCGGGCGCGGCAGCAGCGCGTCGAGGATACGATCCTCGGCGGCGTCGGCGGCCTTGTGGGCGACCTCTTGCTTGGCCTGCTCGCGAACCATCTTGATCGCCATCTCGACCAGGTCGCGGATGATCGACTCGACGTCGCGGCCGACGTAGCCGACCTCGGTGAACTTGGTCGCCTCGATCTTGATGAACGGCGCGCGCGCCAGCTTGGCCAGGCGCCGGGCGATCTCGGTCTTGCCGACCCCGGTGGGGCCGATCATCAGGATGTTCTTGGGCGTCACCTCGGGGCGCAGCTCGTCGTCGAGCTGCATGCGCCGCCAGCGGTTGCGCAGCGCGATCGCCACCGCGCGCTTGGCGTCGTGCTGGCCGATGATGAACTGGTCGAGGGCGTGGACGATCTCGCGGGGGGTCATCTGGGACATGTCAGGCGAGCTCCTCGATCACGGTATTGTGGTTGGTGTAGACGCAGATGTCGGCGGCGATGTCGAGCGACTTCTCGGTGATCTCGCGGGCCGACAGCTGAGTGTTCTCGAGCAGCGCGCGGGCCGCCGACAGCGCGAAGTTACCGCCTGAGCCGATGGCGATGATGCCGCGCTCGGGTTCGACCACGTCGCCGTTGCCGGTGATGATCAGCGAGGCGGTCTTGTCGGCGACCACCAGCATCGCCTCGAGGCGACGCAGGGCACGGTCGGTGCGCCAGTCCTTGGCCAGCTCGACGGCGGCCTTGGTGAGGTGGCCCTGGTATTTCTCGAGCTGCGACTCGAAGCGCTCGAACAGCGTGAAGGCGTCGGCGGTGCCGCCGGCGAAACCAGCCAGCACCTGGCCGCGATACAATCGGCGCACCTTGCTGGCGTTGCCCTTGAGGACCGTGTCGCCCAGCGAGACCTGGCCATCGCCGGCCAGGGCCACCTGGCCATCGCGACGCACGGAAACGATCGTGGTCATGTGGCGGAAACTCCGTTGCGGGGCGCCGAGTTGACGTGTGACGCCCGGTGACGAATGGGGCATTGCGTGACGGGGCAGTGCCGCGGCAAGGCTATGTGTTCAATCAAAGTGCTCGAACAAGGCTATGCATCGTGAGATGCGGGCGAGGTGCCCGGAAATCAAGCGAAAGGGGCAATCGCCCCGCGCTGGAAGAGCCGATGGCGCGCCGGATCGTCGGAAAAGAAGACCCCATCCGCCGCCGGCCGGGTTCGGCCACGGTGGCGGCCGGCTTCAGTTCTGCAGCTTGATCATCAGCGGTTCGATGCCCTGGGTGACCATCAGATCCTGAGCGCGGCTGAGTTCGCGGGTGTCTTCGTAGGGACCGACCTGGACGCGATGCCAGGTCTGGTTGCCGTTGGCCTGGACCGTGGTGATCTTGGCCAGCAGGCCGAGGTTCTTGAGGCGTCCGGCAAGGCGCTTGGCGTCGGCGGCGTTCTTGAACGAAGCGGCCTGCAGCATGAAGCTGCCGCCTCCAGCGGCTTGCGCGGCCTGGCCGGCGTCGGCCGCGTCGTTGGGGCGTGGCGTGGACTGATAGGCCTCGACCTTGGGTGCGACCACCTCGGACTCGGGCAGCAGGGTGTAGAACTCGAAGGTCGGCATGCGCGCCTCGTCCTGGGCCGGGGCTTGCGCCTTGCCCGACGACGAAGACGTGGCCGACGACGGTGCCTGCGCCTGACTGGCCGGCTTGGGCATCAACGTCGCCATCGGCGGCGCCGACTGCTGGAAGTACTGGGCCAGCGCGAAGCCGGCGACCAGGCCCGCCAGCGCCCATAGCCAGCCCGGCACGCGCAGCCCCTCGCTGGGCTGCTTGCGCTGGAGCGACGTGCGGTGGCGCCCTTCGCCGGGGCGCGCTTGCGGCTCGAGCTTTGTGCGGCGGTGCGGGCCATGGCTTACATCTCCTCGGGCGCGCTGACGCCCAGCAGGTCGAGCCCGTTGCGCAGCACCTGGCGCGTGGCCAGGCCCAGCGCGAGGCGGGCGTTGCGCAGCGCCGCGTCGTCGACCATCACCTTGACGGCGTTGTAGCAGGTATGGAAGTCGGCGGCGAGATCCTGCAGATACTGGGCGATCTGCTGCGGTTCGCGGCTGGCGGCGGCGTGCGCGACGACCTCGGGATAGCGGGCCAGGCGATTCATCAGCGCCTTCTCCTGGTCGGTTTCGAGCAGCGCCAGGTTGGCCAGCGCCAGGTCGTGATCGAACGGCCGCGCATCGGCTTCGGCCTTTCGCATCACGCTGCACACCCGGGCGTGGGCGTACTGCACGTAGTACACCGGGTTGTCGTTGGACTGCGAGCGTGCCAGGTCGATGTCGAAGGTCAGTTGCGAGTCGGCGCGCCGCGCGGCGAGGAAGTAACGCGTGGCGTCGCGGCCGACCTCGTCGATCAGATCGCGCAGGGTGACGTAGCTGCCGGCGCGCTTGGAGAGCTTGACTTCCACGCCGGAGCGGGTGACCAGCACCATCTGGTGCAGCACGTAATCCGGCCAGCCCTCGGGAATGCCGGTTTCCAGCGCCTGCAGGCCGGCGCGCACGCGGGTCACCGTCGAGTGGTGATCGGCGCCCTGTTCGTTGATCACCGTCTCGAAACCGCGCTGCCACTTGTCGAGATGGTAGGCGACGTCGGGCAGGAAGTAGGTGTAGCCGCCATCCTGCTTGCGCATCACCCGGTCCTTGTCGTCGCCGAAGTCGGTGGTGCGCAGCCACAGCGCGCCGTCGGCCTCGTAGGTGTGGCCGCCGTCGACCAGCTTGGCGGCGGTGGCCTCGACCTTGCCGTCGGCATACAGCGAGGACTCGAGGAAGTAGACGTCGAAGGCCACGCCGAAGGCCTTGAGGTCGAGATCCTGCTCGCGACGCAGGTAGGCCACCGCGAAGTCGCGAATCGCGTCGAGATCCTCGGGGTCGGCCTTGGCGGTGACGTGACGATCGTCGGCGTCGACGGTCTCGCCGGCCAGGTAGCTGTGCGCCACGTCGCCGATGTAGCCGCCGCGGTAGCCGTCGGCGGGCCAGCCGGCGTCGTCGGGGGTAAGACCCTTGGCGCGGGCCTGCACCGACAGCGCCAGGTTGTTGATCTGCGCGCCGGCGTCGTTGTAGTAGAACTCGCGGGTGACCTCAAAACCGCTGGCCTCGAGCAGCCGGCACAGGCAGTCGCCGACCGCCGCGCCGCGCCCGTGGCCGACGTGCAGCGGGCCGGTGGGGTTAGCCGAGACGAACTCCACCTGCACCTTGCGACCGGCGCCGAGCATGCTGCGCCCGAAGC
>Ga0114911_1001473_pt1 | contig 12233 bp, 11 predicted proteins | sample MalvireepMed_904_FD_89688 | JGI IMG/M metagenome (GOLD analysis project Ga0114911, IMG submission 89688) | Marine viral communities from the Global Malaspina Expedition - Malaspina viral metaG DeepMed_904 | ecosystem: Environmental > Aquatic > Marine > Oceanic | place: Mediterranean Sea...
AGATCGAGATCCACCGGCAGCCCGGGTGCGCTGTCGATAGCTTCGGCGGTCATTCGATAGTGCCGGGCGATGCGCAGGTCCTCGGTGGCGATGCCCCAGTCGAGGCGGCCGTTGTCGCGCAGCAGCTCGCCAAAGCGCCCCTGACGGCGACGCGCGCGCTTGAGCATCCAGCCGAGTAGCCACAGCAGCATTCGCAGCTTCATGAAGCATCCAGAATTGACGATGAGCGCAGAGCGCGTGCCGGCTGCCGGGCAGCCGGCCTGGCGGAGAAACCCGGGTCAGCGGGTTCTCCGCAACACGCCGTCTACTTGGAGACGGCGTCCTTGAGGGCCTTGCCGGCCTTGAAGGCGACGGTCTTGCTGGCCGGGATGGTCAGCGACTCGCCGGTCTGCGGGTTCTTGCCGGTACGGGCCGCCCGCTCGCGCACGGTGAAGGAGCCGAAGCCGATCAATGACACGTCCTGGCCCTTGGCCACGGTACCGGTGATCTCGTCGAGGATGACGTTGAGTACCTGACTGGCCTTGTCCTTGGAAAGATCGGCACGCTCGGCGATCGCCGCCGCGAGTTCTGGCTTGCGCATAAAGCCCTCCTGATTTGGCTGATAAGACAGCGGTCGCTACCGCCGCTTGTTGTTTTTCATGTCGTGGGTGTGTGCGATGTAACCGCGGCCGGCAGGCCGGCGGGCGATATGACGCCACTAGATTAGCAATGCCGGTGCGGCCCGCGCCAGTTCGACTTTCCGCCGCACGCAGGCGCCTGTCAACGCAAAGCCCATTAAACGCTCGTTTTCGTCCTCGGCAAGCGCGGTCAAATCGCTGCCTTGGCCCTCGATCCGCCAGCGCGCGGGGGCTGTGCGCGGGGGCAGCGCGACCACCGGGCAGCACGGCGTCTTGACGATCACCGGCCATGGCCCGTAGCGCACCGCGCTCGGGGTGCCGGCCAGCGTCGCCGCCAGCGCCTTGACGCTGGCCTGCAGCGGCTGCACGTACATCGCATTGATCCCGTCGACGCAGGCCACGTCGCCCAGCGCGTAGATCCCCGGCGCCGAGGTGCGCAGCTGACGGTCGGTATGGATGCCCGCCGCGCTGGTCTCGAGTCCGGCCGCGTGCGCCAGCTCGCGGCGCGGCGCCAGGCCGGTGGCGACCAGCACCAGATCGGCGTCCAGACCGTGGCCGTCGTCCAGCGCCAGGCGCAGGTCGCTGCCGTCGTGGGCGAGCGCGGTCACGCTGCGCCCCAGGTGCAGATCGATGCCGGCAGCGGCCAGCTCCCCGGCCAGCGCCTGGCCCAGCGGCTCGGGCAGCAGGCGCGCCAGCGGTGCGCTTTCCGGCGCCACCAGCGCCACGCCGTGGCCGCCGGCGGCCAGATCGTTGGCGTACTCGCAACCCACCAGGCCCGCGCCGACGATGGCGACCCGTGCCGGCCGCTCGAGTGCGGTGAGCGCGGCATGAAAGGCGCGATAGTCGTCGAGGTCGTTGATCGTGAACACCCGCCGGTGGCTGAGCGCCGCATCGATCATGAAGGGCGGCTGCGGGGCGGCACCGGTAGCGATCACCAGTTCACTGTAGGCCAGCCGTTCGGGCCCGATGTGCAGCTCGCGCGCGGCCGGATCGAGCGCCTCGACCCGGGTGTGGGTGCGTACCACCAGCTGCAGTTCGTCGGCCACGGCCAGCGCCGAGCGCGTGGCCAGCGCACCCGGTGCCAGGCGCTTGGCGAAGCCGGTGGAGAGCAGCGGCTTGGAATACTCGTCGCCGCCGTCGGCGGTGATCAGGGTGATCGGCCGCTCGGGCTGGCGGGCACGTAGCTGGCGGGCCAGGCCCAGGCCGGCCATGCCGCTGCCGAGAATGGTCAGGGGTGCATTCATGCGCAGTCCGACAGGCTCCTAGGCCGTGGAGTGGGCCGCCCATGGTACACTAGCGCGCCCAATCTGACCCGGCCCGAGACCACAGGAGAGCACCGTGCACGAGGCCCTGCCCCGCCATACCGCACCGCCACGCTGGCCCCGTTGGCGCCCCGCGGCGGCCTGGCGCATGGCGATGAGCCCGGCCTGGTGGCAGTGGCTGGCGAGCCGCGACTCGCTGACGAGGCGGCTGGTCGCGGCCGGCGGCGGCGACTTCCGGGTACGTCTGTTGACGCAGCGCATCGCGCGGGCCCGCGCCGACGAAGCGCGGGCGCTGGGCATTGCACCCGGCCAGCGGGTATGGTGCCGCGAGGTGGCGCTGTGCGTCGGCGGCCGACCCTGGGTCGTCGCCCGCTCGGTGGCGACGCTCGCCAGCCTGCGCGGCCAGCGCCTCAATCAGCTCGGCGAGCGCTCGCTGGGCAGTTGGCTGTTTCGCCAGCCGGGGCTGGTCCGCGGGCCGATCGAGATCATCCGCCAGCCGCCCGCCCTGCACGGCGAGGCGAGACTCTGCGAGACGTGCTGGGGGCGCCGCTCGTTGCTGCGTCACGGGCGTTTCGCGGTGCTGGTGCAGGAATTCTTCCTGGCGCGCATGGCGGATGAACTAGGGCTGGCCAAGGGCTAGACTGAGCGATCGCCACCGGAGGATTACATGCAACCCAGCCCGCCCCCCACCGGCCTTGCGCGCTTCAGCCCGGCGCGCCTGCCCGCTTTCCTGCAGCTGACCCGCCTCGATCGGCCGATCGGCACCTGGCTGTTGATGTGGCCGACGCTGTGGGCGCTGTGGATCGCCGCCGAGGGCCTGCCCGAGCGCGCCACGCTGCTGATCTTCATCGCCGGGGTGTACGTGATGCGCGCCGCGGGCTGCGTGATCAACGACTACGCCGATCGCCATTTCGACGGCCACGTCAAGCGCACCCGGGACCGGCCGCTGGCCACCGGGCGAATCGGCGAGGGCGAGGCCAAGGTGCTGTTCGGCGTGCTGGTGGCGCTTGCCTTCGTGCTGGTCTACCTGACCAATCCGTTCACCCTCATGCTGTCGCTGGGCGGCGTGGCGCTGGCGTTCATCTACCCGTTCATGAAGCGCTACACCCACTGGCCGCAGCTGTTTCTCGGCGCAGCCTTCTCGTGGGCGATCCCCATGGCCTTTGGGGCGGTGCTAGGCACGCTGCCGAGCGACGCCTGGCTGCTGTTCTTCGCCAACGTGGCGTGGACGGTGGCCTATGATACCCAGTACGCGATGGTCGACCGCGACGACGATCTCAGGATCGGCATCAAGTCCACCGCGGTGCTGTTCGGCGACTACGACCGGCTGATGATCGGCCTCTTGCAGTTCGCCACGCTGACGCTGCTGGCGGTGGTCGGCACCCGCCAGGCGCTGGGCGGCTTCTTCTGGGCAGGCCTTGCGGCCATGGCGCTGATCTTCGTCTACCAGCACTGGCTGATTCGCGATCGCTCGCGGGAGCGCTGTTTCCGGGCGTTTCTCAACAACCACTGGGCGGGACTGGTGCTGTGGGCCGGACTGGCGCTGGCGCTATGGCCGAGCGCCGGGTGACTTCCCGCCCGCCGCGATTGCAGCGGCGCGGCGCTTGTCACAAGCTTGTCATGTCGAGACGGTGTAATCGTCATCGACCTGTCATTGGTGGAGATCCGGCAACATGACATCCAAGACCGTACTGATCGTCGATGACGAGTCCGCGATCCGCGAGATGATCGCCGTGGCGCTGGAGATGGCCGATTATCGCGTTCTCGAGGCCGACAACGCCCAGAGCGCCCACGCCCTGATCGTCGACGATCAGCCCGACCTGCTGCTGCTCGACTGGATGATGCCCGGCACCAGCGGCATCGAGCTGGCGCGGCGGCTCAAGCGCGAGGAAACCACCGCCGAGCTGCCGATCATCCTGCTCACCGCCAAGAGCGAGGAGGACAACAAGATCCTCGGCCTCGAGGCCGGCGCCGACGACTACATCACCAAGCCGTTCTCGCCGCGCGAGCTGGTCGCGAGGCTCAAGGCGGTGCTGCGCCGGACCACGCCGCGCGGTATCGAGGACGCGGTCGAGGTCGAGGGGCTCACGCTCGATCCGGCCAGCCATCGGGTCTCCGCGCATGGTCAGTCGCTGGAGATCGGTCCTACCGAGTACCGCCTGCTGCAGTTCTTCATGACCCACCAGGAGCGCGCCTATACCCGCGGCCAGTTGCTCGATCAGGTGTGGGGCGGCAGCGTCTACGTCGAGGAGCGCACCGTCGACGTGCATATCCGCCGCCTGCGCAAGGCGCTCGGCGAACCCCATCAGCACCTGATCCAGACCGTGCGCGGTACTGGCTACCGCTTCTCGACCAGACTCTGAGAGACCGCGATGTACTACTGGACCAACGAACTCTGGCGGCTGGGCTATCTGGTCGGCGGGCTGGGGCTGTTGGGCTGGGTGCTCGGCGAGCCGGGCTGGGGGCTGGCGGTCGGCCTGGGGCTGTTCGTGTTCATTCACCTGCGCCATCTGCGCGAGCTGTACGTCTGGCTGACCTATCATCCTGGTCGCGAGCCGCCGGTGGGCAGCGGCGTGTGGGGCGATCTGTTCGATCGGCTGTACAAGTACCAGAAGAGCCAGCGGCTGACCCAGCAGCGCCTGCGCGACGTCATCCGCCGCGTCCAGGAATCCTCCGAGGCGATGCGCGACAGCGTGGTGATGCTCGACAGCCGTGGCGACCTGGAGTGGTGGAACAGCGCCGCCGAGCGCATGCTCGGCCTGCAGACCCGCCACGATCGCGGCCAGCACATCACCAACCTGCTGCGCGCGCCGCGTTTCGTCGATTATTTCAATGCTCGCGACTATCGCGAGCCGCTGACCCTGCCCTCGCCGCTGCGCGACGACCTGATCCTGCAGTTTCAGATCACTCTCTACGGCGACGACGAACGGCTGGTGATGGCTCGCGACATCACCCGCCTGCACCGCCTCGAGCAGATGCGCCGCGACTTCGTCGCCAACGTTTCCCACGAGCTGCGCACGCCGCTGACCGTACTTTCCGGCTATCTGGAAACCTATGCCGCCCTGACCGAGGACATGCCGGACGAGCAGTTGCCGCCGCGCTGGCAACGCGGCCTCGACCAGATGCAGGAGCAGACCACGCGCATGCAGAATCTGGTCGACGACCTGCTGCTCTTGTCGCGCCTGGAAACCGATCATCGCCTGGAACAGGAAAGCCGCGTCGACGTCGCCGCGCTGCTCGAACAGGTCGCCGCCGATACCCGCGCGCTGAGCGAAGCGGGGCATGTCGTGCGCGTCGATATCGACACGCACCGGGGGCTCGCCGGCATCGAGCAGGAACTGCGCAGCGCGCTGTCCAACCTGGCCTTCAACGCGGTGCGCTACACGCCGCCGGAATCGACCATCACGCTGCGCTGGCGGCCCTGGCGGGACGGCGCCGCCCTGGAGGTCGAGGACGACGGCGAAGGCATCGATCCGGTGCATATCCCGCGACTGACCGAGCGCTTCTACCGCGTCGATCAGGGCCGCAGCAAGGCCACCGGCGGCACCGGGCTGGGGCTGGCGATCGTCAAGCACGTGTTGCTGCGCCACGACGCGCAGCTGGAGATCGTCTCGCAGCCCGGCAAAGGCGCGCTGTTCCGCTGCGCGTTTCCCGCCGCGCGGCTAAGCCTGCCGGAAGCCGGCGAAACGCCGGGCGTGCGCAGCACGTCCGATTAGGTGTGATCCCAAGACCACTGGCTGCATGGGCATCGATTAAGGGCGACTTGGGCGTTTCGGCAACCTGCTGCCTTGACGCCGGCCCCGCGCATGGCCTTTCCGAGCGCCTGGCACGCCGTGTCATCGATGGGATGTGTCAAAGCCGCTTGATGGATAACAATCAACGGCGAGACCTGCTCACGTACGCACCGGCAACTGGCGATAGTGCTGCTGCCACATCAACACCGCCCCGGCCACCGCGCCGGGCAGCAGTATCAGATTGATCAGCGGCAGCCAGGTCGCCGCCAGCACCCAGCCGCCGAAGGTCAGCGTCGGCCACCAGCGCGCGCGCAGCCGGCGGCGCATGTCGGCGAAGGCCACGCGATTGTTGTCCATGGGGTAATCGAGGTAGGTGATCGCCATCATCCACGCCGAGAACGCCGCCCACAGAAACGGCATCGCCAGATTGAGTCCGGGCACGAAGCCGATCAGGAACAGCAGCGCCATGCGCGGCAGGATGTAACCCAGCTTGATGAGTTCGCGGCCCAACGCATCGAGCCCGCCGCGCATCAGACTGCGCTCGTCGACGGGCGGTTGGCCAGTGAGCCGGATCTCGACCTTCTCGGCGAGAAAGCCATAGAACGGCGCGGCAATCAGGCTGGAGACCAGCGTGAAGGTGAAGAACGCCACCACCACCAGGCTGACCACCAGCAGCGGCCAGATCAGCCACTCGAGCCAGCTGAGCCAGCCCGGTACCTTGAGCATCCAGTAATCGAGCCAGCCGCCGAAATTGTTCAGCAGATAGACGATGGTGCCGACGTAGAGCGCCAGGTTGGCGACGACCGGCAGAAACACGTAACGGCGCAGGCCCGGCGAGAGTACTAGCCGGGTGCCCTGCGCCAGGGCGCCAAAGGCGTTGAGCATGACAGCGATCCGTAGGCCGACGTACAAGTAGGCCGCCAGCGCGGCGGCGGGCGAGACCTAGGCTTTGTCCGAAAAGTGCCTGCGCTCGACCATGCGGCGTTAAAAATAGGCTCAAAGTACTCATTTACAACCCGTAAACTCCGCCTTTTCGCCCATTTTTTGCCTTGCCTGGCCATCGCTCGTCGACTTTTCAGACGAAGCCTAACCTTTACTGCCCAACCCCTGCTCGTCAAGCGTGCCGACGTCGCTATGACGAATGTCCAGGCCCTTGACCAGGTAAATGACGTACTCGGCGAGATTGTCGGCGTGATCGCCGATGCGCTCCAGCGCGCGCAGGATCCACATCACGCTCAAGATCGAGGTAATCGAGCGCGGGTCCTCCATCATGAAGGTCACCAGCGAGCGCATCGCCGAGGTGTATTCGCTGTCCACCGCGTCGTCCTCGCGGACCACCTTGAGCGCCAGTTCGGTATCGAAACGGGCGAAGGCGGTCAGCGCGTCGCGGACCATGCCGCGCACGTGCTCGCTGATGTGGCGGACCTCGACGAAGCCGCGCGCCGAGCGCCCCGATTCGGCCAGCGCCAGCGCATTGCGGGCAATCTTGTTGGCCTCGTCGCCGATCCGCTCGAGATCCGAGGTGGCGCGAATCACCGCCAGCACCAGGCGCAGGTCGGAGGCCGCCGGCTGGCGGCGCGCCAGCACCCGGGTGCACTCCTCGTCGATCCTGAGCTGCATGTCATTGACCGCGGTGTCGTTGTCGCGGACCTGCTCGGCCAGCCGGCTGTCGCCCTCGAGCAGCGCCGAGATGGCGTCCTGGACCTGCTTCTCGACCAGCCCGCCCATCGCCATCAAATGGGTCTTGAGCGCCTCGAGCTCCTGGTTGAACTGGTTGGAAATGTGCTGACTGTGAGTATCGCTGGTGATATCCATGTTTCCTCCGGGGCCGCGAGGGTTTGTAAACGCTCAGTTCAGGCGGCCGGTGATGTAATTTTCGGTGCGCGTCAGGCGCGAATGAGTGGACAGCTGTGGATGTCAGACAACGCTAGCGAAGCTCCTCGCGATGCAGGCCACGGTGATGTGCCCGCAGATGTTGCCGCAGAAATATTGCAGTCAGGTTAAGCCCCGATCACCGTCGACACCAGTGGCAGCGCACTTGCCACGTCGCCGGGGCCGATGGGAGAGTGGTCGAGCGGGCCGCCCGCCGTTTAAGATGAGGCCGAGCAGGTGGATAACAACAAGCGCTGGATAGGAGCGAGCATGACCGACCTCGATGACGTACCGGCCCCGCAGGGCGATCTGACCCTGAAGGTCCTGGCGCGGCGCCAGGACACCAATTTCTACGGCGATATCAGCGGCGGCTGGTTGATCGATCAAATGGACCAGGCCGCCGAGCTGTGCGCCGGCCGCCTGGCCCATGGGCGCACCGCCACGGTGGCCGTCGAATCGATGGATTTTCTGTGCCCGGTGCGTATCGGCTCGGTGGTCAACATCTTCACCGCCGTGCGCGATATCGGTCACAGCTCGATCACCATCGATGCCGAGGTATGGATACGCTCGCCCCACGAACGCAACCCCGACGAGCTCTACAAGGTTACCGAGGCACGCTTCGTGATGGTCGCGCTGGACGACAACGGGCGCATCCGCGCGGTACCGACCGAGCCCTGACCCCGGCCGCCTAGCCGCGCACCAAGGCGCGGTTCTTGAGATAGGCGAACTCGCCGATATCGGTGTACGGCCGAATGCGCTGCTGGAAGGCGCGATACGACTCATAGATCTTGGCCGAGGCGGGATCGCTTGCCGCCTGCTTCTCGAGGACCTTCTGCGAGGCCCCGTACAGCGCCTTGAGCACGTCGTCGGGCAGCGAGCGCAGCTTGACGCCATGCTCGTCGACCAGCGTCTTGAGCGCCTCGGCGTTGCGCAATGTGAATTCATCGATCATCGCCAGATTGGCGCTGCGCGCCGCCTCGGCGACCACGATCTTGAGATCGTCGGGCAGCGCTTGCCAGGCCTCGAGATTGACGGTTCCCTCGAGTATCGCGCTGGGCTCGTTCCATGCCGAGGTGTAGTAGTAGTCAGCAACCTGATACAGACCGAAGGCCAGGTCGTTGTAGGGCCCTACCCAGTCGGCGGCGTCGAGCACGCCGGTCTGCATCGAGGTGAAGATCTCCGAACCGGGAATGGTCAGCGCCGTGGCGCCGATGCGGTTCATGACCTCGCCGGCAAGCCCGGGAAGGCGGATCTTGAGCCCCTGCATGTCCTCCAGCGAGTCGATCTCCTGCTTGAACCAGCCGGCCATCTGAGTGCCGGTGTTGCCCACCGCGAACGGCTTGAGATTGTACTCGGCGTAGAGGTCGTCCCACAGTTTCAAGCCGCCGCCCTGGTACAGCCAGGCGTTGGTTTCGGTGGTGTTCATGCCGAACGGCACGGCGGTGAAATATTGCGCCGCCGGAACCTTGCCGAGCCAATAGTAGGAGGCCGAGTGGCCCATTTGTGCGGTGCCCGACGACACCGCGTCGAACACTTCCAGGGCGGGAACCATCTCGCCGGCGCCATAGACATCGACCTGCATGCGTCCGCCGGACAGCTCGCCGATGCGCTTGGCGAAATCGTTGGCGCCGGTACCCCGCGCCGGAAAATTCTTGGGCCAGGAGGTGACCATCTTCCAGCGCACGGTGTCCTGCGCGCGAGCGGTGGAAACGAAGGGGGCGGCGACCGCGCCGGCGGCACCGGCGCCGAGCGCGGTAAGAAACTTGCGACGTTGCATCACGGGCGTGACTCCAGGTGATTGTTCTGTTTGGCCCCGAGGGGCGCAAAGCTCCGTTTCGGAGTATGCGCGAAGGGCGTTTTCAGGGGCAAGCGAATAGGCGGCGTCTGGGCATGGCGTCAGAGCGGCGTCAACTTGGCGAAGCCCAGCACCAGCCACTTGTCGCCTTCGCCCTCGAAGCTGACGTGAACCCGGGCCCGCTCGCCCTGACCCTCGGCATTGAGGATCACGCCTTCGCCGAACAGCGGATGGCTGACCCGCTGGCCCAGCGACAGCGCGGGCAGGTCGTCGCCGGCCGAGACCGTGGTCTGCTGCGACAGGCCGCGCCCCGCGCGCGTCGCGGTGACCGGACGCGAGATCTGGCCGCGCAGGCGCACCTCCTCGAGCAGTTCCTCGGGCAGTTCGCGGATGAATCGCGACGGGCGCTGGAAGGTTTCCTTGCCATGCAGGCGACGCATCTCGGCGTGGGTCAGGTAGAGCTTGTGCATGGCGCGGGTCACGCCGACGTAGCACAACCGGCGCTCCTCCTCGAGGCGCCCCGGCTCTTCCAGCGACATCTTGTGCGGGAACAGCCCTTCCTCGACGCCGGCGACGAACACGATGGGGAACTCCAGACCCTTGGCCGAGTGCAGGGTCATCAACTGCACGCAGTCCTCGAACTCGTCGGCCTCGTGATCGCCGGCGTTGAGCGCCGCCTCGGCAAGAAACGGCGCAAGCGCCGCGCTGCCCTCGCCGACTTCCGCGAGGTTCATGGCGTCGCCCTGGGTGAAGGCCCGCGCGGCGTTGACCAGTTCCTCGAGGTTCTCGACCCGCATTTCTCCTTTGGACTGACTGCCCTTCTCGCCCTTATCGCTGCGGTGGTGCTCGATCAGCCCGGTGACCGCGTTGACGTGGGTGATGATCTCGTAAAGCGCCATTCCCGCGGTCTCGTTGTCGAGACGCTCGATCAGGTTGGCGAACGCCGTGAGCGCGTTGCCGGCGCGGCCCTTGCAGGTGCCGTCGCTGACGCTGTCATGCAGCGCCTGCCACAGCGAGACGCCGTGATCGCGGGCCCGCTCGCGCAGGATCTCCACGGTGCGGGTGCCGATGCCGCGCGCCGGCACGTTGATCACTCGCTCCAGCGAGGCGTCGTCCTCGCGGTTGATCAGCAGGCGCAGGTAGGCCAGTGCGTTCTTGATCTCCAGGCGCTCGTAGAAGCGCTGGCCGCCGTAGATGCGATACGGCATGCCCTGGCGGATCAGTGTCTCCTCGAGCACCCGCGACTGGGCATTGGAGCGATACAGGATCGCCACTTCGCGGCGATTGAAGCCCTCGTCGAGCTTGGCCTTGATGGTGTCGACGATGAAGCGCGCCTCGTCCAGGTCGTTGACGCCGGCATACACCGAGATCGGCTCGCCCTTGGCGCCGGCGGTCCACAGCTCCTTGCCCATGCGCCCGGCATTGTGGCTGATCAGCGCGTTGGCGGCATCGAGGATCGCGCTGGTCGAGCGGTAGTTCTGCTCGAGACGCACGGTACGGGTATTGGCGAACTCCTGCTCGAAGCGGCGGATGTTCTCGACCCGTGCCCCGCGCCAGCCGTAGATCGACTGATCGTCATCGCCGACCACGGTGAGCCCGGCGCTGTCGCCGGCCAGCAGCTTGAGCCAGGCGTACTGCAGGGTGTTGGTGTCCTGGAACTCGTCGACCAGCAGGTGGGCGAAGCGCTCGCGGTAGTGGGCCAGCAGCCGCGGATTGTCGCGCAACAGCTCGAGGCTTCTGAGCAGCAGTTCGCCGAAGTCGACCAGCCCGCCGCGCTCGCAGGTCAGCTGGTAGCGCTCGTAGAGTTCGACCATCTGGCCCAGGTAGACGTCGCCGTGGGTCTGCACCTGGTGCGCACGCAGGCCCTCCTCCTTGCAGCCCGAGATGAAATGCTGGACCTGACGCGGCGGATAGCGCTCGTCGTCGATGTCGTGGTCCTTGAGCAGCCGCTTGATCAGGCGCAGCTGGTCGTCGCTATCGATGATCTGGAAGTGCTGGGGCAGCCTCGCGTCCTGCCAGTGGGTGCGCAGCAGGCGATGGGCGATGGAGTGGAAGGTGCCGACCCAGATGTTGCGCAACGACAGGCCCAGCAGCGCCTCGAGGCGGGTGCGCATCTCGCGGGCCGCCTTGTTGGTGAAGGTCACGGCGAGAATCGCGTAGGGCGAGAGCTGCTCGACCTGCATCAGCCAGGCGATGCGGTGAACCAGCACCCGGGTCTTGCCCGAGCCGGCGCCGGCCAGCACCAGCATGTTGCCCATCGGTGCGCTGACGGCCTCGCGCTGGGCAGGGTTGAGAGCGTCGAGAAGCGGCGAAACGTCGCCCGGCGAAACGTCGTCCATGGGAATGTTCGGGGTGTCGAAATGGACGCCCAGCTTAGCATATGAGAATCCGCCACGAGCGACGAGCGACGAGCGACGAGCGACGAACAGCAAGCATGGGCCAGCCCGAAGCTCGAAGCCCGAAGCTCGAAGCCCGAAGCTCGAAGCCCGAAGCTCGAAGCCCGAAGCTCGAAGCCCGAAGCCCGAAGCTCAAGTATCGGCTTCGGGAAAGCGCAGCGGATTGAGGCTGCGCTTGACCGCCTTGAGTTGCTCGGTGAGATGCGGCCCGCGGGTCTTGGCCACGCCCACCGCCAGCACGTCGATCAGCACCAGATGAGCGATGCGCGAGCTCATCGGCGTGTAGATCTCGGTGTCCTCGTGGACGTCGATATACAGCGGCAGGCCGACTTCCTCGGCCAGCGGCGTAGCGCTGGGACACAGGCCGATCACCGTGGCCCCGGTCTCGCGCGCCAGGCGCACGCTGTCGACCAGCGCGCGGGTGCGTCCGGTCTGCGAGATGGCCACCACCACGTCGCCCTCCTTGAGGGTCGCCGCCGACATGTTCTGCATGTGCGGGTCGGCATAGGCCGATGTCGAGATCTGCAGGCGGAAGAACTTGTGCTGGGCATCGAAGG
>Ga0114911_1001481_pt1 | contig 12215 bp, 9 predicted proteins | sample MalvireepMed_904_FD_89688 | JGI IMG/M metagenome (GOLD analysis project Ga0114911, IMG submission 89688) | Marine viral communities from the Global Malaspina Expedition - Malaspina viral metaG DeepMed_904 | ecosystem: Environmental > Aquatic > Marine > Oceanic | place: Mediterranean Sea...
ACCACCATGCTCGGCGGCGGCACCGGCCCGGCCACGGGCACCAACGCCACCACCTGCACGCCGGGCCCGTGGCACATTGGCAAGATGCTCCAGGCGGTGGATTCCCTGCCCATGAACATTGGTTTTCTGGGCAAGGGCAACGCCTCCCTGCCGGAATCCCTGGAACTGCAGATCCAGGCTGGCGCCATTGGCCTGAAGCTGCATGAAGACTGGGGCACCACCCCGGCCAGCATCGATAACTGCCTCACCGTGGCCGACAAATACGATGTGCAGGTGGCGATTCACACCGACACCCTGAACGAATCCGGCTTTGTGGAAGACACTCTGGCCGCGTTCAAAGAACGTTGCATCCACACCTACCACACCGAAGGCGCCGGCGGTGGCCACGCACCGGACATCATCACCGCCTGCTCCAAGGATTACGTGCTGCCGTCGTCCACCAACCCGACACGACCCTACACCGTGAACACCATCGACGAACACCTCGACATGCTGATGGTGTGCCACCACCTGGACCCGAACATCCCGGAAGACGTCGCCTTTGCCGACTCCCGCATCCGCCGCGAGACCATCGCCGCCGAGGACATCCTGCAGGACATGGGCGTGATCTCCATGATCGCCTCAGACTCCCAGGCCATGGGCCGCGTGGGCGAAGTGGTTTGCCGCACCTGGCAGACCGCCCACAAGATGAAACAGCAGCGCGGCCTGCTGCCGGAGGCTGAAGACCTGGGCGCCGACAACCTGCGCGCCAAACGCTACATCGCCAAGTACACCATCAACCCGGCCATCACCCATGGCATCGCCCATGAAGTGGGTTCCGTGGAAGTGGGCAAGCTGGCGGACCTGGTGCTCTGGAGCCCGGCGTTCTTCGGCGTGAAGCCGGCCACCATTCTCAAAGGCGGCATGATTGCCGCTGCGCCCATGGGCGACCCGAACGCCTCGATTCCCACGCCCCAGCCGGTGCATTACCGCCCCATGTTCGGCGCCTTCGGCAAAGCCGCCAGTGCCACCCGCCTGAGCTTTGTGAGCCAGGCCGCTATTGATGCCGGTATTGGCAAGGAACTGGGCCTGGACAGCCCGCTGTCCGCCTGTAAAGGCGTGCGTGACGTGCGCAAGGGCGACATGAAACTGAACGACGCGTGCCCGCACATCACCGTGGACCCGCAAACCTACGAAGTGCATGCCGATGGCGAACTGCTCACCTGTGAGCCGGCCACCGAGCTGCCTCTGGCCCAGCGCTACCATCTCTTTTAATCAATACAGCTCAAGGCTGTTCTGAGCCGGGTATTGGAGAACTGATTATGTTGGAACTGACAAAACGCCTGAGCGAACAGGAAGCTGCCGAAATCGACAGCTCCGAAATTCTCGATAACCTGATTTTGCCGTACGAGCTGCGCATCCGTGGCCGCCTGCGCGCCACCACCCAGACCAGGGTGGACGTGGGCCTGTTTCTTGATCGCGGCCCCGTGCTGCGGGACGGCGACCTGCTACTGGCAAAAACCGGAGAGATCATTCGCATCCGCGCGGCCGAGGAACAGGTGGTCACCGCCCGAATCGAAAACGGCCAGCCCCTGGCGCGCCTGTGTTACCACCTGGGCAACCGCCACGTGACCCTGGCCATCGGCATGGACGACAAAGGCGCCTACGTGCGCATTACCCCGGACCACGTGCTGGAAGAACTGGCGGAACGCCTGGGTGCCACACTTGTGCACCACACCGCGCCATTCGATCCGGAACCCGGAGCCTACACCCAGGCCGGGTATTCCCATGGAAACGGGCACAGCCACGGCCATTCCCACGGCCATTCCCACGGCCACAGCCATTCACACGATCACGACCACGGGCACAGCCATGGCCACAGTCACAGTCACAAACACACCCACTGAGGCCGCCACCCCGCAGGTGGACGACCTGGCATTGCTGGGCCTGATGCAACTGGTCAGCCCCGCACTGCCCATCGGCGCCTTCGCCTGGTCCCAGGGCCTGGAAAGCGCCTTCGAACTGGGCTGGGTGAACAACGAAGCCGAACTGGCCCAGTGGATTGAAGGCGTGCTGGAAGACGGCCTCAGCCGCTGCGAACTGCCCCTGCTGGTGCGTTTGCAGACCGCCTGGGCCGAAGGTGATGCCATTGCGCTGGCAAAGTGGAACGACTGGCTGCACGCCACCCGGGAAACCGCCGAACTGAGCGACGAAGACACCCGCCTCGGCGGCGCCCTCGTTACTCTTTTGCGCAACCTGGAGCTGCTGCCCGAGCCACACCTGATTCCGGAAGAGCCTGGCTACATCACCATGTTCGCCTGGGCCGCCCACAAACGCTTTGTACCGGTGCGCCAAACACTGCTCGGCTTTGCCTGGGCCTGGCTGGAAAACCAGCTCGCCGTGGCCTGCAAGGCATTGCCCCTGGGCCACACCGCTGCACAGCGCATTATCGAACGGCTGCGCCCCCAACTGGCGGTGGCGGTGGACACGGCCCTTGAACGAAACGATCACGAACTCGGGCCCATCCTGCCGGGACTGGCGCTCGGAAGTGCCCTGCATGAAACACAGTATTCACGGCTTTTCAGAAGCTGAATAACAAACGAGGAGAAACTGCCATGACACATTGCCTGAGAGTGGGAGTCGGTGGGCCGGTTGGTTCCGGTAAAACCGCCCTGCTGCGCCAGTTGTGCAAAGCCCTTCGCGACCACTACGACATTGCCGTGGTGACCAACGACATCTACACCCGGGAAGACGCCGACTTCCTCCTGCGCCACGAAGCCCTGGCCGCAGACCGCATCCTCGGCGTGGAAACCGGCGGCTGCCCGCACACCGCCATCCGCGAAGATGCCTCCATGAACCTGGCGGCCATCGACGACCTGCAAAATCGCCACCCAAATCTGGAACTGGTGCTGGTGGAATCCGGCGGCGACAACCTCTCCGCCACCTTCAGCCCGGAACTGAGCGATCTCACCCTGTACGTGATCGACGTTTCCGCAGGCGACAAGATCCCCCGCAAAGGCGGCCCCGGCATCACCAAATCCGACCTGCTGATCATCAACAAGATCGACATCGCCGAACAGGTGCATGCCTCCCTGGATGTGATGGAGCGGGACAGCAAGAAAATGCGCGGCGAACGCCCCTTCGTGTTCACCAACCTGTACGACGGGGTAGGGCTGGAGACGATCATCAGCTTCATTCTGGAGCGGGGCATGTTGCCGGAGCGGCGTCCTGAAAAACTGGCGGAAACCGCCTGAGCCAACCGACTTCGAACGACTTGAGAACCATCAGGAGAAAACCATGAAACTCACAGCCAAACTCCTCACTGCTGCCGCGTTGCTGACTGCTTCCGCCTCCGCTATGGCCCACTCCGGCCACGCCGAAGGCGGCTTCATCAGCGGCCTTCTGCACCCAATGCTGGGCCTGGACCACCTGCTGGCCATGGCTGCCATCGGCTTCTGGAGTGTGCGCCAGAGCAAGCACATGAAAAACGCCACGCCGGCCTTCGTGATTGGCGGCATGATTCTCGGCGCCACCCTGGCCTGGGGCGGCCTGAGCTTGCCGGGCGTGGAAACAGGGATTACCTTCTCCGTACTGGTCGCGGGTATCCTGATTGCCACATTGGCGAAACTGCCAACCGCAGTCGGTGGCACTCTGGTTGGTGCGTTTATGCTGTTCCACGGTTTTGCGCATGGGGCTGAGATGCCTGCAGGTGCGACACTTGCCGCTTACCTGACTGGTTTTTCTATTGCTACGGTCGCCATTACCTTCGCTGGCCGTGGATTGGGTAGCCTGATGCTGAAAGCTGATAGCCGGTTTAGTCGTGGTGTTGGAGGTGTGCTGGTGGTTGCCGGAGCCTACCTGGTCGCTGCTTAATAATACCGAAACAAGCAGACACCTATGAAAGCCGCCCGGGAAACCGAGCGGCTTTTTCTGTATTCGGTTTACAGATTTTTACCCTCGCGGAGTGGTCAGCTTGCTGAAAGTTAGGTTAGTGTGTAGTTATTAGGAACGGACTTATACTCCTGTCAAGGGTAGCAGATGGACCTCGGCCAGTTGCTCACAACTCTTTTAAACATAATTCCAAATACCGGCCTGGCATTTCGTACCGCAGTTAATCTTTGCGCTGCTTTTCGACCAAGTGATCTCTGTGATAGCGGGCGTGCCTGCTCCGTTCGTGCCTTTAGAGCGGATTTGTTAACAGAGGCTGTAATGCTCGAAATTGCAGTAAAGATAATTGGGGGTCGGGGTCTCAAACGGCAGGGAATTAGGGTGAGAATCATTCGAAATGCCGCAGCACGGTTGGTTTGTCATCATTGCAATAATAACGAAGCGTTCCACCTAATGTGCCGTCATATTTGAAGGAGTCGAACGTTGTCTTTAGATGTAGCCTATAGCATCGAAGCTCAGGATTACCTTGACCCTGATAGGGCGTATGATCTTAATTGGTCGGGAATTATCACTGACAAAAAAAATTCATATGCCCTGGTACTAGCTGCATGGCCCAAGTTACGTGCGCTAACTTGGATGAAGACATTCAAGACATGAAAGTTGTGCCGCACTTTAGGATTTATGGGGATCACTCAAATGATTGCGAGGTAAGCAAAAATATACCACTGAACCTTCATTATGAAGACGGCACTCCCGTGAAGGAGGAGCGCCTTAGCGTTGACCAATCCATCGTTGACGTTTTCGAACTTGAGCGCCCTGAATCCTACTACGAAGAGCCACGGAAAAGTGATTCACCAAAGGCACATGTTGCGAAAAAGCCAAAATATGCAAAGAAAACGAGGGAAACGAAGCTCCGGGAAAGTGGAAGTATTGGCACAGTATATTCTGTGCGTTCAGTCGTCAGCAGGTATATACGTTATAAAAAAGATGGATCTATAAAATTTCGAAGAATAAATATTTCAGGAAAGGATATTTACTACAAAAGTATATTCAAATGTATTTGGGAGCAAGATCTGGATGACTTTCCAGATTTTCCGGTCATATACTACGGTTGGGCATTCGTTAATAGGCTTCCATCAGGCCGAGGCTACCAGGTAAAATTCAAGAAAAAACTAAAGCAAGGAAATGATAAGCTTACTGCTACTGCAATGATTGCTGATAGCACCATAGAAAATTATCAAATAAAAAAGCTTATGGCGACGAGGCTGAAAAAGATTTATCAAAAAGAAACACCCACAGCCTTTGTTTTTATATACGGTCAACCTGAAGTAAACACTTCAAAGTCTGGCCTAAAGTACGCCAACTTCAGTCTGAAAAATCTGGATATGATTGATGTTAACTATGAGTGCCCGCTACCAAAAGAATACAATAAATAGCTCCAGTTTGCTCCGGGCCTGCTGGCCCTCGACCGGACGACCTTGTCTCCGCTTCAGTGCAAAAAGGTCGCCGCTGAACACAGAGCGCTAGGCCCATTAATCAGGAACCCCATCATGGATAGTCCCAAGCCATTTCTTACAGAGATCCTTCATCAGGTTGTAGAACTAGGTGATGACAGAGCTCTTTGTGCCGGTTTCGAACGGAAAAAATGGCGTTCTGATCAGTTAGCCGATCACGTCCTTGAATGGCTTCCTGAGTTTGCACTTAAGCACTCAGAGTTGGAAGAGCTAGGTCACGCCAACGCAATGAAGTTAATTCGTCGCGCAGCCAAGACGGTGTATCAATCTGAAAAATATGAGAAGCGCGGCGAATTTGGTGAAATTATGCTGCATATCGCTATGCGCCAGTTTTACGACACCCTGCCTGCAATTAGCAAAATTTTCTACAAAACATCTGCTAACGAGACCGTCAAAGGGTTTGATGCTGTCCATGTAGTTCGAGGTGAAACTGGGTTGGAACTCTGGGTCGGCGAAACTAAGTTCTACCGTTGCTTAAAAAGTGCCATCAGAGACGTCGTTGCTGAAATTATCGACCACCTGGAAACCGACTATTTAAGGTCGGAATTTATCTTCATTGCCAACAAGATTGACCCGAGTTGGCCCGAAGCAGAGGCACTAAATGCACTGATTGACCAATCATCGTCAATTGACGAAGTGTTTGCCTCTATGTGCATCCCAGTACTCTTGACGTATGAAAGCCCTGCCACCGCTGGAAGTACGGAAATCGATCAAAAGTATGTGCAAGAAATCGAAAAAGAACTTATGTCAGAGTTCGCACGGTTGCGAACATCTCTCTGTGAGAAATACAAAGACAAGTACGACGAAGATTTTGGTATAACGCTCCACGTGCTAGTTATACCCCTCGCGGACAAAGACTCATTTATAGAGAGCTTGGATAAAAAGCTCAAGGGGCTCCAAGCATGATTACAGCAAATGCGCTTCGCGAGAAACTTAGTACTGCTGGCTGGGCAGATTCTCCTTTCGAGTTACTTGCACAGCTCTCCAGTGTCGTTTCACACGATCCAGATGTTGGGCGAGAGTTAACGATTCGAGCGCTGAATAATCGTGAGTTCCTTGCAGATCAATACCGACCAATATTGGATGAAATTACCGCTAATACGGGTCTGCATCCCTATATTGTAGATAATCTTAGAGAGTTATCCTCGCGAACAGCTCTGCTTCATGCGGCACACGAAGCTTCTGGCGAGATGGAGGGGTATGTAATTCATTCCGCACAGGCAAAGATCCTGTCGTATCTAGTCGCCGGCGAATCCGTTGTGCTCAGCGCCCCAACTTCTTTTGGTAAAAGCCTACTAATAGATTTAACAATTGCTTCGCGGGAGTTTGAAAACGTCGTTCTACTGGTTCCTACGTTGGCACTTGTAGAGGAAACCCGCCGCAGAATGGCTCGGTTTTCACATCGATATTCCATTGTCACTGCAATTAACCAGGAACTGTCTGACAAAAATATCTTTGTGCTTACGCAAGAAAGATATTTGGCAATGAGGAATGAAATTCCCACCGTCGATTTTTTCGCAATTGATGAATTTTACAAGTTGTCGATCTCGGATGACGGAGCCCGTTCGACTCAACTAAACGAAGCTTTGTTGCATTTGATGCGGCTTTCTCCTCAGTTCTTTATGCTTGGTCCTTCAATTCACGCAATCCCGGATGTTGCTAGCGAGAGACTAAACTGTCGGTTCATTGCGGAAAGATTCCAGACTGTCGTAACGGAACTGGTTGCATTGTCGAAAAAGCCAAACAAGGATGAAGCGCTTGCACGCCTTCTTGACGACATCGATGGTCAAACTCTGGTGTATTGCCAATCGCCGTCTAGTACGCGAAAAGTTCTAGCGAAGTACTTGGAGCTACGTGACGTTCCCCTAACCACCAACACTGAACTTTTAGAGGCTGCTGATTGGACTAGCGAAAATTATCATGAGGAGTGGCTTGTTTCGGTTGCTCTGAAGCATGGCATTGGCATCCATCATGGCCGGCTTCCTCGAGCTTTGGCTCGCTTTATGGTTCGGGCCTTTGAGCGTGGGCTGATTAATATCCTCCTGTGCACTTCAACTTTGATAGAAGGCGTAAATACTTCTGCAAAGAATGTGGTCGTATTCGACAATAAGCTTGGTGGAAACACTAAAAAGCACAACTTGGATTTTTTTACTTTCAATAATATTAGAGGGCGCTCTGGGCGGATGTTTGAGCATTTCATTGGAAACGTCTATTACTTCGAAACCCCTCCGCAGGAAGAGTTACCCTTTGTCGATATCCCCGCGATCAACCCCACGGAAGCAACGCCAAGTAGTTTGCTTATTCAAATGCGCGAATCTGATATTCCAGAAAGCTTAATGCATAAATACCAAGATTTCAGAAACAATAGCTTCATTGAGTTTGACCAGCTCAGGGCAATGTCTGGGATCGAACCCGAAATGGTCATTGATGCAGCGCGCTACTTGTACGAACTTCCTGTCCAAGAGCTTGTTGCGTTTTCATGGTCAAATAGACCTCAGTACGACGATCTAAGAGTTACTTCAGAGATTATCTGGGATTACATGGGGGGTAGCGTAGCAGCAAAAAGAGCGGCTATTTATTCCCATAAGATGATGACTTTTTGGCTCTGGAAGCTTTATACGTCTAGGAGTGTTAGTAAGTTCCGACGCGAGATGATCTTAAGTCAGATCCAAAATGGAAAAAAGCCAGACGATGCTGTAGAGAATGTTCTTGCCTTTCTCAGAAATTGGGCATCTTTCAATTATCCAAAATACTTATCGTCACTGCATGAGATTGTGAATGTTGTTTTGCTAAAAAGAGGTTTTTCTGCCGCAAATTATATTCCTTTTGCAACGCAGATAGAGCACTTGTTCCAGCCGACAGCATTCTCAACGCTGGAAGAATACGGTTTACCTTCCGAGATTGCTCAGTCATTGGCCGATAGAGAGGTTTTTTCAGGTCAAGATAGCTTGGAGGTAATTGTGAGCTCACTAAAACGCCCTGACTTGACGAGGTTCGGAGCAACTCAATTTGAGAGAGGAATGATCGATGACTTTCAGATTGGGATTATGGGTAGGTCCTCAGATGGCTAACAAGTGACTGTGGCTGAAATTCCGTAAATTAAGCCATTTCAACTAGCCATGATTCCTGGTTTTTGATCATGGCATTGAGCACCATCATTACCTTTCTCATGCAGGCAATCAGGGCAAAGTTGGTGATCATTCCCTGTGGCTTTAGGTGCTCCTAACAAAGTTTAAAAGCCGGATTGCATTTGATGAACGAGTGTCTGGAAAATAAATCTATCCCGGTTTTCTACACGAATCGGAGCCACAAGTGATAAAGCCCAGTTGTTACAGTTGCCGAAGAAGATTTGATCCGTCTGAGCTCCGGGTCTCTTATTCGAAAAACTACTGTGAGCGCTGCGGTGTTGGGCTGTTTGGTGAGGACTATTTCAGTTTCAAAGCCAAGCCCGCCCCAACTGTCCGGAAGAACCTGGCGGTCCATTTTGCAGTGCTTTTTCTCGGGGGCGCTGGCTTGTTGCTATGGCTTTTGACTGGCTTGTCGTGACCGCTCAGAATCGGAACAGACCTATTTTCGGAAAGCGTTCGACATAACCATGCACAGCAGCAGTCTGCGAGGCAGCGATTTCAAAATCACCCAGGATGGCGAGGCCATTCCGCATGCGGACTTGTTTTCGTCGTTTCAGGATACCGATCGCCTTGGAATCCTTGTCCCTCGTCGGTTTGAGGGCATTGGTGCAATGACCCTCGTCATGGCCTACGTCACGGCGTTCTATGACCGCTATCGCGAGCGCGGGCCAGAGTTTTATGCCTACCCGGATTTCTTTACGTTTCAGCGGGAGGCGCCCTGTGCCGACTATGGCATGTTCGACATCTGGCCCAACCACAAGAATGTCCACGTTCCAAACGACCCGCAGCAGACCGCAGAGGCCATAAACGGGCGTGGCGTGAACGTTTTACTGGTTCCCGACAACGACCCGCGGGAGGTAGCGATCTCATCGGTTGAACGAGAAAGTGCCAGGCGCAATATCCAGCAGTGCTTTGCCTACTCGGAGTCCGGTACTGCGGCATCGTCAGATCTTGTCATCGAGTGCCGGAGTGAACTGCTCCGGGGTTATGCATTGTCCGTTCTCGACTCTCTGCTTGCCGACGAATCGGTGCTGGAACAGCGCAGGCAATGGTAGGCGCGACTGGCCGGCGACACGCTGCGCCAAACGTTTCGTAAGTTGGATCTTGATGATGCTTTGCGGAGGATCTGGCTAGAACAATTAAAAGTCGGGACCGACTTCTTTGTCGGTTCACAAATATCGGTAGGGTGGCCGCTACGACGACCTAAGGCACCGAGAATGACAGTGTCTCCAACGTATGGAAGCCCCATTTGTTGCTATTCTGCCTCGAGGACTTTTGACCGAATGCGTGATAGCCGAGCCATCAACGTTTTGAGTCTACCATCGTGATCCTGATCACTATGGTATCTAAGCCACGCTTCGAAGTGCTCAAATGGCATTCCGATTGAGTTGGAGCTAGATTTGTAATTGCTGTTCGTATACCTGAACCATTCGTTGATTATGATGGGGAACGAGTAAATCCAGATCCCAAATCCCGCCACATTGTATCGAGACCAGAATACCTGATCATCTGCATGGTTCTTACAGATGGCTATGGATGTCTTCTCGAAGAAAGCCAGGGCTTCGTAGATTTTGCTGACATCGTCCTGGTGATCGGCCTGCAAAGTACGTGCGATCGATTTGATCGCAGAGGGGAAGTTTTCAGCCATATGTTCCATTCGAGTAACGAATACTTCCCAAGGGTCTGAATTAGCGGGCGCTTTGGATTGTATTTGCGAGACTTCAAGGCAGTTTCTGTAAGCATCGCCTAAATGGTTGCTCAGGGGGCCGATGGAGGCGAAGACGATATTAATGTCTGGTGCCGACGAGCAGAGGTTATGGGCGTGCTCAACTTTATCCCTGTTCAGCTTGTCACGAAGCTGGTTCAAACCTAAATAGGTGGCGGTGAGAATCGACATAATGATGGCGAGTGGTGAAAGCAAGTCGGTTAGATCCGCCGCCAAAAGCGAATTAGTCAAAGGCGCAGGCTTCAAGCTTTCATAGAATGCGAACCCGATGGATTGAATCAGAACAATCACCAGGAGGATTGCAGCAAGAATGGCAATCGCACGAATTTGTTTCGTTTGCTTTTGAAGATTGCTTCTTTTGTTGGAGCCTTCTTCAATTTGGGCTTTGAGTGACTTCAGTCTTAACGAAATTTTATCGTCGAGGTTGTTCATTTCGCTACATCCTTTTAGCGTGGAAATGTGGGCGTACACAGATAATTTTGGCATTGAATTATTTCGGTCTGCTCAAAAAATATACACCTTTATGGTTTGAGTGTCCTCTGTCATCGAAAACAAATTCGCCGGCATGGTTTGCCGGATACTGGCTTTCGCAGCCTGCTGGGCTATGCTTGCCTTATCTTTAGGCGGCCGCGAGGCGGCTTGCCGGCGTAGCAATCCAAAGAGTGCAGAGTAGTGGCTGTAACAGGAGGTTCTGCCTAAGTAAATCGAAAAGGAATTTGTCATGAAAGACCGCTCGAAAGGCGCCCGTTTCGCCCTTGTTATCGCGATGGTTGTGTCACTGTCGGCCTGTATTTCTCATCAGCGGTACCGCACCGAATCTGGTTTGTGTATTTCGGCCAACCCTCTTGAAGAATGTTCTCAGCATACGCTCCAAGTATTTCAGTCCCCCGAGGCGATTAACGAAAAGTACCACTTGGGCTTTGTCGAATTCGACGATCAGGGGCAGCTCTGGGATCGTGGGCAATTAAGGGAGGTGATCGGCCAGGTCAATACTTTGGCCGCCCATAAGGATCTTTTGATGGTGGTGTTTGTGCACGGCTGGAAGCACAGTGCGCAAGCCGGAGACTGCAATATATCCAGTTTTCGAGAGTCACTGCGTCGATTGAGTGCACTGGAGTCAGCAATGAGCGTCAGGACCGGTGCGCCGTCAAGGGAAGTGGTCGGCATTTATCTGGGCTGGCGCGGCGGCTCCGTGAGTTTGCCTGGATTGAAAGAGCTGACATTCTGGGAGCGCAAGAATACCGCCCATAAAGTAGGGCGGGGTGGCGCTACTGAATTGCTCAGCCGCCTGGAGCTCGTTCAGAAAACCAAACGGGCTCAGTCGCTTGCCGATGGCAAACCCCACCGTACCCGTTTTGTCGTGGTGGGGCACAGTTTTGGTGGAGCGCTGGTCTTTTCAGCGATGAGCGAGATTTTAGAGAACGGATTTGTACAAACTTATGGCCCGGACGCTGTGGTGAGCGATACAGTCGGCTTCGCGGATCTGGTTGTCCTGATTAACCCGGCTTTCGAGGCAGGACGCTATGCGGCGCTCAGTGATATGGCGAATGAGCGGCGGCGGTACTTTCAGGGCCAGTTGCCAGTATTGGCGGTTCTCACCTCTGAGGATGACGATGCAACCGGCATGGCATTCCCCCTTGGCCGCTGGTTTTCTACGCTGTTTGAAACCGAGCGGGAAGCCCAGCGCCTCAATCCCGTTACCGGGGAGAACGAAGTTATCGATCAGGGCTCTGCCAATGTGACGGCATTGGGCCACTTCGATCCGTATCTGACCCATTACCTTCGTGCGAAGGAGACCCTTGCGGACGACGAAAAGGCCGGTTTCAGCGCTTCCACGGCAGTTCAGACATTCGTTGAAGCCAGCAAGGGCTGGGAAGCAGACAAGCCAGGTAGCCGCATCCCGTTTGAAGGCGCAGTGCTCGAGCGCACGGATTCCTCGGCCGGGCGAAATCCTTATTTGAATATACGGGTGGATGGCGA
>Ga0114911_1001483_pt1 | contig 12210 bp, 10 predicted proteins | sample MalvireepMed_904_FD_89688 | JGI IMG/M metagenome (GOLD analysis project Ga0114911, IMG submission 89688) | Marine viral communities from the Global Malaspina Expedition - Malaspina viral metaG DeepMed_904 | ecosystem: Environmental > Aquatic > Marine > Oceanic | place: Mediterranean Sea...
GCATTCAGCTTCCTGGCCGATGCCGCCGGCTGGCAGCGCTGGTTCTTTGTCGCCCTGGCGGTCGTGGTCAGTGTGGTGCTGGTGGGCTGGCTGAGAAAACTCAAAGCCGATGAAACCTGGAACGCGATTGCCATCGTACTCATACTCGGCGGCGCGCTGGGTAACGTCTACGATCGGGTAGTGCACGGGTACGTGGTCGACTTCCTGCATTTCTACTGGCAGGACTGGCACTTTCCCGCCTTTAACCTGGCTGACACCGCGATCACCATCGGTGCCGCCATGATGATTCTTGATATGTTTCGCAAGCCCGCCGATTCGGACGGGGATGCGCAAAGGAGTGAGTAGCTCTTATGAATGAACTGCCTGTCGACAAGGGTACCCGGGTAAAACTGCATTTCGCCCTCAAGTTTCCGGATGGCGAAGTGATTGATTCGACCTTTGAGAAAGAGCCGGCTTCCCTGGAAATCGGCGATGACAACCTGCCGGAAAATTTCGAAGCCTACCTGATGGGCATGAAAGCCGGTGATAAAGACAGCTTCCAGGTGCCGCCAGAGAAAGCCTTTGGTCAGCACAATCCGAATAACGTGCAGAGCTTCAAGCGCCATGAGTTCAGCCCGGATATGGTGCTCGAGCCCGGCGTGATGATCTCCTTCGCCGATGCGCGCCAGAGCGAGTTGCCAGGTGTTGTCAGCCGAGTAGAGGGCGACGAAGTGGAGGTGGATTTCAATCACCCCCTGGCAGGGCGTACACTGACATTTGAAGTAGAAATCATTGATGTAGAGCCGGCCGGCCCGGCCCACTAACCAGAGCAGCAGGTTGATATGCAGATCCGACTCGCCAATCCCCGAGGTTTTTGTGCCGGCGTGGACCGCGCCATTGAAATCGTCAACCGGGCGCTGGACGTGTTCGGTGCGCCTATCTATGTAAGGCACGAGGTGGTCCACAATAAATTTGTGGTGGACAACCTGCGCAACCGTGGCGCCATTTTCGTGGACGAGCTGGATGAAGTGCCAGACGACAAACTTGTCATTTTCAGTGCCCACGGCGTTTCCCAGGCCGTCCAGAACGAAGCGGCCCGCCGCGGCCTGAAGGTGTTCGACGCCACCTGCCCGCTGGTCACCAAAGTCCACCTGGAAGTCATGCGTTACAGCCGCGATGGCCGGGAATGCGTGCTGATCGGCCACCACGGCCACCCGGAAGTGGAAGGCACCATGGGGCAGTACGACCACAGCAATGGCGGTGAAATCTACCTCGTGGAAAACGAGGAGGATGTCGCCAACCTCGAGGTAAAAGGCCCCGCAAAGCTTTCCTACGTGACCCAGACTACTCTGTCCATGGACGATACCGCCCGGGTGATCGACGCCCTCCGTGCAAAGTTCCCGGAGATCCAGGGCCCGCGCAAAGACGATATCTGCTACGCCACCCAGAACCGTCAGGATGCCGTGAAGCAATTGGCTGGCGACTGCGATCTGATGCTGGTAGTCGGCTCGCCGAACAGTTCCAACTCAAACCGTCTGCGTGAGCTGGCGGAGAGGATGGGGACACCCGCTTACCTTATTGATGAGGCTTCTCAGATTGATGCTGCATGGCTGGAAGGGAAGACTTCAATCGGGGTTACCGCTGGCGCTTCGGCCCCCGAGGTTCTGGTGAACGATGTTATCACTCGCCTGCGAGAGCTTGGCGGGAGCGTTCCGGAGGAGATTGCCGGGCGTGAGGAGAATATTGTGTTTTCTATGCCGCGAGAACTTAGGATTGATGCTGTTGAGGTTACCTGAGACCTCAATAGCGCACCTTGGCCCATCTAACTTTCCCCCTCCAGACTCCGAGTTCTTACACAAGATACTCTCCACCGATGCCGCCTATCGTCTAACCGTTGCCGCTCGTCGCTAAGATATAGATCACCGAAAAATCATGGAATAATCTTAACTTAACCAAGAGTGGAATAAAGTTATGGCCAGACAGCCCTTCAAAAGCGGGTTCACGCTAATCGAGTTAATTGTGACTATTGCCGTAGCCGCGATTCTAATCGGCGTTGCCATACCGTCATTTCGCAACCTGATCGTGAGTAATCGATTGAATACGATTTCCACCGAAATGGTAAGCGCAATCAGCTTTGCCCGCTCTGAATCAGTCAAGCGCAATAGTCCGATTGTTTTGTGCCGAGCTGCGAGCTCTACAGCAACAGCTTGCGCTTCAGGTGACGAATGGACGCACTGGGTCATTCTTTCGGGCTCGGATGTAATCCGAAGAGGCGAAATTAACAGTCACAACTCAACGATCAGGGTTTCCTCCGATCTCACGAATGACCAAGTTGTTTTCGCAGGTGACGGTCTTGCTCGCACGGGTGGGAATATCATCAATGAATCTGAAATTACCATCTGTAGCACCAATGGTCCCAGTGAGTCGATTAGAGAAGTGACTTTTGGGGCGGCGAGTCGGATATCCACTAATAGGGTTACGGGTACTTGTTCATGAGAATACCTATGATGGCGGCTAACTTTAATATACAACGCGGTGTTGGTCTCATTGAAGTTCTTATTACAGTCCTTGTGCTGGCCATTGGTCTACTCGGGTTGGCAGCGCTTCAACAGCTGTCCCTGAGCAATAATCAGAGCGCGATGGAAAGGTCGATGGGTGTGGTTCAGTCCTACTCGATCATTGAATCAATAAGAGCCGACCCAGATTCTGCCAAGAGCGGGCGGTTTAATATAGCGATAGATGCCGCACCAAGTGGCAGTACCTTTCCAGCTCAAGCTCTGGCAGTTTGGCGCGGTGAGTTGAGCCAGAATCTGGGTGCCGACGCGACGGGATCGGTTAACTGTTCGGCCACCAAGTGCACAGTGGTTATTCAATGGGACGATAGCCGCGGGTTGGACGGCGACAGCACGCAGCAGATTGTTACTGAGGTACATTTATGAACCGCCAAATTCCCCTCACAACGACCGCTTTTTATGTTCGTAGCCGCGGCTTAGCGCTCGTTGAGTTAATGATCGCCCTTGTTCTTGGACTGGTTATTATTGGTGCAGCCACCGGTATTATGCTTTCCGGTATTCAGGGATTTCGCACCACGCAGGGTCTTTCCCAGGTGCAGGACTCAGCCAGGGTGGGCTTTGAGTTACTTGCTAGAGATATTCGTCAGGCAGGGAACATTCCATGTGGAAACGACATTCCAATCGTCAATGTTTTGAACTCGGCCCAGGGCGATCCCGATGATGTGCCGTGGCAGTATGACTTCAACAACGCTTTTATAGGTTTCGAGGGTAATACAGACCTAGAGGGGATTCCGGATACAGGCGCGGGTAGTCAAATTTCGGGCACCGAGTCGCTTGTTATGTTGTCAGGAGCTGCGTCGGACGTTTATGTGTCGGACTACCCCATAAACAACAATGGCGCTTCCTTCACGATCGATACAGCGAGCGGTGGGCCGAGCGGGCTGGCTGATGGCGAGATCTTGATGATATGCAACGAAAATCAGGCGACTATTTTCCAGATGACACAGTCTGGAAACGGTGGAAATAACGGAAACAACGGTAATAACGGTGGTGGATCTGGCGAGAATGTGGTCGTCAACACGGGTGGTACCTGGAGCCCTGGCAACTGCAGTAAGGGGTTGGGCCCTGTCATACCAGGAAACAATGCCAGCCAACCTTGCGACGTTAACGGAAACCCTGGTCCTTTCGATAAGAATGCGGTGATAGCAAGCCTCAGTAGTGTTGCTTGGTATGTTGGTGATAACGGCAGGGCCGACGAAGGTGGTCGATCTCTTTACATGGCGCGCCTCGGCACGAGCGCCGGCGATGCTGCTCTTCGTGTTATTGAAATAGCATCTGGTGTGACCGATCTTAGCTTCCGTTTCAGGCTAATTGATACTGCGGATTTTGTGGATGCTAGCACTATTACAGCCGCTAACCGATGGGCTGATGTTAATGCGGTCGAAGTTTCCATGAGCCTTTTAAGTCAAGACCAAAACATATCGACTTCGGCTGCCGACGATGGACGTCTTGGGCGCAGCTTTACAAGTGTTGTGGCTATCAGGAGTCGTTCGTTATGAGTATGAACATAAAGCGACGCGGACAATCTGGCGCTGCACTTCTGGTTGCCCTTGTTATGCTTCTGATATCGACGCTGATTGGCCTGGCGTCGATCCGGGGCACCACGCTGAATGAAAAGATGAGTTCGAATATGTATGACCGCTCGATTGCTTATCAGGCAGCGGAAGCAGCACTTCTTGCAGGTGAGGCCGCGCTTCTGGCTGACCCCGACATTGCAATTGACTGTACAGATGTGAATATTGAATGCCCTCCGTCACCAGCCAGCACTTTCACTGGTACCACGGCTGATTGGACCACAGTGGGCTCTGATTTTGAGGTAAATGATGCTCTGCTCGGGTCAAAGCCGCAGTTTTACGTTGAGCGGATGGGTGAAGTTGGCGGCACTGATGAGCTTGGATTGGGAAATAGTGCGAATTGCTCTAATTATGCGGGGTGCGACGAGTCCCCGCCAACTGCAGCATTGTTTCGTATTACGGGGCGAAGCGGAACCCCTGCAGCAGATGGGCGTTCGGTCGTAGCGTTGCAAATTACCGTCAAACAGAATCTGTGAGACGCTGGAGGGGAGAGTTACCCATGAGTTTTTCAATGCGTGAACGCGTACGTTCAGGTAGCGCTGCATTTCTGGCGTCGTTGCTACTCTTTAGCGCTAGTAGTACCTATGCCAGCGTAGATATAGATCAGCAGCCTCTGCTGGTGGCTAAGCCTGTGCCGGGCAATATGGCGATTATTGGCTCTTTTGAATTTCCAACAATGGTAACGCGCGCATACAAAGGTAATTATTCTAGCGACGGTGATTATGTTGGGTATTTCGATAGTGCCAAGTGTTATGAATATAATTACGATGTTCTGGAGGAAAAACGGCATTTTTCGCCAACCAGAATAGCTTCCGACTGTAGCCAACAAGATGAGTGGAGTGGCAAGTTTCTTAACTGGGCCACAATGCAGTCGATTGATATATTTCGCCATATTTTAACTGGCGGACATCGGGCTCTCGATAGCACAAACGAAACCTGGCTAGAAAAAGGAGTGCAAACCGGACAGGGAAATAGCGGCAGTAACTTCCCCGACGCCAACATTAGCTCCGGTATTTCCTCATCCACCCCAGTTCCCACGCCAGAATGGAGCTCGGTCAGGACTCGCATCGGTCAGTCGGGAACGCGCATGGGAAATGTGATGCGTTTTACTAGTAGTGGAAACCTCAATAGTGCAAGCCGCATACCTTATAATCCCGCTTTGCATAGTAGTGCGTCCGATTTCTTACCCAACGCAGTCTATGAGGTCTCCGTCAGGGTTAAGGTGTGTGTTGATGGAATGCTTGAATCTAACTGTAAAAAATATGGAAGCAACTATAAACCGGAAGGACTGATACAAGAAAATTCTGACAACATGCGTTACAGCGCATTTGGCTATCTAAATGATAATTCGTCACCCAATCCGAATCGTGACGGCGGCATCATGCATGCCCGCATGAAGTATGTTGGGCCTGAAAAAATTGATGATCAGAACAACCCTGTTAGCAACGCCAACGCTGAATGGAGCTCTGTGACTGGTCAGTTTGTGCGGAATCCTGACCCAGATGACGCTAATGCGACGACGGATAGGTATGCCGGATTGTCAGAGATCCAAGACAGTGGTGTGATTAGTTATATTAACAAGAGCGGACTGATCGTGCCGGGCACGCTGTTTAAACGTTACGATAATGTCAGTGAGCTTTTTTACACTGCATATCGCTATCTGCGTGGATTACCCAATCGCTCAGAGTATATAGCAATTAGTGAGACCGGCACCGCTTTAAACCGATTGGTTGGTGGTTTGCCAATTATTGATTGGACCAACAGCGAAGCTGATGATCCCATGCAGTTTTCATGTCAGAAAAACTTCTTTCTCGGAATTGGTGATACCAATACCCACCCAGATACACGGGTGCCTAAACCAGATGATACAGCCGACATAGCCGCGCGTGTCTCCAGAATCGCGACTTTGGAGGGAGGTCTGAATATTACCGGAGGTCGATCAGCTTTGATTGCTGGATTAGCGTTCGATGCCAATACTAATGATCTGAGGTCTGATCTTGCTGGAAAGCAAACAGCTTCTACGTATTGGATCGATATTCTCGAAGGAGGGGATCTCAAGGGAAGGAAGAGGAATCAATATTGGTTAGCCGCAAAGTACGGTGGATTGGATGTTCCTGAGGATTTTGATCCAGATAGTGATCCAATTCAGAATGATATGTGGCACACAACCGGTGAGACTTTGTCTAACGGTGATTTACGGCCTGATAATTTTTATGTCGTTGCCAGTGCTCAGGATTTGGTGGACGGTTTGACTCAAGCTTTTATAGACATACAGAAAGAACAAACTGGAAACCGATCGTCTTTGGCATTGAACTCGACTACATTAGACGCAGGCTCGGCCACTTTTCAGGCTCAATACACCAGCGGAATCTGGACAGGTGACTTGAATGCGTTCACCTTGGACCAGAATACAGGTGCGCTTAGCTCGTCTCCTGTTTGGACAGCATCTTCGAAACTTCCAGATCCAGGAAGTCGCATAATCAAGACGTGGAATGGCAGCGGGTTTGTCAATTTCACGACCGAAACAGACGGCATCAACAACACAACGCTGACGAACTTGCTGGTGGCCGATTCCGGCACGAGCAGCAGCGCCGCGGACATTGTCAACTATCTTCGTGGCGTGAGGACTGAAGAAAACAATGCGGCCGGATTAAGAGAGCGACAAGGTATACTCGGCGATATTGTCAACTCACAACCAGTCTTCGTGGGCAACCCATCCGTAGGATTATTCCGCGGGCAGACTTTTAACGGTTCCGACTCCTATGATAGCCACGCCCAAAATATGAGTCGAACGCCAACGGTTTATGTTGGCAGTAACGATGGTATGTTGCATGGTTTCAATGCGACAACTGGCGAGACGAATAGTGGCGTGGAAACCTTCGCTTACGTTCCGAAAACTGTTATTGAAAACGGGCTGGGAGAACTTGCAAATCCAGCATACAACCATCGATACTTTGTCGATGGCGAGATGACGGTTGCTGACGCATATGATGGCTCAGATTGGCGAACAATTTTAGTGGGCTCACTCGGCGCTGGCGGCGTCGCGAAAGATCGATCAGCCACCAATAACGCGATCTTTGCTTTAGATGTGACCGATCCGGGCAACGTGATCTTCCTGTGGGAAAAAAGCTCCACGGATATTCCTGAGCTTGGTGTTAATTTGGGCAAACCGGTTATCGCTCAGATTGCAGACGGCAACTGGTCAGTACTATTGGGTAACGGACCCAACAGTACGGGTGGCAAAGCCCAGCTTCTGTCCATTGATCTTTTCTCCGGCAGTGTAAAGTCCACTGCGATGTCTTCTGTTAGCGCAAATGGGCTTTCAGCGGTCAGGGCTTGGGACAACGATGGAAACGGCATCACTGACACGGTGTATGCTGGTGATTTGCAGGGTAATCTCTGGAAAGTCACTGAGTTGGCGAGCCTTAACCCGACTGTACAGAAACTCTTTCAGGCGGTGGATTCCTCTGGCAACTCTCAGCCAATAACGTCTTCTCCGTTGGCAGGAAGGTCACCCTTTACTCAGAGAGTCTGGTTGTTCTTCGGTACTGGTCAATATCTCAATACCAGCGATTTAGCCGACACTTCTGTACAGACTTGGTATGGAATCAATGATGATGGTTCGACTGCCACGGTAAGCCGTAGTGCTGACCTGTTGGAGCGGAAGATCTTGCAGGACGTTCCTGTGTCTCCAGACGTTTCAGCAAGAGTTATTGAGTCAGGCGCCCGGGAAGATCTCGTGGGTAAGCGTGGTTGGTATATTGATCTCTTGCCAAACGGAAGCCCTCCCGGTGTTGGTGAGCGCATGGTGACACCTAACCAGTTCCAGGGCAGCGCCTTGATTGGTAACACTCGGATTCCGGATGCAAGCGATCCCTGTGCGCCTTCCGGCCGCGGGTTTATTATGTCGATTGATCCGTTTACCGGCGCAAGACTTGTTGAAACGTTTTTTGATATCAATGAAGACGATGCTTTCAATAGCGGGGATCTGGTTGAAGTAGATGGCGAACTCGTTGTGGTCTCAGGTTTGGGTTTGAATACAGGTTTCAGCAATCCATCCTTCCTGAAAGAGAAAATGTATATTCCGACCGATGACGGTAATGTTTCAGTCTTGGATATCAACCCATTCAGCACTGGGGCTAGCAGGACGTCTTGGCGTGAGCTGTTAAATACAGGAAACTGATATGAAGACTACAAACGATCGCTGTTCAGTGCTAATCAAGGTAAAGCCCCATGCGGGCTTTACCTTGATTGAGATAATGATCGTGGTTGCCATAGTTGGCATTTTGGCGGCGATTGCGTTCCCCGCATACCAGCAGTATGTTGTTAGCAGTTATCGGGACAGTGCCAAAGCATGCTTGGCCCAATATGCCCATTTCATGGAGCGCTACTACACAACAAATCTTACTTATGTTGACGCCGCACCTAATTTGGCCTGTGCTACCGAATCGAACATGGACAGCCGTTACACGTTCACTTTGAGTAACGTAGCTCAGGACACCTATACGGTAACGGCTCAAGTTGTAGCGGGCTCTGCCCAGGCCAGCGACTCTTGCGGCAATCTTGCGCTGACTCATACTGGCGCCAAAACATCAACATCTGGGACAGACTGTTGGTAGAAAGGTCAGCATCGAAGGGGGCGTCCGTTTGCGTCCTCGGGAGTGCCGTCATTATCGGTGTCCCGGGCTAGTCTGACTCGGCCGCCCCTGCTGATTATTATTTGGCCTGCTAGTGAAGCGCCCCCCGATTGGGGGCACCACGTTATGTTTCCTAGGTCGCTGTGGACGAGTCCTGTAGGCCTGAATTGAAAAAAGCTCCGGTTTAATGAGCGGACAATAAAGCGCCCTTTGCCGCTTGGTGAGACTGTTCTGAGAAGAGCTTCGGTTGAACTCAATTTCCTCTTGTTGTAAGGGTCAAGAAAGGCATGGATCTCGCCATTCCAATCCTTGCCGCAAGTACCATTGGTGTTGAGGGGACAGACCGTAACAATTGAGCCCGTCATTACAGCATGTTGCCGGGCGAGCGCAAACATGCCCACCAATCCATACAAAGCACTTTTCCGTTCGAGGTTGTTAACAAACGTGGTAAGGGAGGGTAGCGCTATATTTAAGAGTATTGTAGCGATGGCAACTACAATCATTAATTCCAAGAGCGAAAAGCCCTGATTTTTGCGTGCAAGCATCATTGAACATCCATGTATTTACAGTTAAGTGGCAAACGCATCCTGCGAATCACCAACGCTCAATATTACAATATCTTCACAATCATTCCATCCCCAACTTCTTCAACCGATACCGCAACGCCCGAAAGCTAATCCCCAATCTTTTCGCAGCCGCCGTCTTGTTCCACCGAGTCGCCTCAAGCGCCTTCTCAATAGCCTGTCGTTCAATCTTCTCCAGATACCCTTCCAGATCGATTTCACCATCGGGCACAGCGATTCCCTCTCCCTCGCCGGCCTGTCCTTCGGCAATGATCTGCGAGGCGGAGGCAGCATGCTGAACTCCATTCCCGAGGTGGAGATCCTCAGCGTCAATCTGGTCGGCGTCGCACAGGGTAAAGGCCCGTTCCAACACGTTTTCCAGTTCCCGAACGTTTCCCGGGAAGTCATATTCTCGAAGTCGTTCGACAGCCGCTGGTGTTAACGAGGCAGGGTCGCACTCATACTCTTTCGCAATGCGTTCAAGAATATGGTTCGAGAGCAGGGGGATGTCGTCCTGCCGCTCCCTTAAGGGCGGCACGGCCAGTTCGATCACATTAATCCGGTAGAACAGATCCTGGCGGAAGCTGCCTTCCTGAACCAGTTCTGGCAGGTTCTTGTGGGTAGCGCTCAAGACCCGGATGTCGACGGGCACTTCCTTCGTATCGCCAACTGGCCGAACGGCTTTTTCTTGTATGGCGCGGAGCAGTTTCACCTGCATGGCCAGGGGCAGGTCCGCCACTTCATCAAGAAACAATGTGCCGCCGTTGGCAGAGCGGAACAGGCCATCTTTGTTCTCCACGGCGCCGGTAAAGCTGCCTTTTTTGTGGCCAAAGAATTCGCTTTCCATCAGTTCCGAGGGAATGGCGCCGCAATTCACCGCGACGAATGGACCTTCGCGGCGGGGGCCCTGAAGATGAATCATTCTGGCCACCAGTTCCTTACCGCTGCCGGACTCGCCACTGATAAAAACCGGTGCCTGGCTTCTGGCCAGTTTTCGGGTCTGGTTACGGAGTTTGCGGATCTCTGGCGATTTACCCAGCAACAGGCCTGGCTCATCGTCTGCCTCTTCCGCGTCTGCCTTGGGCTCAGCGAGTTTGAGGGCGCTGTTGACCAGTTCCCTTAATCGGGGCAGTTCGACCGGTTTGGAGACGAAGTCAAAGGCCCCGGCTTTGAGCGATTCAATCGCGGTGTCCATATTGCCGTAGGCTGTGATCACGGCGACAGGCGTGGCCGGAGAGTGTTTCTGAATCCACTGCACGAGTTCGATGCCATTACCGTCTGGCAAGTTCATGTCGGTCAGGCAGAGGTGGGTGGTGTTCTGTTCCAGTAATGCCCGGGCACTGGTTACGTCGGGTGCCGTGAGGGTTGTGATGCCCATCCGGGTAAGGGTGATTTCAAGTAACTCCCGAATGTCCGGTTCATCATCAACGATCAGCGCTGTGTATGTGGTCATCTTGTGTCGTCGGTTCCATGTCGTTGTTCAAGCGCCCGATATCCGCTGGCGCCGGTTCAGATCATTCGCCCCGGGTGAGCAAATGTAATGCGAAAACAGCAGCCGGGCTTGTTGTCTTCTACCAGGGAAAGATGCGCCTGATTAGCCTCGCACAGTTCCCGGGCCAGATAAAGCCCGAGCCCGGTCCCGGTCTTGTCTGTGGTGAAAAACGGTTCGAACACTGAGTTTCTGTTTTCCGGCGCAATGCCGGGGCCCAGGTCCCGCACATCGATATAGGCCCGCTCGCCATCCTCGGTTGCCCCGGCGTGTATTCCGATCTTTTGCTGGCCCGAGTGCTGCTGACTGTAGCGTAAACCGTTGTCGCAAAGGTTCACCATCACCTGCTCAATCTGGCTTTTGTCGAACCGCGCTGGCGGTAGTTGCGGATCGATTTTCAGAACAATGTTGGCTGTGGTGCAGTCCTCGTCCTGCGTTTGCAGGAAATCTTCCCGAAATTCCTGGAGCCAGGGTGCGACTTCGATCAGATCTGCATTGGCGGCCCGGCGTCTTGAAAGATCAAGAACGTTTTCGATAATCCCGTTCACCCGGCGGGAGTGTCGCTGGATGATCGCCAGCATCTGGCGGTCGCCGGCTTCCAGGTTCGGTGCTTCTTCCATAAGCTGGGCTGCGTGGCTGATTGCACCCAACGGGTTGCGGATTTCATGGGCGATGCCGGCAGTGAGTCGGCCCAGCGATGCCAGTTTCATTTGCTGGGCCTGCTGGGTGACTTTGCTCATGTCCTCGATGAACACAAGAATCTGGTCGCCCCGCTCCTGATCCAGTTGGGTAAAGTTGGCCTGTAACAGCGGGGAGGTGGCTGACGGTTGGAAAGGCTCTATCCGCTGTGTGGGGTCCTTTAACCACGCGTCCAGACCCTGTTTGAGTGGTTTGGGTAACACGGTTGCGCGCTCTTGGACTGGCACCGAAGTCTTGGGTGAGCCATATAGAAGCTCCTCGGCGGCGGCGTTGGCAACGCGGATCTGGCCAAAACGGTCCAGTACCAGAATACCGGTACGCATGCGTTGGATAATCTGTTTGTTGATCTGTTCCAGTTCGGCAATGCTCCGGGCGCGGCTGCTGGCAAGAGCCTCGCTGCGCATCATTCGGCGGGAGATGCTCTGCAGGACGAAAGCTGCTGCGAAATAGAGGATGCCCAGTGAGCCGGCCCGGACGATATCGTCGGCGGACTCACCCAGCGCCAGCACGGCCCATCCGGATATGCCAAGGGAACATATCGCAGCCAGAGCCGCATAGAAGGTCCCCATGCGGCTCGGGGTCAGAATGTTGCCCGCCGCAACAGACACAATCACCAGGTTGGCCAGGCCGTTGGTAATGCCTGTACTGGCAAGCAGCAGGCCATGCATGATGAGAATATCCAGCAGGATCGAAAGC
>Ga0114911_1001485_pt1 | contig 12205 bp, 9 predicted proteins | sample MalvireepMed_904_FD_89688 | JGI IMG/M metagenome (GOLD analysis project Ga0114911, IMG submission 89688) | Marine viral communities from the Global Malaspina Expedition - Malaspina viral metaG DeepMed_904 | ecosystem: Environmental > Aquatic > Marine > Oceanic | place: Mediterranean Sea...
GAGCCGCGGTTCGATGGCGTGGCCGTCGATGCGCAGTTCATCCTGCTTCACAGGGATCGGTTCGACGCTCGCGACGCGCAGTTGCCACTCCGCCTGGTTGACTCCGGTACTTTCCTCGGTCACCAGATGCTCGACCTGCAGGCGGGTGTTCATTTCCATGAAGAAAATGCGATCGGCGCGCAGGCCTTCGCTGGCGTCGGCGATGAATTCGATCGTGCCCGCACCCTCGTAATCGACCGCCTTTGCGGCGCGCACGGCAGCGGCGCAGATTTCCTCGCGCGTCGCCTCGTCCATCCCGGGGGCGGGGGCTTCCTCGATCACCTTCTGGTGGCGGCGCTGGAGGCTGCAGTCGCGTTCGAAGAGGTGGACTACATTGCCGTGGCTGTCGCCGAACACCTGCACCTCGATATGGCGGGGCGAGGTGATCCACTTTTCCAGCAGCACTTCGTCATTGGAGAAGCTGGCCTTCGCCTCGCGGCGGCAACTCTGCAGGTCCGCTACGAAGTCTTCAGCCTTGTCGACCTTGCGCATACCCTTGCCGCCGCCGCCCGCAACCGCCTTGATCAACACGGGGTAGCCGATGGCGTCGGCTTCCTTCTTCAGCCGTTCGGCGGACTGGTCTGCGCCCAGATAGCCGGGCGTAACCGGGACGCCCGCTTCCATCATCAGCGTCTTGGCAGCATCCTTGAGCCCCATCGCCTCGATGCTCGACGGCTTGGGACCCACCCAGATCAGCCCGGCATCAATCACGGCCTGCGCGAAACCGGCATTTTCGGACAGGAAGCCGTAGCCCGGGTGGATGGCTTCCGCCCCAGTCCGCTTGGCCGCAGCGATGATCTTTTCGCCGACAAGATAGCTTTCGGCGGCGGGTGAGGGGCCGATATGCACCGCCTCATCGGCTTGCCGCACGTGCAGTGCGCGGGCGTCGGCGTCCGAATAGACCGCGACCGTGGCAATACCCATTGCGCGCGCGGTGCGGATGATGCGGCAGGCGATTTCGCCGCGATTGGCGATGAGGAGCTTTGCAATCATGCGGCGGGGACTAGCTTCCGCCGGGGGAAAAGGAAACTCCCGTCACTGCCTATTGGCAAGGACGAGCGGTGGCCTCTACCAGCCGGCCAGCGGCTTGAAGTCGTGCCGGCTCCAGGTGATCGGCTCCGCGGGCGGGGGCGGGCGGTTGCGGACCGCTTCGAAGAACGCGGCGACCATGTGCCAGGTCTTTTCGGGGGCCGAAACGCGCGTGCGAGTATCCCACGCCAGCTGGCCCCGGTTCAGGACCTTGCGGCCGATCGCGCCGTAGATCCGCGCGGCGGACAGCACCGCCCAGCGCTGGCGGAAGCGCAATTTCCGCGCGCCGAGCTTGGCCGCCGCCTCGTGCTTCTCCATCAGGGCGATCAGGCGCGGCATCAGGCTGGCGAGGCGAAAGCGGTTTTCGGGCAGGGCGTGTTCGCCCTGTTGCCAGCCCATTTCCTCGAGCCATTTTTGCGGCAGGTAACAGCGATCGGCTTCTGCATCTTCGACGATGTCGCGCGCGATATTGGCCATCTGGAAAGCAAGGCCGAGGTCGCAGGCCCGGTCCAGCGTTTCGCCATCGTCGGGATGCACCCCCATGATCCGCGCCATCATGATACCGACCGCACCCGCGACATGGTAGCAATATCGCAGCATGTCCGCTTCGGTGTTCGGGGTCCAGCGTGTCGCATCGAGCGCGAAGCCGGCGATCACGTCATTGGCTTCGGCCAGCGTCAGGCCGCATTCGTCGGCGACCAGGCCGAACGCGTCGAAAGCGGCATCGGCGGTGGGCTGTTCCTCGAATGCGCGTTTGGTCAGCACGCGCAGGGCCTGCACGCGGTCTTCCGCATCCTTCATGTTGCCCTGGTCGCCCAGTGGCCCGCCCTTGTCCTGATTGTCCGCGATGTCGTCGCACCGGCGGCACCACGCGTACAGCAGCCAGCTGCGTTCGCGGGTTGCCTTGTCGAACAGTTTCGAAGCTGCGGCAAAGCTGTGCGAACCCTGTTCGATCGATTCGAGCGACTTGTCGACAAGGATTGCGCGATCGCGGCCGCCGCCCGCGCGGGTCGGGGTGGGCCGCAGGTACCGCGACTGGACCAGGGTGCGGGGTTTGCTCAGAGGTCGTCGGCCTTCATCTGGAAGATCGGCGTATGCGGTTCATAGGCTGCCATTCTGTCAAGCAATCCGTCCAGTGTGTCGTCGTGCACGAGGATGTTCTGGTGCACCGGGCGGACGAAACCGACTTCCGCCATCTTGCGGTTGAAGGCGATCAACTCGTCGTAAAAGCCGAAGGCATTGAGCAGGCCGACCGGGTTGTCGTGATAGCCAAGCTGCGCCCAGCTCATCGCCTCCCACAGTTCGTCCATCGTCCCGACGCCGCCGGGGATCGTGATGAAGCCGTCCGACAGGTCGGTGAACCGCTGCTTGCGCTCGTGCATGCCGCCCACGGTGTAAAGTTCCGTGCAATCGTGATTGGCGACTTCGGAACTGGCCAGTGCCTCGGGAATGACGCCAATCACTTCGCCGCCGGCCTCCAGCGCACCGCGCGCGGTGGCGCCCATCAGGCCGAGCCGGCCGCCGCCATAGACCACGCCGATACCGCGTTCGGCGAGGCGCTTGCCCACATCGTAGGCGAGCTGGATATAGCGCGGATCATCGGGCGAGGCGGAGCCGCAATAGATGGCGAGACGGTTCATCCCGCGCGTCATACTGCCAAATCTTCCAGCATCAATCCGGCAGTTGCCTTGGCGCTGCCGACCACCCCCGGAATTCCCGCCCCGGGATGCGTGCCCGCACCGACAAGGTAGAAATTGTCGAGCACATCGTCGCGATTGTGCCCGCGGAACCACGCGCTTTGCGTCAGCACCGGCTCGAGGCTGAAGGCGCTGCCCATATGGGCGTTAAGGTCGGCGGCGAAATCGCGCGGGGCGTAATGGAACTTGGTCACGATGCGCGAATGAATGTCGGGGATCAGGCGCCGGCCGAGTTCGTCGAGAATGCGCTGCTCGAGCACCGGTCCCATTTCCTCCCAGTCGACGGGCAGCTTGCCCATATGGGCCACCGGCACCAGCGCATAGAAAGTGCTCATCCCCTCGGGCGCCATGCTGTCGTCACTGACGCTGGGGTGGTGCAGATAGATCGAGAAATCCTCGGGCAGGACGCCGTGATCGTAAATGTCCTCGAGCAGGCCTTTGTAGCGCGGACCGAACAGGATCATGTGATGCGGAATACCCGGCCAGCTTCCCTCGATGCCGAAGTGGACGACGAACAGGCTGGGGCTGAAGCTCTTGCGCGACAGGCTCTTGGCGTAATCCTTGCCGCGCTTCGATCCGGCCAGCAGGTCCTTGTAGCTATGCATGATGTCGGCATTGCTCGCGATCGCGTCGAACCGCTGGCGCCAGCCGGACTGCGTCTCGATCTCGGTCACCTGCTTGCCCAGCGTGTGCACCTGCGCCACCGGATCGCCCAGCCGCACGGTGCCGCCGATGCGCTCGAAATGCGCGACCATGCCGGCGATCAGGCGATTGGTGCCGCCCTTGGCCCACCATACGCCGCCGTCCTTTTCGAGCTTGTGGATCAGCGCATAGATGCTGCTGGTCTTCATCGGATTGCCGCCGACCAGCAGCGTATGGAAGCTCAGCGCCTCGCGCAGCTTTTCGTTTTCGACATAGCTCGACACCATCGAATAGACGCTGCGCCATGCCTGCTGCTTGGCCAGGGCTGGCGCCGCCTTGAGCATGGACTTGAAATCGAGGAACGGCACATGGCCAAGCTTGACGTAGCCTTCCTCGTAGACCGCTTCGGAATATTCGAGGAACCGCTGGTAGCCGGCGACATCGGCGGGATTGAGCTGGGCTATCTCGCGGAACAGCTGTTCCTCGTCGTTCGAATAATCGAACTGCGTGCCGTCGGGCCAGGCGAGCCGGTAGAAGGGCATGACCGGCATCAGCTCGACATCCCGAGCGATGTCGTGGCCGGTCAGCGCCCACAATTCCTTGAGGCAATCGGGATCGGTGATGACGGTCGGGCCCGCATCGAAGGTGAAACCGTCGCGCTCCCAGTAATAGGCCCGCCCTCCGGGCTTGTCGCGCGCTTCGACGACGGTCGTAGTGATGCCTGCCGATTGCAGGCGAATGGCGAGCGCAAGGCCGCCGAAGCCTGCACCGACGACGCAGGCCGTGCGGCCGGTGGGGGCGGGGACGAACGGCTCGGTGCTGTCGCTCGGGGTAACGGGAATGGCAGTTTCGGTGTTCATTGCGACCTCTCATGGACCAGCGGGCTGCCCTTGCCAAGCAAGGCGCGAATGGCGGCAAGGACAGATACGGGCGGCTTGCCCGAGAGGATGCGCAGCTTGTCGGCCGTGCTCGAATTTCCAGCGTAGAATCGTTCGATCAGGGGTTCGCGCAGGCGATAGAACCGCTCGAACACCCGGTAGCGTTCCTCCGGCTCGGCAGCGTCGAACAGCATCCTGCCGAGGCTGCGATAGAACCGCGTCGCCTGCCAGTGCCGCTGCGCCCGGCCTTCGAACAGCGCGGCAAGCTGGTCGCCCTGCAGCCGCGCGTGGCGGGCCAGGGCGAGAGCATTGGCCACGGCGAAGGGCAGGGTGTAGCTGGTCAGCGGGTGAACGAAGCCGCCGCGCGCGCCTGACCGAACCACGCCCGTACCCCCGAGCGCCGCCCAGTAGGCTCGGAAATCGCCTCCGGTAATAACCGGCAACACGCCGGTTTCGCCGCCGAGCCGATCGCCGTGCCAGCCCATCGCCGTACAATAGCGGTCGATGCGCGCTTCTAGCGCCGCGCGATCGAGCGCGGGTTCGTCGGCGTAATAGGTGTCCTCGACGAACAGCTCGTTCGGGCCTAGCGGCAGGGTGTAGACGAAGCGGTAGGCCCCGTGCTGGGCCACGCGCGTGTCCATGACGATGGGATCGGCGACGCCATGCGCGGTCCGTGTCCGCAAATGCCGTCCCACGAAGACCTGCCACCCGCCGCGCAGCTGGGCCGAGGGGGTGAAATCGCGGCAATCGATCACGCAGCGCGCGGCGATGTGCTCACCGCTGGCCAGCGTGACGCCGCCGGCAGCCAGTTTTGCCGCGCGTGCCTGCGTGCGGATGGCGGCTGCGGGCAGTTCGCTGCGCAGCGCAGCATCGAAATCCCGGCTGGCGAGCGAACGATAGGGCGAAGACAAGTGGCGCGTATGGCCCGGAAAGGCGACATCGTAGCCGCCGGACCACTCGGTCGTGGCAAAGCCAGCCATGAGCTGCGTCCCGGGAGCGTCGAGATCGCTGGCGAACCAGCTCCAGCGGTGATTGCCGCCCAGGCTGTCGCCCGCTTCGAAGATCGCTACGTTCAGCTCGGGATGGGCGCGGCGCACTGCCAGCGCGGCCAATCCGCCCGCCAGGCCGCCGCCGACCACGGCCATATCGATCATGCGCCCGTCCATCGCGCGTGGGCTTAGAAGCGAAGCGGCCCAGCGGCAATCGCTTTGGAATTCCTGCCGGGCAGGGTTACGGGAACGTCACACTCCCGCGCGAGTTGAACGGCAAAGACATATATCGAGGGAATCCGCATGAAGTTACTGTTCGCCGCAACCGGATCGCTGGCGCTCGCCTGCGCCGCACCCGCCATGGCCCAGAATGTCGAGGCATTGCCCGACGGACCTGACGGCGAAGCGACTGTATTCGATGGCAACTGGTTCTCGATCGGTGCGGGCGCGGTCTATTCCGCCAGCTACGATGGGTCGGACGACTATGTCGTATCGCCGATCCCTATCGTACAGGGCAAGATCGGCGGTGTGCGCATCAGCCCCCGGGCGGGTGGTGCCGCGCTCGATTTCGTCAATGACGACAGCGATGGCGCCAAGATTTCGGCCGGCGTTGCTGCGCGGCTCAACCGCAACCGCGCCTCGCAGATCGAGGATCCCGTGGTGCTGTCCTATGGCGAACTCGACACCGCCTTCGAAGTCGGTCCCTCGGTGGGGATCAGTCTTCCCGGCCTGCTCAATCCCTATGACAGCCTGAGCTTCAACATCGAGACGCTGTTCGATGTCGCCGGCGCGCATGACGGTACGCTGGTCAGCCCGGGCGTGACCTATTTCACACCCGTCAGCCGCGGCGCGGCGATCTCGCTGTCGGTCAGTGGTTCGTATGTCGACGACGATTATGCCGATTATTACTATTCGGTGCCGGCCGGCGGCGCACTGCCGGCCTACCAGGCGGATGGCGGCTGGGACCGGGTGGGTGTCAACCTGCTCACCGGGGTCGATCTCGACGGCAATCTTGCCAACGGCGGGCTCGCGCTCATCGCCATGGGCGGATATTCGCGGATGCTAGGCGATGGCAAGCGTACGCCGTTCACCTCCATTCGCGGTGATGCAGACCAGTGGATGGGCGCACTCGGGATCGGCTATACCTTCTAGCGCCGCTTTTGCTTGATACGCCGGCCGCGGGCGGGCATCCCCTTGGGCAACCAAGGGGATAGAGAATGAAGTTTGCCGCATTCATCGCGCTGGCGGGGGCGATGTGCGCCGCGCCGGCGCTGGCCGATACCACTGTCATTCACGCGGGCGCGCTTGTCGTCGATGCCGAAAGCCAGCCGCGTGGGCCATCCACGATAACGGTCACCGACGGGAAGATCGTCAGCGTTGCCGACGGCTTCACTGCAGCCCCTGCACAGGCGGTCACGGTCGATCTGAAAGACAAGACCGTGGTACCCGGAATGGTCGACCTTCATGTCCACCTGACCGGCGACCCGGGCGGCGATTTCTGGAAGGGCGCAGTCGAACCCGATGAATGGGATGTCGTCGTCGGCGCCAAGAATGCGCGCCTGACGGCGCTTGCCGGGTTCACGACCGTGCGCGAAGCGGGCAGTGGCCCCGCCAGCGCCTTCTCGCTGCGCCGCGGAACCGCGGAAGGTTTCATCGACGGCCCGCGCATCGTGGCAGCCGGCCCCTCGCTCGCGATCGTGGGTGGGCACGGCGATGTCAGCGGGTTCCGCCCCGAAGTTAACGAGCTGCTCGACAGCGGGTTCACCTGCACCGGGGCGGTCGAATGCGCCGAAAAAGTCCGGCTCGCGAGCCAGAACGGCGCCGATATCATCAAGATTACCGCCACGGGCGGCGTGCTCAGCCAGCAAGGGCGGGGGCTCGAAGCGCATTTCACCAGCGCCGAGATGAAGAGCATTGCCGATACTGCGCATTCGCTCGGTCTGAAGGTCATGGCGCATGCGCATGGCGCGCGCGGGATCGAGGCCGCGGCGCGTGCCGGCATCGATTCGCTCGAGCACGGGACCTATCTGGACGAGGCGGCCGCCCGTGCGATGAAGGACAACGGTACCGTGCTGGTGCCCACGCTGATGGCGTTCAAGGGCGTTACCGAACGGCTTGGACAAGGCGTTTACACACCGGTCGTCGAGGACAAGATCCGCGATGTGGCCGAAACCGCGCGCGTCTTCATGGGCAAGGCGCTGCGCTGGGGCGTGCCAATCGCTTTCGGGACCGATGCCGGCGTTTTCGGTCACGGCCGCAATGCAGGCGAATTCGCGCTGATGGTCGAACAGGGCATGAGCCACCGGGATGCTTTCGCGGCGGCGACCACCCACGCCGCACGCGTGCTGGGACTGGAAAACGAGATCGGCCGGATCGCGCCCGGCTATTCGGCGGATTTGATTGCGGTCGAAGCCAACCCGCTCGACGATACGTCGACGCTGGAGAATGTCGATTGGGTGATGGTGCGCGGCCGCGTGATCGATTGACCGCAGCATTGCCGGCGCCATGCGGAACAGGGCACTGCATGGCGCCGGTCGAGCGACATATGCCTTCGATCGTATGGCGTGCTTGTGCGCTCAGGCAAATGTCTGTCCTATCGCTGCACTACAATTACCAGGGGAACCTCCATGAAACTCGTCCGTCACGCCCTCGCTTCGGGTGCCGCCCTTTCGCTTGTTCTGGCAGCGAACCCGGCCATCGCCCGCGATCACCATGCAGCAACCGAAGCTGCGAGCGAAATGAGCGAACACGACAAGCTCTTCGCGCTGTTCGCGGATGCCGATGAACGCAGCCTCAAGCTCAATCCGGTCGGCGCGCTGTTTCGCGGCGACATGCGCTACGCGGACCGCCTGGGCGATTACCTGACCGACGAGCATCTTGCCGCAAGCAAGGCGGACAATGCCGAAAACCTCGCGAAGCTGGCCGAAATCGACCGCAGCAAGCTGTCGCCCACCGACCAGCTCGCCTACGATGTCTTTGCCTACAACCAGCAGCGTGAGCGGGAGGGCTATGCCCCCGCGATTCTCGCGGCGAGCGAAGTGCGTCCGGTGAACCATTTCTCAGGCTTCCACACGTTCTATCCCAACTTCGCCAGCGGGCAGAGCGCCGCCCCCTTCAAGACGGTCGAGGACTACGAGAACAACCTCAAGCGGCACGAGGATTACATCGCCATCACCGACCGCGCGATCGGCAAGTTCCGCGAAGGCATGGAAACCGGCGTGTACGAAACCAAGCTGACGATCGGCAACGTCGTCAGCCAGCTCGACACGCAGTTGGCGATGCCGGTCGAGGAATCGCCCTTCTTCATGCCGGTGAAGAACTTCCCCGAGGAATTTTCCGCCGAAGAGAAGGCGCGGCTGACGGTTGAATACACCGCGGCCACCGAGGAAATCTACGCGGCTCACGAGCGGATGCGAGATTTCCTGCGCGACGAATACATGGCCGTGGCACGCGACAGCGTGGGACTGTCCCAGATGAAGGGCGGCGCGGAGTTGTACAGGCATATGGTGGAAGGCACGACGACGCTTCCGCTCGAGCCCGATTACCTGCACGAACTGGGCCTGTCCGAAGTGGCGCGGATCAAGAATGGCCTCGAGCAGATCAAGCAGGAAGTCGGCTTCGAGGGGACGCTCAACGAGTTCTTCGACTACGTGCGCACCGACGAGCAGTTCAAGCCGGAGAGCCGCGAGGCGTTGACGCAGAGCTATTACGATATCGGCGAACAGGTCGATGAGAAGATCGGCGAATATTTCTCGCTGGTCCCCAAGACCCCGCTCGAGATCAAGCCCTACGAGGAGTATCGCGAGAAGTTCGAAGCGGGTGGTTCGTACAATTCGGGCGCGCCGGACGGTTCGCGGCCGGGGACATTCTATTTCAACGCCTATGACCTGCCCAGCCGGCTGACGACGGGCAATGTGACGCTCTACCTGCACGAAGGCGCACCGGGGCATCATTTCCAGATCAGCCTCGCGCAGGAAAACACGGATCTTCCGGCATTCATGCGCTTCGGCGGCAACACGGCCTATGTCGAAGGCTGGGCGCTCTATTCGGAGACGCTGGGCTATGAGATGGGCTTCTTCGACGATCCATGGAACCGTTACGGTACGCTGCAGGACGAGCAATTGCGCGCGATGCGGCTGGTGGTCGATACCGGGCTGCATGCCAAGGGGTGGACGCGCGAGCAGGCGATCGACTTCATGCTCGAGAATTCGGGCATGACGCGCACCGAAGTGGTCGCCGAGGTCGAGCGCTATATCGCCATTCCCTCGCAGGCGCTGGCGTACAAGGTCGGGGCCATCAAGATCCAGGAACTGCGCAAGCGCGCCGAAGATCAGCTGGGCGAGGATTTCGACATCCGCGAATTCCACGCCGAGGTGCTCGACACGGGCAGCCTGCCTATGCCGGTGCTGGAGAACAAGATCGACCGCTGGATCGCTTCCAAGGCAAGCTGACCGATCGGCGCGGGCGGGGATTTGCCCCCCGCTCGCGCTGGTTAGCGCAGCTGCGGCACGCTAATCCCGTTCGTGCATGACACGAGCGAGAGGGGAATAGGGCGATGGACTGGTTGCGCCGGGCCGACTGGCTCACCCATGAGCGCGTGCGCGGTTACGCCTTGCTGCTGGCGCTGGCGAGCCTGGGGCTTGTCGCCATATCTTTCTGGCGCGCTATGCCGCCGGGGACGACTGACTTCCTGGCTTTCTGGGGCGCGGGGCAGGTCACCGCCGCTGGCGAACCTGCAGCCGCCTACGATCTGGCGGCGCAGCAGCAGGTTCAGACCTCGACGGGAAGCCCGGGATGGTTCGCTTTCGTCAATCCGCCACCGTTCCTGTTCGCGCTCGTGCCACTCGGGCTATTGCCGCTGCCGATTGCATGGATTGTCTGGGTGGCTTCGACATGGGGTGCGTGGGCCTGGGTCAGCGTCCGGGCGTTCCCGCGGTTGTGGCCACTGGTGCTGGCCTATCCGGGAGCACTCATCGCGGCGGGGCATGCACAGACCGGTTTGCTCACTGGCGCGCTCCTGGTTCTGGCGGCGCATGAATTGCCGCGGCGGCAGGTGGTGGCCGGTGCGGCGGTAGGTGCTCTCGTTATCAAGCCGCATCTCGCTCTCCTCGCCCCGTTCTGGCTCAGTGCAGGCGGCAAATGGCGGGCATTCGTTGCGGCCGGGCTGGTGGTCGCGGCGCTGCTGGGGGCGGCATGGCTGATCTTCGGCAGCGATACTATGCTGGCCTATACCGGAAGCTGGAGCGCCAGCCGCCAGCTTATCGAGAGGCCTGATCCGGACTTCATGTTGCGGATGAGCACGATCTTTTCCCAGTTGCGGCCACATCTCGGCGATTTTGTCGCGCTTGCAGGGGCTGCATGTTCTGCCGTGTTGGCCCTTGCCGTCGCCCTGTTCGCACCGCAGCGTTTCGGCGACGATGCCTCAGGAGCTTCTGCTGCAGTCCTGGCGGCTACTGCGCTCGCATCGCCCTATCTGTTCAGTTACGATCTGCCGTTCCTCGTGTTTCCGACGCTCTGGCTGGTCATTCAGGGGCTCGAGCGCGGGTTTCGTCCTTACGAGAAGCTCGGCCTCACGCTGCTCTATTTCGCTCCCTATGCCACACGCGCGGCGGCGTTCCCCCTCGGCGTCAATTTGATGCCGCTTGCCGCACTCGCGCTGCTTGGGCTTGTCTGGACGCGCACCCCTGCGGGAACCCGAAAGCACCGCTGAGGGTTTATCGGCAAGCAATGGCATTCATGGAGGTACCCCATGTCGAGCATGTCTTTCCGCAGCAGCCGCCCAGATCGTCGGGCACGGCCCAGGCCCTACAGCGACAGTTCGCTGCGCTATCGTATGCATGGCAAGATCCAGCCGATGGAGGAGCCAGGGTTCCTCGCGCGCCTGTTCGGACGCCGCTGATCTCCCGCTGAAAGGAAAGGGGCCGGAAAGCGTTCGCTCTCCGGCCCCTTTGCCATTCAGTCGCAGAAGTCTCAGTATTCTTCCGGCTCTTCCGGCGTTGCCTCGCGGTATTCTTTGCCGGCCGTGCGATCGCCGCGGGCCAGCTTGAACACCACGCCGCTGAGCAGCGCGAGCGCCAGGAGGTTGGGCAGAACCATGGTAGCATTGGAGATATCGCCAAGCCGCCAGACCAGCTCGCTCGGCTGTGCCGCACCGATGAAGATCACCACGCACCACAGCACGCGCCACACCATGTGCAGCCGCCGCTCGCCCTCGCGCGTCGAGCCTTTCATCCGGTCGTAGAGGAAGGTGATCGCGCGCTCGCCATAATAGCTCCACGTCAGCAGCGTGGTGAAGACGAACAGCAACAGCGCGATGCTGGCGATCAGCGTTCCGATCGGGATCGAGGCGATCTCGACCGGGAAGGCAGCTGCGAAGGCGCCGCTGGTCATTTCGAAACCGACGCGGTCCGATTGCCAGGCATGCGCCACCGCTTCGCCGCCCGCGGTGAAATCACCGCGCACGGTCAGGATGACCAGTGCGGTCATGGTGCAGATGACGACCGTATCGATGAACGTGCCCAGCATCGCCATGCGGCCCTGCTGTTCGGGATCGTCGGTTTGCGCCACGGCATGGGCGATCGGGGTCGAACCCTGGCCCGCCTCGTTCGAGAACAGGCCGCGCGCCACGCCGGCGCGGATCGCCATGATGATCGCCGCGCCGGTGAAGCCGCCCACCGCGCTTTGCGGGTTGAAGGCGCCGTCGAAAATCAGCGCGAAGGTTTCACCCAGATCGGCGAAATTGAGCGCCAGCGCGATTACGGCCATCATCAGGTAAGCGGCTGCCATGAACGGCACGACGCTTTCGGCGACCCGACCGATCGATTTGATCCCGCCGATGATGACCACGAATACCAGCACGGCCACGATCAGCCCGCCGAGCCATTCCTCGATCCCGAACAGCTCGTTCAGGCCATCGGCCACGGCGTTCGCC
>Ga0114911_1001486_pt1 | contig 12203 bp, 11 predicted proteins | sample MalvireepMed_904_FD_89688 | JGI IMG/M metagenome (GOLD analysis project Ga0114911, IMG submission 89688) | Marine viral communities from the Global Malaspina Expedition - Malaspina viral metaG DeepMed_904 | ecosystem: Environmental > Aquatic > Marine > Oceanic | place: Mediterranean Sea...
GTCGCTGGTCTGGTGATATCCGAAACTTCAGCTTGCCGGAATCAGTCACTCTGAACCCGGAAAAGGCGGCCAATTGTTAAAGAGCTGATGACTTAAACGCGACATCTACGTTGACAGACTCCGAACACGAGAGAGCTTGAGTTCGATGATGCAGCCGAGATCGTAGAATCCATCTTGGCTGCAAGTACAGAACCCCTACCGCTAAACGTGCTGAAACAAGGTGTCCTCAACGTCAATAGCGCATTCAGTGAGAAGGACATGGGCTTCGGCTCTTTTTCCACGTTTTTGAAGGCCATAGATACAGTGGCCCTTAAAATGTCGCCTGGCAGCAATACTATTTGGTTGGCAGAGCTGATTACAACAGATAGCCCCCGCCAGCCTAGTGCTGATTTGAAGCCTGGAAGCCGAGAGAGTTATCAAGCTCTGTTACGCAAGAAAAAATGGGTCACGGTACCTAGAGAGTTGCTTGGGCTTGTTGGTGATACGCTTGGAGATTTACCTCCCCTCGAAAAGCAGGAGTTGATCGAGGAGTTAATAGTACGCATCGCATCGGTGCGAAAGGACGTTACCGCAGCAGATATCCGAAAGGCCATTGTCCTGCTTTATAAGGCTCAGATGTTTGAGCTGATTGACGACACTCAACACGATAGTCGGTTGCTGAAGCTAAAGTCTGAGCTTGACCATATGAAAGAAGTGGATATGGCATTTATGCGCAGACTGAGGTCTGCGTGTACCGAGAACAATATTGCGTTTGAGCCCGCAATTTTCCGAGATCTACTTTTTACCAAACCAGCAATGCCGGATCTATCTACGATGTTAAGGGCTGTTGAATTGGAAGAGGTGGCTTGAACATCAGCGCTGCAATATCTATCCCACCACTCTGGCGGGTTTGGGAATGTCCGCAGCAACGGGGTAGAACCCGATTACCACTTCACTTCAGTGGAGGAGCATGACATGAGCTTAACATCTGATTGGTTTGAAGATGCACCGAACAGGAAGAAACGGTGGGATGGAGAGGGATTGTCATTGAAAGAAGTTGAAGAGGCTCTTTTTGCAAATTACAGCTCAGCGTATCCAGTGGCAACGGAAATGGCGGAATATATCTTTGAAACCTGGACTGCCCGTCGTGTAGCCATGCTTAAAAAAGAAAGCCGAGAAATCCTTTTTGAAATTTGGGACGATCGTCTATCTTCTCGCCTTTCATCGAAGTCAGCTGGAGAAACGTAGCGGGTATAGCTTCACTCAAAACGTCGCTACCTCAGGCTCATTCTTGGGGATGGTTACAGTTTTCTCGACCACCACCGGAGTGTAACCATCCCCTAAAATCGGTGCATGCGGAACTAGAGCCATCTTTCATCGGCGGTTCGTCAGCAGTTTCCGTGAAGCCCAATTTAATCCTGTCAATCAGGAAACAGGTCGCTGAGTTAACGAATCTAATCCGACTACCCTTAATTACTATCTTCGATGTCTGGACTGTCATTAACCATATATGGATCTGGAGTGGAATCAGGGCAAAGAGAGGAATTGCTAATCAGACGATAATTCGAACTGTTAGTCTCAGGTCATCACCGTAATCCTCCGCTACAATCATTGCAGTGCACTTGAAGATCCCAGGGGAGACCATGTCCAGCTTCAACATTAAGATTCTGCTTCCTCTAACTTTCTCCTTAATTTTTTGTTCTGAGGTCAATGCTGTTACTAAATGCACCGCTCCGGATGGGTCGGTTTCATACGTGCAGGGCAACTGCCCATCGATTGGACAAAGCCGAGAAGAAGTAAGGGTCTGGGATTCCGGAAAAGGCATGAAGGTTGGACCTGAACAAGGGCGCCCTCTGAGCCAACCTGCGCAATCGACCTCAAGTGACCAAATCGTAGGTAGTGAACCAGTGCGGCCAAGAAACTCTCGGCACCCATGCAATTCTGAATCAACGAATTCTGTCGAAGCTCGTCTAGCAACGCAGGCATGCGCTGTTCTTAATAGCCCCCACGATCCCGATCATCAAGCATGCCGCTCGCTGGCGAGCGGAGATTGGCAATTCAGCATAAAAAAGATGACCGTACCTATGTACCGACAGCTGATAGAAAGATGCCGGTCCACGGGAGGAGAAACGAACTACGGACGTGTACAAGACCAAGGATGTACAGAGACTAGTATTACGAAGCCAGTGCCATTTCAGGGTAATAGAAATGAAATCTTTCAACTCGCTGATAGATCAGTGTGGGAGGTTTCTGAAGGTCACCATTATCTTCATGAGTACCGTCCGGATGTGGTGATCTGTCCGCAAAAAGAAAGAATGATGGTAGATGATGAGGTGATTTCAGTTCGTCGAATCAACTGAGTCGCTTGGCATCGAAAATATTCCAGATCAACCGAAATTACCGGGCAGAAAGTGATCGGGGGAAGGTCATAGAAGCTAAAAGTATGTCTGAGGCCTCGGACCAAATTTCTGTCGAATATAGCGATGTTTGCCAACCGCACAATAAGGGTTTTAGATGTTCAGGCTAGTCATCAAATCATTCGGTTGGATTTTCCATCACTTTGCTCTTTTTTTCGTCATCCTGCTTTTATTGGTTGTGGGACAAGAAATCTATTCAGTCGCAAGCTACTGGGAAGAAGCTACCTCTGAGCCCAGCCCTGAAAACCCCATCCATCTCCTGTCCCAAGGACTTCAGGGCAGCACGTCCAGTACTGATCAAAGTGCTATGTGTTCGAATAAAGAATCGGATTTATTACAGCAAAGAGCGAAACTGAGATCAGACCTGAATGTCCTTCGTCAGGAGTACGGCGAACTGTATTTTTATCAGATTGACGAAAAGCTTCGTCGCGAAGTCACGATTCGAAAGATCGACAGCCAATTGCAGTTAATTGATCAAGCAATCCCCTATCTTCAGCGGTGCCAGGCTATCGCTAGCAACGAAGACACAAGATCAAAATGCGAAGAATTGAATCAAAGATGTCTCAAAAAAATACGCCAGTGCAGATCGCTCGAGAGATTAGCGCCTGACGAGTGCGCTACATTAGAGCGTTTTATCCCTCCTTGGCCTGGCATCTGTAATTCGCAGAGTAGCAATGTCAAAGCCTGCCATGAGGCCCAATTTTCGATTTGCAGCCGACGAAGCTCGGTTTGCTCTTTACTGGACGGGAGTTCCGATGAGGTCTTGGGGCCGTTCGAGTATTACGTAGAGACAGCCAGAACAGAAAACTCAGTCATCACTTTTTTAGATGGAATGACTCGTGCAACGGATGAGTTTATTGGCCAGTCTGTTAAAGCTTTTTTTATCTTAGTATCGATAGTTTTTTCTCCCTTACTTGTTAACGGCATTATATTTTTTGGCCTTGCGAAGCTAGTCGAGCGATCATATAGGGTCCGACTAAATGACTCATCTTCCATGCCCCTTCTGGAGGTTTGTGCACCAAAAGACCTGATTGAGGTGGATCTCGACGCAAGCAGCGAATTGCTTCTGAAGCCAGAGTTTATAAGAAATGTCCCTGATAATTTGAATGCTAATACGCGAGCCTTGTTTAACTACAGTATACCGATCACGAGCTTGGCTTCGGGTCTCTATATGTTGACAAGATTTAGGACCAAGGGTCGGAGCGAAAGCGTTGCTGTTAAGTTATCTGAATCCAGTGGTACCGAAACCAAGCTATCGATAATCGAACTGGAAGAATCAAGTGAGGTCGTTCTAAGTCCTCGTCATATCGTGGGGATAATGCAAGATAAAGATAAGCCACTCCAAATCTATTCAAGATGGCTGCTTTTTAAACCATCAGCGTGGCTAGCCGGACAGCTGCGGGTTCTCGTTCTAAAAGGGCCTGCTAAGATAATATTACAGGGCACTCGCGGAATTTTTCTTCAGAAAGTAACCCCCTCTAGGCCCTGCTCATGCGAGGGTGTTATAGGCTATTCAGCCAATCTAGTTCTGGAGTCAAGCAGAACTGAAACGTTTTGGGCCTTCCACAGAAATAAACGAGAGTTACTCAAGCATCGCTTTTCCGAGGCAGATGGGGTTGTTTTGCAGGAAATTCACCCGCAGAGAAAGCGTGTCAACATCAGTGGATGGAGTTTTCAGCGCCTTGGAGACGTAATCTTAAATGTCTTTGGTATTTAAAGGGCGCCAATGTATCGAGCTCAGTGTCGTGGTTCAGGCATCCTTTTAGCCCGAGATTACACAGGGCGATCGAGGAACCAGAGAAGCTCGACGATAACGCCAATCATAGGCCAGCAGTGTTTAGTGAACCGGGGTAAGTTCAATGACTAGCTTGAAGAACCCGCTTACAGCTTTCGGCCAACGGTAGTCAGTACATCGATTACGTCGAAGAGTCTGCCGATGTACTTCTCACGCAGCTCGAAATTTGATTCGGATTTTCCGAGTAAATCATCCTCGATCGCCGCAATAAGTTTTCGAAGGCGTCGTTGGTGAATTCCCATCTTTGCTTGTAGAGGATCGGTAAGTATCCCGATGAACGTAGATACCAAGGCCAGAACTACAGCTATCAACGCTGTCACTGCAATGAGCAAACGCAGTGAAACAGTAACTGGCACGAGCGCATAGTAGTAAGATCCAATTGTAGAGCCCAGCCAGAAGTTAGACACCGCAATAGAGTGCGCTAATGCCGCTGAAGCTGCTGTCCCCGCACCGAGTGTTCCAAATGCGGCCTGGCCTGTCGCAACTTTGCTTGTAATAAGCAAAGCGGCGTTACCCGCGAGGTCAGCGGAAGCGGTCCGAGTTGCGCCGTATTCGCCCATTTTGGCTTTCAGCCTTTTCTCAAAGCCAGGTTGCTGTGAGAGAGCGACAAACACATCAAGCTTTTTATCAAGTAGCAGTCGCAGCGAGGGATCTCTAAGAATTTCTTCCATCAAGGCATCTCGCTCGCTGCGCTTACCCCGAAGTTCATGCGGCAGTTGGAGAAGTTCTGTAACGACGAGCCAACTGATCTGACGATCCATATCGGTTTCAAGACCTGGTGGAATTTTCTTGATCCAAGCCTTCAGTCTTTTGAGACGCGCCAACCCGGCCAAAACTCCTACGAGCGCAAGAACGATGTTCACCAACGACCAAATAATGTTAATTGGTACCCGAACCACATCCCATCCCACGGCGTGGGCATGAATTTTCAGAGAACCTCGAAATGAGTAGTGGCGGCGGACAAAGTCGTCCACTTGAGATTGGCAGCGCTGAGTGTAACGCCTGGCGCCGTTTTCAACCGCATTCCGTATAACCGCCTTGATTTGGTCATCATTAAAATGCTCAGAGGGAAGATTGTATTGTTTTACGTTCATACTGAGATGTGCCCGACAGCTTATGGGTTTGAATTTCGCGCATGACCCTGTGTCAGGTCCAGCCAGGGTCAGATATATATAGGCAGTTTGACATGGTCCCCTCTGGCTTAACCACCTATCATCTCGCCTGTGCGGAGAGCATGACATGCTCGACAAACGAAGCTCCATCGATTCGAGTGTTATCACTGCGGGTCTTCGCCCATTTCAGGCGCCCTTCGTCTATGAGCTGGTCCATATCCCCAGGTGAACAGTCGAGCGCTTGGGTGACCTGTTCGAGCGTCAACTCTTCTTTCTTTCTCCGGCCTCTGAGTTTAGCCTCAAGCCATCTTTCAAAGCTGGTTTCCTCGATATACAGCTTTTCGAAGTTGCCCCTTTCGGGAAACCCGCCTCTAACTCTGCCATCGATTACCGCAGCCGCAAGCTGCCCAAAAGTGGTCAAATGTTTCTTTAGCTTCTTGTCGTCCGGCAGTATCTCAATGGGGTCATTGGGGGTGGATGCTGTCGCGAGGATTGGGCGGAATTGCCTCAAGTCGAATCTGCGTTTACGAGAGTAGCGCACACCTTTGTGAGCAATCAGGGCTTCACCCCTGAAGAAATCCTGAGCATTCTCCATGCTCATGCCCGTAATCGCTGCGAAGGACTGAACGGTGACTTGATATCGATAGCCTGAGCCTCCCTTAGCCTCTATTTTCCTGTCTCGCCTCGACTGGGAAATGTATTTCGTGACTTCCGAAAAATAATGATCTGGAGTGGGTGTGTCATGCTCTGCATCTGCATGATTGCCCCGCCAACTTCGCTCAAGGTGGGCATCGAAAAGATTGCATGGGGCCTCCACGAAGTCGTCGCCGAGAAAGCAGAGCTCTTTTCGTTTCTGATGACACTGCTTGCGCCAAGAAGCATTCACCTCTGGGCTCTCGAGAAGCAGATAGGCAAGACTCACGAATTCAGAATGCCCGGCCAGGTTGGGACAGTGTTTAACCGACTCGTGAATTAGGTCGAATGGACGCATTGCAACGCTGATCGCCCGGCAAATGTCGCGCAATCGTGATTCGTCGACATAACCAAACTCAGCGTCCAAGTCTCTCCAAATCTGACGTTCCGCGTCAGTCATTTCCGAGGCGCTGCTGCGCTCTATGTCACTCCAGGTTTGGTCGCAGCGAGGGCAACCGATGAGCAAACTGCCGCTCCAATTGAGCTGCTTATTGCAGTTAGGGCAGCTTTCGATCAGCACACGCTCGTGTTTCGGGCAATGGGCCGTGATCGCCAATCCCCACCGCCAATCCAGATAGCCTTGCTCGGACACACAGTCGGGACAAATCCGTGGGAAACCGAGCCGCAGATCAGAAATCATCCGATCCTCTGACCGTAACCATTGAAGTTGCTCTCGTGCTTTAAATCGCACCCTGTGACTCTCCAAGGGCCTTTCAAGCTTGGACTCCAGCGCTTTGAAAGTTAGCCTTGTTGGCGCCTCGAGCCATCCGGGGGTTGCGGACGCGGCCGTAGACTGTGTGCCCAAGCGTTCAAGGATCTCGGCTGGCCTAAAGATGCAATTGAGCTTGCCTACGCGCAACAGGAAACCGTTGAAAGACTCGTCTTCGTAGGGCTCTGGCCGGATAGCGAATCGCTTCATCAATGAATGTCCCAATGCTTCGTATTCTCGCTAGTCGCTTTCTTCTGGGCTTTCGCGGCGTGCTCTTGAACCCGCTCGTAACTTGCGAGGAACGGGTTGAAGTTCCCGAGCTCCGGGTTCATTGATGTTTTGCTGAACCCGTTAGCAAGGTCCTGCTTGGTAATCACATCACCTTGCTCTGCGCTTTCAAGCGCCATTTTTATGAGCCCTGCGATCAATCGAGGGATCCCTTTGGTCGCAACGTAGACGCGGAGCATCATCTCCTTGTTGGCTAATGGAGTGAGTTCGACGCCTTGGAGCTGAAGAAACTTCGTGACCGCTCTCAGATATGACCCGAAAGCATGGAGACTTTCTTTCGAGTTAATTTGAAACGGTGTGAGACGCGTCTGCCGTTGGGCAAATCGCTGGTAAAGCTCCTCGTGTTGAGCAATGGATCGGTAACCGGCGGGCGTACCTGCCATGACTACGGCCAGCTTGTGCTGATCCATCATCAATTTGATGTGATTGACCACACCTCTTGTATTGGACTTCGCTTGCTCGCGAAGAAAATGCTGAAACTCATCGAAAATCAGCAGCTCCACTTCCCGTTGCCGGATCAGCTCATTGAGCTTTCGCCTGAGCTCGCTAACAGGCCCCGTAATCGATCCTTCATAATCTGAGGCCAGAAGGATTTCTTGAATCAGCGTCTTGAGCGTCGGCTCGGCGGGAACAGAGACGAGAATAATGGGCTCTTTCGAGCGTTCTCGACTCTCCAAATCCTTGCGCCCTTCGCGATGCTTCTTGATGTAGGACTCAAGGATCGAGGATTTCCCCAGGCCCGGTATGCCCATGAGCAGCATTCCAACGCCTTCCACGCCAGACATTGCGTGGGTACGCCTTATATCCTCACGCGCCTCTCTGAACCGGTCGTGTTGTGTTCGCCAACCTGTAAAAGCAACTGTGGCAGGCCTCAGTCCTTGCGCGTTTGTACGGTCAAAATCAGTCATCTTCGTATACTCCGTCTGTGCCATATTCTTCTGCGGTGGGATCCTCGGAGGCGCTCGATATCGAGCCTCTGCGGGCCGTCGGAGGGGCAAGGGTGTCATCCTCCTCTCTGCACCTCTCGAGTTCAGCTTCAATAGCGTTTAACGGTGCATGTTGACTGCGCCGTGAGCGAACTCGTCGTGAGTTTTCGTCGTGCGCAGCGTTGGCGTTTATAAAGGTGGGGCTGGATTTGGCGCGACGCCGGCCCGTGAAGCCTTTATTGGTATAAGCGCTTGGGCGCGAGACCTTCAATTCAGCAAGTGTTGTTCCTGGCTCAACGTCTTGGTCTACGACAACAGCCTTAAAAACTTTCTCGGTGAAGGGATCGACGACGTTGACCGAGTAAACGTCGTTATGGGTATATTCAACCATGACCTCAGCCACTTGGCCTCGTCTCCGAAGATCCATCCCGATCTCTTTGAGCCTGTTCTCAGCGTCGTTGTATCGCAGATTGTTGAGCTGGATGCCCTGATGGGAGTGAGGTCCAGAAATTGTGCACATTCTGGTTTCACCCATAGTGAATCTGATGCGCTCGTAGTTGGTCGGCAAATGCGGTGGAAAGACCTGAGCCTGCTCTTCCCAGACCTCATACGGTGTTCTGCTGTTCAAACCGCGATGGGGCGCTTGGTGATATTCGTCGACAACCCACTCGTAGAGCGCAATGCGAAATTCCTGCAACGTCATTGACGCCTTCTCTTTGATCGTCGCATCGAGATTGGGACGATCCGTATGCTTCCCGCAGTAGCCCTTCAGTGTCTGGGCAAAGCGAGTGCGAAGCGTCAGAAAGAAGCGTTCTACGAAAGGCTTTCGCCATCCCGCATACGTTGGCACGATCTCAGAATCAGAGCCCGTGTCCGCTAAGAAAGCGTATGTTTTTACGCTGGCATAGCCCGAGCCGCCATCGCACACAAACTTTTCTGGCACGCCATACATCGGCCAATTGTTTTCGACAGTGAGGGGCAACGAATCCGGTGGCTTGGGGCAAATAGCATGTCTGTAGCTGTCGATCACCGATCCCGCGGATTCGCCCCTGCCGATTTGGGCAATCAGACCAAGCACCGAGCGAGAGTAAACGTCGATGACGGCAAAGAGGGTGACGGGGCCAAGATACCGGCCCTCCTCATCGGTGACTCCGATAGCCAGGTTCACCGCATCGGCTTCGACGCGCTCCAGAATCCGTTCGGTCCGGAGTTTCCGCTTGGCATTTCGCCGCGCTGCTTTTGCGGCGCGCCGGCCCTCGCGTTTTTCGATAAATTCAATTGGGTCGCAAGCTTGCGCCGCCCATTTGCGGAACACCTCTCGACAGGGTCTTTTAGCATTCCGGCCAAACTTGAGTTCAAACTCTTCAGTAAAGCAGTCGTACGCATACTGAACCGTCGGATTTCCGAGCTGGAGGTAGTAGTCGTCAATAACCTCCAGTGCCAAATCGTGGACATCCTGGGAGAAGGAGGATTTGCGCTGGCGTGTTTTTGGTTTAAGCGTTGACGCAACGCCGTGAGAATGCCTTTGCGCTTGGCGCGCCCAACGTGCAAGAGTCGCAGGAGAAATCGGGTTCGGGTCTCGGATCTCCCGCGCAACCCTTGCGATGACTTGCTGCCGGATTTTGACACCGCCAATGCCCCCTTTGGTTGTGCGTCGCCGCAACTCATCGAGGTAAGCGGAGCGTCGCTTCACCTCTTCGAGATCTGCAACGGAGACATTGGGCGCTTTAGGCGCGGCTACTTCCCCTTTCGGTATGAGATGGAGGGTTTTCCCGAATTCGGACTCGATCTCCGTGCGAGTTTTAATGACGGTTGGCTGCTTTTCTTTGTCGAAGCAGAGAGCGACGGTCGAATCTGGCAGCGTTGTTAGAGTCGCGTGTAGGCCATGGAAAGACACGCGGTTCCCGGTCATTGCGATGGTATTGAACATGGTTATCTCCTTTCGAAGTGTTTGGAGTTGGATGGTTACCAGGTGAAGTCCAGTTGGGACCAGGGCTTCGTCAGATCGCACTGCAAAAGGTGGTGTGCGACGGCACGACGAACGAATGAGGGCGTGATTGCCAGGCTTGCAAGCAACTTGAGAAGCTCTGGCATAGAGGCAGAACGCTTATCGGTGGCGTTGAGAAGCGTTTGGTATTCACTCTCTGGTGCGGGCGCATCAAGTACCGGCGCCAAATATCGAATATTCTGGGCTCGGTGCCCGGGACGAATGTCATCTTCCGTTAAAACTCGAAAGACTTGGCCCTGCGCCCTGAAAATTCCGCTAAGCTTCTGAGCTTTATGGCAAAACTCCGGGTTGTTCGCAGCGCTGCGTGTTTTTATCTCGTCAACGTATTCAACGCCGTTTTCAATCACCAAGAAGTCAGGTGTATACCGCCTCGGGCGACCTGCGAGGTGGAATTGAATCGAAAATGGCTGGCTTTCGACGGACTCAGCGGTTTTCTCGAACCGAATCAGGTTCAGGTAGTCGAGCTCAAGCGTACTTTCGACTGCGTAAACTCGACCGTAATGAGCTGAGTGAGAGAGGTAGGAAGACCGAATCGGTGATTGTTTAACGAGTTCACGTTGCTGCATTTGCTACTCCAGTTTTGTTTGTTCGGATATCAACCAATAGTTAAAAACAGGGTTGCCGCAAGTTCATAACCTTCTGTTTTTACTGAATATATTTATTGTTATGGAATGTTGATATCCCCGCGTTCACAGGTAAGTAACTAAATTGCAGAGCAAAACCGGACAAAAAATTTGGGAAAATTTGAGTTTTTTTTCGGAAAAGCCTTAGATTAATTATTGGTAATGTTTTCGAGCGCACAGAGAAGGAAGTGATGTATGGACTACTCGACGGGCCCTGTGAGTACAGAAGAGATCGGACGTGTTGCGATGCACGATGATGTAAAACAGGGGGCGCTTTCAGTCGTTAAAAAGAAGTTGGGCCACATTCTGGGGACTGGCAAAGATTCCGAAGTACACCAAGTTGCAGAAGATGCTTTGAATGAGGTCACGGTGCATCTATTGAATGCGATTCAAGCCGGCACCAGCTCATTGAAAGCCGAAGAAAGCGACGGGGAAGTCGATATTCTTAAACACCCCGTTGCGCGTTACTTGATCTCTGGCGTTGCACATTACTGCAATGACCGGCTCAAAAGGTGGTCGGTTAACAACGAAAAAGGCCAGGTCGGTGCGCGAGCGAGGTACATTATTGACTCGGAGCTAGCGGATGACTCCGATTACTGGGATCAACACCTGAGTCACTCTGGAAGCTTGGCATCCCTGGACGATGACCGCGTCGATGCTTTGCTCGAAGCCAAGGGCTTGTCGGGAGAGGACATCGCTTTGATCAAGCGAAACCTCGCAGGTTGGAGTTTTGTTGATCTGGCTGCGGAATACGGTGGCACAGCGGACAAGTATCGACGTCGAATTCAGCGCGCTTTGGATAAAGCCGATATCGACCCCGAACTGCTTTCATAAGAACCTCTTAGCTGGACGGGGCGACAGAATTTCTTTGACTGCCCTACAAACCCCTTCCGAGTCTTTCCTGCTACATTGTCGTTGATCAGGTGATGAGCTGGAGACTCAGAGGGAGGGATATTAAATGAAGCAGCGCACGTGCCCAGAATTTTCAGTGAGTCTCTCCGACTTCAAAAAGGACCCGATTGCGGCCGTGGAGACCGGAAACGGGTTGCCCGTTGCGGTTCTTATTCGAGCGAAACCAAAGTTTTACTGTGTCCCAGCGGATGTCTTTGAGGCAATGGTTGAACGCATTGAAGATTACGAGCTTGTTCAACTGATCGAATCGCGCCGATCCGAACGAAGCATTCCAGTAAAACTGGAAGACCTTTAAGCTCACCCCGGAAACCAATCTGGCTCATTCAGTCGTTTCTTTATGTTGGCGAGAGCTTTTACTAGCTCTCGATCATCTTCTGAATAGGGCGGTAAAAATTCTGCAACTGGAACCCACCAAGACTCCTCACCTGGAGCAATAACCGCAGCTTGATCATCAAGTAACAAAGCATTGGGTCGGCCGCAACGCGCTTTGTGTTTTATGGTGCCGTTGGGATGGCAGACAGATAGGTCAAGGAACCAAGCCGGTGCCGCGCCCTCGTTAACCAACAGGTTTCGAATCGCATTGACTCGCTCTGGGCTGACCGATGTGTAAAGCATCAGATTGCGTATTCCAGACCAAGGTTGCCACTGATTCCAGACGAAGCCTGCCACCCATTCCACGCGAAAGCTGCCACTGATTCCACGGCAAAGCTGCCACCCTGGCAGGCTGCCTGACTCGCCCCA
>Ga0114911_1001497_pt1 | contig 12141 bp, 13 predicted proteins | sample MalvireepMed_904_FD_89688 | JGI IMG/M metagenome (GOLD analysis project Ga0114911, IMG submission 89688) | Marine viral communities from the Global Malaspina Expedition - Malaspina viral metaG DeepMed_904 | ecosystem: Environmental > Aquatic > Marine > Oceanic | place: Mediterranean Sea...
CCAGCGAGGCAGCCTGCTGCTCGGTACGCGCCGACAGGTCATTGTTGCCATTGGCGATGCTCTGCGAATCGCGATAGATCGACTGGCTGCTGCGCCGCACATTGCCGACGGTGCGCGACAGCCCGTCCTGCATGCGTTCCAGCGCCGAGAACAGCTTGCCGATCTCGTTGCTGCCGCGGCGTTCGACGGGTGCCGACAAGTCGCCCTCGGCCATCCGCTCGAAATGAGCGACGACACGCTCCAGCGGGCGAATGACGTTTTTGGTGATACCCCACAGCACGCCCAGGATCATCGCAAGCGCCACCATCAGCGCCACGCCAATGGCGACCTTCAGCGCAACCGCCATGCTGTGGAATTCGCCATACAGCGCGCGGCCTTCGGCTTCGGCCGTCCCGAAAAAGGCCACGGCGCTGTCATAGAAGGCATCGCTGAGTTCCTGCAAGGGCCCTGCGAACTCGCTGTAGGCGGCAAGATCCATGTCGCTCAATGCCGCCACCTGCGGGGTCAGCGCCTCATCGACCAGGGATTGGAAGTTGGTCTTGATCCTTTCGACCAGCGCCTGGTGCCCGGGCTGTACCGGAATGGCCTTGAACTGTGCGAAGGTCTCGCGCACCTCGTCGAGCCGGGCCGGCAATGAATCGAGCTGGGATGCCTGCGATCCCCAGGTCGAACCGGTCATCCGTGCGTATTCGTTCTGAATGGTCAAGCGCAGATTGAGCAGTTGACTGTTGACCCGATTGAGAGTCGCTTGCTGTTCGACATTGACACGATTCAGCGTGCCCAACGCCTGCTGGCTGTACTGCACGGCGTACCAGCCCAGCGCACTGACGCCCACCAGCAATGCACTGAACACCATCAATACCAGCAGCCAGCTGACCTTGACGGTCATGTTATCGAGTAGCTTCATGGTTCCCCTGCTTTCTATCGTTTTAATCAACAAGCGCCCGAGTTGAATGGCCACGTTACGACTCGGCCGTGGCCAACTCGCGGCCTGGCGCGAGCGTCTTTAGTAATGGCGAACAGGCTGATCGACGCCATGCCTGTCGTCAGGCCCTGGTATAGAAAGCTATCGGCAGACACGACGGATCCTTGATAGTGCGGGCGGGTTATCGCGGGTCAGGCAAGGAGTCGCCTAAGCGCTGAATGCAAGCCGTGAACGGCATGCAGCGCTCGAACAAAAGCCCCCGTTGCTCTGCGCGAACGGGGGCTTGACGTGTGAACCGACATACAGCGTTTCGAAAGCCCGAGTCGATCGGGCTCTCGAGGTCGTTCTTCTACTGTCAGAAGCGTTCCAGGACGATCACTTCTTGACGCTATCGACCAGGGCCATTTCCTCGCTGGTGAGCAGCTTGTCGATATCGACGAGTACCAGCATGCGGTCTTCGAGGCTGCCGAGCCCGCTCAGGTAATCCGAGGACAGCGTCACGCCGAACTCGGGCGCCGGCTTGATCTGCTCGGGAGTCAGGGTCATCACGTCGGACACACCGTCGACCACGATGCCGACGATGCGCTCACCGACATTGACCACGATGACCACGGTCTGGCCGCCATACTCGACGTTGTCGAGGTGGAACTTGATGCGCAGATCGACAATCGGCACGATCACGCCGCGCAGGTTGGTCACGCCCTTGATGAAATCGGGGGCATTGGCGATGCGCGTGACGTTCTCGTAACCGCGGATCTCCTGAACCTTGAGAATGTCCACGGCGTATTCTTCGCTGCCCAGCGAGAACACCAGGAATTCGCGGCTATGGGCGTCAGCGTTGTGCGCCTTGTCGGTCGGCGAGACAGTTTGGGTAACGGTGGTCATGACGGAATCACCTCTTGAATAGGCGTGTTGGTGACGGCAGAGCGCGGTGTGCTCTTGCGCCGGCTGAGACGATGGAGATCGGCGATGTCCAGGATCAATGCGACGCTGCCATCACCGAGAATGGTCGCCGCGGAAATCCCCGGCACCTTGCGGTAATTGGTTTCGAGATTCTTGACCACGACCTGCTGCTGGCCGACCAGATCGTCGACGACCAGGGCGTAACGACGCCCCTCGCCCTGCACGATCACCACGATGCTTTCGGTGATGTCGGTACGCGCGTTGGCCACGTCAAGCACGTGATGCAGGGCGATCACCGGCAGGTACTCGTCGCGCACCTTGAGCAGCAGATCGTCGCCGGCCATCGAATACAGCTCGGCGCGGGATGGCTGCAGCGACTCGAGTACCGCCCCCAGCGGCAGGATGAACATCTCCTCGCCGACCTTGATCGACATGCCGTCGAGAATCGCCAGGGTCAGCGGCAGCACGATGCGCGTCGTGGTGCCGCGGCCTTCGCGGGACATGATCTCGACATGACCGCCCATCGCCTGGATGTTGCGCTTGACCACGTCCATGCCCACGCCACGTCCGGAAACGTCGCTGACCTGTTCGGCGGTCGAGAATCCCGGCGCGAAGATCAACTGCCAGACGTCGTCGTCGCTCATGCTGTCGGAGACGGCGATACCGTTGTTTTCCGCCTTGGCGAGAATCTTCTGGCGCGACAAACCCGCGCCATCGTCGATGACCTCGATCAGGATATTGCCGCCCTGGTGCTGTGCCGAAAGCGTCAGTTTGCCGCCGCGCGGCTTGCCCGCCGCTTCACGGGCGTCGGGCATCTCGATGCCGTGGTCGAGACTGTTGCGCACCAGGTGCGTGAGCGGATCGATGATGCGCTCGATCAGGCTCTTGTCGAGTTCGGTGGACTTGCCTTCGGTGATCAGCTCGATGTCCTTGCCGAGCTTGGCGGCTAGATCGCGAACCAGCCGTGGAAAGCGACTGAACACGTAATCCATGGGCATCATGCGGATCGACATGACCGCTTCCTGCAGGTCGCGGGCGTTGCGCTGCAGCAGGTTGAGCCCGTTGTGCAGCGAACTGTGCGTCACGCCATCGATTTCGCTGGCGGTCTGATCGAGCATCGCCTGGGTGATGATCAGCTCGCCGACCAGATTGATGATCTGGTCGACCTTGTCGACCGGAACACGAATCGAGCTCGACTCGCTGGCCTTGCTCTTGGCCGCGGGCGCCTTGCTTTCGGTGGGTTTGGCGGGCCTGGGCGTCGCGTTGGTTTCAACCGCTGCCGACGTGTCTACGGGCTGTTCGGCCGGTTTGTCGCTGGCCTGGTCGGACGTCTCGGGCTGCGCTGAAACCAGCGCCTTGGACGCATCGTTGGGAGCCGTCTTGGCGACAGGTTCGATGGCCAACTGCTCGGGCTCGACGATAAAGCACATGACTGCCTCGATATCCTCGGCGCTGAGGCTCACGCTCAGCTCGACGTCGTAGCGCTTGGCGTCGCCCTGCTGGGAGAGAATCGTGCCCAGCTGACCGAGCTCCTCGACCAACAGTTGGCGATCCTTCTCGCCGACGCCGAGCAACGATACACGCAGCACCTCGTCGGCGTTCTGCGCATCGCCGTCATTCGCGTCGGCTTCGTCCGTCGCTGCGCCAGGCTCCGCTTCGTCGCCGGCAGTGCTGACGGTCGCTGCAACCTCGGGCCCGCTCGCAACCTGAGCCGGGGCGATGGGCTCGCCCATCGACTTGCCCAGCTCAGCGAGCGCCAGTTGCTTCAGCGTATTGCAGATACGCGCGAAGGCCACCGGGTCGGGCTCCACGCCGTTGCGATAGGCGTCCATCTGTTCGTGCAACATATCCTTCGCTTCCAGAAAGGTATCGACAATGTCCCGACGCAGGGTCAGCTCGCCCCGCCGGGTATGGTCAAGCAGGTTCTCGAGGATATGGGTGGTTTCCTGCAGCACGACGAAGCCGAAGGTTCCCGCCCCACCCTTGATGGAATGCGCGGCGCGAAAGATCGCGTTGAGCAGTTCGGGGTCGGGGTCGTCGACATCCAAATCCAGCAGGTGGCGCTCCATGTCGCTCAGGAGCTCCTCGGCCTCTTCGAAAAAGGTGTCATAGAAATCAGTGATATCCATGCGCTAATCCACTCGGGTCAAAGGGTCATTGGGCGCTTGCTCAGCGACAGGCAATCCCGGGTTCAAAGCGGGCACAGTATTCAGCTCTTCGGGCAGAATGGATGCCCCGGTTTTCGGCAGAACCGGGCTAGAAGGGCCGCTCTGGAATTCGATGGCATCGGCGGTCTTGCGGTCCAGCACCACGATGCTGATGCGGCGATTGATCGGGTCCGTGGTGTCCTTCGCATTCAATGGCACCCGCGAGCCCATGCCGGCCACGCGCAGCAATTTGTCGGCATCCAGGCCGCCGGCCACCAGTTCCCGCCGCGAGGCATTGGCACGATCGGCGGACAGCTCCCAGTTGCTGTAGCCCTGCTCGCCGCCGACATACGGCAGACTGTCGGTGTGCCCACTCAGGCTTATCCGGTTGGGCAATTCATTGAGCACCGGGGCAATCGCCCGAAGGATGTCGCGCATGTAATCCTCGACCTGGTCGCTACCCAACTTGAACATCGGCCGCCTATCGGTATCGACGATCTGGATGCGCAATCCCTCGGGAGTCATTTCCATGCGTAGCTGCGAGCGTAGATCGCGCAATTGAGGCTTGCTCTGGATTACCGATTCGATACGCCGCTCCAGGCCCAGCAGGCGACGCTGCTCGTCGCTGGGCCGGGTCTGCAGACGCGTATCGATGCGCTGGCGCTCACCCTCGCTGTATTTAGGATCGGGACCGCCGCCGGGAATCGCGCTGGTACTCGCCGTCGACTTGTCGCCACCTGCCATCGCTACCGGCAAGGGCGTGCGGAAATATTCGGCAATGCTCGCCAGCTCCGATTCGCTCGCCGTGGAGAGAATCCATAGCACCAGGAACAAGGCCATCAGCGCGGTCATGAAGTCGGCGTAGGCGATCTTCCAGGAACCGCCATGATGCCCCTTGGCCTTTACCTTCTTGCGCTTGACGATAATTGGCCGATGGTCACTCATGAGCCACCCGTAGAATTCTTGGTCGAGCGCACATGATCTTCCAGTTCATCGAACGTCGGCCGTTCGGCGGTAAATAGCGCCTTGCGCCCGAACTCCACCGCCAGCTGCGGCGCGTAGCCATTGAGGCTCGCCATCAGCGTGACTCGAATGCACTGCAGCATCTTCACCGCTTCGGTGACCTGATGCAGGATCCGCCCGGCCAACGGGTTGATGAAGCCATAGGCCAGCAGAATGCCCAGAAAGGTACCGACCAGCGCATTGGCGATCAGGATACCCATCTCGCCCGCGCCCTGGTCGGCGGAACCCAGCGCGTACACCACGCCCATGACCGCGGCGACGATACCGAATGCCGGCAGGCCATCGCCGACCGCATGCAACGCGTGGGAGGGAATTTCGGCTTCATGCTGGAAGGTCTCGATTTCGTGTTCCATGAGCGCATCGATCTCGAAGGGATCCATGTTGCCGCTGACCATCAAGCGCAGGTAGTCGGTCAAAAAAGCCATGAGCATTGGATCGCCGAGCAGCCTGGGGTATTCGCCGAACAGCGCACTGTTCTGCGGATCGTCGATATCGCGTTCGATTGCCAGCATGCCGTCGCGGCGCGCCTTGGAAAGCAGCTTGTACTGCAAGGCCAGCAACTCCATGTACATGGCCTTGTTGTACTTGTTGGTACGCTTGAGCTTGGAGAAAGACCGTAAGGTTGCCTTGATCGCCTTGCCGTTGTTGGACGCCACGAAGGCCCCCATGGCTGCTCCGACGATCATGAGGATTTCGGGCGGCTGATAGAGGGCGCCCAAGTACCCGCCAATCATCCAGTAGCCCCCGAACACGGAGCCAACGACAATAAGATAACCAAGGGTGATTAACACATTAACTTCCTTCGCCTGAAAAGAACCGGGGCCTCTAACCTGTTATCGGCAGAGGCCCCGGTAGCTTGAGCCGGCAGCCCAAGAGAATGGCGAGAAAACCCGCGATCAGGCGCTTCGCCTATCGGCTGCCTCCTCGAGTTCGACCAGCGCCGTTATGGTCAGCTTGTCGGCCTGCCTGGCCGGGGCATGGGCAGTAGCTTCACGGCGCTTGCGCGTCTTGCCGGCGCGCGATGGCGGCTGACAGATACCGCAGACGAACGATTGGGCGGGGGTATGCGCATGCACGACGAAGCTTGCCTGGCAGCTGGTACATTCGCACAGTTCGAGCAGATCGCTTTCGAAGAAGCGCACCAGCGTCCAGGCCCGGGTCAGGCCGAGCACCGGTTCGGCGCTTTCCAGGGAGAGCTGTTCGAGGTAGAGGCGAAAGGCGCGAACGAAGGCCCCCATGCGTTCGCAGTCGTGATCTTCAATCAAGCGCTGATAGATATTGTAGAAAAGCGAAGAATGAATGTTGGGCAGCCAGGTAATGAACCAGTCGGTGGAAAATGGCAGCATGCCCTTGGGCGGCGACATGCCACGAACTTCCTTTTATAGCTTGATCAAACGGGCACGGCTGAGATCGGTCTCGGTTTCCAATACTTGCAGGCGAGCGCCGAGTTCAATCAACTCGATGGCCATCTGTACCTGATGCATCTCTGTAACCAGGCTCTTGTCAGCCATGACTCACCTCCGACTCATGCGAACGGGGAAGGCGCTTGGCTGTCGCGTTGGCGATGGCGATGCCATCGACAACGCGGCATGGATCTGACCCAGCCCCTGGTCGCGCGGATCCTCGATAAGGCGGGTGAGCTGCTCGGGCTCGTCGAAGCACAGCCGGCACAGCAGCTGGTTGGAGCGCGCAAGCTGGCTAAGCTGCTTGACCGACAGCGAGGCCAGCAAGTCGGCCATCGGCTCGTCGAGCTTGAGCCTGAACATGGCGGTGGCCCGGTCCTCGTTGAGCAATCGCTGGACCAGCAGCAAATAGGAGAGGTTGGTATCCTGAATGTCGCTCAGGAGGCTATCGATCGGCATCGTCATGAAACATTCCCTGCGTTGCGTTACGTAGTGTCGATGGGTCTAGGCCACCGACTTTTTATCGATCCGGACCAACATAGCGTCCGATTCGTCATTTATCGTAACTATATTGTGAGGCGTTTTTATGACGAACTTCAACATTGATGAGTAGAAACTTAATTCTGTCAGCAGCGTATAGAACTACTTAAGTAACCGAATGTTAAGTGATTGCTCCAAAAAGCGATTTGCCGGTTAAATGCGATTTATTTGGGATACGGAAGATACAAAAAGCGTCTCGACGTAGCACTTCGTTGAAATCGTGTAACACCTTCAACGAAGTTGTCGTTTATTTGCGACGCCCTGATCGAGTTCATGGACCCAGACCAGCAACTCGGCGATGACTTGATAAAGCATGGGAGGGATACGCTCATCGAGGTCGATCTGCATGAGCAGACCGACCAGTTCCGGCGCGTCGTGCACGAAGATACCTTGGCGACTGGCCTCGGCGACGATTCGCTCGGCCAGTTCGCCATAACCCTTGGCGATGACATGCGGCGCCTGATCGCCATCCCGGTAAGCCAGCGCCACGGCCTGACGACGGCCATCGGAGTCTCGCCCATGACTCATGAGATGGATCTCTCGCCGTTCACCTGGCCATCGGAGGCGTCATCCGCGGCAGTGCCCGGCAGGACACTGACGCGGACACTCTCGAAACCGCACCGATACAAGCGCTCCTCGAACGTCGTCTGAGAACGCTTCAAGGCGTCCAGGGAATCCTGCTGATCGGCATGAATGGCCAACGACAAGGAACGGTTGCGTAATTGCAGCTGCACATCGAGCTCACCCAGGTTGGCAAGCTGCAGGCTGATCCGGCTATGCCAGGGCAATTCACCGTCGCCCTCCTGCTCGCCCCGGGCATCGCGCTCCTGAAGTCCCGCCGGAAATTGCAGTGTCAGCGCCATGAATAGCCCCGACCAGATATCGCCTTCCCAACGCAGGATCGGCGTCACCAATAGCTCGAGTTGATGACGGACCACACGCTGTAACGTCTCATCGGCGGATTCAAGAGGGCGGGCAGGGTCCACGTCCCGAGCCGATCCGGCCTCGGCTGCCGTACGCATCGCTTCGACGCCAGGCGTTGCCGCCGCCGCTGGGCCACTGGCGGCTCCATTTGCCACCGATGTGGCAGGCCCCGGCGGCGTCAAGGGCGACGGCCCTTCACCCCGCTGGGCCGTCATCGGCATCAGGCGCGATTGTGCCAAAGCTGGCATAGCGCCCCGCGACGTTCGCCCGCCTCCATCCGGCAGCACACCGCCCTGTAACTGCATCTGCGGCTCGCGCATCAGAACGGCACGCGGAAGCTCACCACGAAACCAGCGGGCAAGACGCGACTCGTAGAATAGACCACTGCTTTCAATACTGTCTTGCAGGCTAGCCGCCAGCAACGGCACGTTGGCGGTATCCGGCTTGGCCAGCAGGGACGTTGCCGGTGAAATGACCGAAGGGGGGGCGGGAAACTTGACCAGGATATCGGCAATGGTGCGGGCTGCCGGACTGAAATGCGTTGCTGTCGATGATGGAACCACGGGCATCTGCCGCGGTGTCGAGGGCTCCCCTTCCTTGAATCCGGGCTGCAATGCAGCGCCAGCGCGCCCCGGCTCCAACCGTGAGTCACTCTTCAAAGCCTGCGCAGCGCTGCCCGGCGCCATCGGTTTTACCGGCTCGATGACATCCAGGTTGCTGGGCACGCTGCTGCGCTTACCCAGCACCTGATGAAGCAGGGTATCAATAATCGGCGTGATGACGCCGCTCACTTACGCCCTTGTCCGATCGGCACCGCCATAGCGCTGCCCGCACGATAGGCGCGATTGGCATTGAGCTGGCGGCGATTGCCGCCGATCAGTTCACTGAGTTCCTCGCGGCGCGCTTCGAGCCGACGACGTGTTTCCACATCCTGCTCGAGGATACGCTCGAGCACTTCCGCCTTGCGGGTCATGCCCCTTGCATCCAGTGAACCATTGGCGTCGCTGTGCTTGAGGGTTTCCACGGCCACGACATACGCCGACTCCTCCTCGACCAGACGCGCCCAGTCACCTTCGCGCGCCAGCCCAAGCATCTGCGTCGAGCGCAACAATAATTGCTCGTATTCCGCGATCACGTCTCTTGCCGCCGTCATGCGTCGTTAGCTCCTTGCCGCAGGCGCTATATCGCGCCAGGCAGTACCGATATCGTCGAGCAGCCGTGCGGCTTCATCGATCCGCTGTAAATCATTATGCAAGTTGGCCTGCATCAGCAAGCGCACCACATAGTCATAGAGCGACGCCAGCCGACCGGCAATTTCGCCGCCCTTGTCGTGATCCAGCGACGCCGACAACCCGTTGTTGACGATGTCGATCGCCTTGGAAAGCGCCTTGCCCTTCTCGGCCATGTTGCCCTGCTGCAAGTGCAGCCGTGCCGCCCGCAGCGACGCCTGGGCACCGTCGAACAGCATGACGATCAACTGGTGCGGGCTGGCCGACATCACGCCGGTTTCCACGCCCATGCGCGCATAAGCATTTGCGCCACGCATTGTACTCATCGTTTCTGATCCCTTGTTCGGTTACTGCGATGTCTGTGCTTTCATGGCGTCGAACTGCTGGCTTAGATAGCTCATGGTGGAATTCATCTGCGATACCAGCGAATCCATCTGGGCAAACTGCTGACGGTAACGCTCGACGGTATTGTTGATACTCTCTTCGGTACGCGTATAGCGCTCTTTCAGCGCATCGATACGATCTTCGTAGCCCGTCGTGGCGGAATCGATGAGCCCCTTGTCATCCAGCATCGTCCCCAGCGCACCGTCCAGCTTACCGGCCAGCCCTTCACCCGCTCCGCCACTGCCCATGAAGAACTGCTGCAGCCCCGACAAGTTATCGCTGATGGCCCCGGAAAGTTTTTCGTCATCGACCTTCAGCGTGCCCTCCAGGGTCAACTCGACGCCGATGTCCGAGAGCATGCTGAACGCGCCCTCTTCGGCGCCACTCATGACGCGTCGCAGCTGGGATTCGACACTGCGCAGGGTGCCATCGCCCAGCAAGGTGCCGGCAGTGCCACTGTCACTATCGTATGACGATAGCGAACCGATGCTTTTCTGCAACGAGTTGTAGGCATCTACAAAGGATTGCACGCCTTTCTTGATACCCGCTTCATCGCGAGCCACCTTGACCGTCGCCGGCGACGACTCGTCTACGAGCGAAGAAATATTCAGCGTCACGCCTTGGATGGCTTCCTCGACCTCATTGGACGCACTGGTAATGGCAACACCATTCACCTTGAGCGCCGCATCCTGAGCCGTTACCGTCTGGGACATATTGTCTATATCGCCAGCCGCAGCGTTCGGATCAAATGTAAACTTGGCGTTGGTCGCCGCATCGGCGCCGGACATGGCCACCGTCATCTCGGAGGCAGCACCGGTATCCTTGGCGTTGAGGACGAGACGATAGCCCGAGCCATCGTTGATAATCGATGCGCCAACATCACCGTCCTGTGCATTGATCTTGTCGCGCAGATCCTCGAGGGATTCGTCGCCCGTCAAGGCCAGATCGATCGAGGTGGTCGTCCCCTTGCCGGAAGTCTGAGTGATGGTAAACCCGGTTGCCCCCAGCGCACTGGTAGTATCGCTCATTTGGCCGCTGGCAACGGAATGAGCCTGCGCCAATTGCGACACACTGACCTGATAACTACCTGGGACGGCACTCGTCTGCGCGCCAGCGGTTACTCCCTCGCCGGTGACCGAGGACGACACGGCTTGAAAACCGTCTGTCTTGGTCAGCTTGCCGACGGCCTGCTGGAGCTTGTCCAGCGCCGACTCGAGCTGGCCGAAGGCGGAAATCTTGGTCTTGTAGCTGGACTGCTGGGTAGTGATCGGCGACAGCTTCTGCCGCTCGCCGGCCTCGAGTTGATCAAGCAGACCATTGAGGTCCAGCCCCGAACCGATACCCAGTGATGAAATGCTCGCCATGGTAGTCCCCTGAAGTCTGCGCCATTTAACCAGCCGCTTGCGCTTCGCTACTCAGCGAAAAGGCGCGGTTTAGGCAATCTAATCAATGTATCGGCCGAACTACGCCGGTACTTTAGGGTCTCTACGGTTATCAGCGAGAATGATCGCGGGCTGGCCATGGCAAGTACGCTGGGCCATCATATTTGGCCAATTGCTTCATCCTGCACCAACCGGGCGGGTGCCAAGCTTGGCCCCGCGTGGTCGAATTTTTCAGCCAAGGACACCCGATGGACGACGCGACCTCCGTTATCGCCGACTACCGCCGCTGGCAGCGCTTTCAGCGTCAGGATCAACTGCAGCGTGAACATGCGGCGGCACTGCGCAAGCTCGCCGATTCGGGTGCGATGGCGTCCCGGGTGACTCAGGGGTATCGCAGCATGGCCGACAAGGGCGTCCAGGAAGGCGCCTGTTATCGCACGCTGTTTCGTCGTCAGCGGGAAGACGCCACGGCACTGGCATGTGAAGGCTGGCTGTTCGTACGCCGAGTCCTCGCCGAGGGCGGGACGACCCGCGTTCGCGCCACGCTCATGGAAGGCTTTACTCTCGAGGCCGGCTTCGTCGATCCCGCGCAACACTCCCCGAACAAGATCACCCTGGAAATATTCGACGAGATCCTGATCCAGCGCGACATGCAGCTGGGTTGTCGCATCGATCGTCACGACGACCAGCGCGACACGCATTTCGTGACCTTTCTGGACAGCGTGCGGGGCGATCTGGCCAAGTACATGAAATGACCCTGTATCAATCGGCATCACGAGACAGAACTTGAACTTGTCATCGCCTCGGATGCCTTTCCTTCGTCGCACATCAAGGAGCAAGACCATGACTACAGCATCACCGCACCTTGCCGGCCCGACATTGAACCTGGAGCCCCTCGACAAGAACGTCAGCATACGCCGCCCGATGGCAGTCACCAGCCTCGATATCGATAGCCCTGCCCGCGCCCTGCTGACCGACTTCTCGCAGACCGGCGCCTTCACGATCGGTGCTTCGAGTTCGATATCCCATGCCCTGGATCTGATGAAACAGGGCGGCGTGCGACTGCTGTTCGTGATCGACGCCAGCAACCAGCTGAGCGGCGTGGTCACCGCCCGCGAACTGATCGGCGGCCGGCGGGTGACCCTGGCGATGCATCAGTACCAGGTCGAACGTCCCGAGGTGACGGTTGAAATGGTCCAGACCCCGCGCCAGGAACTCCACGGCCTGCCTCTCGCCCGGTTGGAGCGCATCACCGTCGGCGAACTGGTCGAAGCGCTGAAG
>Ga0114911_1001498_pt1 | contig 12129 bp, 17 predicted proteins | sample MalvireepMed_904_FD_89688 | JGI IMG/M metagenome (GOLD analysis project Ga0114911, IMG submission 89688) | Marine viral communities from the Global Malaspina Expedition - Malaspina viral metaG DeepMed_904 | ecosystem: Environmental > Aquatic > Marine > Oceanic | place: Mediterranean Sea...
GAGCGCATTAACACGCTCTCGAAACGCTTGGCCTGTTCGCAGAGCGATGCAGTGGAATACAGCGTGTGGCAGACCCACGCGCACAGTACGGAATAGCTTGGAAGGAGAAGCATGAAATGTTGTCTGTGTAAGCAAAACTTCTCGGCCTCATGGCACAGGGAAGCGCATAACGGAACGTTGCAGCTTGGGAACAATGCCGAACCACTTGCCAGAGGTCGGTGTTGCGATCAATGCAACTGGCAGAAGGTAATCCATGCGCGTATGGCACAGCTTGAAGGCAGTCTCGGAACAGCAGCAAAGGAGAAGCTATGAGTGAAGAACTTGTCACACTGGACGCTGGCGAGGTCACGATTGCGCCAGCTTCAGCCGAACAGCTTGAGGCGAACGTTCGGCAGTATCAGTCGATGCAAAAAACGCTCGACCGTTTGATGCCTGAACACTTGATAGAAGTCAGAGGCAAGATGTTCAGGAAGAAGGGGTACTGGCGTGCGATTGCCCAAGGCTTCAGCTTGGTCTTGGAGCTACTGACCGAAACGCGCCACGAACTCGATGGTGACTTCGGGTATACCGTCACGTATCGCGCTACGGAACCACGCACGGGACGCTACAGCGATGGGGATGGTGCATGTTACGCCTCAGAGAAGGCGCAACGGCATGGTGGCATCGGTGGCACGGAACACAACGTCAGGGCGCACGCGCATACTCGCGCCAAGAACCGAGCCATTGCTGACCTTGTAGCCTTTGGGGAAGTCTCCTATGACGAGCTAGCACCGGACGGCAGCGAACCTGAAGCCGTTTCGGAGAACCCTCAACCACGTCCAGCAGCAAAGAAGGCTGCGCCGAAGAAGACCGTGGCACCGAAGAAGCCAGCACTGGAAGATCACGACGGGGCTGAATACTTGCAGACCGTGAAAGTCGCCAGAGAGTTCAGCAACGGTGGCGTACTGTGGCACATCGTCAATACGGCGAATCGCAAATATACGTATATCGTCAACGCCGGGAATCAGGATCAAGAAGATACCGTGCTGACGCTAGAGAATGCGTGTGCTGCTGGCGATGCGGTGCAGATTGTCTTTGAAGAAAAGCAGATGAAGAATGGCAACGGAACCTTCAATGCGTTGGTATCGTGCGAGGTCATCAAGCAACTCGATGAACCTTTGACGGCTGACGAGATTCCGTTCTAGCTGGCTATATATAGTACATAGTACGTACTACGTACTACTTACTAGTACCTAATACGTACTACCTATATATCTTATATATATATATATGGGGAGCGTCTGCGAGGCGTTCCCCATATTTTTTGCTGACTCTCTTAAAACAAATAACTGAGAGGTGACGATGATACGAGTGACCGAACTCTTACGCTGGGGTGGCATCACCTCACCGCTGCCAGATACCGCCGTGGTGAAAGCTGCTGCCGAGCGAGGCACGACAGTGCATCGGCTCTCGCTGCAAGTCGAGGATATGGCGCATTTGGAGAACAAGGGCTGGACAACTACTGAACTCGTTGTGCCAGACAAGGTCGTGGGCTACTGCAAGGCCGTGCTAGCGTTTCATCAGCAGTTCAAGCCTGAATGGAAACTGCGTGAGGTGCGAATTGATGACGAGGCACTTCGCCTCACGGGTTGTCCTGATCGCTATGGGATACTCGACGGCAAGAACGTGGTGCTGGATTACAAGACTGGCGCACCGCAGAAGTGGCATCGATTGCAGTTGGCTCTCTATACCATCTTATTGAAGCGACAACATTCGGCTCATCCCGACCAGCGCATAGCTGTATATTTGAAAAAGGATGGCACGTTCTCGTTGGCACAGCACGACAGTGAACTTGATCTTGCCCAAGCATGGAATCTGATTAATCGCTACTTGGATGAGGTTGTGTCGGGCAATTGAAAACGGGTGAGACTATGAGTGAAAAAACCAAGACACAACTCGCGTTTGAGGACATCGTGAAAGCGTTTCTGGAACATGCGAAGGCGCAGTCCGATGCCCTCAACGCGATCAAGGAACACCTCGACAAGCAAGAGCAGGACTACGATGAGACCTTTGCCAAGATTGAAATAGCGATCAAGGCAATCATCGACGCACAGAAGCAAGTCGCCGGGCGTATTGATGCAATTGACGTTGATCGTGGCAAGGTCAGCGTGCATTGACAAAAACAAGGAGAAGGAAATATGGCTACACAAAAGAAGAAGAAGACTGACACAACACAGGATCACGCGATTCCGATTCTTATCACGCGACCCAATATTCATTTGGTGCGTATTCCTATTCGTGGCACGTCGCCTTATGTGCAAAACGCATGGTCGCAAAAGGCGCGTGAGCAGCTACGGAAGAAGCAAGGGGAAGGTGCCAAAGCCAAGAACGTTAAGGTCAGAGAGCCGAAAGACTTTCAGGCGATTTATGAAGCTGCCAAGCATATCTCGACAGAAGGGTGGTGTGGGATTCCCTCGGCAGCGTTTCGGGCAGCGTTGATTTCCGCGTGCCGATTGACTCCCATGAAGATGACCCAAACCAAGCTCACGGTGTTTGTCGTGCAAGATGGTTGGGATGCAGTTGATCCGTCTGTGGGGTTGACGAAGATCACAAAGGGTGAGCCTGAGTATTTTGAAGCGATGGTGCGGATGCAGCAGACGATTGACATTCGGTGCCGCCCACTGTGGCGTCCCGGTTGGGAAGCGACCGTTGCCATTCGTTGGGACGCGGATCAGTACGGCGTAGACGATGTGCATAACTTGTTAATGCGTGTAGGTAATCAAGTGGGCATCGGCGAGGGACGGCCTGACTCCAAGCAATCGACCGGCATGGGGTGGGGACTGTTTGAGATTTCTGGAATGGCAGAAGTGATTGAGGAGGCTGCATGAGCAAGACCAAATATTCGTGGGGACAGGGCTATCGCGTCAAAGCCGATGCGTCCTTAGTAGCGAGAGAGTTTCAGTCCATTGAAGTTGAAACAGGTCAAGCACCTACGCCAGAAGAAGTGATCAACAGCGCGGAGCATCCTGCCAATCCCATGCACGGAGAGTTTGAATGGGACGACTCCAAAGCAGCGCATGAGCACCGATTGTCACAGGCGCGGTATCTGTTACGCGCCCTGTATGTTCAACTGCCGAAAAGCAAAACGCCTGTTCGTGCATACATTAGTTTGGTTGATCGTTCTGTTAAGGAACACCCAGAGCCACGTCAGTATTACGCCATTGAAAAGGTGTTGAGCAATACGCAATTATTTGAACGGGCGTGCAAGGATGTAGCGCAGGAACTACAAGCAATGAGTCTTAGATATGCAGCGTTCGTGGAGTTACGAACCTTGTTGACTAACTCAGCCGTTGCAGTGCAAGAACTTCCAGATTCCATTGAACTGGAGTTTTAGTTGTCAGGCGTTGATCAACCGTCAGTTTAAAACGTCCGACTAGGCATGGCAGACACGGCGCGGTGAGTCCGAGCGTGGCAAGGTAGGGCGGGGTTTGGCAAGGCAGACGTGGAGCGGCGAGGTCTGCAATGGCGAGGCAAGGTCGGTATGGTCAGGCGCGGTAACGCAGGGTACGGCAGACGTGGCATGGTGCGTGAGGCGAGGTTTGGTGCGGTTTGGTTGGGACACGCAAGGCACGGCAGACACGGCGCGGCACGGCGGCGACGGCATCGTGGGGTTCGGCGCGGTACGGCAAGGCAGACGTGGCATGGTGAGGTTTGGCAAGGTTGGGTTGGGCCGTGCTTGGTATGGCTTGGCAGACACGGTAGGGGAGCGCGATTCAAATTCCTATATGGGTCGCGTTCCTTTTTTATTCTTTAAAGGAGAAGAAAATGTTGAAAGCACTTGAAGCGTTACAGAAGCCAGCATTCCCAGACTTGTTGAACTACACCAACAGTTCGCTCGTCGCTGGCATTGAGAACGAGGAACAAGGCCGTGAGGCTGCTGAGATGTTGGCTGGCTACAAAGTGTTAAAGAAGGAAACAGTTGAAACCTATGACGAGATGCTCTCGCCATTAAATAAACGACGCAGTGTGATTCTCGAATGGAAGCGCACAGACGTAGGCAATATTGAGGCCGTGATCGAGAAGCTCACGGTGCGACTCTTGGACTACCAGACCGCACGGGATGAAGCCAGAGAACAGGCAGCAGCCACAGCCTTAGCACAGGCACAGGACGAGGCTGATGCGAAGCGTCAAGTCGAAGTGGACGAGCTACGCGAGAATGCCGAGGTCGTATCAGGCTCACACCCAACCGAAGCGTTGGCGATGCAGCAGGAAGCCGCAGCGTTGGAAAAAGCTCCTGCGCCTATCGTGAAAACCTTCGACGATGTTGAACCCACTACGACCTCGCCGTTGACCACCGTCACGACCTACAGTGCAAAGGTGATGGATATTTATATGCTGGCGAAGGCAGTGCTTGACCGAGAGGTATCGCACTTGGCGTTGCAGCCGAACCAGACGTGGCTCAACCAGCAAGCACGGTCAATGAAGCAAGCGTTCAAGGTGGACGGGGTTGAGTTGATTGCCACTCAAAGCCTCAGACGAAAGAGCGGTGTGGCGTGAGCGACCTGACGCACGATGCGATGTCCTCGCTCACTGATCCACAACTGGAGCAGTGCGTGGTGGGACAGATTATTCTCCATGACGCATGGCAACTTTATGCCTCGATGGGGATCATGCCTGAAGACTTTTGGCATGAGCCTCACCAGAAGATCGTGCGCCTTGCTGCCAAACTTTATGCCTCAGGTACGACCCCTGATGCGGTGCTGCTACGGAATGCCGGTGCTGATGGCGTGGCACTTAGCAAGTGCATGGATGACACGGTCGGAGTGCGTGAAGACAATGCGCGATGGATGCTTCAGCAGATCAAAGGACTGGCACGGGCGCGGAAGATTTACCACGCTAGCCAGAACCTTGAAGCACGCTTGACACAAGGGCGTGACTCAGCCGAAGACATCGTGAAGGCGCACTTGGCCTCTATCGATACCATCGTGCGTGAAACGTCGGACGGCAGCATCGTGATGGATGCCGAGAGTCAGCACGCTGCGATGACAGAGCTAGCTCAGACGCGGAAGAATCAGCGGAAAGTCTGGCTGGGCTTGCTGGCGATTGATGAAGTCATCGATGGTCTGTCGGCTGGCGAGATTCTCGGACTGGCAGCACGCCCCGGCATCGGGAAAACTTTATGGCTAGGACGATACATGCAAGCGGTACTGGAGAACGACATTCCTGCACTCATGTTCTCACTGGAGATGCCAACCGCGCAGATTGCCACAAGACTTTCGCAAGCGAACTGGGGCTGGTCAAGGAAGGCCACCTTGGAAGCTGCAAATAAGGAGGACACTTCGTTCGCACAGGAGTACCGGGAAAAGTTCAACAAGCTTCATATTTGTGATCGTGCTGGGTTATCAGTTGCCGAGATGGAAGCGATCACTGCACGCCTCAAGTCGCAGCAGGATGTCGGGCTGGTGCTGATTGATCATCTGGGCTTAGTTGGAGGGCATCACGACCTGCGTCCGTATGAGCGTGTCAGTATCAACTCGCAGGAGGTTAAGAACTTGGCGAAGCGATGCAACGTGCCTGTGGTGCTTGCCATGCAGGTGAGCCGGGACGCTGGCGGTGATGGCTCGATTCCACTCACGCTGTCCTCGACACGCGACTCAGGGGTCACGGAGGAAGTGGTGGATTATTTGGTTGGGCTGCATCGACCAGACCGCAGCACCTCGCTGACGATGGAACAGAAGGTGGAGTTTGAGAACGTGGTCGTGGCACGTATCCTGAAGAACCGTCACGGTTCAGTCGGCAACGAAGCAGCCGTGCATATCAACCCTGAAACGCTTGAGTGGACAGAACGCACCGGGCTGAGTAGCCCAACCGTGCGACGGCAGACTTATCGGGGAGGGAATTGAAGTGACTAAACCTTTTGAACCAATAGGCACCTTCAGTGTGTTGAGTTATGGCGGTGGCGTGCAAAGCACTGCGCTATTGATCGCAGCGGTGTTGGGGAAAATTCCACGACCCGATGTGGCAATTTTTGCCGATACCGGATGGGAGCCAAAACAAGTTATCAGTTGGATTCAAGTGATGACCCAATGGGCTAAGGAGCGAGACTTTGAAGTATGCACTGTGAGCTACGCAAATATTAGGAGTCCACGGGGAGCCGCTCATATGCCTTTGCAGATTCTCAATCCAGACGGTTCTCTTGGAAAAACAATGAGACAATGCACCACCGATTACAAGCTTGACCCGATTCGCCGTGAGGTGCGACGACGGTTGGGGTATCGTCCCTACCAAAAGTGGAGACATCAACTGGAAACGAGGCTGGGTATCAGCCTTGATGAGGCGCATCGCATGAAGCCTTCGGACAAGGTGTGGGAAACCGTGCGGTGGCCTCTTATTGAGGATCTGCACTGGAACCGGGAAGACTGTAAACGCTACATCGAAAAGCAAGGCTTCGCCGTTCCGATGAAGAGTTCTTGTATAGGATGCCCTTACCACTCTGATCGCTACTTTCGTACGATGAAGGAAGAACGTCCCGAGGAATGGCAGGATGTGGTGTCTTTTGACCGGCAACTTCGGTCGGAGTTTCTGACGAACAATCCTGTAAAAGGTTTTCGCAACTTGAAAGGTAAAGCCTTCCTGCATCGAAAATGTATTCCGCTGAGTGAAGTTTATCTTCAGGAAGACCAGCTCGATTTATTCGGGGAAGAATGCAGCGGGTATTGCGAGGCGTGATTGTTTTGTCGCATGACTAGTAAATAAGACTGGGGGGAGTGTGGGCATCGCGCCTATGCTCCCCCTCTTTTTTTGTTTGTACGGTCAGAGTGCGTGCTACAATCCTGATTACTCATACGATGCTGACTCGCTTCACGATAACGGGCGTGGCGAAACCGAAAGGCAGTATGAAGGCGTTCATTCCGAAAGGGTGGAACCGACCTGTCCTAACCTCCACCAATGCCTCAGTCAAAACTTGGGAACAAACGATTCGGAATGTGGCGCAAGACTTCACCGAGGCATACACGACCGGCCCCGTGCGTGTGCGGTTGCGGTTCTCGCTACCGCGTCCCAAGAGCTTGTCGCGTCAGGCTTCCCGTTCGCATACCAAGCGGCCTGACGTTGACAAGCTGGCGCGTGCTGCGCTTGATGCGCTCACTGGCATTCTCTGGAAGGATGACTCGCAAGTCTACTCACTGGTTGCATCAAAGCAGTATGCAGCCCCCGATCAACCGCCCCATCTCGTCATCACCATTCTGACTCCCCATGACAACTGACCTGACTGACCCGACTGAACCGTTCAAGATTGATGACTTTGAGTTTTCCCCAACCGGCTTCACTGCGCCGAGTGGCACGCTCGACTTCGACCGCTGGCAGCGCATTGGACAATTCATTCGACTGACGAATGCAGCAAGTCAGTTTTGGTGGGGCGACTGGTTGAACCTTGGCGAAGATACCTTCGGTGAGAAGGCCAGCCAAGCCTTGGAAACAACGCACTGGGACGAGAACACCTTGCGCGTGTATGCGTGGGTCTGTCGAGCCGTGCCAGTTGCTAATCGATTAGCAGGAGTGCCGTTCGGTCACTACCTCACGCTGGCAAAGCTCACGCCACAAGAGCAGGTGAAGTGGGGCAAGAAGGTCGCTGCTGAACAGTGGTCATGCCGACAACTGAAACAGGCGCTCCGCGCCGAGGATGCGAATGCGGTGCAGATGCAGCCCTGCGTGCTGGTGCGCTGTAAGAACGCCAACCAAGTCCATGACGTTGAGGCATGGGCGCACAAGCAAGGCTTGGACTACGACCTGTGCGACCGCGCAATCAAAGGCAAGCCACTCATTGAGGTACTCGCGGAATGATCGGCTTCCCGAAACCGAAATCACGCAAGTCTGAACGTCGCAAGGTCAAACGCGATGAGCGGTTATGGATTTCGCAAGTGCGAGAGGATGTGGTTGAGCGCGATGGTCATGGTTGTCGAGCCTGTCGCGCTCATCCAGTCACCGCTTCGACTTCAGGCTATATGCACATGCACGAAATCATCTTTCGGTCTGCCACCTTGGGGTTGCCTATCGAGGAGCGGGTTAACACACGCCTCTCGGTGTTGCTCTGCGATAGCTGCCACCGGGATGTTCATGCGTATCGTTTAAAGATTGACATGGAAGATGAGGAACGAGGTGCTGATGGTGTCCTTACGTTTCACCGAACGTCTACGTCTTAAGCAGCGATGGCGACAGGCATGGTCGGGTTTCAAAACGCTTGGCCTCTACCGAATGATTCAGGAATGGCTCTGGTGGCGTCGGCTCTCACCAGCGCAACGCTATCTCTATGAGGCACGCATGAGCGATGACTGGATTATCAGGAATCAAAGGCAATGAATATTCTCTTGACTGGTGCAACTGGCACCTTCGGTCAGGCGTTTCTTGACTACGCCCTGACGCACGACAAGTGTTCCCGGCTGGCTGCGTTTGCCAGATCGGAATCTCGACTCGCGTTGCTGACCGAGCAATACAAAGACTTCGATGCCTATCGTCCATTCCTTGGGGATGTGCGTGACGAGGAACGCTTGCGCGATGCCTGTCGAGGGATGGATGTTGTGGTTCATGCTGCTGCATTGAAGCGTGTGGATGACGGAGCCTACAACCCACTGGAGATGCATAAGACGAATGTGCAGGGCAGTATCAATGTGGCGAATGCTGCGCGGAGTAGTCATGTCGATAAGGTCTTACTGCTGTCCTCAGACAAAGCTGTCGCAGCGATCAACACCTACGGGGGCAGTAAGTATCAGGCCGAGAATTGTCTCCGAGAACTCAACAGCCACTCGGCTCCACAGGGCACGATCATGTCAGCGGTGCGGTATGGGAACGTACTGGCTTCAACGGGCAGCGTGCTGACGATCTGGTCACGCCAGCAGAAACGCGATGAGCCGTTGACGATGACCGATAGCTCAATGACGCGGTTCTGGATGACTCCAACTCAAGCCGTGGAGCATGTGTTCCGGTCGCTGCGGTTGATGCGTGGCGGCGAAGTGTTTATTCCCTCGCTGCGTAGCTCCACATTGGAAACCTTGGCACGAGCGTATGCACCACAGGCTGACCTGATCGAAACCGGCAAGCGTCCCGGCGGTGAGAAACCGCATGAAGTGTTGATCAACGAGGACGAGCAGGAACGCGCTCTTGCACAGGATGGCGTGGTGGTCATTCCCCCAGCAATCTCGCCGTGGACAACGCACCGCTGGAAGGATGATGGGTCAGTGAAGATTCCGAACCCGTATGCCAGCAATGCGCCAGAGCTTTGCACGTATACCGCGCCAGAACTTCACAACGTAATCGTGGACTGTCTTCATGCAGCCATTCCCACATCTTGATAAGCGTCTGCGTGTCGCGGTTATCGGGCTAGGCTCGATGGGGCAGCGGTATGCAAGATTCTTCACTTCACTGATGCGTCAAGGCGAAGATGACCATCCGCTTTGTCCAGCGATCTATGGTTGTGATTCTCGTGAGGAAGCATTTAATGAGCAGACGGGCTGGCAATATCTGTCAGTTGAGGAACTTGTGGAAAAAGTCTCTCCGACCGTGGCAGTCATTGCCGTGCCAGCCTCAGAACATTTGAAGGTGCTGCGAATTATTCGTGATGCTGCTCCTGACTGCGCGGTGCTGATGGAGAAGCCGTTAAGTGACCATGCGCTCAGTGATGCGGAAGTGCGTTGGTGTCGCAGCTTGGAGGGCGTGATTGGAGTGGGCTACAACTGGCGGTTGCATCCGTTTGCGAAGCACCTCTGGACGATACGCGAGTCCATCAGCAACCTGACGCTCTACGTGGCGCAAGATATGCGTGAGTGGCCCGGTCAGAGATACGGTGATCCGCTGCGTGAGTTTTCACATGAGCTTGACTTGGTGCAATACCTGACCAGCGACCCCGTGCTGACGCAATCCGCGTTTGAGGCTGATGGCACTGGCAGAAGGATACGGTATGTGCTGAACGGCACGCATCAGCGTGGCAATTGGCGCGTCTATATCTTGCCGTTTCATCAACCGTCTGGGCGCTGGGTGCGCGTGCAGATGACGGATGGCGCAGTCGTGTTCAAGCATTGGGATCAAGCTCCCGACATTATCGAAGGCATGTATTGCCAACAGGCACGCCAACTGCTCGACGCATATCTGCATGGCGGTTCGTCTGATGACCTCAGTTGTTCGCTAGACGATGCCTTGCACACAACACGCTTACTGGACGAGGCCGAAAGGCGATGTCAACAGCAGCCATGACCTACGTCATTGCGGAAGCTGGTTCATGCGGTGATGCACAACTGCCGAAGATGCTGTCTCTGATCGATGATGCCAAGGCGGTGAAAGCCGACGCGGTGAAGTTCCAGTGGACGAGCGATGCACGGGTAATGGCACTAGGGCGTGGTCGAGCCAAGCGCGACGGGTATGAGTCAGTCTACCGGCATTATCTTCAGTGGCCTTACGAGTGGCACGATGAGCTTGCTTCGCATTGCGACTCAGTCGGCATTGACTATCTTTGCACCGTCTATTTGGCTGATGACATCAAAGCGGTGTCGGAGTATGTAAGTGCGTTCAAGGTGGCGAGTTTTGAGGCGCAGGACTTCGACTTTATTCAAGCGCACGCTAGGGAGTGTTGCTCTCGACCGTTGTTTATCAGCACCGGCATGTGTTCCAAGCGCGAGATCAATCGCTTGTGGCGAGAGGCGGTGTTACCTCACGGCTTAGAGAATTGCGTCAAGCTGTTGCATTGCGTGAGTGCGTATCCTGCGCCCTTCAACGAGTTGAATCTGCGCGTGCTGCGTCCTAAACGATACGGCCTCTGGAAGTTTGCAGGGTTCAGTGACCACTCGTTGCCAGCCCTCACGCATTCGGGCGCATTGGCGGTGGTTGCCGGGGCTGAGATTATCGAAGCGCATCTGCGAAACGATGACACGAACAAAGATAATCCTGACTACGACCATGCGATGACCACCGACCAATTCTTGGCCTATGTCGCGCAGATTCGGATGGTCGAGAAGGCACTTGGCACGGGGAAGAAGGAAAGACAGACATGCGAAGCCGAGATGACTCAGTATCGTGTCGCACCGTAACGCTGCGACCGGCGACGATTGACGATGCTCCGCTGGTGTTTGAGTGGCGCAATGATCCTGATATTCAGGCGATCTCGGGAACCACTACAGAGTTAAAGATGCACGACCATTTGAAATGGTTTGCTGCGCGATTGCAGGAGTCTCATGCGGAGTCGATTTACATGGTGGAAGGCAGTCACGCCGGGACAATCGGAACCGCGAGAATTCTCCAAGACGGACAGACTCATGCACGAATTAGCCTAACCGTTGCCCCTGAGTATCGAGGCCGGGGCATCGGTCGAAAGGTCATCAGGCTGTTGACAAAGAAGATCGAGGAGATGGATCGGATCGCTGTGGCACGGGTGCATACCGAGAACCTGACCTCACTGTATGCATTCATGGCAGTCGGGTTTCATGTCATTGCGCTTGAAGGGAAGTTCGTTGAGCTTCATGCGGAGAAGCAGTGACAAGTATCGTGTCGAGGCGAGAAACGAATGGGCTGGACTGGAATTGGTTTGTTGATACTCACGAACTTGGCTGCTGGTGGCAGCGACAGGAGTGGCTTGATTACTGTATGGCCTATGACCCCACAGCGACGGACTTATCATTCGCCGTAGTCAAGGATGACCGCATCGTCGGTATCTGTCCTGCGCTTGAACGTGAAGGCCAAGTGCGAATGGGCGATGACCCGTGCGCTGGCCTGTTGGTGCAGTCAGACTATTGTGCGGTGCTGCTGAGTGCGATGCAGGAACGGCTAGCTGGCCTGTCGTGCGCGTGGCGATGGAATTGCTATCCGTTTCGGAGCGAGATGGTGACGGCAGTTGCGTGCTTGCCACATTTTACGCGGTCATCGTGGCAAACCTCTATCGTGTCGCTGGATCGGCCTCATCGATGGAAGGCTATTCGCAAAAGCTATCGCAGCCTCATTCACAAAGCGCAACGAGACTGTGATCTGGAATGGGGAACGACCTATTGGCCTTACTATGAAGCCTGTCATCGACAGACCGCGACTCGCCCACGCAGCGATGCGACGTATCGGCATCAGGAGCAATGGGTCAAGGATGGCTTCGCACAAGTCTTTGTCGCGTTCCCGAAA
>Ga0114911_1001499_pt1 | contig 12125 bp, 6 predicted proteins | sample MalvireepMed_904_FD_89688 | JGI IMG/M metagenome (GOLD analysis project Ga0114911, IMG submission 89688) | Marine viral communities from the Global Malaspina Expedition - Malaspina viral metaG DeepMed_904 | ecosystem: Environmental > Aquatic > Marine > Oceanic | place: Mediterranean Sea...
GTCGCTGGGGGTCGATACCAACCGCCTGCTGTGGCTGCTGATTGCGGGGGTCGGGCTGACCGTTGGGGCCAGCGTCGCTGTGGCGGGCATCATCGGCTTCGTCGGGCTGATCGTGCCGCACCTCGTCCGCCCGCTGACCGATCGGCGGCCCTCGCAGCTGATCCTGCCCAGCGCGCTTGCGGGGGCGCTGCTGGTGCTGGTGGCTGACAGCGCGGTGCGCGTTCTGCCGCTGGTTACCGAATTGCGGCTGGGCATCGCGCTCAGCCTGCTTGGCGCGCCGTTCTTCCTGTGGCTGCTGCTGCGCATGCGCCGGGGGCTGGCATGAGGCTGGCGGCGGCACAGCTGTCGATCGCCGAGCGGTTGGACCGGGTCTCGCTGATCCTCGAACCCGGCACGATCACCGCGATCTGCGGGCCCAATGGCGCGGGCAAGTCGAGCCTGCTCGAAGCGCTTGCCGGGCTGCTTCCGGCCGGCGACGGGGCGGTGTTTCTCGACCGGCAGCAGATCGCCGCGCTGCCCCTGCGCGAGCGGGCACGGCGTATCGGCTATCTGCCGCAAGCGCATGAAATCGCATGGGATGTGCCCGTGCGCAGCGTGGTCGAACTCGGCCGGCTGCCGCATGGTGACCGGCTGGCGGCACCGGTCGAAGCCGCGCTCGACGCGCTCGACATCCGGGACCTCGAAAACCGCCGCGCGCAGTCGCTGTCGGGCGGCGAGACCGCGCGGGTCCTGCTGGCGCGGGTGCTGGCGGGCGAACCGCAGTGGATCCTCGCCGACGAACCGCTCGCCGCGCTCGATATCGCGCACCAGCTCGCGCTGCTGAAGCATTTGCGGCGGGCCGCGCAGGGCGGGGCGGGCGTGGTGCTCGTGCTGCACGATCTCGCGCATGCGATGAACCATGCCGACCGGGTGGTGGTGCTCGACCGCGGCGTGGTGGCCGCCGACGGCGCATGCGAAGACGCGCTCGACCAGCAGGTGATCGAGCGCGTCTGGAAAGTCCCGGTCCGGTGGATCGGCGAACCGCGCCACCGGGCCTTGGTCAGCCGGTGATCAGTTGACCGTGCGCGGCGGCAGCTTGCCGTCGGAAGCCTCGCTGTCCGCCGCTTCGTCGCCCGCGATCAGGCCGCGCGCTTCGAGCATCGGGGTCACGTCGGGCTCGCGCCCGGCGAAGTTCCGGAACATCTCGAAATAGTCCATGGTCCCGCCCGTGCTCAGCACGGTCTTGCGATAATGGTCGCCATTGGCGCGCGTGAGCCCGCCATTGTCCATGAACCACTTGCGGCTGTCGCGGTCGAGCATCTCGGTCCACAGATAGCTGTAATAGCCCGCGCTATAGCCGCTGGGCGAGCTGAAGATGTGGTTGAAATAGGTCGTCCGGTACCGCGGCGGCACCAGGTCGATTTCCAGCCCCAGTTCCTCGAGCGACTTGCGTTCGAAGGCGGTGACCTTCTCGGGCGTGTCGATCGCGGCGGCTTCCGCCTGCGACAGCGCGGCCCACTTCATGTCGAGCAGGGCGGCTTCGACGACTTCGCCGAAATCATAGCCCTGGTTGAACTTCGAGGCGGCCTCGAGCTTCTCGATCATTTCAGCCGGGATGGTTTCGCCCGTCTGGTAGTGCTTGGCGTAGTTCGACAGCACTTCGGGATAGGTCGCCCACATCTCGTTGACCTGGCTCGGATACTCCACGAAGTCGCGCGCGACCGCGGTGCCCGACAGGCTTTCGTAGCGCTGGTCAGCGAAGAAGCCGTGCAGCGCGTGGCCGAATTCGTGGAACAGCGTGTTGACGTTGTCGAAGCTGACCAGCTGCACTTCGCCTTCGGGTGCCTTGGGGATGTTGAGCACATTGTAGATCACCGGCTTGGTACCCCACAGATCGCTCTGGTCGACGAAGTTGCTCATCCACGCCCCGCCGCGCTTGGACTCGCGCTGGAACGGGTCGAAATAGAACAGACCCAGCTCGCTGCCGTCACGGTCGAACACCGTGTAGGTCGTCACATCGGGGTGATAGACGGGCAGGTCGCTGCGCTTCTGGAAGGTCAGGCCGTAGAGCTTTTCGGCGGCATAGAACACGCCGTCCTCAAGCACGGTATCGAGCTGGAAATATTCCGCCATCGCGTCTTCGTCGAGGTCGTAGCGTTCCGCCTTGACCTTGTTGGCATAGCGGTACCAGTCCCACGGCTGGACTTCGAAATCACCCCCTTCGGCAGCGATCGCTTCGTTGAGCATGGCGGCTTCGCGGCGCTGCGTGTTGGCGAGCGCGGGGACCATGCGTTCCATGAAGCCGAGCGCGGTGGCGGGTTTTTCGGCCATGCGATCCCACATCGCGTAGCTGGCCCAGTCGGCTTCACCGAACAGCGCGGTTTTCTCGGCGCGCAATTCGGCGATCCTGGCAACCAGCGGGCGGGTGTCGATCGCGGTCGTGCCATTGGCGCGGTTGTAGCTTGCCTTGAAGAGCTTCTCGCGCGCGGCGCGATTTGTCATCGTCGGCAGCAGCGGCTGCTGCGTCGTGTTCTGCAGCGCGATCGCATATTTGCCCGCATAGCCCTTTTCGGCAGCAAGGTCGGCAGCCGCCTTGATGTCCGAATCGGTCAGCCCGGCGAGTTCGGCGCGGGTGTCGAAGATGACCGGCTGGTCGGCCATTGCGGCGCGTGCCTGCTGGCCGAATTCGGTCGTGATCTCGGACAGTTCGGAATTGATCTGCTTGACCCGCTCGCGCTCGGCTTCGGTCAGCAGCGCGCCGGCGTGGACCATGCCCTGGTAGGTCTCTTCGAGCAGCCTGGCGTCTTCGCGGGTCATCGCCATGGCTGCGCGGTTGTCGTACACCGCCTTCACCCGCGCGAAGAGTTCGGGGTTGAGCGTGATGGAATCGCCATGCGCGGTCAGCTTGGGACTGATTTCGGTGTTGATCTCATCGAGCCGGTCGGTGGTGTTCGACCCCGTCACGGCAAAGAACACGCGCGCCACCCGGCCGAGCATGCGGCCCGACTTTTCCAGCGCGACGATGGTGTTGCTCATCGTCGGCGGTGCGGGATTGTCGATGATCGCCTGGATCTCGGCCTTCTGGATCGCCATGCCCTGTTCGAAAGCGGGTAGGTAATCGTCTTCCGAGATCTTCGAGAAATCGGGCGTCTGGAAGGGAAGCGTGCTGTCCGCGGCAAAATAGCCGGTTGCCTCGGGCAGGTCGGCGGCCGCCATGTCCGGCTGGCCGATGGTATCGAGGTCTTCGCCGTAAGCGGCGGAGCACCCTGCCAGCAGTGCGGCGGATGCGACGGTGGCCAGTATCTGGGCCTTCATAGTGTTCCCCTCAGGATTGGCGCGCCGGCGGGTAAGCCCGGCGCTGGAATGCGAAGATGACTTGCGCGGATGGACGCCCCGGCACGCGCGCGCAAGCGTGGACACGTCACCGGTCGGCGCGTTTCCTACATTGGTCGAACGGCACGCGCTAACGCTGGTTCCGACCGGCTGGCGCAGCCGCTGCGTCACGCGCCTCGCCCAGCGCGCGGCGATTGACGGTCATCAACCGCGGACGGCCGCCTTCGCGGTCGACCACCAGCCATACTGCACCCAGTTCGAAAAACCCGCCCTGGTCTTTCGCCACGCTCATTTGCGACAGGTCCAGCCGTTCCAGCAGCGCAAGCATGTCGGCATCGAAAATTTCGTCGAACACGGCTTCGATCCCGGCGCGATCGGCGATCTCGCGGCGGTCCCCATCGCCGTCGATATACAGCAGCGGCAGGCCGACCTCGCGCAGCAGCTTTGCCTTGTCGCCGCTGCGCGCTGCGGCGCGCAATGCAGCGATCGCGGCCTCGAACTGGCTCGCGCTGGTGCCGGTTGCGCAGGAAATCGCGCCGCCGTCGACGATGTCGTGCGCGCGGTCGAATTCGGTGCGGCGTTCCTCTTGCGTGGACCACACCAGCAGCAGGCAATCGTCGGGCTGTGCGCTGCCTTCGGCAAGCAGGTGGGCGCGCACTTCGCTCTCGCGCTCGTCCTCGGGCATGCACCCGGCGAGCGCGCAACCAAGGGCCAGCGACAGGGAAAAGGCGGTTGTCGGTTTCATTCCGGTTCCAGCGCATATCGCATTACGGGCTCGTAGACAGAGCCTTCGGGACGCAGGAAGCTCTCGTACAACAGATAGGCATCGACCTCCCACGGGCCAAGCCGCAAGCCCGCGGTCCGGGCCAGAAATGGCTCGAGCGAGCCGCTGGCTCGGTTGGCGCGCGCCAGGGTGACATGCGGATGGTATTTGCGGTGATCGGGTTCGACGCCGGCGGCAATGCAAATCTGTTCGATCCGGCGCCGCAGGCGCTGCAACGCGACGTTGGGTTCCACGCCCGCCCACAGCGTATGCGTGCGGCCACTGCGGGCGAAGATACCGGTGCCCGAAAGCGCCATCCGGAATCGGGGAAGGGCGGCGGCGCGCAGGCGCTCGGCCAGCTCGTCCGCCAGATGGGCGTCGACCTCACCGATGTAACGCAGCGTAACATGCAGTTGGTCGTCGTCCTGCCACCGCACCGCATCGACGCCCTCCATCAGGTCGATCAACGCGTCGCGGATCGCTGCGGGAGGGCGGATGCCGACGAAAAGGCGGTGGTACATGGTTCGGGTCTACAGGACGGTAGGGGACAGTCCGCCGCCTTTGGCGGAAAATCCCGTGGATGATGAGCTGAAAGCGATCAGGTGGAGGCGAGCCCGGGCATCTCGCGCGGGTCTTCATAGGCCGCTTCCATGAAGATTTTCGCGCGACGTTCGCTGCGATATTGCAAGCCCTTGGCGAATTGGCCGCCGGCATGCGTATAGTCCAGTTCGGCCGCGATCGCGTCGTAATCGCCGGCATCGATCGCGGCGTTCAGCCGCGGGCTCTCGCTCGGCGACACGTTGCCGATACCGACATTGTAAACCAGGTCGAGAAGCGCATCGAATTCGTGCTGGTGCAGCGGGAGATCGCCGACCAGCTGGCGCACGCCTTCCTCGGCTTCGGCGAGATCGGCATCAAGAAAGGCCAGCACCCGTTCCTCGCTGACCCGGTCACCGACGCGCAGCCTGTCTTCCGGTTCGACCAGATGGCCGACGCCCACCGTGGGGTAGCCCGCAACATCGCGGTAGACGGTGTAGCGCACGCCTTCCTCTTCGATCAGCGCCTGTTTGAACGTGTCGCTCGCCGTCAGCAGCGGTGCCGGCTTGCGGACGCCTTCGGCATATTGCGCGGTCATGTCAGCCGTATTGGACGGGGCGACCGGCGCAGGGCGGGGCGGGCCGGTAAAGGCTGCAAGGCCGAGCGCCCCCGCACCCAGCATCAGTGTTGCCCGCTTGCGCGTCGATAGCTGCGGCCTGACATCGAAGGCCTGTGCGGCGGCCCGGCGCGCACGGCGCAATTCACGGCGGTGCTGGCGTTCGCGGCGCAGCCGCTTGAGCAGGCTTCGCGGACCTTCACCGCGGCTGCCGCGCAATGTCGTATGCGACCAGTCGACCGCGTCGAGCGGCCGGTCCAGTTCGTCGAGAATCGCCTGCAGTGCGTCGGCGTTCCGATTGTTTCGCGCTGTGTTCTGCCCGGTGGGGCCTGATGATTGCTTCCTGTGCGCGGTGTCCATTTCCATTGGCAGGGCACCTTTCGTTGATATTCGAATGAAGACACCTGCAAGTCTGGTCCGGGGTACGCGATTTCGTGAACCCGGCGCGGTGTCGGTCTTTCCCAATCAACGGGTGGGGCGGCTCGATGGTCCTCGGCTCGTCCCGGCGGGGCAACGCCCGGTCGGTGGCGGGTGCCCGTCAGGCGAAGCGGCGCACGCGGTTGCGGCCGGTGTTCTTCGCTTCGTAGCACGCTGCATCGGCGCGCAGCAGCGCATCGTCCAGGCCCTCGCCGAAGCGCCAGCCGGTCAGGCCGATCGAGGCCGAAATACGGATATCGGGGTGCTCGGTGAACCTGCGGGCGATCTGCGCGATCGCGCTGCGGAGGCGTTCGGCAGCGTCGGCCGCCGCGCCATCGTCCAGCCCGCGCGTGATCACGAGGAATTCCTCGCCGCCCAGCCGGAACGCCTGGTGCCCGGCGGCTGCGGGCAGGGTGCCGCCCCATTCGCGAATGGCATCGGCCGTCGTGATCAGCACGTGGTCGCCCACGCCGTGACCGTATGTGTCGTTGATCGCCTTGAATCGGTCGAGATCGATGGTCATCAGGTGGCGCGGCTGGGTGCTGCGTTCGATCCGCGTTTCCTCGAACAGCTTGCGGCGGTTGAACAGACCCGTAAGCGGATCGCGCCAGCTGAGGAATTCCGCATGCGCCAGCGCATCGGCCAAGTCTTCCGACAACTGGCGGTTCTCGACCAGCACTTTCGCCGCGCTCTGGATGTGCTCGCCGGTGGAAGCGCTGTAGATGCGTATCCCGATGACGATCAGCGCAAGCATGACCACCAGCGCAGGATGCTGCACCCCGGGATGCAGGACAATCATCCCCAGCACGGTGAGCCAGAAGCTCGCCAACATGGCGTCGCGTGCCACTGGCAGGGCGGCAAGGGTGACGGCGATGAGCGTCACGACGATTACCACTACGCCGCGCACCAGATTGACGGCCACGACCGAACTGTCGGGCGGCGGCGGCCACAGCATCAGCGCCAGCGTGATGCCGGTCAGGCACATGGCGAACAGGACGACCCGTCTGGCCGATTGCGCTGGCTTGCGTGCTCGCATCACGCGTTCGAGCTCGCCGACAGCCTTGTGCGTATAGACGAAGGACGCCGCGCGCAGCAGCAGGAGGACCGTCATGGCAGCCGCGTTGGGCAGCATGGCGACACCGGCGGCGAGCATGGCCAGCCCGATCATGCTCGCCAGAACTGAGCGACGCTCGCGCTCGAGCATGGCAATGACCGCCTCGCGCTCGATCTCGAAAGGATCGACCGCCAGCCGCGTGAGCCCCTGGCTCGCAGTGTCGTCAAAACGGCTATCGGTGAACAATGGTGCGACCCTTCGTGTCCCGCGCATCGCGGGCGCTGCGGCATAGCGCCAATTGGTTAACGAACTCCAACGCGAAAATCACCATGTAGTAGCCTGCCACGACCGTGCCCCTACCGGTAGCTCGATTGTGACAATGGTTTGACAATCGATCGGTGCCCGCCGCCCGCTGCAATCGATCGGTAGCGTTGTAAATCGCGCCGGCGAACCCACATTCGCGGCACCACTGCGGCCGCCCTTGCGTTCGGCCCGTACCCGCCCTTGACCCTAGCGAACAATTCGGGAACACGTTTCCTTCATGGCACTCACCAAAATTTCCGTCCGCGGCGCGCGTGAACACAATCTCAAGGGCGTCGACATCGACCTGCCGCGCGACAGCCTGATCGTGATCACCGGCCTCAGCGGTTCGGGCAAGTCGAGCCTCGCCTTCGACACGATCTATGCCGAGGGGCAGCGGCGCTATGTCGAGAGCCTCAGCGCCTATGCGCGCCAGTTCCTCGAGATGATGCAGAAGCCCGATGTCGAACATATCGACGGGCTCTCACCCGCGATCTCCATCGAGCAGAAGACCACCAGCCGCAATCCGCGCTCGACCGTCGCGACGGTGACCGAGATCTACGATTACATGCGCCTGCTGTGGGCGCGCGTGGGCGTGCCCTATTCGCCCGCCACCGGCCTGCCGATCGAGGCGCAGACCGTCTCCAACATGGTCGACCGGGTAATGGAACTGCCCGAGGGCACCCGCATCTACCTGCTCGCCCCCGTGGTGCGCGGGCGCAAGGGCGAATACCGCAAGGAACTGGCCGAATGGCAGAAGGCGGGCTTCACCCGCGTCCGCATCGACGGCGAGCTCCATGCGATCGAGGACGCACCCGCGCTCGACAAGAAGTTCAAGCACGACATCGAGGTGGTGGTCGACCGGCTCGCGGTGAAGGAGGGCATCGAGACCCGTCTTGCCGACAGCTTCGAAACCGCGCTCAAGCTCGCCGAGGGGCTTGCCTATGTCGATCTCGCCGATGGCGCAGTGCCCGGGCGCGAGGACGAGGGGGCTGCGGCCGGCGGCGCGATGAAGGGCGCGGGGCTGCCCGCCAACCGCATCGTCTTTTCCGAGAAATTCTCCTGCCCGGTCAGCGGCTTCACGATCGAGGAAGTCGAACCGCGATTGTTCTCCTTCAACGCGCCGCAGGGTGCCTGCCCGACCTGCGACGGCATCGGTGAAAAGCAGCTGTTCGACCCGCAGCTGGTCGTCCCCAACGAAGCGCTCAGCCTCAAGAAGGGAGCGGTGGTGCCCTGGGCGAAGAGCAACCCGCCGTCGCCCTATTACATGCAGGTGCTCGCCTCCCTCGCGAAGGAATACGAGTTCGACCTGACCACCCCGTGGCAGGAGTTCGACAACGAAATCCGCGACATCATCCTCCACGGCACCAAGGGCCGCGCGATCCCGCTGACCTTCAAGGACGGGCGCAAGAGCTACACCGTCAAGAAGCCGTTCGAGGGCGTGATCGGCAATCTCAACCGCCGCATGCTCCAGACCGAGAGCGCGTGGATGCGCGAGGAGCTGGCCAAGTTCCAGACCGCGCAGCCTTGCGAGACCTGCAATGGCAAGCGGCTCAACCCCAAGGCGCTCAGCGTCAAGATCCCCGGCCCCGCGGGCCCGACCGACATCGCCACCCCCACGCAGATGAGCGTCGCCGATGCCAAGGCGTGGTTCCTCGGGCTCGAAGGGCATCTGACCGACCAGCAGGCGCAGATCGCCAAGGCCATCCTCAAGGAAATCAACGAGCGGCTGGGCTTCCTCGACAATGTCGGGCTCGACTATCTCAACCTCGACCGCACTTCAGGTACGCTGAGCGGGGGCGAGAGCCAGCGTATCCGCCTCGCCAGCCAGATCGGCAGCGGGCTGTCGGGCGTGCTCTACGTGCTCGACGAACCCAGCATCGGCCTCCACCAGCGCGACAACGACCGGCTGCTCGAAACATTGAAGCGCCTGCGCGATCTCGGCAACACGGTAATCGTGGTCGAGCATGACGAAGACGCGATCCGCGCCGCCGATTACGTGGTCGATCTCGGCCCCGGCGCGGGCGTTCACGGGGGCGAGGTGGTCGCCGAAGGCATGCTCAAGCAGGTGCTGAAAAACAAGAAATCGCTCACCGCCGCCTATCTCACCGGCCGCCGCGAAATCGCGGTCCCGGCCAAGCGGCGCAAGGGCAACGGCCACCAGCTCACCGTCCACGGTGCGCGCGCGAACAACCTCGCCAACGTCACCGCCAGCCTGCCGCTGGGCACCTTCACCTGCGTCACCGGCGTCTCGGGCTCGGGCAAGTCCAGCTTCACCATCGACACGCTCTACGCCTCCGCCGCGCGCGAACTCAACGGCGCGCGCATCGTCGCGGGCGCGCACGACAAGGTCACCGGGCTCGAATATTGCGACAAGGTGATCGAGATCGACCAGTCGCCCATCGGCCGCACCCCGCGCTCCAACCCCGCCACCTACACCGGCGCCTTCACCCAGATCCGCGACTGGTTCGCCGGCCTCCCCGAAAGCCAGGCGCGCGGCTACAAGCCCGGGCGCTTCAGCTTCAACGTCAAGGGCGGCCGCTGCGAGGCGTGCCAGGGCGACGGTCTCATCAAGATCGAGATGCACTTCCTGCCCGACGTCTACGTCACCTGCGAACAATGCGGCGGCAAGCGCTACAACCGCGAAACGCTCGAGGTGAAGTTCAAGGGCCACTCGATCGCCGACGTGCTCGACATGACGATCGAGGATGCGGAGGAATTCTTCAAGGCGGTCCCGCCGATCCGCGACAAGATGCACATGCTGAACGAGGTCGGCCTCGGCTACGTCAAGGTCGGCCAGCAGGCGACCACGCTGTCGGGCGGCGAGGCGCAGCGCGTCAAGCTCGCCAAGGAACTCGCCAAGCGCAGCACCGGGCAGACGCTCTACATCCTCGACGAGCCCACCACGGGCCTGCATTTCGAGGACGTGCGCAAGTTGCTCGAAGTGCTCCACCGGCTGGTCGAGCAGGGGAACTCTGTCGTGGTGATCGAGCACAATCTCGATGTGATCAAGACGGCGGACCATGTGCTCGATCTCGGGCCGGGCGGCGGCGTTCGCGGGGGCGAGGTGGTTGCGCAGGGCACGCCCGAGGAAGTGGCCGCGGTGGAAGAGAGCTATACGGGTCAGTACCTCAAGCCTATGCTGGACAGGCAGCGAGAAGCGGCGGAGTAGTCATGGCTTTCGAGATTATCCGATCGCGCGAAGAGGTCCTGCCGTATATCTCGAACGTTCAGGAAGCTGCTGATTTGGAGCGCAAGTCGTTCGGATTTCTGCCCAAGTCAGCATATGCAGATTTCGCACTCCAAGGGCGATTGCTTGTCGCAGTTGATGAAAAGAGTAGAGAATTCGCCGGGTATTTGGCTTTTGGTGGCGTTCCACCTCAGGCTCGCATTTTTCAAACTTATGTCGCTCCTAAGGCACGCGGCCAAGGAGTTGGCGACCGACTAATTTCGTCAGCTGTCGAGATCGCAGAAGAACGGTCATATTTAAGTTTGCGCGCGTCAATCGCCGATGACCTAGGTGCGGCGAAAGAATTCTATCGCCGCAATGGCTTTCGGCCAATGCTCGAGAAGCAAGGCGGCAAAACGACACAACGCAAGATTGTGGTTCATGTCCGTGAACTTGCGACCCCCAGTTTGTTGGATCTTTGTGGCGAGCAACCGGTCATTGCGAACACGCTTGCGATTACTGGTCGATCCAAGCGAAGTCCGCTCTACCTGCTTGATCTTAACGTAGTGTTCGACATCACGAAACGCCGACCAAATGCACTGGGTGCTGGAAGACTCTTCGCTGCTGCAATGGAGAATTCGATCCAGCTTGGTATTTCTTCCGAATTTATCGTCGAGTTAGAACGAAATTGGGATGGCGGTAGCGATCCAATTCTTGAGATGGCGAGGGCCCTGCCTCAGTATCGAACCCCAGCGCGTGAACGGATTAGTGAGTTTCGCGATCTTGTAGGTCCTATTCTATTTCCCCATCGATGGAGGCAGGGAGCACTAACCGTACGAGATGAATCTGATATCGCGCATTTAGCAACCGTCACGAGTGAAGGGGCCGATGGGTTCATCACATCGGAAAAAGCTATTCTCGGCGCTTCAGAGTTCTTCGAAAGAAATTTTGGCGTGTCGATGATATCACCGCCGGTGCTTGGAAAATCGATAGAGGCTCCGGACAGAAATTCGGCGAAATATCGCATCGAAACTGGTGAGTTGCACATTTCGATTGATGATGTTGGCGAAAGCGGATTTGCTGAAGTCGAGGCTTTTTTAGAACATTCTGGCACACCCGCTTCAGTGATCTCTGAAGCTATGGCATTAGGAAAATCGCATAGTCCACGGAGGCACATTTTAGCTCAATCGGAAGAAGGTGTGTGCGCTTTCGCGTCTTGGTCACCGACTACCGTAAGCCAGCCAATGAGCCGACTTTACCTGTTTGCCGATGAGAGAAATTCCGCTCTCCAGCCAATCTTGGATCGCCTACTGGACGCCGCATCGCGTGACGTAGCAAAGATCGGTCCTGCTATACTGGAAGCAATCATACCCGCGGATTTACCAGTCACCCGGAACATGGCGATGCGACTAGGTTTCCGACCATCAGCTAACGAGGGAATGCGGGCGGGCAAGCTTCAGAAGCTTTGTTTGGGCGGATTGATTGACTCGAGAAACTGGACAACGACTACCAGAAAGGTTGAAGAACTAAGTGGGATTGAACTCCCTGAGGACGTCCCCATGGGAACCAGCCCGAACGAGTTGGTCTGCATCTCCAACTCAGCCGATGAAATAATCAGGGTGCCTCTTAGCAATCTTGAAGACGCATTCTCACCGGCGATTATTTTCGGGACCGGCCGAGCTTGCGCAATAACCCCGATAAAGCCGAGGTATGCAGAGTCCCTCTTTCAAGGGACATTGCAGCCAAGTTTATTGGATGCTCCGCAAGCTGCAATACTTAGAGAGAAAAGGTTCTTTGGCGACGCAAGGACTTACAGCGCGATAGCAGAAGGCGGGCTACTGTTTTTCTATGAATCGAAAGACGGCATTCGTGGGCGCGGGGCCGCTATTGCAGTGGCACGTGTCAAACGTCGGTATCTTGCGCCCTCAGAAGGCGCCAGTGCTCTTTCACGGGAAAA
>Ga0114911_1001500_pt1 | contig 12120 bp, 10 predicted proteins | sample MalvireepMed_904_FD_89688 | JGI IMG/M metagenome (GOLD analysis project Ga0114911, IMG submission 89688) | Marine viral communities from the Global Malaspina Expedition - Malaspina viral metaG DeepMed_904 | ecosystem: Environmental > Aquatic > Marine > Oceanic | place: Mediterranean Sea...
AGCGCTTGTATTCCTACTTATACTGCGCCGGATCGCGGGCGAGCGCCGCCTCGACGCGGGGATTGACTCCGCGTGCGGCGAACGCCCTCGATCCGGAGCAGTATCAGTGGAAATACAAGCGCTACCGCAAGACCCCCGAAGAGCAGCAACAGCGCAGCGACTACCGCCGCCACCGGCTCTATCGCTGATCCCGCTCGGCTACTCGGGGCGCACGATGTCGGGCCTTGCTGTCGCACGCGGCGCGAAGGCCGCCTTCGTTTCGCACGCCGCTTGACCGGCGTCGCGGCGTTACCCACACTGCCGACTGTGCGGGCGCGTTCCCGCACACGCTTGACGGGGTGCCGGTGGAACCGGCTGAGATCATCCTACGACGCGGCTGTCAGCGTGTCGTCACGATGGGGCCCGTTGAACCTGACCTGGCTAGGACCAGCGTAGGGATCAAGCGGCATGCAGGCTCACCGTACCGGTGCACTGCCCCTGTCCGTCCTACCTGTCCTCCCTGACAAGACACAACCCCAAGGGAGTACACCGCATGAGCAAGACCACCCACTTTCTGGCCGAGACCGCCCGGGTCGACGAAGCGGCCATCCAGGCCTTGCCCGGATCGCGCAAGATCTACGTCGAGGGTACGCGTCCCGACATCCGCGTGCCTTTCCGTGAGATCAGCCTCTCACCAACCACGACTTCCGGCGTCGATGAAGCCAATCCGCCGCTGCTGGTCTACGACACCTCCGGTCCCTACACCGACCCCGACGCCCACATCGACCTGCGCCAAGGCCTTGCCGAGCTACGCCGCGCCTGGATCGACGAGCGCGACGACAGCGAGCTGCTCGACGGCCCCACCTCCGAGTATGGCCACCGCCGCGCCAACGACCCGACGCTGGCCCCGCTGCGCTTCGACCTGACGCGTATGCCGCGACGCGCCAAGCCCGGGCGCAACGTCACCCAACTGCACTACGCCCGCCAAGGTATCGTCACCCCGGAAATGGAGTTTATTGCCCTTCGCGAGAACCAGCGCCGGCAAGCACTCTCTACAAAGTCCGCAGGTACCGAAGAAGTCGAACGGATACTCGGCCATCAGCACCCGGGCGAAAATTTCGGCGCCCGCCTGCCCGAGGAGATCACCCCGGAATTCGTGCGCGACGAGGTTGCCACGGGCCGGGCGATCATTCCCTGCAACATCAACCACCCGGAATCCGAGCCGATGATCATCGGCCGCAACTTCCTGGTGAAGATCAACGGCAACCTGGGCAACTCGGCGGTCACCTCCTCCATCGAGGAAGAGGTCGACAAGATGACCTGGGGCATCCGCTGGGGCGCCGACACCATCATGGATCTGTCCACCGGCGCCAACATCCACGAGACCCGCGAGTGGATCATCCGCAATGCCCCGGTGCCCATCGGCACCGTACCGATCTACCAGGCGCTGGAGAAGGTCAAGGGTGCAGCCGAGGACCTGACCTGGGAAATCTTTCGCGACACCCTGATCGAGCAGGCCGAACAGGGCGTCGACTACTTCACCATCCACGCCGGCGTGCTGCTGCGCTACGTGCCGCTGACCGCCAGGCGCGTCACCGGCATCGTCTCCCGCGGCGGCTCGATCATGGCCAAGTGGTGCCTTTACCACCACCGCGAGAGCTTCCTCTACGAGCACTTCGAGGAGATCTGCGAGATCTGCAAGCGCTATGACGTCGCCTTCTCGCTGGGCGACGGCCTGCGCCCGGGCTCGGTGGCCGACGCCAACGACGAAGCCCAGTTCGCCGAGCTCGAGACCCTGGGCGAGCTGACCCGCATCGCCTGGCAGCACGACGTCCAGGTGATGATCGAGGGCCCCGGCCACGTACCCATGCAGCTGATCAAGGAGAACATGGACAAGCAGATCAAAGAATGCGACGAGGCGCCCTTCTACACCCTCGGCCCGCTGACCACCGACATCGCCCCGGGCTATGATCACATCACCTCCGGCATTGGCGCGGCGATGATCGGCTGGTACGGCTGCGCGATGCTCTGCTACGTCACGCCCAAGGAGCACCTGGGCCTGCCCGACAAGGACGACGTCAAGACCGGCATCATCACCTACAAGATCGCCGCCCACGCGGCGGATCTCGCCAAGGGCCATCCGGCCGCACAGAGGCGCGACAACGCCTTGTCCAAGGCGCGCTTCGAGTTCCGCTGGGAGGATCAGTTCAACCTCGGCCTCGACCCGGACACCGCGCGGAAATACCACGACGAGACCCTGCCCAAGGACTCGGCCAAGGTGGCGCACTTCTGCTCCATGTGCGGTCCCAAGTTCTGCTCGATGAAGATCAGCCAGGAGGTCCGCGACTATGCAACCGAACACGGCCTGGACGGCGACCGGCAAGCGGTGATCAAAGGCATGGAAGAACAAGCCGAGCGATTCCGCGAGCAGGGCGGCGAGCTCTATCGCGACGTCTGAGCGCCGCGTCGGCCTCTGACGACGCCGCGCCGACCACACCAGTCGCGCGGCGTCTTTGGTTCGGACTCTCGAAGCGCCTTGCCATGGACCCGGAACGCGGGTTGGTATAGCGTACCAGCGATGACACACCGGATGGCTACCGGCACACAAAGGAAATCAGGATGCACAAGACACTAGGCGGCAAGACGCTCGGTCTACTGGTGGGTTTGCTGGCGCTGTCGCGGCTGACCATGGCCCAGGTAGAGGCCCCGGCGAACGAGCCGGTGGGCCATTACCCATTGCCCGAATCGAGCGACATCGTCGGCCAGGCACGGACCGTCGAGGCCAGCGGTGAGGAGACTCTAATCGATATCGGCCTGCGCAATGGCGTCGGCTACAATCCCATGGTCCTGGCCAACCCCGAGACCAATGTCTGGGTGCCGGGCGAAGGCACCGAGGTGGTGGTGCCCACCCGCTTCATCCTCCCGCCGGGTCCGCGCGAGGGTATCGTCATCAACCTGGCCGAGATGCGGCTGTATTACTATCCGGACACCGCGAAGGGCGAGACGCCCCGTGTCGAGACCTATCCCATCGGCATCGGCCGCATGGACTGGCAAACCCCGCTCGGCCGCACGACGATCACCGCCAAGGTCGAGGATCCCGCCTGGTATCCGCCGCAGAGCGTCATCAAGGAAAGCGCCAAAAACGGTAAAAAGCTGCCTTCCGTCATCCCCGCCGGGCCCGACAACCCGTTGGGCAAATATGCCATGATCCTCGACATTCCGGGCTATCTGATCCACGGCACCAACCGCCCGGCCGGGGTCGGCATGCGCGTCTCTCATGGCTGTATCCGTATGCTGCCGGAGGATATCGCCGATCTGATTTATCGCGTCCCGGTCGGTACCCCGGTGCGCCTGATCAACCAGCCGGTCAAGTTCGGCTGGGACAAGGCCGGGATCCTCCATGCCCAGGTCTACCCCGAGGCCTATTCCGCTCAGGCCGGCGCCGACAACGCCGATGCACGCATCGACGAAGCCCTGGATGCCGCGACTCAGGCAGCGGCCGGGCGGCGTTTCCTGGTCGATTATCGCCGCCTGAAACAGCAGCTCGAAACCCCCGACGGCATGCCCGCCGCACTGTCGCTCGCCGGCCGCCCCTTCCCGCTGCCCGAGCCGCCGCTGGCGTCACTCTACAGCCAAGTGGCAACCAGTTCGGCCCAGACCCCGCCGGAGTAGACCTCGCCGAAATAGACGCGCGCCATGCCTGGCGCACCACGAATCAAGCCACACGCAAGCGTGTGGCTTGATTCGTTCAGAAGCGCTCCTGGTTCGGAAGCGCCATCGCTTGTCAGCGATGCGCGTCTCAGCGTAACGAAGTCCATAGCACCGGCGTGCCGGGTAGCTGGAAATCGATGGCCATCATCACGCTCAAGGCGGTAATGGTGAAGATCGAGAAGATGAAGACCTTCTTCGCCCATGCCTCGTCGTTGGTCGTGCGAAAACCGGCCAGCGCCATGTACAGCCAGTAGCCGCCCATCGCCGCGGCGACGATGAGGTAGCCATAGCCGGCATAGCCGGCGACGCTGAGCAGCAGCGTCGCCGCGAGGAACGCGGCGATATAGCCGGTGATATAGTGCTTGGCGGTTTGCACACCTCGAATGACCGGCAGCACCGGAATCGATGCAGCGCGATAGTCCTTGAAACGGAAGATGGCGATCGCGTAGGAGTGCGGCATCTGCCACAGGCAGAAGATCAGCAGCAGCGTCAGCGCACCTAGGTCGAATTCGTTGCTGACCGCACAGTAACCGACCACCGGCGGTGTCGCTCCCGACAGGCTGCCGATCAACGTACCGTACTCGGAGTGACGCTTCAGGTAGAGGCTGTAGGCCCCCACGTAGATCGCGAAGCCGATCGCCGCGAACAACAGGGCCGTCGGCGTGGTGCCGATGTACAGCACACCGAAACCGGCCAGCCCCAGCAGCGTGGCGAAGACCAGTGTCGCTCGGGGCGACACCAGCCCCTGAACCAGCACCCTGTCCTGGGTGCGCTCCATCAGCCGGTCGATATCGCGATCGATATAGTTGTTGAACGCGCAGCCGGAAGCGATCACCAGCGCAATGCCCATCATCGTGGCCAACAGGAGCAAGAAGTCCACGTTGCCCTGCGAGGCCAGGAAGAAGCCCCCGGCCACGGAAATCAGATTGCCGAAGATGATCCCGGGCTTGGTGAGGGAAACAAAAGCCCTGGCTTTCACTTGAAACGGCTTACCCACCGAGCATCACGTTCGCATGCAATTGGCGCATGATCCATATCGAACCGCCGACAATCAGGATCAGAATCGCCACGGTGAAGACCAATGTCGCGAGTTTCCAACCCTCGTCCGCCTTGGCGTTCAGGTGCATGAACAGCACCAGCTGCACCGCGATCTGGAACACGGCCGTCACCAGGATGGTGAGCACCGTCGTCAAGGTACTGAAAGCGCCTGTCATGACGAGCGCGAACGGTATCGCGGTCAGCACGAGAGAAACGATCAGACCGATCACATAAGAACGTACACTGCCATGACTGTGCTGATCGTGAGAGGCTTGTCCGCTCATATCAGGACTCCTATCAAATAGACCAGGGAGAAAACGCAGATCCAGACGATATCCAGGAAGTGCCAGAACAGACTCAGGCACATGATCCTCGATCGTGTCATCTCGTTCAGGCCCTTGGTCTGCAACTGGACCAGCATCACCAGGATCCAGATCAGACCAAAGGTCACGTGCAGACCATGGGTCCCCACCAGCGTGAAGAAGGCCGACAGGAAAGCGCTGCGATCAGGCCCAAAGCCCTCGAGTATCAACTCCGTGAACTCGTAGAGTTCCAGGCCGATAAAGCCGGCGCCCAGCAGGAAAGTGGCCACCAGCCAGACCTTGACCTGCGATACACGGTCGGCGTTCATCGCCAGCACCGCCATGCCGAAGGTGAAGCTGCTCACCAGCAGCAGAAGGGTGTTGACCAGGATCAACGGCAGATTGAAGATCTCGTCCGGTGTCGGGCCGCCCGCCGTGCCCGAAAAGAGCACACCATAGGTAGCGAACAGCACCCCGAAGATCACCAGATCGCTCATCAGATAAATCCAGAAACCAAACTGTTTTATCTCTGAGGCATCGTGGTGCTCATGCCCGGACTGGGCATGAGCGTCGTGCTTGTTAAGAGTATCGGTTGCCATGATTACGCCTGCACCCCCAGGTTATCATCCGACTCGTTACGGGCATCGCTGCCGGCATTGACAAGTCGTGCATGGTGCTCTTTCTCGATCCGCTCGACTTCCGCCGCCGGGACGTAGTAGTCAATGTCGTCGTTGAAGACCCGCATCATGAAGGCGATGAACATGCCCGCGGCACCCACGCCGACAAGCCACCATATATGCCAGACCAACGCAAAGCCGAAGGCGATACTGAACGCGCCGATGATCGGGCCCGCCGCCGTATTTTTGGGCATGTGAATATCTTCATAGGGCGGCGCTGACTGCTCGAACTTGCCGTGCTTCTTCAGTTCCCAGAAAACATCGCGAGATTCGACATGCGGCAGATGCGCGAAGTTATAGTGCGGCGCCGGTGACGATGTCGCCCACTCGAGTGTCCGGCCATCCCACGGGTCGCCGGTGATATCCACATTCTTCTTGCGATCGCGAACACTCACGACGAACTGGATGGCGGTGCAGGCGATGCCCAGCAGGATCAGTATCGCCCCCACCCAGGCCACGATAAAGTACGGCTGCCAGTCGGGATTGGCGTAAGACTGCATGCGACGCATGGCACCGAAGAAGCTCAGCACGTAAAGCGGCATGAAGGCCACATAGAAACCGGTGATCCAGAACCAGAAGGAACGCTTGCCCCATTTTTCGTTGAGCGTGAATCCGAAGGCCTTCGGGAACCAGTAAGTCATCCCCGCCATCATGCCGAACACCACGCCACCGATGATGACGTTATGGAAGTGGGCGATGACGAACAGGCTGTTGTGCAGCACATAGTTGGCCGCAGGAATCGACAGCATCACACCGGTCATCCCACCGATGGTGAAGGTAATGATGAAGCCGATCGTCCACAGCACCGGTGACGTGAACGACAGCCGGCCACGGTACATGGTGAACAGCCAGTTGAAGATCTTCACCCCGGTCGGAATGGCGATGATCATCGTCGCGATCCCGAAGAAGGAGTTGACATCGGCGCCCGCGCCCATGGTGAAGAAGTGGTGCAACCAGACAGTGAACGACAGAAAGGCAATGACCGCTGTGGCCCAGACCATGGTGGTGTAGCCGAACAGGCGTTTCTTGGTAAACGTCGCGACGACCTCGGAGAACACCCCGAACGCCGGCAGAATCAGGATGTACACCTCAGGGTGGCCCCAGGCCCAGATGAGGTTGACGTACATCATTATATTGCCGCCCATGTCGTTGGTGAAGAAATTCATCCCCAGGTAACGATCAAGGGTCAGCAACGCGATGGTCGCGGTCAGAATCGGGAAGGACAGAATGATCAGCACGTTGGTGGACAGCGCTGTCCAGGTGAAGATCGGCATGCGGAACAGCGTCATGCCTTTGGTGCGCATCTTGAGAATGGTGACGAAGAAATTGATACCGGTCAGCGTGGTACCGATTCCCGATATCTGCAGCCCCCATATCCAGTAATCGACCCCCACGCCGGGACTGTACTTGATCCCCGACAAGGGCGCGTAGGCCAGCCAGCCAGTCTTGGCGAACTCACCGACGAACAGCGAGATCATGGTCAACGCCACACCGGCGATGAACAACCAGAAGCTCAGGTTGTTCATGAACGGGAAGGCGACATCGCGCGCACCGATCTGCAGCGGCACCACCAGGTTCATCAGGCCGATGACCATGGGCATGGCGACGAAGAAGATCATGATCACGCCGTGGGCGGTGAATATCTGATCATAGTGCTCGGGAGGTAGATACCCCTCGGCGCCGCCGGCGGCCATGGCCTGCTGGGTACGCATCATGATGGCGTCGGCAAACCCCCGCAGCAGCATGACCAGGGCCACCAGGAAGTACATGATACCGAGCTTCTTGTGATCGACGGTGGTCAGCCACTCCGACCACAGCCATTTCCAGCGCTTGGTGTACGTCAGCCCGCCAAGGATAGCCAGGCCACCAAGCGCGATAACGATGGCGGTGACCACGAGGATTGGCTGATCATAGGGAATATCGTCAAGACTCAGTTTTCCGAACATAATGTTACTCCGCTGCCTCCGCGCTCATGGATGCCTCGCCATCACCGCCGTTGTTTCCACCCGCCTCACGTCCAGCGTTTTTGAAGCTCTCGACGATATTGCGATAGAGCTCGGGCGATACGTCGGAAAAATAGAGCACCGGAACATTGGTTGACGGTTCCGCCAACGTCGGGTACGTGTCGTTGAATGTAAGCGACTTGGGCGCCTGCTTGACCTTGTCGACCCAGGCTTCGAACTCTCCCTGGGGCATTGCCCTTGCGTCGAAGAGCATCTTCGAGAAGCCGGCGCCGCTGTAGTTGGACGACCTGCCATCATAGACACCCGCCTCACTGGCGATCAGGTTGACGTCGTTGTCCATGCCCGCCATGGCGTAGATCTGACTACCCAGGGCGGGTATGAAGAACGAATTCATCACTGACCCCGAAGACACATGGAAGTGAACGGGCACGTCGACGGGAATGGCCACCTCGTTGACCGTGGCAATATCCTGCTCGGGGTAGATGAACAGCCACTTCCAATCCAGCGAGACGGCCTGGATCTCGAGCGTCTCGGCCTTTGTCCCGAGTGGCTTCTGTGGCGCCAGCGAGTGCGAGGTTTTCCAGGTAATGATGGCCAGGATCAGGATGATCACGCTGGGTATGAGCCAGACGACGATCTCTATCTTGTTCGAGTGGGCCCAATCCGGCGTGTACTTGGCGGCCAGATTGCTGGCGCGGTAACGCCAGCCGAAGACGACGGTCATCACGATGACCGGAATCACCACGATCATCATCAGCAAGAAGGCCGTGATGATCAGTGTCTTCTGCGCTTCCCCGACGGGGCCCTGCGGATCCATCAGCGCCGAGCTACAGCCACTCAACAGCACTGGCAGCAGCAATAGCGGCAATCTAGTTAAAATGGGGGAGTATTTCTTTTTCCTCATCTCTCGACCTCGTCAGAGCATGGAGACGACCATCGGCAACAGGTGCGCCAGGAACACGACCCTTGCGTGCCGTCGGCACGACGTTGTTGCCAAGGTGCCTGTCCGGTGCATACCGCAGACCGCCTGGGCACTGCTGGGCAGTGGCTGATTAGAAATGACGCGCTGGCTCGATAATCCGGCGTGGACTGGACTCGGCAAGCATGAGCGACATGCTAGCCCACACACCGCGAAACGCGGACATTGTGCTCGAATCGAGCACTCATGAGAAGGGACGATTTGCCGCAGGGTTGCGCGCCTTGACAGTCACGCAATCCTTTGATCTGGATCAGGGCCACTGCTGATTGGCAACGGAGTCAGCGACGACGCTTGTCTGGCGATTGCCGTATTTCCGTCCAGATAAACAGGATGGCACCCACAACAATCCACACGTCCGCCAGGTTGAACGACGGCCAGTGCCAATGAGCGTAGTGAAAGTCGAGAAAGTCCTCCACGTAGCCCAAGCGTAAGCGATCCATGACATTGCCCAACGCCCCGCCGAGGATGACGCTGAGCGCGAGCCGATAACTCAGTATGCGCGGTGAGCGCCAAAGCCAGTACACCAGCAGCACCGAGATGACAAGAGCCAGCCCGATTAAAAACGTCTGCTGCCAGCCACCGGCATTCGCGAGAAAGCTGAACGCCGCGCCGGGATTATGACGATGAGTCCAGTTGAAAAAGGAGGTGACAGGGACATTTTCTCCATACGCGAGCATGACCCTGGCAAGATACTTGCTTGCCTGGTCCACCAGCAGTAGCAGCAGCGAGAGCCACAGCCAGTGCATGGCCCTTCCCGGCTCGCGGCCTTGCTCCGCAGCCTGCTGGCTATAAGTGGCCATATCCCCTTTTCCTCCTGATTCAGATCTAGACCCTGCTCGCCGCGGAGCGGCAAACCTCATATATCCGAGCGATGATGCCCGCGGATTCGGCTGACCAGGAGCACGCCTAGTCCGAGTGCGATCAGGCCGAGCACTGGCCAGTCACGCCAACGCACGTAAGGGGTCGCGCCAGTGCGCGGCGTAACCTCGGCGTTGAGGGTGGCCACTTCGAATTGCGGCGCACGCTTGACCACCTTGCCTTCATGACTGATGGCTGCAGTGACACCCGTATTGGTAGCCCTGAGCAGATCACGTCCGGTTTCGATGGCCCGCATGCGCACCATCTGGAAGTGCTGGAGGGGGCCAAGCGAGCGACCGAACCAGGCATCGTTGCTGATATTCACCAACAGCTGCGCTTCGGGCAGCAGCTCGGTGACCTCGGCACCAAAGATTGCCTCGTAGCAGATGAAGGCCCCGACGGGTACTCCTGCCGCTTGCAGCACAGGCGCCTCCCGGCCCGGCGTGAAATCGGACATGGGCGCCCCGAGCACGTCGAGGGCCGACCCCAACAAGTTCCGAAATGGTACATACTCGCCAAAAGGCACCAGGTGGCGCTTGTAGTAGAACCCCGGCGGATCGGAGAGGCTGACCACGGCGTTGTAGTTGCGGCCATCCGCCTCGCGTACCGGAACACCTACCATCAGCGATGTGCCGGCCTGGTCGGCGAGTGCCTCGAGTCCCGCCAGATACTCTGTGGCCTGGTCATACCATACCGGAATCGCCGCTTCCGGCCAGATCACGATATCGGCCCCGAGTTGCTGCTCGGTAAGCGCCTTATAGCGTTCAAGCGTGACATTCCGGTAATCCGGGTCCCATTTCTTATCTTGCGCCATGTTCCCTTGCAAGAGGGCCGCATCGATCGGCTCGCCGGCTGGCTGCGTCCACTCGCGGTCCAGCAGTTGCAAACCGGCGAGAACGGCGGCCAACACGCCACCGACCAGCGTAACACGGCGCAGGCTGGGGCCCAGCACGATCCAGGCAAGCCCGCCGGCGAGCAATGCCACCAGAAGACTTACCCCAAGCACCCCGAACACCGGCGCGATGAGCGCCAGTGAAGTATCGGACTGGCTGTAGCCGACAAACAACCAGGGAAAGCCGGTCAAGAACCAGGTGCGCATCCATTCACTCAGTACCCATGCCGCCGGCAGCCCTAGCCACAGCGCCATTCCATCCATTTCAGGACACAGGCGGCGCACGAGATACACGGCAAACCAGGGGAAGAGGGCGAGTAGCGAGACGAAAGCCGCCGTGGCCAGCATGGCCACCACGGGGCCATTGCCGTATTGGCTGATGCTGACAAAGACCCAGGAAACACCGACGCCGAAGTAACCAAGGCCGAAGAGATAGGCCGACCACAACGCCTGGCGCCTCGAAGGCTGCGCGGCCAGGGCAAAAAACGCAGCCAGCGCGATCACCGCCAACCACGCCCAGCCCACAGGGGCAAAGGCAAGCGGCAGGCTGCCCCCTGCCAGCAGTGCCAGCAGCCCTTTCAGCAGCGGCCTGTCGCGCACGCCCGTGTAGAGGCCAGAGAATAACGCGCGGTTATCGTCAGCCATTCTCGCCTCCGCAGACAAGACCTATCCTGTCACTCATGCTTCTGCTCCGCTTGATCAAATCCCGTCAACTCATTCGCTCGGCTGTCCGGAGTGGCTGCGTAATGTCGCAGCGAGGGCTGTTGCGCCAGTGCATCACCTTCGCGTCAGTCGACCCTGGTCGTGCTGCAGCGCCATCGCGGCACATCAGCCTTGTGGCAAGACCCCTTCCAGGCCCGCTGAGACCAGAACGAACAGCACGAAGCCACCCACGAAAGCCAGCGGCGAGGCGTGGGTGTCGTCGACGCTTTCATGAGCCTCGGATATCATGTCCTCGATGGCGGCAACCGTAAGAAGGCCTGCGGTGAATGTCAGTGCCGCGAACTTGAACGCCTCCGGTTGGTTTCTGAGCACGAAATAGGCAAAGACGGCTGCCGAGAGAGCGGGAATCGCAAAGGAGGCAGAAAGCAGCAGGCGCTTGCTGCGCGGAAACCCCTTGTCCTTCATGTTGGCAATTGCCGTGAAGCCCTCGGGAATATCCGCGAGGACCTGGCCCACCGCCAGGATCAAGGCAACCGACAGCGAGACCGCCGACCCCGCTCCGACCAGCAGGCCGTCGCCGAACAGGTCGATGGACACGGCGATATAGATCATCCAGACGCTCGTCTGGTCGCTATCTCCCTGCTGGTCTTGCCGCCCTTGAATGGCCTCGACGAGTTTCTCGATGCCTATATAAGCAATGCCGCCCAGAGCGAAGGAGAGCGCAATCAGCCAGGCTGAGAGGCTCTCCAGTACACGCGGCATGATCTCCACCGCCACCACCGCAATGACCAGGCCGGCGGCGCCATGAAGGGCGTAATTGAGACGCCCCCCGGTCGTCCGCGAGAGCTCTGCAACCAGCCCGCCACCGAAGTTTCCCAGCGCTGGAAGCAACGCCAGGCCAAGCACCATCCAAATGCTATCCATGATCACCTTCCCTGGTCGATGCTAGGAGCGCGTCGGACTTGACACTGACCTACTGCGAATCCCGGCCTTTCGGCCAATTTCATCGATCCATTTCGTTAAATAGCGCGCTATTCGCCTCAATCGATCGATAAAT
>Ga0114911_1001515_pt1 | contig 12030 bp, 13 predicted proteins | sample MalvireepMed_904_FD_89688 | JGI IMG/M metagenome (GOLD analysis project Ga0114911, IMG submission 89688) | Marine viral communities from the Global Malaspina Expedition - Malaspina viral metaG DeepMed_904 | ecosystem: Environmental > Aquatic > Marine > Oceanic | place: Mediterranean Sea...
ACGAGGCGGTCGGCATGGTACATTTCGTCATGGCGGTTGATGCGGTTGATTCTTGTGTAGGAGCTTGAATTATAACCGATTTTCAGCCGCTTTTTTCATGTCTGATGAAATATCCGGGCTAGGCTATCGGACACCGGCACAGGTGTTCCTGGGGGAATACTCAGGAGCCCTAAATACCGCAGGTGCTGCGCTTATTGCTTGAAGTCAGGGTCCAAAGTGCTGCGGTTATTCTATGAATCCAGGAATTAGAGTCCGACCTAACCGGAGGACGAACAATGAAGCGAGCGAGATTAACAGAAGAGAAGATCGTAAGTATCCTCAAGGCCAACGAGCACTGCGTCTCGATCGCCGAGCTGGCCCGTCAAAAACGGCGTGACCGAACAGACCCTTCGCTGAAAGGCCAACTAGAGCAGCATAGAGGTCTCGGAGGCCAAGCGCCTCCGCGAGCTTGAGTCGGAGAACGCCAGGCTCAAGAAGCTGTTGTCGGAAAGCGCTATCGACAATGCCGCGCTCAAGGAGATCGTCTTGGAAAGTGGTGATGCCCGAGCGAAGCGGCTGGCCAGCGCGCACTTCCTGGGCGACCACGGCTAAACTTTGACCGTGCTCGCCGGCACGGGCCGCTTTCACCTAGGCGTTGAGCGCCAGAATATTGGTCTGGAAGGTGATCGAGTCGGTCATGGCGATGATCTCGCCGATCTCGTCGCGACTCACCACCACGAGACGGCGGATCAGATTGCCCTCGCCCTGGCGATGCCCTGCATGGCGCTGGCGGTGCGGAAAATGGGCTGAACAGTGTGCGCCGGGTCAACTAGAAGGCGACAAGAACCACGCTAATGAACAGCACGACCCCGATTAGGATAGTCGCAGTCATTAGCTCGCGTAACTCGACGGCCTAGGTGGCTTCGACGTTGGCCATGGCCTCGTCGATCTCATATTGGTACCGGCGCCGCGCGCCCAGCGTATCCGGCCGGTGAACACACCTTCCGCTGAGCCCCGACTTCGATGACGGTAGGTGTCCACCTATTCCTTAGTGGACACCTACCATGAGTGAGTTAAGCGTATTGGAGGCGCCTCGCAAGCGCCGCCGCTGTACGGCCGAGTTCAAGGCCAGGATCGCCGAAGCGTGCCAGCAACCTGACGCCTCGGTAGCCAGCGTCGCATTGGAGCATGCCCTGAACGCCAATCTGGTCCATAAATGGATCCGTGAGGCTCGGCGGTCGGCGCCGGTAAGTGATACCCCGGCGTTTATCCCGCTGCCAATGGCCAGCACCACAGCGCCGGTGGCGGCCCAGCGTCAGAATGTCGAGTCCATTCGCCTCTCGATTCCGGGCACCAAGGGAACAATAACTATCGAGTGGCCGGTAGCTGATGCAGAGGGTTGTCGGGCGCTGCTTCGGGACCTGCTGTCGTGATCCGTATCGACGCGATCTGGCTGGCCACCGAGCCGTTGGACATGCGCGCCGGCCCCGACACGGCCTTGGCTCGGGTCGTGAAGGTGTTCGGCACCGCTGCGCCTATCTGTTCGCCAACCGGCGCGGTAACCGCATGAAAGTGCTGATTCACGACGGTCTGGGCATCTGGCTCTGCGCCCGGCGTCTGAACCAGGGCAAGTTCCATTGGGCCGGCAACGGGTACGGCGACCGAGTGGAACTGTCGCCTGAGCAAGTGACGGCGCTGGTTCAGGGCCTGCCCTGGCAGCGCATCGGCCCGGCGGGGGCCATTTCGGTGTTGTAATAGCCGGCAAGTACCGGCACAGAACGCGGCGCCTGACCATTCGATGATCCGCGCATCCCGCTGTTGTCAGCGGACTGGCATAATCGGCGGATGAATACGTCGCCCGATCTGTCCCAGCTCTCACCCGATCAGCTCCGCCACCTGGCGGCAACGCTGATGGCGCAGGTCGAGGAAAAAGATCAGGCGCTGCGTCACAGCGAGCAGATCAACCAGAAGCTGACCCACGAACTGGCACTGCTCAAGCGTCACAAGTTCGGCCAACGCAGCGAGCATCTCAATGGGCTGCAGATCAGCCTGCTGGACGAGGGGGTCGATGCCGACATCGCTGCCATCGAGGCCGAGCTGGCAGAACTCGTTACCCCGGCAACGCCGCCCGCCATCCAGCAAAAGCCCAAACGCCAGCCCTTGCCCGACGACCTGCCGCGTGTCGAGATCCGACACGAGCCCGACAGCGAGCACTGCACGTGCGGCTGCCGGCGGCGCCGCATCGGGGAAGAGATCAGCGAGAAGCTCGACTACACGCCCGGCGTGTTTACCATCGAGCGGCATATCCGCGGCAAGTGGGTCTGCGACGGGTGCGAGACGCTGATCCAGACGCCGATGCCGGCTCACGTGATCGACAAGGGTATCCCCACCTCGGGGTTGCTGGCCCAGGTGATGATCGCCAAGTACGCCGACCATCTGCCGCTCTACCGGCAGGCACAGATTTTTGCCCGCGCCGGCGTGGAGATCCCACGCTCCACCCTGGCGGAATGGATCGGCATCTGTGGCGTGCGACTGCAGCCACTGGTCGATGCCCTGCGTGGAACCCTGCTCACCGAACCGATCCTGCATGCCGATGAAACGCCGGTGCCGATGCTGGCCCCAGGCAAGAAGAAGACCCACAGGGCCTACCTCTGGGCCTACGCCACTACCCCCTACGCCGAACTGAAGGCCGTGATCTACGACTTCGCGCCCGGGCGTGGCGGCCAGCATGCCCGTGACTTCCTCGGCGACTGGCAAGGCAAGCTGATCTGCGACGATTACGGTGGCTACAAACAGAGCTTCGCCAATGGCGTCACCGAAGTGGGCTGTATGGCCCATGCCCGGCGCAAGTTCGTCGACCTGCACGTGGCCGGCAAGAGCCAGATTGCCGGGCAGGCCATCGAACTCATCGGTCAGCTCTACCAGGTGGAGCGCGACGCCCAGTCACTGAGTGCCGAAGAACGCCAACGGCTACGCGATACCCGGGCGAGGCCCATCGCCGCCACGCTGCACCGCTGGATGCTGGCCCATCGCGAGAAGGTCCCGAACGGTTCGGCGACGGCCAAGGCGCTGGACTATAGCCTGAAACGCTGGGCGGCGCTAGCGCGCTACCTGGATGACGGCGGGTTGTCGATCGACAATAACCGAGTCGAGAACCTAATCCGTCCCTGGGCGCTGGGCCGCTCGAACTGGCTATTCGCCGGTCACTGCGCAGCGGCCAGCGTGCCGCCAATATCATGAGCCTAATCCAGTCTGCCAAGCTGAACGGCCTTGAGCCCTACGCCTACCTGAAGGACGTGCTGGCTCGATTGCCAACGCAGAAAGCCAGCCAGGTTCACGAGTTGCTGCCCCAGCACTGGCAACCAGGCGACTAATTACCCGCAAAGGGTGGTCGCCGTTCGCTTACCGAAGGCGATTTATCACAACAGGTTGATGAACCGACCGCGGATCAACGCGATGCCCATCGAGCCCGCGCAGTGCCCGCGGTAATGGCGGCTGATGCACGGTTGTCCGATCAATGATCAAAACCGCTAATGACAGCCGGTAGGCACGCTTGCGGTTGATCACCAGGTCTTCCTGACGCAACAGTGCATGCCGTAGCAAGTAGCCTTTGCGGGGATAGCTCGTCGCGAAGGCTTACAGGCGTGTCCGAAGCAAGGTGATTCGGACCACTACGCATTACTAGACAGTTATAAAGTCGCTCCAGTCCTGCATCATCGACCGCCGTTTTTCGAACAGGTCACCTCGACGGTAGGCCGCTTCCACCTTGTTTTCGATGGTGTGAGCCAGAGCCATTTCGGCCACATCCCGTGGATAGCTGGAAACCTCACCTGACCAGTCGCGAAAGCTCGAGCGGAAGCCGTGGGGGACGTAATCGCCATGCACGCCACCGACGCCATACCCCATACCGCGCATCAGCTGCAGCATGGCCATGTTCGATAGGGGTCTACCGATCCGTGCACCTGGAAACACGTATGGATTACTCTGCACCCGCGGCAGGTCGGAAAGCAGTGACACTGCCTGGATGGATAGTGGAACCCTATGCTCCCGTCGCGCTTTCATGCGGTCGGCTGGGATCGTCCAGGTCGCTTTCTCGAGGTCTATTTCCGGCCACTGCGTGCGCAGGACTTCGGAAGTCCGCGTCGCTGTCAGAATTAGTAACTGCAGCGCTTTCGAGGAAATGCTGGTATAGCCTTGAAGCTCGGCCATGAAGACTGCCACTTCTTCGTATGGCATAGCCGGGTGGTGGCTGACTTTCTTGACCCGGGAGGGCTTGGCCAGCAGTTTGTCCAAGTGGCCTCGCCACCTGGCGGGATTGGATTCATCGCGGTACTTGTGAGCTGCGGCATAATCCAGGACGTTTTCGACTCGACCCTGTACTCGTTTCGCTGTTTCTGTTTTTGATGTCCAAATAGGATTGAGAATCGTTACGATATCTTGGGTGTCGATTTCGTCCACCGGCATATTACCAATTACCGGGCGAGCATACGTTTTCAGCGTGCTGACCCACTGTCGAGCATGCTTCGTATTGCGCCAACTACGCCGGTGGGATTGGATGTAACGGGCAGCGCAACTCGTAAAAGTAGGCGTAGAGGTCTCTTGCTGTTCTGCATCTCTCGCCTGAATCGGGTCGGCTCCGTTTTTGGCGAGTCGACGATAATGCTCAGCCTTGCGACGAGCATCAGCCAAGCTGGTGTTAGGGAAGCTTCCTAGCCCCATCTCACGGCGCTTACCCTTCAGTGTGAATCGGAGCACCCACTTCTTTGCTCCGCCCTCTGAAGCTACCAGGCGAAGACCGCCGCCATCCTCGTGCTTACCCGGCCCTGCGGTTGCGACCTTGCGCGGACTGAGCTTGTGAATCGCCATCGCTATCCTTTACTCTATGAAGGAAGGGGAGTCCCCCATATGGTCCCCCAGGGTGATTGGATTACGGTAGACATCATCGGACGTTGGCGCAACACAAATTGTTGATATGTAATGGAGATGTAGATTGTATAGGACATCGTGGGACACTAAAGTAACGGACTCCCCCTCCGCCACAGAATATAGATAAGCCGCTGATTAAAGCGGCTTATTCTTTGCCTTGATGTTTTTGACCCGCACTTTGATCCACACCTACAGGCTGACTTCCTCTGAAAACTGCAGGATGCTTTTGGACAACCCTTCCCTTGCCTTACTCTTTTCCTCGCTGATTGGGCCAACCGGCGAATTCCGACTCATTGTCCAGCTTGATGGGCTGGACCGCACCCCGACGAGGTTTCAGTAGGCGTATCATGGCCGCTTTCGTCAGCTCCGCCGAGATCCTGGGCAGTCGTGCCGCCAGCAGATAGCCGCTACGCCGCTCGACCAGCGTGACCAGGCCTGATTGGTTTTGTCCTTGGATCACAGTGTCGGCCTCCCAGTGGCCGATGAAGCGCCGGCCATCGACCTCAGCCGGTCGTTGCTTAATGGTAAGCGCCGTTAAACCGTAAGCGTCTGGCGATCAGCAGGATTGCGGCAAAGGCGTGATATCGGCCATCGCTAGCTGCTGGGGCAGCAAGGCTCGGACGGCGTCTTCGGTCCTGGCACGCGGCAAGTGCTCGAAGACGTGGGTCAGGTAGGCATGGGGATCCAGGCCGTTGGCCTTGGCCGTTTCCACCAGGGTGTAGAGCATGGCACTGGCGTCGGCGCCCTTGGGACTACCAGCGAACAACCATCCCTTCCTGCCGATGACGAAGGGGTGGATGGTATTCTCGGTGGCGTTATTGTCGATGGCCAGGTAGGTGGTCAGCTGCGGCCAGAGGTTCCGCGCATAGCGGCTCGGAGGCCACGGACGGCCTGACCGTCTCGTTGCCTTCCCGCGCCACGGTGACGAAGGCACGCAGGGTCTGTAGCTTCTGCATGGTGACGTATCTCCCTCCCCGCGCGTCCTTTATATTTATAAAGCTTATATCACGGTTAGAAATTACTCGATTGATCCTGGTGACGATGCCGCTAGTCTGGGCGCCAATGGCATCTTTTCCGAAGCCAGGAAAGCCCCTGTCACGGATCTGACCAACGATACAATATGAGGTGACCATGAGCACAGCCAGCATCCAGCATTATATCAATGGGCAAATATCAGCCGGCGAGTCCGGCGCGAGCCAGGACGTCTTCAACCCGGCCACCGGCCAGGTGACCGGCCGGGTGGCCCTGGCGTCCCCGGCCGATGTGGACACCGCCGTGGCCGCCGCCCGGGCCGCTTTCCCGGCCTGGGCCGATACGCCGCCGATTCGCCGCGCGCGGGTGATGTTCAAGTTCCTTCAGCTGCTCAATGCCCACAAGGACGCGCTGGCCGCGGCGGTCACTCGGGAACACGGCAAGGTGTTCACCGATGCCCAGGGCGAGGTGGCGCGCGGCATCGACATCGTTGAGTTCGCCTGCGGCATCCCGCAGCTGCTCAAGGGCGACTACACCGAGCAGGTCAGCACCGGCATCGACAACTGGACGACCCGCCAGCCGCTGGGCGTGGTGGCCGGCGTCACCCCGTTCAACTTTCCGGTCATGGTGCCGATGTGGATGTTCCCGCTGGCCATCGCCGCCGGCAATAGCTTCGTCCTCAAGCCCAGTCCGCTGGATCCCAGCGCCTCGCTGCTGATCGCCGACCTGCTCAAGCGAGCCGGGCTGCCGGATGGCGTGTTCAACGTGGTACAGGGCGACAAGGACTCGGTGGAGGCGCTGATCGACCATCCCGACGTCAAAGCGCTGTCGTTCGTCGGCTCCACTCCGATCGCCAACCTGATCTACGAGCGTGGCGCCCGCCACGGCAAGCGGGTCCAGGCCCTCGGCGGCGCCAAGAACCACATGGTGGTAATGCCCGATGCCAACCTCGACAAGGCCGTCGATGCCCTGATCGGCGCGGCCTACGGCTCCGCCGGCGAGCGCTGCATGGCGATCAGCGTGGCGGTGCTGGTGGGCGACGTGGCCGATGAGCTCGTGCCGCGGCTGGCCGAGCGCGCGAAGGCGCTGAAGATCAAGAACGGCCTGGAGCTCGATGCCGAGATGGGCCCCATCGTCACGGCTCAGGCGCACCAGCGCATCACCGGTTACATCGACAAGGGCGTGGCCGAGGGCGCCGCGCTGGTGGTCGACGGCCGTGACTTCGACCCGACCACCACCGGCGAAGGCTGTGCCGAGGGCTTCTGGATGGGCGGCACCCTGTTCGATCACGTCACCCCGGAGATGACCATCTACCGCGAGGAGATCTTCGGGCCGATGCTGGCCTGCGTGCGAGTGCCGGATGTCGCCACCGCCATCCAGCTGATCGACGATCACGAGTTCGGCAACGGCGTCAGCTGCTTCACCGAGAGCGGCAACGTGGCCCGCGAGTTCGGCCGGCGCATCCAGGTCGGCATGGTGGGCATCAACGTGCCGATCCCGGTGCCGATGGCCTGGCACGGCTTCGGCGGCTGGAAGCGCTCGATGTTCGGTGACACCCACGCCTACGGCGAGGAGGGCGTGCGCTTCTACACCAAGCAGAAGTCGATCATGCAGCGTTGGTCGAGCTCCATCGAGCACGGGGCCGAGTTCGCGATGCCGACGTCCAAGTAACTTCTTCCTCAACGACCGACAGGCATGCCGGCCAGTCAGCTGTCTTCCACCCGCTGACTGGCCAGCGCCACCCCGCTGGGGGGCTACATGCCGAACGAGAGCATGCCATGGCTGAACACTCCAACGACAAGCAAGCCTTCGACTATATCGTGATAGGTGCTGGCACCGCCGGCTGCCTGCTCGCCAACCGCCTGAGCGCCGACCCGGCCAACCGGGTGTTGCTGATCGAGGCGGGGGGGCGCGACAACTACTACTGGATCCACATCCCGGTGGGCTACCTCTACTGCATCGATAATCCGCGCACCGATTGGCTTTTTCGCACCGAGCCCGATCCCGGCTTGAACGGTCGCTCGCTGATCTACCCCCGCGGCAAGACCCTCGGTGGCTGCTCGAGCATCAACGGCAGTCTCTACATTCGCGGTCAGGCCCGGGACTACGATGGCTGGGCCGAGCTCACCGGCGACGATGCCTGGCGCTGGGAGAACTGCCTGCCCGACTTCATGAAGCATGAGGACCATTATCGCCTGGATGAGGGAGGCGATGCCGACGCCGCCCACCGTGACTTCCACGGTCACGGCGGCGAGTGGCGCATCGAGAAACAGCGCCTGAGCTGGCAGGTGCTGGATGATTTCGCCACCGCCGCCGTGGAAGCCGGCATGCCACGGACGCGCGACTTCAACCGTGGCGACAACGAGGGCGTCGACTACTTCGAGGTCAACCAGCGTGCGGGCTGGCGCTGGAACACCTCCAAGGCCTTCCTGCGCGAGGCCCAGAAACGGCCCAACCTGACCCTCTGGACCTCCACCCAGGTGCTGGGGCTCAAGGTCGAGAAGGGCGAGGGCGGCGAATCGCGTTGTCGTGGCGTGAAGGTCGAGCGGGCCGGCGAGACCGTCGTGGCGACGGCCAGCCGTGAGGTGATCCTCTCCGCGGGCGCGATCGGCTCACCGCAATTGCTGCAGCTCTCGGGGATCGGCCCGGCAGGGCTGCTGGCCGAGCATGACATCTCCGTGGTGGCCGAGCTCCCCGGCGTGGGGGAAAACCTGCAGGACCACCTGCAGATCCGCTCGGTGTACAAGGTGACAGGGGCCAAGACCCTCAACACCATGGCTAACTCGCTCATGGGCAAGGCGAAGATCGGCCTGGAATACGCCCTGAAGCGCTCCGGCCCGATGAGCATGGCGCCGTCCCAACTGTGTGCCTTCACGCGCAGCTCCGAGGACTACACGCACCCCAATCTCGAGTATCACGTCCAGCCGCTGAGCCTGGAGGCCTTCGGCCAGCCGCTGCATGACTTCCCGGCCATCACGGCCAGCGTCTGCAACCTCAACCCCACCAGCCGCGGCACGGTGCGCATCAAGAGTCGCGACCCGCGCCAGGCCCCAGCCATCGCGCCCAACTACCTGAGCACGTCCGAGGACCGCCAGGTGGCAGCGGATTCGCTGCGGGTCACCCGACGCATCGCTTCCCAGCCTGCCTTCGCGAAATATTCGCCGGAAGAGGTCAAGCCAGGGGTGCAGTTCCAGAGCAACGAGGACCTGGCACGGCTGGCCGGCGACATCGGCACCACCATCTTTCACCCGGTGGGGACCGCGAAGATGGGGCGAGACGACGACCCCATGGCGGTAGTCGACTCTCACCTTCGAGTGAAAGGTATCCAGGGCCTCAGGGTCGTGGACGCCAGCGTGATGCCAACCATCGTCAGCGGCAACACCAATTCACCGACCCTGATGATCGCCGAGAAGGCAGCGGAATGGATACTCGCATCTCGATAACGCCTCGAAAATGACTCTGCAAGAGAGGTAGGTAGGGCAAGTACGCGCAGGAAGCCTTCAAAAGTGCATGACGTTGTCTACCGGGCGCAATGCACCTGGATCAAATGGTTGAGGCGACATTCCCAGAGAGGATACTTCTCTTGGGGGAAGGCCAACGTACTGTTCAGACACCTACCCTTGCCAAAGGCAAGGGTTGTGCATCGGCAAGTCTTTCAGTGAATCTGATGATTGAGGAGCCGGGTGCGTCAATCGCGCATGCCCGGATCTGTGGGGGACCGGGTCGAGCAATCGCCCAGTTTACCCGACCGAATGATAACCTTCGAATCCGCCGGGTGATGCATGGCTTCTTCTGTAGACGATCGGAACCGGCCGGATTGCAGAACGATGTGCTCGTCGGGGCGATGATGCATCGAAGCGAGAGCAATTTTTGAGAATTTTATGGTCATGTCAGTGGCACGGTTAGCTGGCTTCAGGTGCGGGAAATGGTAGGCTCAGGTACTAGGTGGAGTTGCAAGTGACGGCTCTGGTCGGTTGGGAAATTTCCGGGAGAGTATATATGACAGGACGAATTGTAGCCGGCTTGATCTTGAGCCTGCTATTGATCCTGCCGTCGACGGGCCAGGCGCTAACGCCCCGACAGGGTGAGATCTGGCTGCTGATCGATGAGGCCACCTCGACGTTGCACGTCTATCGGGGCGAGCGTGAAATCGAGCGCTTTCAGCCCATATCGGTGGGACGGCGCGGCGTTTCCCAGACGCGCTTGCGGGGTGACATGACGACACCGGCGGGCGAGTTCCGGATCAACTGGATCAACCGCGACAGCGATTTCAATATCTTTCTCGGGCTCGATTACCCCAATCTGGACAACGCGCGCGAGGCGAAGCGCAGCGGTGTGTTCAGCGAAGTCGAATTCAATCGCTATCTTGATTATTATCGCCGAAACGGCGCGCCGCCACAGGATACCGTCCTGGGGAGCAATATCGGGATCCACGGGTTGGGCAAGTCCGATCCCGCGATCCATGAGCGATTCAACTGGACTGAGGGTTGTGTCGCGGTCACCAATCGCCAGATCGAACGCTTGGCGGATTTGGTGCAACTTGGCACAACGGTTATCATCCGCTAGTTTCTAGGATGGAAGTGATGCATAGTGGTCGGCATCATGAAAAACCAGATTCATGACGGCCAAGAGCCGATCATGAAAGCCTGCCCAGCAGGAATTAACCAAGAACCAAGGAATGATGGAGATGATTATGACAAATAGTCTCAGCAGCACTCTCAAGCTCTCCGCGATCGGTCTGTCCCTGCTGGTGGTGTCAGGCTGTGCCGCTCAGGGCGGCGAGCAGCAGTCATGGATGGACAAGACGGATTCCGACGTTGCAGAGGCACGCAGCATGGCTAACGAAGCTCTGGGCACCGCAAATTCTGCTCAGCGCGATGCCCAGGCTGCACTGAAGATGGCTCGCGAAAACCGTCAGGCCATGGATCGCATGTTCCAGAAGTCCATGCAGAAGTAAGACGCTGACTTAATCGTGCCGCCAAGGGCGGCACGATTAATGATGTTCAGGAAGGCCCTGTCGATTGTGATGGGGCCTTTTGCGTTTCTTCAACCTGGATCAGGCGGCCTCGGCCTTGCGGTTGAGGTTTTCCAGCAAGGTCTCGAGAGTGGCGAAACGTTGCTCGGGATCGGCCATCTCGGCGTTGAAGCGCAGGGTGTCGGCGCCGTCGAGTCGATAGTGTTGCGGATCCTGTTGAATCAACTGAACCAGCGTCATGGGATCGATCGCCGGGCTGGCGCCGAAGATGATGCGACCGCGCTCGTCGCCGGCCTCGAGACGCACGATGCCCAGGCGCTCGGCGCGCTGACGCAGCCGTGTCTGACGGAACAGCGTCTTGACCGGGTTCGGCAGCAGACCGAAACGATCGATCATCTCCACCTGCAGTTCCTTGAGGTCGGCTTCATTTTCGGCGTTGCTGATGCGCTTGTACATGATCAGGCGTTGCTGGACGTCGTGCAGATAGTCGTCGGGGATCAATGCCGGCAGGTTGAGGCTGACTTCGACCCCTTCGTCCAGCGGTGCCTCGATATTGGGCGTCTTGCCGGCACGAATCGCCTTCACCGCCCGGTCGAGCATCTGCATGTAGAGGCTGTAGCCGATAGTCTCCAATTGGCCGCTCTGCTCGTCGCCGAGCAGCTCGCCGGCGCCGCGAATCTCCATGTCGTGGCTGGCCAACGTGAACCCGGCGCCAAGATCCTCGGCCTGGCCGATCGCTTCCAGGCGCTTGATGGCATCCTTGCTTATTGCCTTGGGCGCTGGGGTGAGCAAGTAGGCATAAGCCTGATGGTGGCTGCGACCGACCCGGCCGCGCAGCTGATGGAGCTGGGCGAGGCCGAACTTGTCGGCGCGCTCGATGATGATGGTGTTGGCGCTGGGCACGTCGATGCCGGTCTCGATGATCGTCGAGCAGACCAGCACATTGAAGCGCTGATGATAGAAATCGGACATGATTCGCTCGAGGCTGCGCTCGGGCAGTTGACCATGCGCCACGCCGACCCGCGCCTCGGGAATCAGCTCGCGGACCTTCTCTGCCGTCTGCTCGATGGTCCTGACCTCGTTGTGCAAGAAGTACACCTGCCCGCCTCGCAGTATCTCGCGGAGCAGCGCTTCCTTGATCACCGCCTCGTCGCGCTGCTGCACGAAGGTCTTCACCG
>Ga0114911_1001521_pt1 | contig 11998 bp, 15 predicted proteins | sample MalvireepMed_904_FD_89688 | JGI IMG/M metagenome (GOLD analysis project Ga0114911, IMG submission 89688) | Marine viral communities from the Global Malaspina Expedition - Malaspina viral metaG DeepMed_904 | ecosystem: Environmental > Aquatic > Marine > Oceanic | place: Mediterranean Sea...
GGATCAGGTCGCAGTGCAGCTCGTCGGAGACGATCGTCAGATCGTGGCGCTCGGCCAGTTCGGTGAGCAGCGCCAGTTCCGCGCGATCCCACACTCGCCCGGTGGGGTTGTGGGGATGACACCACAGCAGCAGCCGGGTCTGGGGGGTGATCGCCGCCTCCAGCGCCTCGCAAGTCAACCGCCAGGGCTCGCCCGCGGCCGGCTCCGCCAACGGCGCCTCCTGGGCGAGGCGGCCGCTGCGTTCGGCGACCTTGAGAAACGGCGGATAGATCGGCGTCAGCGTCAGCACCCCATCGCCCGGTTCGGTCAGGGCCAGGCAGGCCAGGTGCAGCGCCGGCACCACTCCGGGCAGCCAGACCTGCCAGTCGGGCTCGATCGGCCAGTCATAATGCTGAGCGCTCCACGCGCATAGCGTGTGACGCAGGCTGTCAGGAGTCGCGTCGTAGCCGAACACGCCGTGCGCGACCCGCGCCTCAAGCGCTTCGACGACCGCCGGCGGCGACACGAAGTCCATGTCGGCGATCCACAGCGGCAGTACATCGTCGGCGTAGCGCAGCCATTTCTTGGCGGCGTACTGGCGACGGTCGATGGACGTGGCAAAATCGAAGCGCATGCGGGCTCTCGCTTTGTTGAAAGGACCCAGTTGAAAGGACCCAGTTGAAAGGCCGAGCTGAAAGGCCGAGCTGAAAGGCCCAGTTGAAAAGGCCGAAAAAACCGATGAGGATTGAAGATGCCTGAAGCCACCTTCTATGCCAAGGCCATGCGCGGCGCTTCGCGGCTGGTCGGTCACTGGCTGCTGATCGGCGAGGCCAGCCCCGACCGGCTGGCGATGATCCTCGCCGACACCGCGCGCCTGGCCAAGCTCGGCGAACCCGAGGATACCCCCGACGGGGCCACGCTGTGCGCCTGGAGCGGCGACGTCCAACCGCCGCTGTGGGCGGCGCGTACTGCATTGTTCCTGCTGGTGCAGATGCCCAGCCGCCCGCTGCCGCGCGACGAACTCGAAGCCTGCGCCTGGGCCTACTGCTGGTTGCGCAACCGCGATTTCGAGAGCCCCGGCAATGCGCTTGCCGCGCTACCCGGCCATCTCCACGAACCGTTGCGCGAACCGCTCGAGCGGGCCTTCGCCGACCAGAACAGCCGGCGGCTCATCTAATCGCGTTATCCTGAAATCCATTGGCGCCGATAGCCATCCGCGCCAGGCCAACGTCCATTAACTCCCGGAGGTCATCGATGGAGGTTCTCCTCGCCTGGCAGGTAGCCAAGCTGCTGGTCTCGGTGGGCATCGTGCTGGGCCTGTCGCTGGTTGCCGAGCGCATCAGCACGCGTGTCGCCGGGCTGCTGTCGGGCTATCCGCTGGGCACGGCCGTGGCGCTATTCTTCATCGGCCTCGAGATCGGCCCTGGATTCGCCGCCGACAGCGCGGTGTATACCCTGGCCGGTTTTACTGCCACGCTCGCCCTGGGCGCCGGCTACCTGCTGTGCGGCCGCCGCGACGGGCTCGCTGGCGTGCTGTCCGGCAGCGCCGGTGGCCTGATCTGCTGGCTGGCGGTCAGCGCGGCCCTGGCAAGCGTCGAGTTCACCCGCGTCAGCGGCAGCCTGACCACGCTGGTCGCGATCGCGCTGTTTAGCGCCCTCTATCGGCGCATCCCCGAGCGACGCACCACCGCGCGGGGCGCCTTTTCCTGGTCGGCGCTGATCTTCCGGGCCGCGCTGGCCGCCGCGATCATCTTCTTGATCACCGGCCTGGCGCATGTGCTGCCGCCGGCCTGGGCGGGTCTGCTGTCGGCGTTCCCGGTCACTTTCTTCCCGTTTCTGGTCATCCTGCATCTCGGCCACGGCGCGGCGCCCACGGCGACCGTCATCAAGCATTATCCGGCCGGGCTGGGCTCGTTGCTGAGCTATGCGCTGTGCGTCTCGCTGACCTACCCCGTCTGGGGGCTGGCGTTGGGCACCCTGGCCGGCTTCGGCGTCGCCACGCTGTGGCTGGTGGCCTGGACGCGCCTGCAGGTCCTGTTCGCCCGCGCCGACCCGGCGCGCCAGACTTGACCGCGTTCGCGAGCCGTTGGATTCTGAATGGCCGACAAGGAGCCAGCCATGTTCACCCGTAACCTGGACCCGACTTTCAGCGATACCGATGCGTTGGGGCACATCAACAACACCCGCATCCCGGTGTGGTTCGAGTTCGCACGCAACGACATCTGCCAGTTGTTCACCCCCGACCTGGACCCGCAGAAATGGGTGTTGATCCTCGCCCGTATCGAGGTCGAATACCGTGCCGAACTCTATTTCAATGCGCCGATCGAGATCCGTACCGGCGTGTCGCGGATCGGCTCGAGCTCGTTCACGGTCAGCCAGGCGCTCTACCAGAACGGCACGCTGGGCGCCGAGGGCAAGACGGTGATGATCCACTACGATCATCAGGCCAAGCGGGCCACACCGATTCCCGACGACGTACGTACGGCGCTGGAAAGCCACCTGATCGACGCAGCGGCGTTCGTCTCGTGACGCCGGCGATCCGCGCCCTCGAGCAGGCCGGGGTCGTCTTCACGCTGCACGAATACCGCCACGACCCGGCGACGCCGGCCTACGGACTGGAAGCTGCCGAGGCACTCGGAGTGCCCCCTGCCAGCGTGTTCAAGACGCTGCTGGCGATGCTCGACGGCAAGCGCCTGGCGGTGGCCCTGGTGCCGGTGTCGCACACGCTCGACCTCAAGGCGCTGGCCCGCGCGGCCGGGGCCAAGAAAGCCGGCATGGCCGAGGCCGGTGTCGCCGAACGCGCCACCGGCTACGTGGTCGGCGGCATCAGCCCGCTGGGCCAGAAGCAGCGCCTGGCGACCTTCATCGATGCCAGCGCCGAGGCGCTGGGGAAGCTGCACGTCAGCGCCGGCCGCCGCGGGCTGGAGATCAGCCTGGCAACCGCCGACCTGGTGCGGTTCAGCGCGGCGCGCTATGCCGAGCTGGCCCGCTAGGGCCCGCGCCATTCGATCCTGGAGCGATACGAGCATGGCCATTCGCTACGACCTGTGGATCGACCCGGACGACACCGAGCGTCACCGCGCCGTGGAGGCGGATCTCGAGCGCTACTTCGTCGAGCGCTTCGCCGACTACCCGCACATCCGCTTGTTCGGCGACGACCCTTGCGATTATGATGCGCCGTTCAATCGCCTCTACGATGCGCTGATCGCTCGCGCCGGCGACTACTGCGCGCGCCAGTGGCGCTACGCGCCTTCCCCGGTGCAGCTCAACCAGGCGTTCTTTCGCGCCGTGGCGCGCTCGAACAAATTCCTGCGGGACCCCCTCGATGCTGATCCGAACCGATGAACGCCCCGACGACCGTCAGCTGGCCCTGATCGCCGAGCAACTGGGCCGCGCGCCGCGCGGCATCCAGGCAATCACTGCCAGCGATGGCGAGGGCACGCCGCTGGTGCTGCGCATGGAATCGATCGTCGACGACAAGCCATTCCCCACCCTCTACTGGCTGTGCTCGCAGCGCCTCAAGATCGAGCTGTCGCGCATCGAGGCCGCCGGGGTGATCAAGCAGCTCGAGGCGCGCCTGCAGGACGAGCCCGCGTTCCTCGCCGCCTATCACCGCAGCCACGAGGATTACCTCGCCCGCCGCTGGGCGAGCATGCGCGAGGCGCATCGCCAGCTGGCCGAGGCGCGCGGCTACGACGCCTTGTTCCGCGAGCGCGGCATCGGCGGCATCAGCAACTGGGACCAGGTGCGCTGCCTGCACACCCAATACGCCCATCACCTGTCCGGCGACAACGTCATCGGCCAATGGCTCGACCGTGAATACGACGTGGCCGACTGCCTGCCCTGAAACGACCCATCGCACCGATTTGCCATTGCCCCAAGGAGCACTCCATGCCAAGTATCTGCGTCTACCTGGGCTCGCGCGAGGGCCACGACCCGTGCTTTCGAGATGCCGCCGTGGCGCTCGGCCGCGAGATCGCCGAACGCGGGCTGACGTTGGTCTACGGCGGTGCCCGGGTCGGACTGATGGGCGCGCTGGCCGATGCCACGCTGGCCGCCGGCGGCGAGGTGACGGGTGTCATCCCGCATCATCTGGTCGACCGCGAACTGGCCCATGAGGGGCTCACGACGCTGATCCGCGTCGCCGACATGCACCAGCGCAAGGCGAGCATGGCGGCGCACGCCGATGCCTTCGTCGCCCTGCCCGGCGGCATCGGCACGCTGGAGGAGCTGTTCGAGATCTGGACCTGGCAGTACCTGGGGCTGCACGACAAGCCGATCGGCGTGCTCGACGTCGCGGGGTTCTACCGCCCGCTGCTGGGCTTTCTCGACCAGGCCGCCGAAAGCGGCTTCCTCGATGCGGCGACCCGGGCTCGGCTGGTCGCGGCCGCGGAACCCGACGCGCTGCTCGATCGGCTCATGCAATCGGCGGGCGTGACCGCATCATCGTAGCCTCGCCGGTCGTCGGCGGCGCGTGGCCGGGGTCGCGTGCGATGCCGATCATGGTCCACCCTGCGCTTGTCGGTAGCGAACCGGCATGCCGATGGCATAGGACAATGACGTGGCCGGCGAGGCTTGGCTACAGTGAGCAGACACACCAGCGAGGAGCAACGGATGTTCGCCATCGCCATCGAAGATGATCAGACGCTGACCTGGCAGCAGCGGGATGCCCCGCGCAGCGAGAGCCCTCACGAGGTACGCATTCGCGTTGCCTGGGCGGGCATGAACCGCGCCGACGTGATGCAGCGGGCCGGTCAGTATCCGCCGCCGCCCGGCGCCTCCGAGATTCTCGGCCTCGAGATCAGCGGCACGGTGATCGACGCCGGCCCGCAGGTGGAGCGCTTGCGCCCGGGCGACAAGGTCTGCGCGCTGCTGGCGGGCGGCGGCTACGCCGAGGAGGTCGTCGTCCACCAGGATCAGGTATTGCCGCTGCCTCAGGGCTTCGGCCTGCGCGAGGCGGCAGCGTTGCCTGAGGTCTACGCCACCGCCTGGCTGAACCTGTTCATGGAAGGCGGACTGCGCCACGTCGAGGGGCGGCCCGAGCGGGTGTTGCTGCATGCCGGGGCGAGCGGCGTCGGCACCACGGCGATCCAGCTGTGCCGAGCCTTCGGCTACCCCTGCTTGGTCACCGCCGGCGACGACGGCAAGATCGCCCGGTGCCGGCAATTGGGCGCCGACGACGGCTGGAATCGCCATCAGGGCAGCTTCGTCGAGACCGTCAAGCAGTGGGGTGGCGCCGACGTGATCCTCGACCCGGTGGGTGCAAGTTACCTGGCCGACAACCAGCAGGTGCTCAATCTGGATGGCCGATTGGTGCTGATCGGCTTGATGGGAGGGCGCTACGCCGAACTCGACATGGGTCGCATGCTGATGAAACGCCAGCGTCTGATCGGCTCGACCCTGCGCAGCAAGTCGCCACAGGCCAAGGGCGCGATCCTCGATAGCCTGCATACGCATGTCTGGCCACGCCTGGCCAGCGGCGAGTTGCGCGCATTGATCGACCGTGACTGGCCGATTCAGCAGGCTGGCGAGGCGATGGCGTACCTGGAAAGCAATACCAGCTTCGGCAAGGTGTTGCTGTCGATCAGCGGCGAGGGCTGAAGCGCGTGAATAGAAGAAGAGGGGGCGGGCGGTGTCGGTCTCAGCACCCGGCGTCGCGGGTACGCAGGTAGGTGAGCTGCAGCAGCCGCGCGTCTTCGCCGGCACGATGACGCTGGATGCCGCGCTCGCGGATCAACGCTTCCTTGGTGCGCTTCCAGCAGCTCAGTTGCGACTCGTCGAGCAGCGAGCGCAGGGCCTCGAGGCGAAAGCGCGGCAGCATGCCGGCATGATGGAACAGCAGCGATAGCCAGGTGCTGTCGTAGCCCCAGCTATCGCTGTAGGCGATGCCGATCTCGGCCAGCTCGTCGTTGAGCCAGCGCGCCACCTCGATCGCCGGGTAGCCCTCGCGCTCGAGCCGGCTGCGCGAAATGCCGTGCAGCAACTCCGCCTTGGGGTCCCAATGGGTCCATTCGTTCTGGGGCTGGATGAGGAAGGCGCAGACGCTGCCGTCGGCCCGGGCCAGACCGACCTCGATGGGATAGCTGCCCCGGCCGAAACCGGACGCTTCGATATCGAGCAGAGTGGGCAGCGTCACATCATCTATCCTTTGTTACCGGCAGCGGCGGCGAGCAATAAAGCCAGTGGAGTCCCGCGCCGCATGACGGCACGGGGCGAGGCTGCCCGACCTGCCCAGCGTACGGGGTTAGACGACGCGAGGCGACCCCTTGAGTGGTGCTCAGTGCGTGAGGGTGCGCTGATCGAGCTGGCCAACCTCGCTGTAGCGCTCGGCAAGCGCCTGCCACTGGGCCGCGCGTTGCGGATCCACGGGCAGCCCCAGCTCGCCGAGACGATAGGCGTGGGCGAGGCGCTCTGCCGCTTGCGGATGCCCGGCTTCACCGGCCCGCGCATACCAGGTCACGGCATGATCGTCACGCCGTGGATACTGAGCACAGCCGTACTCATGGATGCGCCCGGCCTGGTACTGGGCACGACTGTCGCCGGTCTGGGCGGCCTGGAGCACGTAGCGCGCCCCCTTGGCCTTGTCCTGCGGGGTTATGCCGCGATGAAACAGCATATGCCCGTAAACCGACAATGCCGTGACATGTCCCGCTTCCGCACAGCGCTGGAAGAGCCGCAGGGTCAAACGCTGCGTGCGCGGTGAACGGGGTAGCCAGCGGGTGTGGAACAACTGCTCGGCCAGCCGGAACTCAAGCCGGGTGAACAGGGAAGATGGCTGCGCCATGGCGACTAACACCTTGATCGAGTTTGCCTGGGTGACGGCGTCGAGGGTGGCCTGGCCCCTCCCGAGCCAATCCACGCCTCATCTCCTGACTGCCAACCGCCCGGTCTCCGCCGGGGCAACGGGTGGCAAGCATACGCCCCACCCTGGCCCGACTCAACCCCCATTTGCTGCTTCGCAGAGACCCCGTTACCATGCTGTTTTTCCGCCCTTTTCGGAGCCTCGAACATGCAGCAACGAGCGTTAGGCGATACCGGGATCAGTGTCAGCCGGCTCTGCCTGGGGACCATGACCTTCGGCGAGCAGAACAGCGAAGCCGATGCCCATGAACAACTCACTCGGGCCGTGGACGCCGGCATCAACTTCATCGATACCGCCGAGATGTACCCGGTGCCTCCCAGGGCGGAAACCCAGGGGCTTACCGAAGCCTATATCGGCAGCTGGCTCAAGACACGCGGCGGACGCGACGCTCTGATCCTTGCCACCAAGGCGGCCGGTCCGGGGCGCATGGAACACATTCGCGGCGGCGCACAGCTGACCCGCGAGCACATCCAGCAGGCCATCGACGCCAGCCTGCAACGCCTGCAGACCGATTACGTGGATCTTTACCAGCTGCACTGGCCGGCACGCAGCGTCAATATCTTCGGCCAGTTGGGCTATACCCCCGAGTCCGACGAGGACGCCACGCCGCTCGAGGAAACACTGACAGCACTCAAGGAACTGGTCGACGCCGGCAAGGTGCGCGCCATCGGCCTTTCCAACGACACCCCCTGGGGCGTGATGCGCTGCCTGCAACTGGCCGATACCCTCGGTCTGCCGCGTGTCGCCAGCGTGCAGAACCCCTACAACCTGCTCAACCGCAGCTTCGAGGTGGGCCTGGCCGAGATCGCCCATCGCGAGAACGTCGGCCTGTTGGCCTATTCGCCACTGGCCTTCGGCGTGCTGTCGGGCAAGTATCTGGGTGGCGCCCGTCCCGCCGGGGGGCGCATTACCCTGTTCGAGCGCTTTTCGCGCTATACCTCCGAGGCCGCCGAGCAAGCGACACGCGCCTATGTCGATATCGCGCACCGCAACGGTCTCGACCCGGCGCAGATGGCCCTGGCCTTCGTCAACTCACGGCCGTTCCTGACCAGCAACATCATCGGCGCCACGACCCTGGAACAGCTCGACAGCAATATCGCCAGCGAAGACCTGGTCCTGTCCCAGGCGGTGCTCGACGAGATCGAGGCCGTACATCGCCGCATCTCCAACCCCAGCCCGTAACTGCAGAGCTATGAGCCCAATAGCGGGAGGCCGATCGGATCCCCGCCAGCGGCTTGATATACTGCCTTGCTGATCATTCGCTTCTGGAGCCCGCCATGCTGAGCGTGATTTCCCCGGCCAAGACGCTGGATTTCGAAACCACCCCGACCACCACGATGCAGACTCAGCCGGACTATCTGGCCCAGAGCCGCGAGTTGATCGACATTCTGCGCGACTATTCGCCCCAGCGACTCGCCGAATTGATGGGGATCAGCGACAAGCTGGCCGGTCTCAATGCCGCACGCTACGCCGAATGGCAGCCTCCGTTCAATCTGGACAACGCCAAGCAGGCCGCGCAGGCCTTTCAGGGCGACGTCTATGTGGGGCTCGACGCGCCCGCCTTCAGCGATGACGACAACGCCTTCGCCCAGGACCACCTGCGCATCCTCTCCGGCCTGTATGGCCTGTTGCGTCCGCTCGACCTGATCCAGCCCTATCGCCTGGAAATGGGCACCCGCCTGCCCAACCCCGCCGGCAAGGACCTTTACGCGTTCTGGCGGCAGCGCCTGACCGACGATCTCGATCGCGCCGTGGCCGACAGCGGCACCCCGGTGCTGGTCAACCTGGCCTCCAACGAGTACTTCAAGGCGATCGACACCAAGCGGCTGTCGTCACGGGTGATCACGCCGGTCTTCAAGGACGCCAAGAACGGTCAGTTCAAGATCATCAGCTTCTACGCCAAGAAGGCACGCGGGCTGATGAGCGCCTGGCTGATTCGCCAACGTCTCGATGAACCCGACGGACTCAAGGACTTCACGGTCGCCGGCTATCGCTATAACGCTACGCTCTCCCGGGGCGACACCTGGGTGTTCACCCGCGAAGCCGCGGATCATCGCTAACCGGGGTCATGGCTGATATCGCTGTGAGCGCTCCGGGTAACGCAGTAGAATGGAAGCCACGCCTTCAAAGCCGCTTCCGGAGAACTCCATGCGCCATTTGTTCATCATGCTGATGGTCGGTCTGCTCGGCTTCGGCCTGGCCGTCGATCACGCCGAAGCCCGCCGTCTCGGCGGCGGCAAGAGTTTCGGCTCCTATTCCCGTTCCACGGCGCAACAGCCCGCCGCCACCCAACGATCAGCGTCGACACCGCAGCGCAAACCCTCGACGGGCCTGTCGCGCTTTGCCGGCCCGTTCGCCGGGCTGCTCGCCGGCGGCCTGCTGGCTTCGCTGTTCTTCGGCGGCGGTTTCGACGGGCTGCGCATGTTCGACATGCTGTTGATCGGTGGTGCCATCTGGCTGGCCCTGCGTCTCTTCAGCCGACGCCGCACGGCTAACGCCGATGGTCCGACCGTCTATCGCAGCCAGCACGACTCGGCTCAAACCGCACATCCCCAGGCCTTTACCCCTCCCGGCAGCGCCGGACTTGGCGCTCAGCCCGAATGGTTCGACAGGACGCGTTTTCTCAACGATGCCAAGGAGCACTACATGGCGCTGCAGCGCGCCTGGGACAATAACGACCTGAGCAAGATCCAGGAATACGTGACGCCCGAACTCTACAACCTGCTACGCGAAGAGCGGGCCAACCAACCGGCCAATAACCGCACCGAAATCGTGCGGCTTTTCGTCGAGCTTGGCGACGTGCAGGAGTACGCTCAGCAAGCCGAAGCCTCGGTGATCTTCCATGGCATCATCGATGAGAATGGCGATCACAACGAGTTCAACGAAACCTGGCACTTGACCCGCGACCTGCGTGAAGGATCGCCCTGGTACGTGCAGGGCATCGAGCAGAACCCCAGCGCCCGAGGCGATTGGGCGCACTAAAAAACCGGGCTTGGGCCTTAATGCCAGTCAGTTAAACCTATCCTCGAAAAGCTGATGATGAGCTCGTCCCGTGTCGGATTTACCGACACGGGACGATTCATGCACTCCAGCGACGCCATTGCGGCCATCGCTAGAGAGCCGGTCCTGGCAGTGTGTTGCGACGTCTTCCACACTGTTCAAAGATCCGCCGATAGAGACATGTGTCGTCGGCGTTCGCTATTTCAGCCAGGGAGGCAATTGCATGACCCAAGCCATACGCTTTCACGAAACCGGCGGCCCCGAGGTACTGCGTTTCGAGGAGCACGACCCCGGCGAACCCGGCGATCAGGAATTGCGCGTGCGCGTCGAGGCCATCGGCCTCAACCGCGCCGAGGCGATGTTCCGGGCCGGCAACTATCTGGAAGACCCGCAGCTGCCGGCGGGCCTCGGCTATGAAGGCTCGGCGGTGGTCGAGGCGGTGGGCGAGGGTGTCACGGGCTTCGCCGAGGGCGACGCGGTGAGCGTGATCCCCGCCTTCTCGATGAACCGTTACAGCCTGTACGCCGAGCGCGCGATCGTTCCCGCCCATGCGGTGGCACCGCGCCCCGCAGGGCTCGACGCGGTGCAGGCCGCGGCGATCTGGATGCCGTTTCTGACCGCCTACGGCGCGCTGATCGACATCGCCGGACTGTCCCGCGACGAGGCGGTGATCATCCCCGCGGCGTCGAGCAGCGTGGGCCTGGCAGCGATCCAGATCGCCAATAGCGTGGGCGCGGTGTCGATCGCCGCGACCCGCAGCGCGGCCAAGGCCGACGACCTGCGCCAGGCCGGCGCGGCCCACGTCATCGCCACTCAGGAGCAGGATATCGCCGCCGAGGCCATGCGCATCACCGACGACGCCGGCGCCCGCGTGGTGTTCGACCCGGTCGCCGGCTCCGGTGCGCCGGCACTGGTCGACGCCATGGCGCCATACGGCACCCACTTCGTCTACGGCGCCCTGAGCGGAGAACCGACGCCGTTCCCGATGATCGCCGGCATGAACAAGGCGCTGACCATGCGCGGCTATACGCTGCTCGAGATCATCGCCGATCCGGAACGTTTCGAGGCCGCCAAGCGCTTCATCTACGCCGGTGTCGAAGCGGGCGAGTTCAAGCCGATCGTCGCCCGTACCTTCCACTTCGCGGATATGCCCGACGCCCACCGCTACCTGGAATCCAACCAGCAGTTCGGCAAGATCGTGGTCAGCGTGCCGTGATCAGAACTCTCTGCGACAAAACAAGGAGCCCGCAGCGAATGCGGGCTCCAGGCCAAGCTCGGGCTAGAACGGGATCTCGTCGTCGAAATCGTCGAAGCTGCCGGGCTGCGGGGCGCCGTAATTGCCGCCCTGCTGAGCGCCGCCCTGTTGACCGCCCTGTTGACCGCCCTGGGCCGGCGGCTGCTGAGGCGGGCGCTGCGGCGGCGGCTGCGGCGGAGCATTGTCGGCGTAACCGCCCTGCTGGCCACCCTGAGGCGCGTACCCCCCCTGCTGGGATTGCTGCTGGGGAAAGTCGCCGCCGCGTGAATCGAGCATCTGCATGTCGTTGGCGACGATCTCGGTGCTGTACTTGTCCTGGCCGTTCTGGTCCTGCCACTTGCGCGTCTGCAGGCGACCCTCGATATATACCTTGCCGCCCTTCTTCAGGTACTGCTGGGCGATCTCGGCGAGCTTGTTGAACAGCACCACGCGATGCCATTCGGTGCGCTCCTGGCGCTGGCCGCTCTGACGATCGGTCCAGGTATCGGTGGTCGCCAGGTTCAGGTTGGCCACCGCCGTTCCCGACGGCGTGAAGCGCACTTCGGGGTCCTGACCCAGATTGCCGATCAGAATGACCTTGTTAACACCACGGGCCATGGTTGACTCCTTGCTAGTGTGCGGGCGCTCATGCGCCCCTTGAATCATGTCGGGTGCCGGCCACGCGGGCCAGCGCCTCGGCGTCCAGTCGTTGGCGGTCGACCTTGAGATAGGCGACGCGTTCCTCGGGCACGACGAGTACGTCCTCGACGCCCGCCACGTCGGCGAAGCGGGCCATCAGCGCATCCAGGGCGTCGGCGGGATGCTCGTCCAGCGCCACGATCTCGCTGGACAGATGGCGCGGCGCGGGCATCTTCCAGATCACCGCCAGCCACACGGCACCCAGCAAGGCACCGCCCAGGAAC
>Ga0114911_1001522_pt1 | contig 11990 bp, 11 predicted proteins | sample MalvireepMed_904_FD_89688 | JGI IMG/M metagenome (GOLD analysis project Ga0114911, IMG submission 89688) | Marine viral communities from the Global Malaspina Expedition - Malaspina viral metaG DeepMed_904 | ecosystem: Environmental > Aquatic > Marine > Oceanic | place: Mediterranean Sea...
ACTAAACATTATTCACTCAGTGCCGATAAAGGGCACAGAGTTACTGGAGAAACATCGATGAGTTTTGACTTATTACAACTTGGTAAAAACGGGATTCTGGCACACCAGAGAAGCCTGCAAACAACCAGTCAGAACATCAATAACGCGAATACGCCAAGTTATGTGCGTGAGCGCACTGAGTATCTGGAGTCGTCTTATGGCGGCTTAGAGCGTGTTCGTGTGCAACGCATGATCGATGAATTTGCCAACCGACAGCTGCGTACTGACATCTCCAAAGTGAGTTATTACGAGGCGAACCTGCAGCAAGCGGAACAACTTGACACATTGCTGGGTGATAGCACAACCAATGTTGCCTCCAGTATTGAAAGCTTTTTTAACTCCATGCAAGACGCGAATAATGATCCGGGTTCAGTCACTGCGCGCCAACTTATTTTGGCCGAAGCCGACTCAATGGTGACAAAGTTTAATGATTTTTCTGGTTACCTTGACGAGCAGAAAAGCATTATTAATGAGCGAGTAAAACTATCAACTGATCGTATCAATTCTATTGCCGAAAATATTGGTAATTTAAACGAACGTATTTTTGCATCGCAAGGTGGTAGCGACGCGAATGGCGATACAAACGCATTACTGAATCAACGCGATGAAGAGTTGAGGAAACTTGCTGAGCTTATCGAGTTTAACGTGGTTAAGCATGAGACAGGCGCACTCAGTGTTAACTTAAAGAATGGTCAGCCCCTAGTCTTGGAAGATGGCCGTTTTAACTCTGTTGCAGCGAAGAACAACCCGAACACGGAACGGTTAGAGTTTGTTCTGGAGAAAGAGCACGGCTCTGGTAGTAAAAGCGAATTTTTGGTGCCGGTAGGTGATATAGGCGGCGAAGTCGGCGGTTATATGGAATACCGTGACGAAATACTGATGCCAACTCAGCGTCGCATGGGTCAATTGGCTGTTCGTATTGCCGATAGTTTGAATACTCAAAACCAAAAAGGTATGGATTTAGACAATCAACTGGGCCGCAAGCTGTTCGACTTGACGCAAACATCGGCGCAAGGGCTGGGGTATGACGAAAATACCGGCAACGCGACCGTCACTATGAACGTTCTGGAAGGTAACAGTGAATCGTTTCCGTCGGAGAATTTACAAGTCACAATGACCAGTGCAACGGATTACGAAGTGGTTGCGGTTGATGCAACCGGTAAGCCGCTGCAAGGGGCTGAAGTGGTCACTGGCACTTTAGATGGTGCCGGTAATGCCGATATTGTTCGTTATGGCGTGTCTTTAAATGTGGCTAATACCGCCAATGCTGGCGATAAGTTTTTAGTGAAGCCGGCTGAAAGTGCAGCTTCAGAAATAAGCTTGTCGGTTCGTCGCCCCGAGGATATCGCTTTGGCGAGTCCGGTGCGTGTTAGCGATAACCCTGATAACCAAGGTGCAGCGAGTGTTGAAATTAGCGAAATTAATACGCCGGATGAGCTTTATAACGCAACGAATGACGGACTTATCGGAACAGCTCCGGCAGAGGTAGAAGTCGTATCGGTTACTGGCAATAATTATGAGCTCCGTATGTTAGATCAGAACGGTAACCAAATTGGTACCAATTACACGACGACCGATTTAAATAATGTCATTCAACAAGGCTATGATAATGCCGGTATCGGCATTGATGCTGATTACGATATTAATATTGTCGGAGAGCCTGAAGCGCTAGATAGCTATCGTATAGAGTACAACCTGAACGGTTTTGATGATAACAGTAATGGCCAGGAGTTATCCGACTTACAACGCCAACAACTGGTTCGCCGTGACGGCGCAGAGGACTTTGAACCAACCATGACGTTTAACGAAAGCTACGGACGTTTAGTTTCAGATGTTGGTAGTAAAGTCAGCCAGAACCGAGTACTTAGAGACTCTGCCGTAGCGGTGAAAGCACAGACTGAAGCCTTGTATGAGTCGCAGTCGGGTGTGAATTTAGAAGAGGAGGCTGCTAACCTTATTCAGTATCAGCAGGCTTACACAGCATCCGCAAGAATTATTACCACGTCGCAGACTATTTTTGACACGCTGCTACGTTCGTTAGGTTAAAAAGGTGAGATAAGATGAGATTAAGTACCAGTTTGTTTTATCAAAGAGCCCAGGACAGCCTGACAACGTCTCAGTCTCGACTGGATAAAGTGCAACTGCAGCTGACCAAGCAGACCCGTATTCTGAGTCCTGCCGACGATCCAATCGGTAACTCACAAGTGTTGGCTTTGGATGAAAAGCTGGCGCAGAATGCACAGTTTGATCGTAACTCAACGACGTTAGAGAACAACCTGCGTCGAGAAGAGAGTGTCCTGTCAAACATGGTCGATTTCGTTCAAAAAGCGCGTACCTTGGCTGTTAACGCAGGCAACGGTAGCTTATCGGCCGAAAACCGTGAAGCGGTAGCGCTGGAGCTGCGTAATATTGAACAAGCACTGTTTGATTTTACCAACTCTCAAGATGAAGCGGGTGAGTATATCTTCGCCGGTTATCAAAACCGTATTCAGCCGATGGAGTACAACCAAGCGACAGAGTCATACTCATACAGAAGTGATGATGGTCAGCGTGAAATTCAGTTGTCTCCTAGCTTATATTTGCCGGCTGGAGATCCCGGAAGTAAGGTCTTTAGTAATTTGTCAAAACGTGTCGATATTGATTTTACGAACGGTGACAATTTAGTAAAAGGTTTGAAGGCTCCGGATAGAGAAGCGCTAGCCGCTTCATGGGTACAGGGCGATCCTGATACTCAGTCCGTAAGTATAGTGTTTGGCGCGGGAGATTACGATGTTCTCGACGGAGCGGGAAACCCGATTCAAACAAACGTTGCTTATACTCCGGGCGATACTATTACCTATGAAGGACTTGAAATTGACACGTCTGAAAATGTTGTTAATGGTGACGTTATAGATTTTGATATTGGTGAGCCTGTATCTCGAAATATTTTGACCCAAATTGGCGACCTAGCTGACTCATTAGAAAACTCAGGGCCTGAGGGCAAGGGCTTTTTCAGAGAAGAAATAGCCTCGTCATTAACCGCGTTTGATGATGCAATCTCAAGTTTGACTGACACCCAAGCAAAAGTCGGTGCGCGTTTGAATGTACTGGAAAGTTCACGACTGAGTAATGCAGATATTGAAATCGTGAATAAAAAGGCACGAGCAGACATTTCTGATGTCGATTACTCAACAGCAGTGACTGACCTTATTAAAAACGAAACGATTTATTCGGCAGCGCAGCAAGTATTTTCTAGAGTCAGTCGTCTAAGCCTATTCGACTATCTGTAAGTTGACGTAGCCTGCCGTTATTACGGCAGGTGCGATGCCTGATTCGACATAAATATTGGGCAATATAAAAACTTCCAACTTTTTTCAAAAAAACATTAAAGCTCCCCAAACACCTGCCGATACCCTTTGTGAGAGGAAAATTTAACCCGGCGAAACACTAAGCCAAAACAATTCCTCCAGCTTGGCAACAACGATTGAATCCAAGCTTAGGCTAGAAACTGAGGAGCACTATCATGGCACTATATGTAAACACTAACGTCAGCTCACTGAACGCACAGCGTCAGCTGATTAGCTCAGGTAACTCGCTTGACCAGGCATTCGAACGTTTGTCGTCAGGCTTCCGTATCAACAGCGCATCTGATGACGCTGCGGGCTTACAAATTTCAAACCGTCTTGAATCTCAGGTACAAGGCTTAAACCAAGGTAACCGTAACGCAAACGACGGTATTTCTTTGGCGCAAACGGCTGAAGGTGCCTTGGACGAAGTAACCAATACCTTCCAACGTGTTCGTACTCTGGCGCAACAGGCGGCTAACGGTTCTAATACAGCTGAAGACCGTGAAGCTATCCAAGAAGAAATACGTACGTTGATGTCAGAAGTGAACCGTATCGCTGAAGACACTACTTTTGGTGGTCAAAACCTGTTAGACGGAACTTATGAGGCCAGCTTCCAAGTCGGTGCTGATGCAAACCAAACCATTGACTTCACTATGAAAAATGTTGGTGGTGCAGGAAACTCGTTGACAGCTGCTGGTGGCTTTACTTTATCTGGTATTGCTAGTGTAGCTTCGGGAGTGACAGGAAGAACGCTTGGAGAGAACTATGGTTCGGGAGTGGCTTTTGGTACAGGTGTAGGTGGTGACGGTACAGCTGTTGGTATGACTTTTGAAGATGTTTTTTCAGCTTCTGGTATTTCAGTAGCTACTCAAGAAGACGCGCAAGCCGTGCTTGCTGGTATGGATGCGTTAGTTGCCGTAGTTGATAAAAAGCGTGCAGAGTTGGGTGCGACCCAGAACCGTTTCCAGTCTACTATTCGTAACCAAGGAAACGTATCTGAGAATTTAAGCGAAGCGAAGTCACGTATTAAAGATGCTGACTTTGCTGCAGAGACAGCGAAGCTGACTCAGGCACAGATTCTACAGCAGGCTTCACAGACTATTCTTGCGCAGGCGAACCAGCGTCCACAGGCTGCACTGCAGTTGCTTGGATAATTACTTTAGCGACTCAGTCGTTTTTAAAAAACCAGAGCTTTTGCTCTGGTTTTTTTATGTCTAAAAAAAAGTACAAAAACTTCTAAAGTTTCTATTGGTAGGGGTCGATAACAAACAAGGATAAATGTTTTAAGTGCACTTTTGTGCTTAAATAATAAAAACGGATTAATGGTGACCATTATGGCTGAGCTAAAACTTGATAGTTCTCCAGTTGCTTACAATGCATTGACAGAAAAGAGCCTTCCTTTGCAAGAAAAGAAAGACAAGGTAATAGACACTGTTCAGCAAGTTAAGCAAGAAGGACAACTAAAGAAAGAAGACTCAAAAAGCGGTGAACAGTCTGTAGCCGATGTTGTCGAAGAAATGAATCAATCTGACGCTATTCGAAATACAAGTCTTCAGTTTGTTATTGAGGAACGTGGCGATCCACCAGTCGTTAAGGTAATGGATAAAGATAGTGGTGAAATGATTCGGCAAATACCGTCGGAGCTGGTAGTGAAACTTTCTAAAGCTTTAGAGGAAATGGCCGATAATAAAGGTAATACGTCAGGCTTTTTGTTTGACAAGCAAGTGTAAGGAGCATTGATATGCCGTTATTTACTTCTGCAGGTGTAGGTTCAGGGTTAGACCTAGAGTCGATTATTTCTTCGACTCTACAGGCAACGAACCAGCCCAAACAAGCGCAATTTAACCGCCAGGAATCTCAGTATGATGCAGAGCTTTCCGCGTTAGGTGCAGTAAAATCGGCATTGTCAAAGTTCGATGATGTGGTTAGTAAGCTTAGCGATAGTGATTTATTCGATAAACGAGCTGCGAATTTAACACAACCAGAATCTGGTGATTTAATTAGCTTTTCGAGTACCGATAATTCAACCAATGGCTCCTTTGACGTTGAGGTTGTTGATCTCGCTCAAGGGTCGCGAGCGGTGTCTGCGAATGGAGCATTTACTTCGTCTGACCAGGTTGTGAATACAACTGAAAGCACTCTGAGCTTTGCCGCGGGCGACAAAAGCTTTGACCTGACTATTGCGGCAAACTCTACCCTGGAAGATATTCGTCAGCAAATTAATGATTCAGCGGATAACTTTGGTGTTACTGCAAACATTATTAATACCGGTACTGAAGCTAAGCTGGTATTTAACTCTGATGTCACCGGTACGGGTAATGATTTAAGCGTAACGAATGACAATGCGGAACTAGATGCACTATCGACTCAAGCATTTGGTGGAGGCGCTGGTGGTATGTCCATTACCGCTGAAGACCAGGCCGCAGATGCTCAGATAAAAATTGATGGTATTGTCGCAACGAGTAGCTCAAATACCTTTACGGATGTTATTCAAGGCTCAACCATTACCGCACTCAAAGAAAGCGTAAATAACGAAACGACGCAGGTAGAGATAGCCAGAGACCGAGAAGGTGTTAACAAGCTTATTGATGAGTTTGTAAAAGCTTATAATGGCGTCGTCGATATCATGGATAAGGCAACCGCATTTGATGCCTCAAGTGGAAACTCAGCACCTCTTAATGGTGACTCATTGGTTCGAGGGTTAAAAAACCAGATGGTTAATGTGTTAACCAGTAATGTCGAAGGGGCAGGCGACTTCTCTAACTTGTTTGATATTGGTTTAAGTTTGAATGAAGACGGGAAGCTTGAGAAAAACAATTTAGTTCGTAGCGTTGATGAAGCTATGGATCAGGACTTTAATGCGTTTGGAAAAATATTCTCGAATGAAAGCGGTATAGCAAGTCGGTTTGAAGGTCTAATGGACAATTATATCGAGTCTCGAGGAGCTATCACCTTTCGCGAAGATTCATTGAATCAACAGCTTGATGGTATTGAAGAAGATAGGCTGGATCATGATTATCGTATGCAGCAGATGGAAGAACGTTTGCGTGAGAAGTATTCCGGTTTAGATGTAATGCTTGCCCAAATGCAAAGCACACAAAGTTTTCTGTCAGCTCAGTTAGGTAACTTACCTGGCTTTGGCGGTAAAGAATAAATTCACCTAGTTAGGTATTGAGGTGCGAAATGAATAAGAAGTTGAAAGGCTATACACAGAACTCACTAAGAGAGCGGGTGGCGGGTGCAGACCCTTACCAGCTAATCCAAATGTTAATGGCCGGGGCGTTAGATAACTTAAACTATGCTAAAGGCGCTATTGAGCGTAAAGACCTAGAGAAAAAAGGCCAGCATATTAGTAAAGCGTCTAATATCATTGAATCTTTGCGGGCAAGTTTGAACCCCGAAGTTGGTGGTGATGTTGCCGATAATTTAGAGCAACTTTACCTTTATATGCTCGACCTTTTAGCAGATGCATCTCGTAATAATGATATTGAAAAAGTTTCAGAGGTGCATACGCTATTGTCTCAAATTAAGTCATCTTGGGATGCTATACCAGTGTCTGCTCGCCAAGAAGCTGAAAATCAATCAATGCAATCCTCAGCCGTTGGCGCTTAATGACCCCGCAACTGAAATCACTTTTAGAAAGAATTAAAGACGAACTTGATTCGGAGCAAATGGATGAGTCACATGTTGATGTACTTTTTCATAAGCTCCGAGAAAGTGTCGAGTCTGAAATGTCTAATAGCGATACCAGTGAGACTGAAAAAGCTGACACACTGACTGAAGTGAGTACTTTGCTGCTTCAGTATGAAAAAGAAGCGCAGAGCCAGAAAGAACGAATTCAGAACGGTTTGAAAAAACTGAGTAAAGGGCGTCGTTCTATGAAAGAATACAATAAAAACGTATAGACAATCTAAGCTTGAGCGACAGCTCATAGTCAGGCTATAGTGGCACATAACAAGTTTTAGCGGCGTATGTTCCATGGATAAAATACAACAGCAAGTCTCAGAATTGATGCAGAAGTTGACGGCATCAGAAAATCAAATTGCTCGTGAAAAAGAGTTTTCAGAAATTGCAGAAAAGCGATTTCGCGCTAACCTCCAAGCTTTTAAATCGTTCTATCCAGACATAGCGAAAAGCATTGAAGACTTTCAGTCTGATACTCCTATTGAACTATTTGTAACTGAAACAGGCTATGGCAACATCCGTGAGCATAAAACGGGAATCCCCTTATACAGTGATGACCCTATTGCCCAGGTCTCAAAGCAAGTTGAAAAGCATGTAAATACCCCTTTCGTTAATCATATTAATTTTACAAAGTATGCTGATATTTCTGACGATGATGAACGGCTTCATTCACGACACTTAAAAAAGCTAGGTATTGCTGTAAAAGAAGCGGGTGAATATCAGCGGTTGGAGGTTTTGCCTGAGCGTTTTCCGACTGCGGTAATATTCGGTATTGGCTTAGGCTATCACTTACCAATGTTACTGGAACGTACTCAGTTTGATTATATTTATTTGATTGAGCCTAGCTTTGAAAACTTTTACAGCAGCTTATTCTGTATTGACTGGAAGTCATTGATAGAGAAGGTAGATGAACAATACGGAGTATTAATATTTCAACTAGGGGCATCTTATCAAACTTTTGTAGATGATCTGTATCGAGTGAGTCAAGATTTAGGAGCTTTTACTCTTACCAAGTGTTTTTGTTACCAGCATTACCCTTCTAAAAGCACAGGCGAACTCATTCAACAGTTCTATCAGCGTTTGTTTGAGATGCATAGTGGCTATGGGTTTTATAATGACGCAACAACTGCTATTGCGCATACGGTTGCAAACGCCAATCGCGGCATGAATTTAATGAAAATGAATGGGCGGAAAGAACACCCGTATAAAGACTTCCCAGTTTACGTTGTCGGTAATGGCCCATCACTTGATGATTCTATAGATTTTATAAAAGAGAACCAAGATAAAGCGATTATTATTGCCGCAGGTACCGCACTTCAAACGTTGCTAAAAAATGACATCCTACCAGATTTCCATACATTAATTGAACGGCCTAAAAACACTTACGATGCTTTAATTGATTCTTTACCAGCTGAGCAATATAAGCGTTTAAACCTACTAACTATGAATTTAATCTACCCTGACGTAGTACCGTTATATAACTGGGTGGGGATGTCGGGCAAGAGAATTGATGCTGGTGGTGATTTACTGAATTATGTTTTGCTATCTGAAAAAGCTAGACCTTTGACATTTTTGCTTTTGTGTAATCCGTTAGTGTCTAACACTGCCTTGAGTTATGCCCTTTATATGGGGTTTAGAGAAATTTACTTATTCGGCGTTGATAACGGCTATTCACCGGACGGTCAACACCATGCGAGTGATTCAGACTATTATAAAGGAAAGTTTAAAGATCGGTTTAAAGCTCAGTCTGCCACACATAAACTGGAAGGAAATTTAGGCGGCCATGTTATGGCGACGAATTTACTGGCTATGTCTTGTCAGCAAATGGGGCGTTTGCTAGAAGCTCGGGCGTTTAAAAAAGTCGTCTGTTATAACGTTGGAAGGGGCGCAAAAATTAATAACGCATTGCCATTAAAGCCGGAGCACGTTTTAGCAGAAGACCCAATATGTGATAAAGAACAGGTCGTTACTTATGTTAAGGAAAACATGTTTGATTTTGTTCAGCTGGAAAACTTTGAAAACTATATGAGATTTGATAAGTACGATGAAATATGTTCTCACCTGTTATCAATAGCGAATGAACCAATAGAGAGCCGTGCTGAGGCTTTAGATAATTTACGTAGACAGGCTCGGTATTTATACAGTCATCGGGGAACTCGGTATTCCCATTTACATTATGTTTTGGAAGGCGAGTTGCTGTACTTTCAATGCCCCTTAATATCCCTTCTGTTTAATAACAACGACTCAGATGATTGTCTAAGAAACTTTAAAAAGGGCTTGAGTAAGTGGTGTGACTTTTTACGGGAAGCACAGACTGATTTAAAAGAGTCATGGTTAGAAAAGTGTACGATGTCCTACAAAAAGTAATGTTGATATGGAAGTATTTCTGTTAGATATTGAAACTGACACTTTTTTGACATGGCCTGGAAATTGCTTAAAGGTTGTGACTTTCTTTTAGTTATTTAGGCTCTAGAGAGGGCATGCATGTTCACCAACTCAACCATTTTAGTCACAGGCGGTACGGGGTCTTTCGGGCATAAATTTATTCCGATGACTTTGGAAAAGTATAATCCAAAAAAAATCATCATATTCTCCCGCGACGAAATGAAACAATGGGAAATGGCAAAGCTTTTCGAAGGCGACAAGAGAGTTCGGTTTTTCATTGGTGATGTCCGCGATAAGGATCGCCTTTACAGAGCCCTTGATGGGGTCGATTATGTCGTTCATGCAGCGGCTACTAAAATTGTTCCAATAGCCGAATACAACCCGTTTGAATGCATAAAAACCAATATTAATGGCGCTATGAACTTGGTTGATGCGTGCATAGATAAAGGTGTCAAGAAAGTTGTGGCACTATCGACCGACAAAGCAAGCAGTCCGGTGAACCTCTATGGAGCGACAAAACTAGCTTCTGATAAGTTGTTTGTTGCCGGAAACCATTATGCAGGCCCTAGCCATACCCGTTTTTCTGTTGTGCGCTACGGCAATGTTATGGGTTCCCGGGGGTCTGTCATTCCATTCTTCATGTCAATTCGTGAAAAAGGTACGTTACCTATTACCGATGAACGCATGACGCGTTTTATGATTTCACTAGAACAGGGCGTAGAATTAGTCTGGCATGCGTTTGAAGACATGGTCGGTGGTGAGATTTATGTGAAGAAAATTCCATCGATGAAAGTGACTGATGTGGCTCGTGTGGTGGCGCCGGACGCTAAACAGGAAGTGGTCGGTATTCGTCCGGGCGAAAAGCTGCATGAGCAGATGATAGGCTTTGAAGATGCGCCATATACCTATGAGTACCCTGAGCACTTCAAAATTCTGCCTGCTATAAATAATTGGGATAAGGACTCGGATCGTATTAAAGATGGTAAAAAAGTTTCAGAAGGTTTTATCTACTCCAGCGATAACAATGAAGATTGGATGAGTGATGGAGCTTTGCAACAGTGGCTCGACAGCAACTACGAGCAAATTGGTAAAATCTGATGATACCCTACGGCAAACAGGACATTCAGCAGCCGGATATTGATGCGGTGGTGGAGGTTTTAACGTCGGACTTTCTGACACAGGGGCCAAAGGTACCTGCGTTTGAGTCTGCCGTTGCTCAGAAAGTCGGCGCTAAGCATGCGTTAGCGGTCAACAGTGCCACGTCAGCGTTGCATATTGCTTGTTTAGCACTGGACTTAGGCGAAGGCGATTGGCTCTGGACGACACCGGTCACCTTTGTTGCATCGGCGAATTGTGGTTTGTATTGTGGGGCGAAGGTGGGCTTTGTCGATATTGACCCCAACACTTACAACATCAGTGTGGATGCTTTAACAAACAAACTTGAAAAAGCCGCAAAGGAAAACTGCCTGCCGAAAGTGCTGGTCGTGGTGCATTTGTGCGGTCAGCCCTGTGAGATGCAGGCAATTAAAGCCTTAGCCGATAAGTACGGTGTAAAAATCATTGAAGACGCCTCGCATGCGATTGGCGGCAAATACCAGGGCGAGTATGTCGGTAACTGTCGCTAAAGCGACATTACGGTATTTAGTTTTCACCCGGTAAAAATCATCACTACGGCCGAAGGTGGCATGGCACTAACGAACAGTGATGAGTTGGCCGGTAAAATGGATTTACTCAGAAGCCATGGCATTACCCGTGACCCGGAGCTTATGACGCACGAGCCGGACGGCTCCTGGTATTATCAGCAGGTGGATTTAGGTTTTAACTATCGAATGACGGAGCTTCAGGCAGCGTTGGGCTTAAGCCAGCTGGGACGGCTGGATGACTACGTAGCGAAACGGCATGCGCTGGCAGAGCGTTATGACGGGCTTCTTAAAGATCTGCCTCTCACGTGTCCATACCAGCATCCGGACAGTTATCCGGGTCTGCATTTGTACGTCATTCGTCTGAAACTCGATGAATTGTCTGTCAGTCACAGAGCGGTGTTTGAGTCACTAAGAGAGCAGGGGGTTGGTGTCAACTTGCATTACATTCCGGTGCATACACAACCGTATTATCAACAGTTTGGTTTCAAAGCTGACGACTTTCCGGAAGCGATGAACTATTACCGCGAAGCCATCAGCCTGCCTATGTATCCCAACCTCACTGAGAGGGAGCAGTCGAAAGTGGTGTCAGCGTTAAAAGAGGCGCTTTCGTTATGAAAGTTGCAATTATCCCCGCACGTGGTGGTAGTAAGAGAATTCCACGTAAAAACATAAAAAACTTTTGCGGCAAACCAATGTTAGTTCGTGCGATTGAGGCGGCAACTGCTTCGGGAGTGTTTGATAAAGTTTTGGTTTCAACGGATGACCAGGCGATTGCAGATCTTGCAGTAAAAAGTGGTGCGTGGGTTCCGTTTATGCGCCCTCAAGAGCTGGCGGATGATTACGCCCCGACCAGAGTGGTGATTAATCATGCCTTAGAATGGTTAAAAGATAATGACTATGAGATTAGTCATTG
>Ga0114911_1001527_pt1 | contig 11957 bp, 9 predicted proteins | sample MalvireepMed_904_FD_89688 | JGI IMG/M metagenome (GOLD analysis project Ga0114911, IMG submission 89688) | Marine viral communities from the Global Malaspina Expedition - Malaspina viral metaG DeepMed_904 | ecosystem: Environmental > Aquatic > Marine > Oceanic | place: Mediterranean Sea...
GCCATGATCGAAGGCGGCGTTGTGGCCGACCAGTATCGCCCGGGTGCAGTTGTTGGCCTTGATCGCCTTGCGTACCGGGCGGAAGATCTCGCCCAGCGCCTGGGCCTCGGTCAAGGCGACGTTCTTGCGTAGCGGATTGTCGAGATCGATGCCGGTGAAATCCAGTGCCGCCTGGTCGATATTGGCGCCCGGGAAAGGCTCGACATGAAAGGCGTAGGTGTCCTCGGGCATCAGGTTACCCAGTGCGTCCATGCTCAGGGTGACGGCGGCGATTTCCAGAATGGCATCGCCCTGGGCGTTGAAGCCTCCGGTTTCCAGGTCGACCACCACCGGCATAAAGCTGCGGAAACGCTGTGCCATCAGCCCTGGGGCGTTCGCTTCGGTCATGCCTCTCTCCCGTCCTGAGTCGCTCCTTCGCGGTCGCCCCGCGCACAATGGCCGAGAGTCTAGCATCTCGCTTGCAGGGCGTCCCCACCGTGGCGGTATTCGCCGCCCGGCCTGGGCGCTATAATCGGTCGATCGCAAAGCCGCGGTGGAGACGCCATTCACCGGCGTCATCGCCCATGTCATGAGTCACAAGGAGCCCCCGATGTCCGATGTCAAAAAGGTAGTCCTCGCCTATTCCGGCGGTCTGGATACCTCGGTGATCGTCAAATGGTTGCAGGAAACCTATGACTGCGAGGTGGTGACCTTCACCGCCGACATCGGCCAGGGCGAGGAAGTCGAGCCGGCGCGCAGCAAGGCCCAGGCGCTGGGCGTCAAGGAGATCCACATCGAGGATCTGCGCGAGGAGTTCGTGCGCGATTACGTCTACCCGATGTTCCGCGCCAACACCCTCTACGAAGGCGAGTACCTGCTGGGCACCTCGATCGCCCGGCCGCTGATCGCCAGGCGGCTGATCGAGATCGCCAATGCCACCGGCGCCGACGCGATCTCCCACGGCGCCACCGGCAAGGGCAACGACCAGGTGCGCTTCGAGCTCGGCGCCTACGCGCTCAAGCCGGGTGTCAAGGTCATCGCGCCGTGGCGCGAGTGGGATCTGACCTCGCGCGAGAAGCTCATGAACTACTGCGAGCGGCATGATATCCCGGTCGACTTCTCCAAGAGCAAGAAGACCTCGCCGTATTCGATGGACGCCAACCTGCTGCACATCTCCTACGAGGGCGGCATTCTCGAAGACCCCTGGGCCGAGGCCGAAGAGGACATGTGGCGCTGGAGCGTCGCGCCCGAGGCCGCGCCGGACACGCCCACCTACATCGAACTGAGCTTCGAGCAGGGCGACATCGTCGCCATCGACGGCGAGCGTCTGGCGCCCCACGACGTGCTCTCCAGGCTCAACAAGCTGGGTGGCGACAACGGCATCGGCCGCCTCGACATCGTCGAGAACCGCTACGTGGGCATGAAGTCGCGCGGCTGCTACGAGACCCCGGGAGGCACCATCATGCTGCGCGCTCACCGCGCCATCGAGTCGATCACGCTCGATCGCGAAGCGGCCCACCTCAAGGACGAGCTGATGCCCAAGTACGCCGAAGTGATCTACAACGGCTACTGGTGGAGCCCGGAGCGCAAGATGCTGCAGGCGGCCATCGACGAGACCCAGACCTACGTCAACGGCGTGGTGCGCATGAAGCTCTACAAGGGCAGCGCGACCGTGGTCGGGCGCAAGTCCGACGAGTCGCTGTTCGATGAATCGATCGCGACGTTCGAGGACGATGCGGGCGCCTACAATCAGAAGGATGCCGAAGGCTTCATCAAGCTCAATGCGCTGCGCCTGCGGATCGCCGCCGGCAAGGGCCGCCAGGCCGATTGAAGGCGGCCGGCCGGACCGGGTGTCCAGGCCGGCCGCGTCCTGCAAGGAGGAAGGCATGCTCAAACGGCTTATCGACGGTCTGTTTCGGACCGGCGACGTCAACGACGACCAAATCCCCGCGACCGACTATCGCGGCTACCTGATCACTCCGGACCCACAGGACGCCGGCGGCCAATACCGGGTCAGCGGCTGGATCCGCAAGCCGGTCGAGGGCGGCGAGACGCTCGAGCATCGCTTCGAACGCTCGGACGTGGTCGCCTCCCGCGAGGCCTGCGTGGAACTGACTCTGAACAAGGCCCGGCGATTCATCGACGATCTGGGCGGCGAGATCTTCAAGACGCGCTGAAGCCGACAGCCGGCTCGGACGCGGCCGGCATGACGCCACGACGGCACCTCATCGGGTGCCGTTTTTTATGCGCTCGCGGAGAGCCGCCTATCGCCGTGATTGGCTTCGGTGCGGGGCGAAGGGCACACTGGAGGCCGACTTCAGGAGGTTGATCATGATTGGCGTTCATCATCTGGAAAATTCGCGCTCGCAGCGTGTGCTGTGGCTGCTTGAAGAGCTGGAACTCGACTACGAGATCGTCGGCTATCGTCGCGATCCGCAAACGATGCTGGCGCCGGACTCGCTCAAGCAGGTTCATCCGCTGGGCAAGTCGCCGGTGCTCGTCGATGACGAGGTCAGCGTCGCCGAATCGGGGGCGATCATCGATTATCTGATCGAGACCTACGATCATCAGCGCCGCCTGGTGCCGCCGGCCGGCAGCGCCGAACATCGCCATTACCGCTACTGGCTGCATTACGCCGAAGGCTCGGCGATGCCCCTGCTGGTGATGTCGCTGGTGTTCACCCGGCTCGGCAAGCCGCCGGTGCCGGCGCTGATGCGCCCCTTCGGGCGGGCGCTGGCCAACGGCGTCAAGGCGAAATATCTCGAACCGCAGATGCGTCGTCATCTGGATTTCTGGGAAAGCCAACTGGCGGCCTCGCGCTGGTTCGCCGGCGAGCAATTCAGTGCAGCAGACATCCAGATGAGCTTTCCGCTGCTGGCGCGCGAGGCCCGTGGCGGGCTGGGTGAGCGTCCGAATCTCCTGGCCTGCCTGGCGCGCATGCGCGAGCGCCCCGCCTATCAACGGGCCATCGAGAAGGGTGGCGAGTTCTCGATGTAACCCACTGCATGGCCCCGGTGCGACTAGGCGATATCGAGCTTGTCCGGGAACTCGCAGAGATCCTCGATCACGCAGCTGCCGCAGCGCGGCTTGCGCGCCAGGCAGGTGTAGCGGCCGTGCAGGATCAGCCAATGGTGGGCGTCGCGACGGAACTCGCGGGGCACGTGGCGCAGCAGCTTCTGCTCGACCTCGACGACGTTCTTGCCGGTGGCGATGCGGGTGCGGTTGGAGACCCGAAAGATATGCGTGTCTACGGCGATGGTCGGCTGACCGAAGGCGGTGTTGAGAATCACGTTGGCGGTCTTGCGGCCCACCCCGGGCAGCGCCTCGAGGTCAGCGCGGGTCTGCGGCACCTCGCCGCCGTGCTGCTCGACCAGCATCCGGCAGGTCTTCATCAGGTTCTCGGCCTTGGTGTTGTACAGGCCGATGGTCCTGATGTGTTCCTTGAGCCCGTCGAGGCCCAGAGCGAGGATCGCCTGCGGGGTATTGGCCACCGGAAACAGCCGCGCGCAGGCCTTGTTGACGCCGACATCGGTGGCCTGGGCCGACAGCAGCACCGCGGTCAGCAACTCGAAGGGCGTGGTCCACGCGAGCTCGGTGGTCGGCTTCGGGGTATGTTCGCGCAGGCGGGCGAAGATCTGGTGGCGTTTGTGGGCGTTCATGGCATTCCGCATACGCTGCCGGCGGGTCGAGGCCGCTCGGTCAGCGGGTCAATGGTTTTGCCGCGCGGCGTCGCGCATCGCCTGGGCCTGGGCGATCTGCGCGTGGGCGGCGTCGATGGCCTGTGCGTCGTGCTGGCGCTCGGCATGGGCGAGTTGCGCCCGCGCCCGGCGCAGTGCCTGTTCGGCGGCGTTTTCCGCCAGGCGTTGGCGGTTGGCGTGGGCGGCCGGCTTGGCCTGGCCCTCGAGCTGGCGGGCGATCGCGTCGAGCCGCGTTCGCTGCTCGGCGATGCGCGCATCGAGTTCGCGGCGCTCGTCGTCGCTTCCGGTCCCTGTATTGGCCTCGGCCCCGGCCCTTTGACGCTTGCGCTCCAGTCGCTTGAGCGTCACCGAGAGCGTTGCCCGGGAGGCCTTGAGCGTGGCCGGATCGGCGGGCGGAGCGGAATCCACAGGCGCTGTTTGACGGGTCGTTGCCTGGCGCTGCTCGCGGCGTTGCCGGCGCTCCTCGGCCTGGCGCTGCAAACGGGCCTGGCGCGCCTCGAAGCGCTGGCGTCCGAGTGTTGCGCGGCGGGCGAGGAAGCCATCCCGGTCGGCCGACGTCAACGCCATCTGCCAGTCCGGGTGGGGCACGATGTCGATGCAATCCACCGGGCAGGGCGCGATGCACAGCTCGCAGCCGGTGCATTCGCCGGCGAGCACGGTGTGCATCTGCTTGGCCGCACCCAGGATGGCGTCGACCGGGCAGGCCTGAATGCACTTGGTGCAACCGATGCATTCGTCCTCGCGGATCACCGCGAGCTGCGGCGATTCGGCCGGCTGCGCCAGCGGCTCGGCCGGCCGATCGGTGAGCTCGGCCAGTCGCGCCACGGTGCGCTCGCCGCCCGGCGGGCACCGGTTGATCGCCTCGCCGGCGGCGATCGCCTCGGCATACGGGCGACAGCCGGGGTGGCCACACTTGCCGCATTGCGTCTGCGGCAATTCGGCGTCGATGGCCTCGATCAGCGTGACGCTCATGGCTTGCACCTGCATGGAATCGCTTGCCGGCATTGACTCAAGTAACGCGCTGGCCGGGCTCGGCGCCGCTGTGCGGCTCCAGCAGATAGATGCCCCCGTCCTGGCCAGAAGCGCCACCGGCGGCCAGCACCATGCCCTCGGAGACGCCGAAGCGCATCTTGCGCGGGGCGAGGTTGGCGACCATCACCGTCAGGTGACCTTCCAGCGCTTCCGGGGCGTAGGCCGAGCGGATGCCGGAGAACACCGTGCGCGTCTCGCCGCCGAGATCCAGGGTCAGCTTGAGCAGCTTGTCGGCGCCCTCGACGTATTCCGCCTTGGCGATGCGCACGATGCGCAGGTCGACCTTGGCGAAGTCGTCGAAGGCGATTTCCGCGGCGATGGGGTCGTCGGCGAGCGGGCCCTTGGGGGTTTCCTTCAACTTCTTCTCCACGGCGAGATCCTCCTTGGAGGCTTCGATCATGGCGTCGATCCGGTCGCTCTCGATACGCGTCATCAACGGCTTGAACTTCTCGATGCCGTGGCCTTCGAGCACGGCATGGCGGCTCTCCCAGTCCAGGCTGTCGAGATTCAGGAAGTCGCGGGCCTGCTCGGCCATGGCCGGCACCACCGGGGCCAGGTAGACCATCAACTGGCGGAACAGGTTGATGCCCACCGAGCAGATGTCCAGGACTTCCTGCTCGCGGCCCTCCTGCTTGGCCAGCACCCAGGGCTCGGCCTCGGCGATGTAGGCGTTGGCCTCGTCGGCGAGCTCCATGATCCGGCGCATCGCGCGGGCGAACTCGCGCGCCTCGTATTCCTCGGCGATCGCCTCGCCGGCATCGACGGCGCGCTGCACGAGCTCCGGCCGGCCGACACGCTCGGCGAGCTTGCCGTCGCCGAGCTTCTTGACGAAGCAGGCGCAGCGGCTGGCGATGTTGACCACCTTGCCGACCAGATCGGCGTTGACCCGATAGGCGAAGTCCTCGAGGTTGAGATCGAGATCGTCGACCCCGGCGGTCAGCTTGGCGGCGAAGTAGTAGCGCAGGTACTCGGGGTTCAGGTACTCGGCGTAGGTCTCGGCCTTGATGAAGGTGCCGCGCGACTTGGACATCTTGGCGCCGTTGACGGTGACGAAGCCGTGGCAGTTGACGCCACTCGGCGTGCGCAGCCCGGCGCCTTCGAGCATCGCCGGCCAGAACAGCGCGTGGAAGTAGACGATGTCCTTGCCGATGAAGTGATAGACCTCGGCCTCGGAGTCGTTCCTCCAGTAGCTGTCGAAGTCGATGCCTTCGCGGTCGCAGAGATTCTGAAAGCTCGCCAGGTAGCCGATCGGCGCGTCCAGCCAGACGTAGAAGTACTTGCCCGGGGCGTCGGGAATCTCGAAGCCGAAGTAGGGCGCATCGCGGGAAATGTCCCACTCGTTGAGGCCGGCTTCGAACCACTCCTGCAATTTATTGGCGATCTGCGGCTGCACGTGACCGGGGTGAACCCAGCTCTTCAGGAACTCGGCGAAATCGGGCAGCTTGAAGAAGTAGTGAGTGGAGCTACGCACCTCCGGTGTGGCACCGGAGATCGCCGACACCGGGTTGATCAGCTCGGCCGGGGTATAGGTCGCGCCGCATGCCTCGCAGTTGTCGCCGTACTGATCCGGCGTCTTGCACTTGGGGCAGGTGCCCTTGATGAAGCGATCGGCGAGGAACAGCCCCTTGACCGGGTCGTACATCTGCTCGATGTCGCGGGTCGAGATATGCCCGGCGTCGCGCAGCGCGGTATAGATGCGCTCGCTGTGCAGGCGATTCTCTTCCGAATGCGTCGAATGATAGTTGTCGAAGGCCACGCCGAAGCGCGCGAAATCCGCCTGATGCTCCTGCGAGACGCGTTCGATCAGCTGCTCCGAGGTGATGCCTTCCTGCTCGGCGCGCAGCATGATCGCGGTGCCGTGGGCATCGTCGGCGCACACGTAGTGGCAGTCGTGGCCGCGGCTCTTCTGGAAACGCACCCAGATATCGGTCTGGATGTATTCCAGCAGGTGGCCCAGATGGATCGAGCCGTTGGCATAGGGCAGGGCGCTGGTGACCAGAATCTTGCGCTTGGCGTTGGCGGTAGTGGGCATGGCGGCTCTAGTAGCGGTCATCGGAAACGGAGAAAAGGGCGTCGGCCAGGACTCGGGCACGAGCCAGGACGAAAGGGCGATTGTAGCCCGGCTGGCGGTCGGGTGCATCCGTGGGACAGGCGCAAGCCTGCCCCACGAAGCGATCAACTCAAGCGCTGCATATAGTCCACGTAGCCGAAGGTCTTGACCGTACGCACCGCGCGGCTCGTCTCGTCGACCCGGCAGATCGACGGCAGGCGAATGCCGTTGAAGGTGGTGGTCTTGACCATGGTGTAGTGGGCCATGTCGGTGAACATCAGCCGGTCGCCGATGGCGAGTGGCGCATCGAACGAGTAGTCGCCGATCACGTCGCCGGCCAGGCAGGTGGTGCCGCCCAGGCGGTAGGTGTGGGCCTTTTCATTCGGCTTGCCGCCACCGATGATCTCGGGCCGGTAGGGCATCTCCAGCACGTCCGGCATGTGCGCGGTGGCCGAGGTATCGAGGATGGCGTTGGGCACCTCGTCGTCGACGATGTCCAGCACGCTGCACACCAGGAAGCCGGTGTTCAGGGCGATCGCCTCGCCCGGCTCCAGGTAGACTTCGAGGTGCGGATGGCGGGCCTTGAAATCGCGGATTATCCGCACCAGCCGCGCCACGTCGTAGTCGGCGCGGGTAATGTGATGGCCGCCGCCGAAATTGACCCAGCGCATGGCCGGGAGAAACTGACCGAACCGAGCCTCGAAGGCGTTCAGCGTCGCCTCGAGGGCGTCGCTGTTCTGCTCGCACAGCGCATGGAAGTGCAGCCCCTCCAGGCCGTCGAGATCCTCCGGCTTCAGGTTCGCGGCCCGGGTGCCGAGCCGCGAGCCCGGCGCGCAAGGGTCGTAGAGGGCGACTTCGCCGGTGGAGTGCTCGGGATTGACCCGCAAGCCGCAGGAAATCCGGCGCGGCGCCGCCGCGACCGTGTCGCGAAAGCGCCGCCACTGGCCCGGCGAGTTGAAGCTCAGGTGATCGGCGTAGCGCAGCACCACGTCCATCTCCGGCGCGGTGAACGCCGGCGAGTAGACGTGGACCTCGCCGCCGAAGGTCTCGGCACCGAGGCGCGCTTCATCCTGGCCGCTGGAGGTCGTGCCCACCAGGTACTGGCTCACCAGCGGGAAAGTGTCCCACATGGCGAAGCCCTTCAGCGCCAGCAGGATCTTCGCCCCGCTGGCCTCCTGAACTTCGCCCAGCCGCTCGAGATTGCGACGCAGCAGGGCGTCGTCGACCACATAGGCCGGCGATGGGCAGGCCCCAATGTCAAAGGGGTAAGCGTCGAACGGGTAGCTCGCTTGCGCCATCACGAATCGGCCAGCGGATCGTCGTCGGGGTCGAGCTCGACCATCTGCCACGGCAGGCCCATGTCGCCGATGCGCTCCATGAACGGATCGGGATCGAGCTGCTCGACGTTGTAGACGCCGTCGCCCTTCCAGATCCCTTCCAGCATCAACATCGCGCCGGTCACCGCGGGCACGCCGGTGGTGTAGGAGATCGCCTGGGACTTGACCTCCCGGTAGCTCGCCTGGTGATCGCTGATGTTGTAGATGTACACCTTGCGACGCTTGCCGTCCTTGATGCCGTCGAGGATCACGCCGATGTTGGTCTTGCCCTTGGTGCGCGGACCCAGCGAGGCCGGATCGGGCAATACCGCCTTGAGGAACTGCAGCGGCGAGATCTGGCAGCCGTTGACGTTAATCGGCTCGATGCGGGTCATGCCGACGTTCTCGAGCACCTTGAGGTGGGTGATGTACTTCTCGGAGAAGGTCATCCAGAAGCGAATGCGCTCGATGCCCTTGATGTTCTGGGCTAGCGATTCGAGCTCCTCGTGATAGAGCAGGTAGATATCCTTCTCGCCGATACCGTCGAAATCGAATTTGCGCTTCTCGGCCAGCGGCGCGGTCTCCTTCCACTCGCCCTTTTCCCAGTAGCGGCCATTCGCGGTGATCTCGCGAATGTTGATCTCCGGGTTGAAGTTGGTGGCGAACGGATAACCATGATCGCCACCGTTGGCATCGAGGATGTCGATGCGCTGGATCTCGTCGAACAGGTTCTTCTGGCCGTAGGCGCAGTAGATGTTGGTCATGCCCGGGTCGAAGCCGCAGCCCAGCGTGGCCATGTTGCCGGCCTTGGCGAAGCGCTCCTGAAATGCCCACTGCTCCTTGTACTCGAACTTGGCCTCGTCCGGATGCTCGTAGTTGGCGGTGTCCAGGTAGGGCACGCCGGTACGCAGGCAGGCCTCCATGATAGTCAGGTCCTGGTAGGGCAGGGCCACGTGGATCAGCACGTCGGGCTTGAACGACTCGATCAGCGCGACCAGCGCCTCGACGTCATCGGCGTCGACCTGGGCGGTCTGGATGGGGCGGTCCAGCTGGTCCGCAATCGCCCTGCACTTCGCTTCGTTGCGACTGGCCAGACAGATTTCGTGGAACACCTCGGGGTGCTGCGCGCACTTGTGCGTGACCACACCGCCGACGCCGCCGGCGCCAATAATCAAGGCTTTACTCATGCGTTCGCCTCCAGATCGGAAATTCAACGGGGGTCGAATCGCGGGGCGCAATACCCGCCTACCGCGACCCGATGCCATCCTGGCCATGGCCACGCCCGGCCACCTGGCAAGAGGGGGCCGATAATCGCCCCGACGGCGGCGGGGCTCAAGTATTTTTCACCAAAAATGGCGAAATCCGAACGCTGCGTGACGCGTTCAACCCTATCACGCCTACCGCCGTGTCTTGAGAGGACTGATCTGAATGCCGGGATCAGGCGGACTGCGGTTCGAGCACCTGTTTATGCAGCGCCGTGCCGGCCGAATCCATCAGCGTCACCGTCAGGGCGTCGCTTTCGCCGTCCAGGTCGACCTGGCCGAAGAACTGGTAGCCCGCGGAGGGCGGCAGGTTCGATTGTCCCTCGGGCGGCGCCTTCTGGAAGACCACTTGCGGGCCGAAGGTGGCGTCGAGCTCGCCCGGGCCGAAGGTGCCGGCATGCAGCGGGCCGCTGACGAATTCCCAGAACGGCGCGAACTCCTTGAAACTGGCGCGTTCCGGCGAATAGTGATGGGCGGCGGTGTAGTGGACGTCGGCGGTCAGCCAGACCACGTTGCGGATGCGCTCGTCGCGGATCGCCTTCAACAGCCCGGCGATTTCCCGCTCGCGGCCCAGCGGCTCGCCGGGTTCGTCGTTGGCCAGCGCCTCGAAATCGTCGCCATCGCTTACCACCAGGCCGATGGCAGGTCAATGACGGGCGTATTACCGCTTATAATGGGCGGCTTGGATTGTTCGTTCACAGGGCCGGCCGAAGCAGCGTTGCCGGTCTCCTTATCGCCACCCCTGTCGAGAGAGCCCGAGATGCCGCATGGCTTCGTCCTGACCCGCCACTGGCGGGACACCGCGGTTGGCAGCGAAGTGAGCCTGTGGCTGGCCACCGATGCCGGCCCTCGCCACGTCCGCCTGCCGTTGCAGACCTCGGTGGCGTTCGCCCCCGCCGAGTTCCGTACGCGTATCGAACGGCTGGTTGGCGACGAGCCGGGTGTCGAACTTCGTCCGCTCGAGCTCTGCGATTTCCGCCATCGGCCGGTATTGGGGCTTTATTGCCGTCAGTATCGTCAACTGCTGAACCTGGAGCGGCGCCTGGCCGATGCGGGCATCGAGATCTTCGAGGCCGACGTTCGCCCGCCGGAGCGCTACCTGATGGAGCGCTTCATTACCGCGCCGGTGGAATTTTCGGGGGTGACGCAGGCGGACGGCTCGCTCGGCGATGCGCAGTTGAAACCCGCCCCGGATTATCGCCCGCGTCTGAAGCTTGCCTCGCTGGATATCGAGACCAGCGAGCGCGGCGAACTGTACTCGATCGCGCTGGAGGGCTGCGGGGCGCGCACGGTCTATATGCTGGGCCCGGCGAACGGGCAGGGCGGAGACGCCGAAGCGGGCCGCGACTTCGAGCTCCACTATTGCGCAAGCCGCAACGCGTTGCTCACCTGTCTCAATGCGTGGATGGCACGCCATGACCCGGATGCGCTCATCGGTTGGAGCCTGATCCAGTTCGACCTGCGCATCCTGCAGCGTCATGCCGAGCAACTGGGCATCCCGCTATTGCTGGGGCGCGGCGGCGAGCCGATGGAGTGGCGCGCCCACGCCAGCAATTCCAACCACTTCTTCGCCTCGGCGCCCGGCCGATTGATCATTGATGGTATCGAGATGCTGCGCCAGGCGACCTGGCGTTTCGCCTCGTTCAGCCTGGAAAACGTCGCCCAGGAGCTGCTCGGCGAAGGCAAGGCGATCGACGATCCCTACCAGCGCATGGACGCCATCAACCGCCTGTTCGCCGAGGACAAGCCGGCCCTGGCCCGCTACAACCTCAAGGACTGCGAGCTGGTCACGCGGATCTTCGCGCATACCGAGCTGATCGACTTCCTGCTCGAGCGTGCCACCGTCACCGGACTGCAGGCCGATCGCAGCGGCGGCTCGGTGGCGGCGTTCTCGCATCTCTACCTGCCGCGTATGCACCGGCTCGGTTTCGTGGCTCCCAACCTGGGTAGTCAGCGTGGCGAGAACAGTCCCGGCGGCTTCGTGATGGATTCACGCCCGGGGCTCTACGATTCGGTGCTGGTGCTCGATTTCAAGAGCCTCTATCCCTCGATCATCCGCACCTTCCTGATCGACCCGGTGGGGCTGGCGCAGGGGCTGGCCGAGCCCGAGAACGAGACGCTGCCCGGCTTTCGCGGCGCGCGCTTCTCGCGCACCCGCCATGCGCTGCCCGAGATGGTGGCGCGGGTCTGGCAGGGGCGCGAAGTCGCCAAGCGCGAGGGCAACGCACCGCTTTCCCAGGCGCTGAAGATCATCATGAACTCCTTCTACGGCGTACTGGGCGCCTCGGGCTGCCGGTTCTTCGACCCGCGCCTGTCGTCGTCGATCACCCTGCGCGGCCACGAGATCATGCACCGCACCCGCGAACTGATCGAGGCCGAGGGATATACCGTTATCTACGGTGATACCGACTCGACGTTCGTGTGGTTGGGTCGTGCCCACGAAGACGACGAGGCCGCCCGGATCGGCCGGCAGCTGGTCCAGCGCGTCAACGCCTGGTGGCGCGAACATCTGCGCCAGCAATACACGCTGGAAAGTGCCCTGGAACTGCAGTTCGAGACGCACTTTCGGCGTTTTCTGATGCCGACCATTCGCGGCGCGGAGGTGGGCAGCAAGAAACGC
>Ga0114911_1001542_pt1 | contig 11873 bp, 9 predicted proteins | sample MalvireepMed_904_FD_89688 | JGI IMG/M metagenome (GOLD analysis project Ga0114911, IMG submission 89688) | Marine viral communities from the Global Malaspina Expedition - Malaspina viral metaG DeepMed_904 | ecosystem: Environmental > Aquatic > Marine > Oceanic | place: Mediterranean Sea...
CACCGATTCCGGAAATTTCCGAAAAGTGTTCATCTTCGACCAGAATGACTGTTCACGTTGAACCAGAATAGGTGTTCACGTTCGTCCGGAATGGGTGTTCATGATGGGCCGGAATATGCAGCACTCTCATACATCTTCCTCCTTCAATTGCTCAGAGTATTTGTCGGAGAGTTGAAACAGTCATAATGGGCGGCTCAGTGTCCACATCAGACTAGGCGTTATCGACGTCGACTCAGAGTCCAGAATTCAAAGGCGTGCTCTGATATAAGCGAGGCCGCCCACGACGTGGTCCGTCCTGACTGCACGGTTTTTGGCTCGTCTGAAAGGTCCTGTCTTTAACCAACATGGCTGCGTACTCGTCGACCTTTGTCAGATACTTCGCTATCTCGAAAAGCCCACGCTTTTTCTGGAATTCGTGGTAGTCAATACATCCCATGGCGTTGTAGTGGTAGCGGCGCTCAGCATCGAGGTTGCAGTTGTAGTAAAGACCCTGATTACCGGTGATGGTTTGCTGCCATAGCTCCCCGATGAGGCGGGCTTGCGTAACGTCCTCTCGGCACTGATGACCGTCAAAGAAGAAGATGAAATGGTAATGGAAGCCCTTCTTGGGTTGCCATTCCAGCTTCCAGGCGTACCCCAACAGATGGTTGAACAGGGAATGGGTGTTAAAGGCGAGGCAGAGTTGTTCTCGGTGGTAACGAGCTGTTTCATAGTCGATGTAGGGGCTGTCGGACTCACTGTAGCCCAGGTCTACCCGGACAACCATTAGGCGACTATGGCACTCAAAGAGTGCTTCCATGAGCTCACAGAGGCGCTTGTAATTGTCGCGGCTATTGCGTCGGTTACGATAACACTCGGCGGTAAATTCCGGTTGCTGCTGGCTCTGATACCAAGCGTCCAGTCGGAAATTGAGATCCAAGACCACCTGCTCTGCAATTTCACGGCTCAGCACAGGTGGTTGATAGAACCCCGCTTCGTGAAGATACGGACACTGACCAAAAGCCCATAGGAAGCGTGTAGCGTAGGGACTGGGTCGATAATACCGACCAATATTTTCCTCATGAAACATCTCCACTAACACGGTGAAGACAGCAGTCAGCGTCTCTAACAGCGGATCTGGGGCCAATACAATCGTCTCTGCACCGAAGGTCTCTGGCTGAATCAGTCGCTGGTGATCAAGGAAATGGCGCGCATTGGCCATAGCTTTTAGCTGTTGGTCAACCCAAACCAGATCGTGTCGCCAGTGGTAATCTGAGGGCATCGTAATTGGCTGACCTATCGGATTGGTCATGATTTCACCGCTGTGTAATCCGCCCAACCAATCCAGCATCTCTTCGTCGGTCGGGGTATCGTGGTAGGCGTATTGGTCCATTCTCAGTCTCCAGGTTAAATGGGTCGGGCGTTCTGCTCATAGCATTACCTGGGCTGTAAGAAATTATTCTACTATCAGGTTTTATTTGCTTAAATTTCAGGGCGATTCTTTTGGGAATCACCCCTTTCCTCATCGCTATTTCTTGTTCAATAACCATTGCTGCTTTTATTGGGCTTTCACTGTGCGATCCCTTTATCTTTTCTGTGTCTGCATCTCTATATATTTATCTTTATTTATCTATCTATATCTATATCCATATATCAATATATCCATTTGTATGATAACTTCTTTATCCAATAACATATAAACCCAAAATTACCCAACTCAATCATCCAGATTATTTCCGTTGCATTTGCAGTAATCTTCAAAGTTTAAGCACATATTTAGTGGGTAGGAGCGTTAAAAAGTTAATGTCGTAAAATCGGAACTGGTCATTCCAAAATATAAATTACTTCGTTTAATTAACGTCACTCACTACAGCATGATCAAAAGCCAGCTGCCCACCTACCTATGGCGCTCCAACCTCGGTGATAACACCCTAAATGACGTCATCCTTGAGCAGTCCACGGATGTCGCACGGAATACAAAAAGATTATGGGCAAGCGTTAGCCAATATAAATTTCCTAAAAACCTGTACCTCGACTACTCGCCCCCGACCCAATACCGGTGAAAACCCTGATACTATTGATATTCGTATCAGAAATATCAGGGTTTGCACCGGTTCATACAAGTCTGATCCATCAACTTCTGGACTGATAAGTTTGAACCATTCCGTTCTCGCAGCAGAAAATTCTCCATTGCTCAGGATCTGGCGGATAGTTGGGATACAAATCAATAACTACCATGCCGCTATTGATAACGGCAACAAACACCTCCCCATGTTGCACCAGGCTATCTAGCGCGTAATTTAGCGCAGACTTATCTCTCATACGAGGTGGCCCACTTTGACGAATTTTATTTTTCTTTATGTAGCGACGACCATCTTCTCGCACAGACTGAAAATATTCCTGCAGAGCATTCGTATCCTTAACATATTCAGGAAGCGACTCGAAGCACCTCAGGAAAACATCAGAAAAATAGAAAGCGATCCTTTCTGCATCCATCAGCACGTCAATTGATATCCGTTCACCCTCCCCATACTCAATACAGGACAATAGTGCCGCAATACGAGCAATATTCTCTGCTAATTTGGAACCATGATCACGCGCATACTCAAATCGACCATTTATTTGTAGATGTGCTTCAATTCTATTATAAAGGCCAATCCAATAATTCTTTGCCTCCTCAGAAAACCGCATTAGCGTTTTATCAGCCTCCAAATTTTGAGCGCGGTCCTTTAGCTTGCAAAGTATTTCATCGGCTTTTCGAAGGTAATTTTGATAACCATCCTCATCACCTTCAAAGCTTCCACGCAAAAATCGACTACCTTGCGTGCTCACCGGATTACACACCAAAAAGCGCGCCAAAAAGCCAATTCCCAGTGATTCATCCCCTCTCTTTTTCATGAATCTTTCTACCGCTCTTGGCTGTGCCATAACGGAAATCGTCAACCGCGCATCATGCACGGTGAAATTATCGGAGCTTTTACGGTTAACAGTGAACGACTCGGCAGACCACAGCTTGTTAAGCCGAGGCAAGTCCTGAACAATTCTGCCACTCAAAATGGTGGCACCTTCATCAGACACCAGAGCTGCGTTTCCCCATCCTGTGCTCAACTCATGGGCAACTGCCTCGGTTGTAGCGTCCTCAAAAATCAGCTGAATTCTTTTTGGTTTCTGAGGTGTCGCCTGCTTTAGGCTAGCCAGTTCAAGCATCAACTCATCAGCGCTCGCCCCCTTCTTGAGCTGGCTTTTAATTTTTTTCTTTAGTGTCTTTACCGTATCGTCAAAAACCTCGGCTTCGGCTTCGTAGTAGGCCAGCTTTTCTGCGTACTCCTCGTTTTGGCTCGATTGAAACTCAACAAAAGGTTTTCCCAACAACCGGGAGACTGTGGATTTTCTCTCACCAGAATCAGCAATCGTTAACTCAAAAAGCGATACTGGCCCCACTCCGACCCCCGGACGCTCTACATTTATTACCCCTTGCAAGAGGAGGGAAAAAGCCGACAAAGTTTGCATTAGAATCAAATCGGGTGGGGCCTGGGTTTTGGAGACCAACGAGCCGACAACTCCCGCTGTCAAAGGACATGAGCGAGGACGCTCCAGCGGCAGATTGATGTCCGGAAGCAATGGGAGACGATTCACAATGTTCATGACCGAGCCTCCATTTTTGCCTGAAGCCAATCAATGACTTCCTGCTCAACGTAACCAACGGACCGAGGGCCTAGTTTGAGGGGTTTGGGATAATCCGGATCGTAGCTTTTAGATTTCGCATTCAGTTTCGCGAAATGAGTTGCTCGGGAGAGCGACGTCATTTCCAGGACCTCATCGATTTTTAGGATCCTCAATGGTGTAGTGGTAGTCATTGATGTTGCGTTCATACAGCCTCCTGCACAAAGTACGCTGTGGGTTCCGCTACAATGGAATCAGAACGCGCCAAATAGCGACATCAATACCCCATGGGAGATAGCTGTAAAAACATGGAAAAAACATCACCATCAATGAGTTATAGCGATTTACGCAACACGCTAGATGAACGTCTTGCCGAGCAAAGACACCGGCATTTGTGGCTCTTTTTGTACTCTAACCGCCACGCACATCTTGAATTAAGACAACTGCATGGCCCCAAAGATCTTGACGGGCAAGAGCCCGACCAACTGATCGACGACACTTTTCTCCTACTAGAAAAATTTTCACCCTCTGAATCCTGGCAGCTTTTACCCAATAGTGAAGAATTGGCAGCGGAACTATATGAATTTTGCTTTGGAATCACATATGCCTTCCATAAAAGGCACCTCGCAGACGGCTTCATCGACATTCGTTTTGAAGAGCAACTTGCCTTCTATGACGCATTTATCGATAAGCTCAGCCACGATGAGATAGCTGTCGTGTCTCGGCTGCATAATCTAACTTACAAATACGGGTTCCTCATAACTGAGCTTTGGCTATCTCTAATTAGCTCAGAAGAGCTGATGGAAGCGTTCATTATTAAAAACCTAGAAATCAAAGACCTTAATCCAATTCCTTATTTTATTTTTAACAAAAAAGGAGATCACCCTCAAGGCATCCAAATATCAACAAAAAAATATCAGACGGAAATAAATGAACCATGGAATATGGCTGTGTTTATTAATGAAAATGACAATCTATCAAAAATTAAAGAAGAAATAAGTAATTCTTGGTCGCTCCCTGGAAATCAGATGATTGGAGATTTCAATGAATACAAAATAGCCTTATATTTAGATAGAGGAAAGTGCAAAATTAGCAACGCACTATCTGCACTTAGACTTCAGATTGACCAAATTAATGAATACACCAACGGACTTATGGTATTCCCAGAATCAGAGGAGCTAACTAGTTTAGAAAGAAATAAAGCTAAGGCAAAAAAAGAAATGAGGAGAAGGCTATCATCCACAATAGATCGCCTTAGGTTAAGCGAAGGGCTTATATCAAAGCGCTGGAGCGTAGAAAAAAGTAACGTGCGCCGCTCCATAGGCCTTTACCTATGGGACCAAATGAATATTATCGCCCCCCTACAAAGAAGCAGAAAAAATATTATAACAGACTTAATAGATAAAATTAAATTCGAGAAGCCTGAAATCCTTGACCTTTACTTAGGAAACTTCAATAAATATAATTCGCCAGAGCAAACGACAAAATTTGGAGATTCAGTAGGCTCCCTCGAAACAGTGATGAGGGAAATGGAAGCAGATTATGATTTAACTGCATACTGTATTCGAAATTTTGAATACCTTACACCTCATGACGTAAAAAAAATTAATAAAACCTAGATTTTTCGATAACTATTTGCCTGGATTGACCAGTAGAAGCGAAGCTACAAACTCAGATTTGGAGGCATCCAAAAACAAGGCCATGAATACAGCAGCCCTCTTTGGATAACATATCCATAGGCTTGTCTGGTCAACTTGTTTCTTGATAAGTCGCACCAAATATCGTATCGGCCAGCCATTTCTTGAATGATGGATTATCGCTAAACTGTTTGAAAAGTTCGGTGTGATCCGTTAACAAATCTACCATTACTCTTTGAAGAGCTGCATCGTGTTCTATCCTGGCAGTCTTTTTGTCGTTGTTCTTCATGGCATTTTGATAGGCCACATCCGCACGAACCTTTGCCGGGATCTCCTCTGCAATGACCTGCCGGATTTTGTCAGCATCTTTCCAGTCGATATTGCCAAACTGATCGTTAAACGTTTTGATGATATTGCTCAGTTGGTCAAGCTCAGGCTCCGGCTTCCGACCACCCCCGGTAGTGGGCACAGGGCCGACCTCCACATCCTGATCAGCCAAACCAATGTTAGTACTAGATTTCACTTCAACGCGGTAGCTATCCATGTCAATGGCATCCAGAATCCCCCTGGAAAGATCCTCTTCGACTGGCGCCGGCAGCTTAGGAATCAGGAAGTTCAGAAAAATTGACAGCTTCTCCCAGTCGGCATTGGAATAAGGCAGAATCGAGGCCAGAAAGCCATAGGTGCGTGCAAAAGCCTTCGCCTTGCCTTTGAAGTCCACCTGGCCGTCTTCGTCGAGGTCGGCGTTATAGGTGGCCACACATGCGTCCAAGATCGGATCAAGCTTGTCCCGATCCGCTCCGTTCAGGTAATGCCCAACCAAATCGTCAATTTGTTCCTGTGAATAGATTTGGTAGCCGTCCAAATCCCCCTTCAGATCATGCAGTTTGTTGGGGTCCGTCTCGTCACTGAGGAGGGTGGTGCGGTAATAGGACTCGAATGATTTCTGAATGGTTTCCGAGTCGTTATAGAAATCCAGGACAAAGGTATCGTGTTTCTGTGGATGAGCACGATTGAGCCTCGATAGAGTCTGCACTGCCTTGATGTTGGACAGCGCCTTGTCCACATACATCGTGTGCAACAATGGTTCGTCGTACCCTGTCTGATATTTATCCGCAACAATTAGAAAACGGTAGGGGTCCTGCTGCACTTTGTCCGGAATCTGGCTACTGGGGAATCCGTTCAGGCTGGCTTCGGTCACCTTTTTGCCCCCATACTCCTGCTCGCCCGAGAACGCGACGATGGCGTCATAAGGACTCTTGCGATCCTTAAGATAGTCCCGAAATGCATGGAAGTACTGGATGGCCCGCTCGATTCCATTCGTAATCACCATCGCCCGAGCCTTGCCGCCAATCTTGCGGTGGCCAATCACCTGCTCATGGAAATGATCCACCATAATCTCCGCCTTCTCGCGAATGGCATGGTGATGTGATTCGACATAGCGCCTAAGCTTTTTCTGCGCCCGATTAGCATCAAATTCGGGATCATCCTCCACAGTCTTAGCTAGACGGTAATAGCTTTCCACCGGCGTGTAATTCCTGAGCACATCCAGAATGAAGCCCTCCTGAATAGCCTGCTTCATGGTGTAGCTATGGAAAGGATGATGTTTTACCGTCCCGTCAGGCTGTGGCTCGGCCTCTCCAAAAATCTCCAAGGTCTTGTTCTTCGGCGTGGCTGTGAAAGCAAAATAACTGGCATTGGACACCATCTTGCGACCTTCCATGATCTGGTTGATCCTGTCCTCAAGCGTCTCTTCTTCCTCCTTTTCTGGACGCTGTTCAAGTATCTGGTTCATTGTGGAGCTAGTCTTGCCACCCTGGCTGGAATGCGCTTCATCAATAATGATGGCGAATTTACGCTGGCGATGTTCGTCGCCGATCTCGTCGAGAATGAAGGGAAATTTCTGTACCGTGGTGATAATGATTTTTTTACCGCCGTACAGGAAAGCACGCAAGTCACCTGAGCGCTCCGCATGACCTACCGTTGCAGAGACCTGGGCGAACTGCTTGATGGTGTCCCTAATCTGCTTATCCAGCACGCGCCGGTCGGTCACCACAATGACCGAGTCGAACAGGGCCTGCCGGTCCTTCTCCAGCCCAACAAGCTGATGCGCTAACCAGGCAATGGAGTTACTCTTGCCGCTGCCCGCCGAATGCTGCACCAAATAACGCTTGCCTACCCCTGCAGAGCGCACATCCGTCAGAAGCTCACGCACTACCGTCAACTGGTGATAACGGGGAAAAATCTGCTTGTACCGCTTCTTGCCGGTCTTTTCGTCCTTTTCCTCAACAACCTGCGCGTAGTTTTCCAGGATATCGGTCAGTGATGCCTTGGTAAGCGCCTTCTTCCACAAGTAATCGGTGGCCAGCCCCGCAGGATTCGGCGGATTGCCAGCACCATCGTTGTGACCCTTGTTGAACGGCAAAAACCACGAATTCTTGCCCTTAAGGTGGGAGCACATGCGTACTTCGTGGTCATCCACAGCAAAATGCACCACACAACGACCAAACTGGAACAGCAGTTCCTTCGGATCTCTGTCTCGCTGGTATTGCTGTATTGCGTCATCGACTGTCTGTTTGGTGAGCTTGTTTTTGAGCTCGAAGGTCGCAATTGGCAGGCCGTTGATGAATATCGCCATATCAAGTGAAAGCGCACTACCATCACGGCTGTAACGGAGCTGACGCGTGACACTAAAGATATTGGCCGCAAATTTCTCTGCCGCAAGCTTGTTACCTGGTGTCGGGCTTGCATAGAAAAGATCGACATGAGCAGGACCGTGTTTGATGCCAGAGCGCAGCACCTCAACCACACCGCGCTTGGCAATTTCGCCCTGCAGGCGGTGCAAGAATTGATTACGCTTGGGGCCTGCGTCCTCGATACCGAGACTTTCTACCACTTCAGGCTGAGTCTCGGTGATAAATTCCCGCAATTTGGCTAGGTCAACGGCGTGCTCACGGTCATAATCGGACGGATCACCCTGAACATATCCCGCCTCATTCACCAATGAGGCGACAATAAGGGATTCCAGCCCCTTTTCGCTCGTATCCGTCTGCTTCATGCATGCCCCCAAGTTTCAGGCTTCTTTACCCACCCCCGATCAACCAGAACATCAACTGCCAATCGAATCTGGCGTGGGCTAAACTGACGCTTGCGCTCAGTCCAGGCGTAGGTGTGCTCCACGACGTCATCCACCGACTGTGGCGCTTCGTTCTTCATCACCCAGTAGATTGTGGACAACAACTCGAGGCCAAAGGGTGACTCAAAGCCCTCAACAAGCGCTGATACTCGATCAAAACGCGCCAATGTGTCGGAGTGCGCCTCAAGAAAGGTGCTAGCTTCCCGCATCGCGCCCGGCACCAGCTTAAGAGGCTTATCTGGGGCGTCGCCACCATCGGCATAACCGGAAACCATATGGCCCTCAATCGCATTGAGCACATGGCGCAGATTCTCGGCGTAGGGGCCGTAGGCAGCTTTTCGGTATTTCAGTCGCAGCGGCTCACCAGCCTCCTGCATAAAATACATAAGCTTGTGCAACTCAAGCAGGCTCACGAAAGGGTCGAGCAGCCCACGGAGGTATCGATCCATAAGCTCCACTAGGGCCGCGCGCCCAGCGGTCATCTTCGGTACCTGGCGGTTGTGCGCCATTTTGTCGGAAGTCGGTGCACCTTTTGGCTCGTAGACCAGCACCTGCACATCGTCCAGAGGGGCCAGATGCTCCTCAATCCGCGCCTTCACCTCAGGCCAATCCAATCCGCCCAAGCCGCTGCCCAACGGGGGAATGGCAATGGAGCGGATATCATATTGTCGGAGTGTTGCGACCAGATCGTTGAGACCAGCCTCGATATCTTCCATTCGGCTCTTTCCACGCCAGTGCCGCTTGGTAGGGAAGTTGATGATGTAGCGAGGATTAGTCAATTGATCAGTGTCGAAGACGAACATGTGGCCCGGCTGAACCTCCTCGTTCTTGCAGGCGGCAGCGTAGGCTCTGAAGTTCTGAGGGAACGCCTTCTTGAACTGAAGCGCAATACCACGCCCCATCACTCCGACACAGTTGACTGTATTAACGAGGGCTTCGGCGTCTTCGCGCAGAATGTCACCACTTTTATATTCGATCATTTTAGTGCCCCGTCAGTAATACCATTCTGGCTTTATTTCCACAGAAGGATGATACCCGCCCACTGGCAAGGCATTCACTGCCTGCTGATAAACGGTCCGAGACTGCACGCCGATCCGCTCCACCAATTGCCAGGGAAAACAATGCTCGATAAGAAACTCCGCCTGTTTTCCTTCCTTACAGGATTGCCACTGCCTGGCTTGCACAGCCATCCAATCTATTTCATTTAGGTGCGCCAAATCACAGCGGTCTTCGAAATAGCGCGCTCCAGCATTCGATAGAGTGAACGCCCAGCGACGACCGTGCTGGGTGGCCCATGCTACCGTTGCGTTTAGATCACATTCTAGATGAACAATCGGCCCCTGCCCTCCGCGATACACCAATTCCGGGTGATTCGCCTGATAAATCAGGTACAGCATGATCGAGCGCGGACAGAAGTAGAACGGAACACAATCCCCAACATGCAATTCAGGATAACTGCTCAGCGTCAGCTCCTTCAGCCGGCGTTCCTTAATCCCGTTCATACCGATAGTCGTTCCTGCTGGTGAGCGCCGAACGATCTCAGCGTCGCACCACAGCCAGCCATCGGCAATAATCGAAGCAAGCCGATCTACATGCACGATGTGATAGAGCTTCGGCTGCGCGGGAACTGTCATTGCAACACCTCGGCAGACTCGTCCTCGATCAATTCCTCACCTTCCTCAGACCCACCATCCAACCTCAGAAGCTCTTCATCGGTCACTTCCGGCACGTCGACCTCTCGCACATCCACCTGGCCAGTGACTACATCGGATATCAGGCGAGTGCGGTATTCGCCTATCAGCTCGATCTCTCGCTCCGCACGGCTGATAGCCTGATCGATTTCTATTGATTTCTTCCGAACATGCTCCAGGATCTCCTTCTGCTCACCAAGAGATTCAGGATATGCTAAATGCAGAGAGCCCAGCCTAGTTTCTGGGATGGCCGGATAAGCCACCCCGTCAGAATATTGGATAACCCGGGTAATAAAGTTTTCGCTCTGGAGAAGGAGCCCTAGAAACGGTGGATGAATCATTTTTTTGGGTGTCAATACGGCGAAGCCCGTTGATCCAATCCAGTCTTTTACCTCATCAGCAATATAGTAGACGGCCTTGAGGTAGGTTCGAACTGTTGAAATGATCGTGTCACCTCTCTTCAAGATCCGCCTTGCCCGCGAGGGCGCCTGCCCGAACGGGAGGGTTTCTGGCTCACCCACAAGCCGCCCAGTTCCAACCAAGCTAATATCGAAATACTTAAATTTAAAATCCTGATCAGTTGATTCAGGAAGAACTAGGGCATTAATACTGGAAAGATGCTTGAGCGGCGCGACTTTCCAATGCTCTGGAATTTCCCCAATCCATTCCACTCCACTGGGCTTTAGCTTCACGTTAGCATCCACACCCTGAGTCACGGCTTGGTTAATGATGTTCTGCTTCTGCTCTCTGAGTAGCTCGATAAGTTGGCGCTTGTTGAGGGTTAGGCGCTGAATCTTGCTTCCAACTCCATCGAGGAACCGCACGATCTGCTCTTGTTCTTCAACCGGCGGCACTACGGAGGGCATGCGCTTAAAATCCTGCCAGTAAAGTCGGTTACGATCTTTGACGATCCCTCGTGAGTATGTATCAACAGCCCCCATATATGCCGGAGTTCGGAAGAGATAAGCATAGTAACGACTATTCACTCCCGAAAACGGCCGGGCGACCACGTACGCCGGACTCACTAGTCCGTCTACCGGCACGATGCCAACGGCACCTTGCCACATGCGCATCATGTTGTAAGCAATATCCCCTTGAACCGCGCGTTTATATTGTTCACGGTCCGACATCATCTGCTTGCGCTTAGGATCGTCCATGTCCCGAACTCGCACACCGGTTCTCAACGAAACCTCGAGAATAGGAAGCTCGCCAAAACCCGTCTCTGTTCGTTGCGAGAATAGACGGCCGTTCCTAAACACGTTCCAATGCGCGGGGACTTGGCCCATAAAGGGTTGCCCAGAATCCTTATATTTCGAGTATGGAGCCAAATTCATCCCTGCACCTCCCTCAGCAGATTCTTCGAGCTCCAAACCGGCTCGGAAATCTGTTTTCGACCCCAACGATGCTTTCGCTGAAAGTCTTCAATCGCGGACTTGCCTACACCCTGAAAGGAACGAATACTCTTGGCGTCGCCGCGTATTTCCCTCATCGTTCAGCCTCACCCACGATCTGCTCCAACAACCCTTCGGTTTCCTCTTCGAGCGCATAGATGTCGGCCTTGATCTTCGTCAGGGTGCGCATGGGCGCCGGCTTGTAAAAATGCCGGGTAAAGGAGATTTCGTAGCCGATCTGGGTTTTCGATATGTCGATCCAAGCATCGGGGGTATAGGGCAAGACTTCACGCCGAACGAAGGCCTCGATACCGCCCTCTTCCAGAAGGGGCACCTTTTCACTGTCGCGCAGGTCAATATCTGGCTCGTATTCGAC
>Ga0114911_1001543_pt1 | contig 11872 bp, 10 predicted proteins | sample MalvireepMed_904_FD_89688 | JGI IMG/M metagenome (GOLD analysis project Ga0114911, IMG submission 89688) | Marine viral communities from the Global Malaspina Expedition - Malaspina viral metaG DeepMed_904 | ecosystem: Environmental > Aquatic > Marine > Oceanic | place: Mediterranean Sea...
GCTGTGGCCGGCGCCCCTGGTGGGCGCCATCACCCACAGCCACGGGCGTGCCGCGGCGCTGGTGGGGCACCGGGATCAATGGCAAGGGCTGGGTCTGGATTATGAGGCCTGGCTGGCGCCGCGCCGGGCGCTACGCCTGGCCGGGGAGATACTGACCGAACAGGAACGCCAGGCCCTGCAGGGCCTGGGTGAGGCCGAGCAGGCACGCCGGATCACGCTGACGTTTTCGGTGAAGGAGAGTCTGTTCAAAGCGCTCTACCCGCTCACCGGGCGGCGTTTTTACTTCCAGGACGCCGCCCTGGACGGAGAAGACCGGATCCGCCTGCTGACCACGCTGTCCGCCGACTGGCGGCAGGGGGAAATTCTGCCTTACCAGCGGCGGGACGAAGAGGCCGGGGTGCTGAGCTGGATCCGGATTCCCGCTTAGAACAGGTCCTGATCCAGGCTCATCATGGTGCCGGCACCGGCCTTGATCTGCTCGGCCAGGGCGCCGGCGCGGGGCAGCAGGCGCTCGTAGTAGAAGCGGCCGACGGTGACCTTGGCGCGGCCGAAGTCGTCGTCGCGTTGCGCGGCGGTGACCATCATGCGCGCCCACAGCCAGGCGTAGGTGACGTAGCCGAACAGGTCGAGGTACTCCACCGCGTTGGCGTTGACGGCGTCCGGGTTGTCGCCGGCCTGGCGCAGCATCTCGGCGGTGGTGCTTTCCAGCAGATCCACGGCGCTGACCAGACGTTCCTTGATGCCGTCCAGGCCCGGCTGGTTGCCGTTGTCATCGATCCAGCGGCGCATGTCGGCTAGGTACGCTTCCACGTATTTGCCGCCATTGCGGGTCACTTTGCGGCCGGCCAGGTCCAGCGCCTGGATGCCGTTGGTGCCTTCGTAGATCTGCGAGATGCGGCAGTCGCGCACGAACTGCTCCATGCCCCACTCACGCACGTAGCCGTGGCCGCCGAACACCTGCTGGCCGATCACGGTGGTGTCGAAGCCGCGGTCGGTGAAGAACGCCTTGGCCACCGGGGTCATCAGGGCGACCCGGTCCTGGGCGGCTTTTTTCTCGGCCTCGTCCTCGGAGAACTTGGCCTTGTCCAGCTCCATGCCCACATAGGCGGACAGCGCCCGGCCGCCTTCGTTGAGGGCGCGCATGGTCAGCAGCATGCGGCGCACGTCACCGTGGACGATGATCGGATCGGCGTTGCCGCCTTCGTTCTGGACGCCGGTGGCGGCGCGGCCCTGCAGGCGCTCGCGGGCATAGTCGGCGGCGCTCTGGTAGCTCACCTCACCGAGGCCGAGGCCCTGGATGCCGATGGACAGGCGCTCGTAGTTCATCATCGTGAACATGGCCGCCAGGCCCTGGTTGGGCTCGCCGATGATCCAGCCCTTGGCGTCGTCGAAGTTCATCACGCAGGTGGCGGAGCCCTTGATGCCCATCTTGTGTTCGATGGAACCGGCGGCGACGCCGTTGCGCTCACCGGCGTCGCCGTTGGCGTCGGGCAGGAACTTGGGCACCAGGAACAGGGAAATGCCCTTGGAGCCGGCGGGGGCGTCCGGCAGCTTGGCCAGCACCAGGTGGATGATGTTGTCCACCATGTCGTGCTCACCGCCGGTGATGAAGATCTTGGTGCCGGAGATATTGTAGGAGCCGTCGTCGTTGGGCACCGCCTTGGAACGCATGATGCCCAGGTCGGTGCCGCAGTGCGGCTCGGTCAGGCACATGGTGCCGCTCCACTCGCCGCTGTAGAGCTTGGGCAGGTAGGCCTGCTTGAGCTCTTCGGAGGCGTGCGCGTCCAGGCACAGGGTGGCGCCGTTGGTGAGCGCCGGGTACAGCGCGAACGAGGAGTTGGCGCTGTGCATCATTTCCTCGAACAACACCGCCAGGGATTTGGGCATGCCCTGGCCACCGAATTCCGGGTTGCCTGAAAACGCGCTCCAGCCGTTCTCGGCGTAGGTCTTGAAGGCTTCCTTGAAGCCTTCCGGGGTGGTCACTTCGCCGTTGTCGAAGTGACAACCCTGCTCGTCGCCTTCCCGGTTGAGCGGGAACAGCAGGTTTTCCACCATCTTGCCCGCTTCATCGAGGATCGCGTCGGACAGATCGCGGGTCACCTCGGCGGTGGCGGACATGGAAGCCCAGAGCTTATCGGCCTCGAACACATCGTTAAGGACGAAGCGCATGTCTTCCAGGGGCGCTTTATAGGTGGCCATTGGCATATCTCCCGAAACAGCTTGGTCGCGGGACGATAGTTTAGTCCCGGCGAACAGGGCGTAAATGTTTATTTGTGACCCGCCGTTCATCCTCTTCCCGGGGCTCCGGGCGGCGCCACAGCCACAACATCAGGGCGCACAGAAACAGCGGGACGCCGATCTTGACCGGGTTGGGCACGGGGGACAAGGCGATGATGCCGATACTGACGAGCATCATGGTGGAGGCGGCGCATTTGCCGCGCCGGGATATGGCGCCGCGCTCACGCCAATGGAGGATGGGCGGCCCATAACGGGGATGATCCAGCAACCAGGACTCCAGGCGCGGCCAGCCCCGGGCGCCGGCCCAGGCGGCCACCAGCATGAACACCACGGTGGGCATGCCCGGCAGAACCACGCCGATCAAGCCCAGGGCCACGCACAGCAGCGCCAGGGCACGCCACAGGAATACCTTGATCATGGGCTGATTACAGCACGGCGGCCCCCCGCCGGGCCAGCGGCGGCCTATTGCTCCTCGAAGGAGGCGTAATAGGCCGCCAGGCTGTCGATCAGGGCGCGCACCGCCGGCAGCATGCCGCGGCGGGACGGAAACACCGCATGGATAATATCCCGGCGCGGAGCCCAGTCCGGCAGCAGGTGGACCAGGTCGCCCCGCGCCAGGGCGTCACGGACGGTCAGCAGCGGCAGTTGCACCACCCCGACCCCGCCCAGCGCCGCCCGGCGCAGGGCCACCATATCGGTGGTCACGAAGCGTGGCGCGTGACGCACCGACAGCGGCCGGTCTCCGGGGCCGTACAGGTCCCATTCATAGCGCGGCGCCGGGCTGCCCAGCCACAGCGTGGGCCAGCCGGCCAGGTCTTCCGGTCCGGCGGGCATGCCGTGGCGTTCGATCAGATCCGGGCTGGCGAGCAGCCCCAGGTGCCGCTCGGACAGCACCTTCATCACCAGGTCGCTGTCCTCCAGCGGCGGCTGGCGGACGCGGATCGCCACGTCCACCGCTTCGTGCACCAGATCGACCCGGCGGTTGGTGGCCTCCAGATGCACGGTGACAGCCGGGTAATCGCGCATGAAGCCGGCCAGGAACGGGCCCACGTGCACATGCAAAAGCGTCACCGGACAAGCCAGCCGGATCACCCCGCGGGGCTCCGCCCGCACGCTGTCGATGGCCTCCTGGGCGGCGTCCGCCTCCACCAACATGGCCTTGCAGTGCTCGTAGTAGGTGTGCCCGGTCTCGGTGGTGGAGAAGTGGCGGGTGGAACGGTGAATCAGGCGCACCCCGAGCCGTTCCTCCAGGGCCGCCACCCGGCGGCTCAGTTTGGATTTGGGCACGCCGATGGCGCGGCCGGCCGGCGCGAAGCCGCCGTGCTCCACGGTTTGCGCGAAGTAATAGAGGTCGTTCAGGTTTTCCATTGCGCCGCCATTATCGTCCCATAAATAGAACAAAGCGTAGCACTTTAGCCCACTACCGGGCTTACCGTCTCATTTATAGCATTCAAAGCATGGAGAGGCAGCCGGCTTCTCCAGCCACCAAGGAGCTATATCATGAGTACTTACAATCGCTTGAATAAGGACGACGCGGCGGTACTGCTGGTGGACCATCAGGCCGGCCTGTTGTCGCTGGTCCGCGACATCGACCCGGACCGCTTCAAAAACAACGTGCTGGCCCTGGCGGATATGGCCGAGTACTTCCAGTTGCCCACCATCCTCACCACCAGTTTCGAGGACGGCCCCAACGGCCCGCTGGTGCCGGAGCTAAAGGCGCAGTTCCCGGACGCGCCCTACATCGCGCGGCCCGGCCAGATCAACGCCTGGGACAACGAGGATTTCCTCAACGCGGTGAAGGCCACCGGCAAGAAGCAGCTGATCATCGCCGGCGTGGTCACCGAGGTGTGCGTGGCGTTCCCGGCCCTGTCGGCTCTGGAGGAGGGCTTCGAAGTGTTCGTGATCACGGACGCGTCCGGCACCTTCAACGCCATGACCCGCGACGCCGCCTGGCAGCGGATGACCGCCGCGGGCGCGCAGTTGATGACCTGGTTCGGCGCCGCCTGTGAGTTGCACCGCGACTGGCGCAACGACATCGAGGGCCTGGGTACGCTGTTTTCCAATCACATTCCGGATTACCGCAATCTGATCACCAGCTACAACACCCTGACCTCGAAAGCCTGACCGGGTGGGCGCTCGCCGAAACGGCGGGCGCCCCGGCAGCGGGGTTAATAGCCGCCGCTGTCCAAGGTCTCCGGCAAGTCAGTACTCACCCCACCGCGGGCGGCCGCCTGGCCCTTGCTCATCAGTTCCTCGACCGTCATCGACGCCCCATTGAGAGTGACCTCGCCCTGCTCCAGTGTCAGGCGGGTACGCAACCGGCCGTCCTGCTGGCGCAGCCAGCCGCTGCTTTGGTAATCCACCAGGCCGGCGCGCAGGCCGGGCGGCAGCAGCGCGGAGGCGGCGTCGAAATCCACACTCAGGTCCACCAGCCGGGCCAGCGCCGCGGGCGGCAGCATCTGCAGCTCGGCGAAGCTCGGGTTGAGGCCGTCCAGGCCGTTGTAATCGAGGGCGCTGTCCAGGGTGAGCTGGCGTTCGCCGGCGCCGTCCACCACCATCTTGACGGTCATGCCGGTGCGTTCGGGATGCAGCAGCTGGGTGCTCATCACGGTGATCATCTCTTCCCCCAAGGCGGCCATCCGCTCGCCCTTCTCCTGCATCGCGGCGGCGTCACCCTCGCCGCTCATCGCCTGCATCATCATTTCCAGTTGCAGACTGTCCAGCTCCTGGGAGATGCGCTGCACGCGGATGGCGGCGGCGCGGTCGAAGCCGTGCCAGTCAAAGCCCAGCCAGGCGCTGTCGACGCGCTCCGGCACCTGGTCACCGCTCAGTGCGTCCAGCCACAGGCCGCTGTCGCCGCTCAGGGTATCGCCGTCTTCCCGGGTGCGGGTGCGCAGGGTCACGTTGCCCGCCACCTGTTCGCGGCCACCGGCGCTGACGCTAAGGCCGTTGGCCGCCATGGTCATGTCGATCAGTGGCAGCACCTCGCCGAGCATGGCCTTAAGGCGGACTTCCGCGTCCAGCTCGGGCAGCACCAGGGCGCCCTGCGGGCCGGCCACGCGCAGGTCGCGGCCGCGCACAAAGAAGTCGCCGACCTTGGCGACCGGGTCGTCGACCCGACCGTCCATGCGCAGCTCCGCCAGCGAGGCACTCAGCTCCGGGCTCTCGAACCGGAACGGCGACACCAGCACACGCAGGTCCACGCCGCCATCGAAGGTATACCAGCTGTGCCCGATCACCGGCGGCTGGCCGGCGAACAGGCCGTCGACCATCTGCTTGATTTCCGGCGGCAGCGGGCTCAGGTCCAGCTCGCTGCGCGCGTAGGCGAGCCCCAAGGACGGACCGTCGGGGCCGAACAGCAGCGGCCCGTAGTGAACCTCGCCGCGATCACAAAGCTTGCCGGAGTAGGCCTGCAGCATGGCCATATCCGGCGGCAGCCGATCAAACACCAGACAAATACGCGTGTCGGCGCCGAACAGCCCCTTGTCGTACTCGGCGATGTCCAGCCGCACCAGGTCGGAGCCCGGTATGATTTCCTGGCCCGCCACCTGGGCGCGCACCGTGTCTTCCACCTTATTGCCGATCACATAGCCGGCGGCCAGCCAGAGCCCGCCCAGCACCAGGACCGCGAGAAGCAGTTTTTTCATTTTTCCCCCAACGGATAGTCGTTCCGGCTGATGGCCGGTTCCCCCAGCGAGTAACTATAGCGGTATCGCCAGAAAATTTTTACCGCCGGGTTGGCAGCCTCGTCGCCAGGTTGGTTCTCGGCGGCTACCCACCAAGCGATGCTGACGAAGCAAGGGTTGTGCGAGCGGGCCTCGCCCGCGAAAGGGGCGAAGCCCCGGCAGGATCCCAGAGCGCTCTCTAACAGCCGCACCCAAAAGCGTCTCTGGGATCCTGCCGGGTGGCTAAAGCCACCCTTTCGCTTGCCGGGCAAGCTCCCACAAAACGCCCGCTTCGTAGAATGGTCCGGCGCCAGCGATAACCCGGAGCCTCGGAATCTCCACTGGAGCGGTTCTGTGTTCTGCCCTTCCGGGACCCTGGAGAACAGGACGTTCGACAGGGAGCGTACAGGGACGTATTCACAGCGTTCCCGGAAGGGCAGAACACAGAACCGCGCCCCCGGCTGGAGAAACCAATCGCGATGAAACAAAAAAGCCCGGCGCGAAGGCCGGGCTTATCGATCGGACCAGTGACGGCCGCAATCAGAACGCGAAGTGCTCCGCGTCCAGCTCCATCAGGCTGTCGATGCCACCCTCGATGGCGCCTTTGTGGCCGGCGATACGGGGCAGGATGCGCTTGAAGTAGAACCGCGCGGTGCTGATCTTGGCCTTGTAGAAGTCCTCGTCACCGGCACCGGCGTCGAGCTGCGCCTGGGCCTTGCTGGCCATCAGCGCCCACAGGTAGGCCAGGGTCACGTAACCGGAGTACATCAGGTAATCCACGGAGGCGCCGCCGGCGGAATCCGGGTTCTGCATCGCCTGCATACCGATGGCCTGGGTCAGATCACCCCACTCTTTGTTGCTGGCCGCCAGCGGCTCGATCAGCTCCTTGAGCTTGTCGTTGTCGGCGTTGGCTTCGCAGAACTTGTGGATGATCTTGGTGAAGTTGCGCAGGGCCTGGCCCTGGGTCATCAACACCTTGCGGCCCAGCAGGTCCAGCGCCTGGATGCCGGTGGTGCCTTCGTACAGGGTGGAGATGCGCGCGTCACGCAGGTTCTGCTCCATGCCCCACTCGCGGATGAAACCGTGGCCGCCGTAGATCTGCACACCGTGGCTGGCCGCTTCCAGGCCCACTTCGGTGACGAACGCCTTGGCGATCGGGGTCAGCAGCGCCATCAGGGCGTCGGCCTCTTTGCGCTCTTCCTCGTCCTTGGCCAGCTTCACGGTGTCGCCCAGCTGGGCGCAGAAGTACACCAGCGCGCGGCCGCCTTCGGCGAACGCCTTGCTGGTCAGCAGCATGCGGCGCACGTCCGGGTGCACGATGATCGGGTCGGCCGGGCCGTCGGCGTTCTTGGCGCCGGACAGGCTGCGCATGGCGAGGCGGTCCTTGGCGTAGGTCAGGCCGCCCTGGAAACCCAGCTCGGCGTGGGCCACGCCCTGGATGGCGGTACCCAGACGGGCGAAGTTCATAAAGGTGAACATGCAGTTCAGGCCTTTGTTCTCCGGGCCGATCAGGTAGCCGGTGGCGCCGTCGAAGTTCATCACGCAGGTGGCGGACGCCTTGATGCCCATCTTGTGTTCGATGGAGCCGCAGGCCACGCCGTTGCGCTCGCCCACACCGCCCTCACCGTCGGTGAGGAACTTGGGCACGATGAACAGGGAGATACCCTTGGTGCCCTTGGGCGCGTCCGGCAGGCGGGCCAGCACGATGTGGACGATGTTGTCGGCCATGTCGTGTTCGCCCGCGGAGATGAAGATCTTGGTGCCGGTGATCTTGTAGGAGCCGTCCGCCTGGGGCTCGGCCTTGGTCTTGAGCAGACCCAGGTCGGAACCGCAGTGGGCTTCGGTCAGGCACATGGTGCCGGTCCATTCACCGCTGGTGAGCTTGGGCAGGTAGGTCTGCTTCTGCTCGTCGGTGCCGTGGGCCTCGATGGTCGCCACCGCGCCGTGGGACAGGCCCGGGTACATGCTCCAGGACCAGTTGGCGGTGCCGGTCATTTCGGAGATGGCGATGCTGGAGGAGCCCGGCAGGCCCTGGCCGCCGAATTCCGGGTCGCCGCCCATGGCCGGCCAACCGCCTTCCACGTACTTGGCGTAGGCTTCCTTGAAGCCTTTCGGGGTGGTCACCACGCCGTTCTCGAAACCACAGCCTTCCTCGTCACCGGAACGGTTCAGGGGCGACAGCTCGTTTTCGGCGAACTTGGCGCCCTCTTCCAGGAAGGCGTTGAGCAGTTCGCTGTTCACTTCTTCCAGACCCAGTTTGGCGTAGTGGCCGTCCAGGTCGAGAACTTCGTTCAGCACAAAGCGCATGTCGCGCAGGGGAGCCTTGTAATCAGGCATGTCGGATCTCCCGGAATGGTTTGCAATGCAGGGAAACCGGCCCCGGAGGTCTGTGGAAAGAGCAGCGAAACGGGGCGGGTCCATCGTCAGGACGGCAATGGTAGCGCCGCCCGAAAGCCGGTGCCCACAACTATTTGTGACCCGTAAGTCAAACAAGCGTTTGAAACCACTTTTCGTCCGGGAAGGCTGGTATAGTTCCGCTCAGTATCAGGGCACACGAACAGGAGCGACCCGCCATGATCGACCCCAACCTGCTGGATATTCTGGTCTGTCCGGTGAGCAAGGCACCGCTGATTTTCGACGAGCGGAAGAACGAATTGATGTGCAAGGCGAGCGGCCTCGCCTACCCGGTGCGCGACGGTATTCCTGTCATGTTGGAAGAAGAAGCTCGCACCATGGAAGACGACGAACTTCGCTCCCTGTAGGCCCGAGAACCACCGCCAAGGATGCCCCGATGAAACGGCTGCTCTCCTCATCGCTGTTACTCTTTTCCTTTGTTTTCGCCGCCGGCCAGACCGCCTTCGCCCAACAGGCGGCGGGCGATAACGGCGACGCCCCCGCCGAAAGCGCCGCCGGCAACGACACCGCGGCGACCGCTCAGGACAAAGCCCGCCAACAGCGCGAGGCGTGCCTGCTGCGCGCGGCCCAGACCGCCGGCGATGACGTCACCCTGGAACAGCTGCGCGGCTGGTGCGACGACGGCTCCGGCGATCGCCGCCTCCCCCATGAAGACGCGCTGCGAGCGCGCCTGGCTCTGGAAGAGACCAGCCAGGAAAACCCGTTCGCGATCACGCCCTATAAACGCAACTATCTGATGCCGTACAGCCACTGGAGTAATCCGCAGTCGAACGATCCCGATCGCACGGATGAGAACCTGGATTCCGAAGAAGTGAAGTTTCAGATCTCGTTAAAAGCGCCGGTGTATGACGATTTCTGGAACGGCAGCACGGTTTACATGGCGTTTACCGGGGTGTTCTTCTGGCAGGCCTACAACAGCGAGGAATCGAGCCCGTTCCGGGAGATCAATTTCACCCCGGAGGTGTTTCTCGCCAAACCCATCGACTGGCAGCTGGGCCCGGTTCAGTCCGAACTGCTGGCGTTCGGCTTCCGCCACGATTCCAACGGCCGGGACGAACCCACCTCACGCAGCTGGAACCGTCTCTACCTGCGCCATGTGTCGCAGATCGGCTCCTACTATGTGTCGGTGATGCCCTGGTACCGCATCCCCGAGGAAGAGAAGGACTTCCCGCTCGATCCGCGCGGCGACAACAACCCGGACATCGAAAAGTACATGGGCAATTTCCAGCTGGAGGTGACCCGGGTGTTCGGCAACCACGTGCTGGAATTGATGGTGCGCAACAACCTGCGCTCCGACAATAAAGGCGCCGGGCAGATCAACTACTCGTTCCCGATCAACGATCGCTTCAAGGGGCTGGTGCAGGTCTTCACCGGCTACGGCGACTCGCTGATCAACTACGACGATTACGAAACCCGCTTCAGCCTCGGCATCCTGCTCACCGACACCCTTTAAACCTTCCCGGGCAGGAGCGGGCTGTGGGAGCGGGCCTTGCCCGCGAAAGGGAGCAAAGCTCCCGGCAGGATCCCAGAGCACTCTCTAACGGCAGCACAAACAGCCTCTCTGGAATCCGACCGGCCGGCTTTGCCGGCCTTTCGCTTGCAAGGCAAGCTCCTACAATCCGAGCTTCGCAGTCTAGGGCAAGGGATAGAGGCCGCCATCCAGAGCCATCACCACCTTTTCCCCTCGTGCCGGGCGAATCGGCCAGCCTCCAGTAAGACCGCCGAAGGCAGGTAACACGGTAACACCGTCGCGCAGCCAGAATACGGGGGCGCGCACGCTGTCGGCGCCGCCATGCAACCGGTAAGCCGGGTGCAGATGGCCACCGAGGACGTGCCGACCGCTGACCGGATAGGGGTCATGGGCAAGCCGGAAAGGTCCCAAGTCCAAATGCGAGTGCCAGATCATATCCAGGTCGAGGCCCTCGGCGTGACGGTCATGATTGCCAATCACGACCTCCGGGGTCAGTAACGCATGGCGCGCCCGCCAAGCTGGCCAAGCATCCAGAAACGGCTCACCCCGACTTGGCCGATGGTGGAAAAAATCCCCTAGAACGATCAGTCGTGCCGGCTGAAAATGCTCGATTAAAATACTGAGCCGGTCCAGGTCCGCGCGGCTCTCGCCCCCCCCGGTACCGCCAACCCACGGCGACGCAGGAAGGCGCCTTTGCCAAAATGCGTGTCGGCAACCAACAACGCGCTTTCGCCGGGATAGAACAGGGCCCGGTCACCGTGCAGCCAGACGGTCTCACCGGCCAGGGTCAGTGCCAGGCTGTCGCTCATACGTCCCCCGCCCGCCGGTCCGCGTGCTTCTCCAGGCGCTCGGTCATGCGCGCCACCCGGTCGCGCCAGCTCTCCGTGCTCAGCCAGTTACGCAGACGCTCCACCCACAGCGGAAACGCCAGCGGCGTGAACCGCTCGGGGGCGGTGAGCACCATGGCCTGGTCGCGGGCCCGCTCCAGCACCGCCCGCAACCGGCCGATTTCCAGCTGGCTTTCCAGCACCTCGCGGCGCGCCTGGTCCAACAGCAGGTGGTCCGGGTCGTAGCGGTCCAGGGTGTCGTAGAGCAGGCCGCTGGACGCCTGCATCTGTTTGCCGGTTTTGCCCTTGCCGGGGTAGCCCTGGAACACCAGCCCGCTGATACGGGCGATATCACGGAAGCGGCGGCGCGCCAGTTCGCCGGCGTTGAGCGCCGCCAGCACGTCCTCCACCAGGGACGCCGGCGTCAGCAGCGCGCGCCAGTCGTCCTCGTCCAGCGGCGGCACCTTGGCGGCGGCGAGCAGCTCCAGCCCGTAATCGTTCACCGAGATCGAGAAAGTAGCGGGGAAACGCTGCCCCAGCCGCCAGGCCAACAACGACGCCAGCCCTTCGTGGGCCAGCCGGCCGGCGAACGGAAACAGGAACCAGTGGGTGCCTTCGCGGGAGCGGCTGCGCTCGATCAGCAGGTGGCGCCGGGACGGCAGCGCCGACTGGTCGAGCTGCACTTCCAGCACGTCACGAATCGCCTGCACTTCCTGATCCCGGTAATCGCCGCCGGCCACCTCCTCGAGAATATCCAGCACCGTGTCCGCCAGCTCCGTGGACAGCGGCAGCCGCCCGCCCTGCCAGCGCGGCACCAGCGAGCGCCGCCCCTTGGCCGCGCGCACATAGGCGGTCATATCGCGCACCCGGATCAGCTCCAGGGCCCGGCCGGAAAACAGGAACACATCGCCGGGCTTGAGGCGGGCGACAAAGCTCTCTTCGATGGTGCCGATGCTGCCGCCGCGTGGGTATTTGACGCGCATCTGGTAATCGCTGGTGATGGTGCCCACCGCCATGCGGTGGCGGCGCGCCAGCCCCTGGTCGCTGACCCGGTACAGGCCGTCCTCTTCCACCACCCGCCGGAACTGGGGGTAATGTTCCAGCACCGCGCCGCCCCGGGTAATAAAGTCCAGGCACCATTGAAACTGGGTGTCGGTGAGGCCGGCGAAGGCGTGGGTGGCGCGGGCCTCCGCCAGCACCCGGGGCGCCTGGAAGCCGTCGCCCACCGCCAGGGTCACCAGGTGCTGCACCAGCAC